>OLNL01001815.1_pt1 | contig 18243 bp, 15 predicted proteins | sample 1672181 | NCBI WGS metagenome assembly OLNL01 (sample SAMEA3136656, study PRJEB25190) | human gut metagenome | biome: human gut; feature: human-associated habitat; material: faeces | place: Austria | collected 2013
ATCGGCTACGCCAATATCTGGCCGCTGTTCGGTTCCGCCAACCAGCTGCTGAGCGCTCTGGTGCTCATCACGCTCTGCGTATTCCTCAAGGTTACCGGCCGCAGCAACAAGATGATCTTCCCGCCGCTGATCATCATGCTGTGTGTTACCTTCACCGCGCTGGTGCAGCGTTTCCTCGCTATGGTAAAGGCGATCTCTGCTGCCGCCTCAACGGCTATTCCGGCCGGTGAGACCACTTGGGGCGCGGTATTCATCGCAAACGGTCTGCAGCTTATCCTTGCGGTACTGCTGATTGTGCTCGGTCTGACGATCGTTATCCACTCGTTCAAGAGCTATGCCAAGAGCGAGAGAAACAGCGAGAACGCGTAAAGCTGATTTCTCCATATAACAAAAACGGCTTCGAAAAACCGAAGCCGCAAGACTATCGAAAAACCCGGTTGCAGCCTAATCGCAACCGGGTTTCTTGATAGGAAAAATTCACGGAGTAATAATTACGGATTACTCATTCCTGATTATTCTTAAAGCTGTTCGCGGATCAGTGCACCCATCTCGGAGGTGGACAGTACCTTCTCACCCTTTGCGGCGATGTCCGCGGTGCGGTGACCTGCGTTGAGGACATTCTCAACAGCGGTTTCGATGGCGTCTGCCTCGGCCTTGAGGCCGAACGAGTAGCGCAGCATCATCGCGCACGACAGGATGGTCGCGATCGGGTTCGCGATGCCCTTGCCCGCGATGTCCGGCGCGGAGCCGTGGATGGGCTCGTACATACCCTTGCCGCTCTCGTTCATGGAGGCGGACGGCAGCATACCGATGGAGCCGGTGATCATGGAAGCCTCATCGGACAGAATATCGCCGAACAGGTTGCCGGTTACGATAACATCGAACTGACCCGGATTGCGGACAAGCTGCATCGCGCAGTTGTCAACGTACATATCGGTGTACTCGACCTCCGGGTACTCGTCCTTGATGCGGTGCATGGTTTCGCGCCATACGCGGCTGGTTTCGAGCACGTTTGCCTTGTCTACCGAGCAGACCTTCTTATTGCGCTTCATCGCCATCTCAAAAGCACGGCGGCCGATGCGCTCTACCTCATAAACCGAGTAGTTCATGTCGTCCGCGCCGGTCTCGCCCCAGCCCTTGTCGCTCTCGCGGCGGTAGTGCTTGCCGAAGTAAACGTCGCCGGTCAGCTCACGGCAAACGAGAATGTCGAAGCCGTCACCAATAATCTCAGGCTTGATCGGGCACGCATCCGCAAGTGCCTTGTGCATCTGCGCCGGGCGCAGGTTGACGAACAGACCCAGTGCGGCGCGCAGACCGAGCAGTGCCTTCTCCGGGCGCTTTGCGCTCGGAACATCGTCCCACTTCGGGCCGCCTACCGCGCCGAGCAGCACGGAATCCGCATTCTTGCAGATCTCGATGGTCTCATCGGTCAGCGGGATGCCGTTCTTGTCGATCGAGCAGCCGCCTGCGAGGACCTCCTGGAAATTGAACTTGTGGCCGAACTTCTCGCCGACCTTATCGAGCACGAGCATAGCCTCGGATACGATCTCCGGGCCGATGCCGTCACCCTTGACAACAGCAATATTGTATTCCATGGGATTATGCCTCTCTCTCCTTGAGCGACTTGAGCAGGCCGCCCGCCTTGATGATGTTCTGGATAAACGGCGGGAATGCAGCTGCCTGCCAGCTCTCGCCCTTGGTAACGTCGGTGATCACGCCGGTGTCGAAGTCTACTTCTACCTCGTCGCCTGCATCAATGCCGTTCGCCGCTGCCTCGCACTCGAGGATCGGCAGACCGATGTTGATGGCGTTGCGGTAGAAGATACGCGCGAACGAGGACGCGATAACGCAGGAAACGCCGTTCTCACGGAGAACAAGCGGTGCGTGCTCACGGGAGGAGCCGCAGCCGAAGTTGCGGGTCGCGACAACGATGTCGCCCGGGTGCATATTCTTGACGAAATCCGCGTCGATGTCCTCCATTGCGTGGGTGGACAGCTCCTTCGGGTCTGCGATATTCAGATAACGTGCGGGGATGATAACGTCGGTATCGACATTATCGCCGTACTTGAAAACCTTGCCTTTTGCGTTCATGGTATGTGTTTCCTCCCTTACTTCAGGTCGTCCGGTGCGCAGATATAGCCTGCTACCGCACTTGCGGCAGCGACGGCCGGGCTTGCCAGATAAATTTCCGAGGTGATATGACCCATACGGCCGACAAAGTTGCGGTTGGTGGTGGAAACCGCCTTCTCGCCGTGCGCCAGGATACCCATATGACCGCCGAGGCACGGGCCGCAGGTCGGCGTGGAAACGATAGCGCCAGCCTGAATGAAGATCTTGGTCAGACCCTCCTCAATGCACTGCAGGTAAACTTCCTGTGTTGCGGGGATGATGATGGTGCGCACATTCGGATTTACCTTGCGGCCCTTGAGGATTTCGGCTGCAACGCGCATATCGTCGATGCGGCCGTTGGTGCAAGAACCGATGACCGACTGCTGAACCTCAATATGGCCGAGGTCGTCAATGGTCTTGGTGTTCTCCGGCAGGTGCGGGCACGCGATGGTCGGACGGAGTGCAGACAGGTCGATCTCGATGGTCTGCTCGTACTCGGCGTCAGCGTCGGCCTCGAATGCGGTAACCTCGCGGTTTACGCGGCCCTTGATGTAATTCATCGTCTTGTCGTCTACCGGGAAGATGCCGTTCTTCGCACCGGCCTCGATGGCCATGTTGCAGATGGTGAAGCGGTCGTCCATGGACAGCGCGTGTGCGCCCTCGCCAACGAACTCCATCGACTTGTACAGCGCGCCGTCCACGCCGATCTTGCCGATGATGTGCAGGATAACGTCCTTGCCGGATACCCACGGGCTCAGCTTGCCGGTGAGCACAAACTTGATGGCGCTCGGCACCTTGAACCATGCCTTGCCGGTCGCCATGCCCGCCGCGAGGTCGGTAGAACCGACGCCGGTCGAGAATGCGCCCAGTGCACCGTAGGTGCAGGTGTGGCTGTCCGCGCCGATGATAAGCTCACCGGGAGCGGTCAGACCTTTTTCCGGCAGCAGCGCGTGCTCGATACCCATTGCGCCAACGTCGAAGAAGTTTACGATGTTGTACTTCTTGGAGAACTCGCGGCACTCGAGGCACTGCTCAGCGGACTTAATATCCTTGTTCGGTGCAAAGTGGTCCATTACGAGTGCGATCTTGGTGTTGTCGAACACCTTATCGAAGCCCGCCTTCTCCATCTCTCGGATGGCAACCGGACCGGTGATATCGTTTGCCAGCGTGAGATCTACGTTTGCCTCGATCAGCTGACCTGCCGTTACGCTTTCCAGACCCGCATGCTTTGCGAGGATCTTCTGCGTCATTGTCATACCCATAACAGCGTTCCTCCTGCTGAATTAGTCGTTAAAATACTTGTTAATGCCGTTGATGTACGCCTTGATGGACGCCTCCATAACGTCAACCGATACGCCGCGGCCGGTAACAACCTCGTTGCTGCCGTCTACGCGGATCTTGACAATAGCTTCGCTCTGTGCGTCCTCGCCGTCGGTCAGTGCGCGCAGCGAGTAGTCCTCCAGAACGATTTCCTTGCCGATGATCTTGTCGATTGCATGGAACGATGCGTTGATCGGGCCGTCGGAAGCGGCAGCGCGCTCAAACATCTCGTCGCCCTTCTTGACGCGGATAACCGCGGTAGAGGTAATGGTGTTGCCAGAGTTGATAACAAAGCGGTCGAGCGTGTAGCGCTCCTCGCCGGAAACCGGAACAGCACCGATCAGACCCTCGAGGTCGCGGTCCTTGATGACCTTCTTCTTGTCAGCCAGAATCTTGAACTTCTCGAATGCCTTCTCGAGCTTCTCGTGATCGAGCGTGTAACCCAGCTCATGCAGGCGCTCCTCGAACGCATGGCGGCCGGAATGCTTGCCGAGCACGATGGCGTTCTTCGGGATGCCGACGGATTCCGGAGTCATGATCTCGTAGGTTTCCTTGTTGGCCATCACGCCGTGCTGGTGGATACCCGCCTCGTGTGCGAACGCATTTGCACCGACGATCGGCTTGGTCGGTGCAACAGCAACGCCGGTAATGGTCTGGATCATGCGGCTTGCGCGGTAGATCTGGGTGGTTTCGATGTTGCAGCCGATGCCGAAGTGGTCAGCACGGGTCTTGAGCGCCATGACGCACTCCTCCATGGAGGCGTTGCCTGCACGCTCGCCGATGCCGTTGATGGTGCATTCAATCTGGCCCGCACCGTTTCTGGTCAATACCGGCCTCAACGCCTGCCAGCGAGTTGGCAACGGCCATGCCGAGGTCGTTGTGCATGTGGCAGGACAGGATTACGTTCTCGATACCCTCGGTGTGCTCACGCAGATACTTGATGCGGGATGCGTACTCCTGCGGGATCATGTAGCCGACGGTATCCGGAATGTTGATGGTAGTAGCACCGGCCTTGATGGCGGTTTCAACGACGCGGCACAGGAAGTCGAGGTCGGAGCGGGTCGCATCCTCAGCGGAGAACTCGATGTCCGAACAGAACTTCTTGGCGAAGGCTACGTTGTGCGCTACGGATTCCAGCACCTCATCCGGCGTCATCTTCAGCTTGTACTCCATGTGTACCGGGCTGGTTGCCAGGAAGGTGTGAATGCGGGCAGACTCTGCACGGCGGATGGAGTTCCATGCCGCCTCGATGTCCTGCTCACGGCAGCGTGCCAGCGAGCAGATGGTAGCGCCGCGCACGGTATCAGCGATTGCTGCGATAGCAGCAGCATCACCGGGAGAAGCAGCCGCAAAGCCCGCTTCAATGATATCTACCTTGAGGGCTTCGAGCTGCTTTGCAACCTCGATCTTCTCATTCAGGTTCATGCTGCAGCCGGGAGACTGCTCACCGTCACGCAGCGTCGTATCAAAAATCTTAACTGTTCTTCCCATGGTATCTTGTCCTCTCCTATTCAGAATTTTACCGGGTTTACAGGGACAAAAAAAGCTCCGTCCCTTAATCCAATCATTAAGAGACGAAGCGAAAGCTCCGCGGTACCACTCTTGTTGCCGCAGTATGGTGCGACCCCTCTATGCACATCTGACAATGCGCTCCCCTGTAACGGTGGGTATCCGTTCCCTCCTACCGGTCCGAAGGACTTTCAGCGGACAGCTCCCGGGCGAGTTTCACTGCTTCCTGACGCTGCCTTACACCAACCGGCAACTCTCTGCGGACAGGGGTGACAATTACTTTACCCGTTCATCACCTTTATCAATATGTTTTTATATTAGACCTCTGAGCCGCTGTTGTCAAGACTTTTTTTAAGGCAGTGCCGGGCATACTGCACCGCAAACAGATTTGACAAACCTTCTCCAATATAGTAAAATAACACTGTATACAGGAAAACGCTGTTTTCCTGAGCGCATCTGTTAAAAGCAGTGAAGAGAAGAGTACGCAGTGAAGTACGTCAAAGCGAGTTCCGGGCGGTGAAAGCGGAACGCGGAGGGCACTGCCGAACATGGTCTTGGAGCTTCGCACCGAACTTACTTTGTAATAGTATGCAAGGCTGCGGCGGCAAAGTCCTGCCGTTATCGAGGACGATGGGTAGCATCCTACCCGCTGAGGCGCCTTTCCGCGAGGAAGGCGTAAAGCAAGGTGGTAACACGGAAGGTTTGTCCTCCGTCCTTGCAGTGGCAAAATACAGGCCATTGCAGGAACGGAGGATTTTTTGTTCCCTGTTCCCTGCTGTCACGCATAAAACATATTTATATATGTAAGGAGAGAATACACGAATGGACAAGAAACCCTATTATATCTCAACGGCGATCGCCTATACCTCGGCGAAGCCGCACATCGGCAACACCTACGAGATCGTGCTGGCCGACGCTATCGCACGCTACAAACGCATGACCGGTTACGACGTTTACTTCCAGACCGGCACGGACGAGCATGGTCAGAAGATTCAGGAGAAGGCCGAGGCAGCCGGCATCACGCCGCAGCAGCACGTTGACAAGGTTGCCGGTGAGGTTAAGACCATCTGGGATCTGATGAACACCACCTATGACAAGTTCATCCGCACCACCGACCCGATGCACGAGAAAAAGGTGCAGAAGATCTTCAAAAAGCTGTATGATCAGGGCGATATTTACAAGGGCGCGTACAAGGGCAAATACTGCAAGCCGTGTGAGTCCTTCTGGACCGAGAGCCAGCTGAAGGACGGCTGCTGCCCGGACTGCGGCCGCCCGTGCGTAGACGCCGAGGAGGAAGCATACTTCTTCCGCATGAGCAAGTACGCCGACCGCCTGATGAAGCACATCGAGGAGCACCCCGAGTTCATCCAGCCGGAGAGCCGCAAGAACGAGATGGTAAACAACTTCCTCAAGCCGGGCCTGCAGGACCTGTGCGTTTCCCGTACCTCGTTCAGCTGGGGCATTCCGGTAGACTTTGACCCGGGTCATGTTGTTTATGTTTGGCTGGATGCGCTTACCAACTATATCACCTTCTGCGGCTACGATCCGGACGGCAACCACGATGAGCACTACAAGAAGTTCTGGCCGGCTGATGTGCACCTGATCGGCAAGGATATCATCCGCTTCCACACCATCTACTGGCCGATCTTCCTGATGGCGCTCGGCGAGCCGCTGCCCAAGCAGGTATTCGGTCATCCGTGGCTGCTGGTCGGCGACGGCAAGATGTCCAAGTCGCTCGGCAACGTTATCTATGCGGACGATCTGGTTCGCCTGTTTGGTGTGGATGCCGTTCGCTACTACGTTCTGCACGAGATGCCGTTCGCAAATGACGGTGTGCTCTCCTACGAGCTGATCTGCGAGCGCATTAACTCTGATCTGGCAAATGTGCTCGGCAATCTGGTCAACCGCACGATTGCCATGACCAAGAAGTATTTCGGCGGCATTGTTCCGGCGCCGACCGCACCGGAAGCACTTGATGACGAGCTGAAGGCAGTCGCACTCGGTCTGCCGGCAGCTGTTGAGAAAAAGATGGACACCCTGCACGTTGCAGACGCCATCGACGAGGTATTCGCACTGCTGCGCCGCTCCAACAAGTATATCGACGAGACCATGCCGTGGGCGCTCGCCAAGGACGAGAGCAAGCAGGCGCGTCTGGGCACGGTACTGTACAATCTGCTCGAAGCAATCCGCTTTGCGGCTGTTGAGCTGAAGCCGTATCTGCCGGACACCGCCGACAAGATTTTCGCACAGCTGGGTGTTGAAAATAAGGGCGTTGAGAGCCTGACCTCGTTTGATGGTATGCAGCCGGGTCAGCCGGTCGGCGAAGCCTCCATCCTGTTTGAGCGCATCGACATTCCGAAGAAGCTCGCTGAGATCGAGGAGGAAAAGAAGGCTGCCGAGGCAGAGCAGAAGCCTGCAGTTGAGTTCCTGCCGGATATCCCGTTTGACGATTTCTGCAAGGTCGATATGACGGTCTGCAAGGTACTCGCATGCGAGAACGTCAAGAAGAGCAATAAGCTGCTCAAGTTCCAGCTGGATGACGGCTCGGGCACGCCGCGTCAGATTCTGTCCGGTATTGCCAAGTATTACAAGCCGGAGGAGCTGGTCGGCAAGACGGTCGTTGCCGTTACCAACCTGCCGCCGCGCAAGATGATGGGTCAGGAGTCCAACGGCATGCTGCTCTCCGCCGAAAAGGACGAAAAGCTCAACCTGCTCATGCTGGACGACTCTATCGCAGCAGGCTCCAAACTTTGCTAACTGCGTAACAGAGTGGAGAGTGAAGAGTTGAGAGTGGAGATTTACGTTCTCTTCACTCTCCAATCTCCACTCTTCACTCTATAAAAAATTCTTCTATCAATTAGATGGGAAGCGAATAAAGTGGCAAGAGGGCGAAATGCAATGTGGATCATTTATGCGCTGCTCTCTGCGGTATTTGCCGCACTGACAACGATTTTAGCCAAAATCGGCGTGGAAAACGTGGACAGCACGCTTGCTACTGCTATCCGAACCGCTGTGGTGCTCGTGATGGCATGGGGCATGGTCTTCCTGCTGGGAAAACAGGGCGGCGTAAGCGCAATCGGCGCCAAAAGCTGGGTATTCCTTACCCTGTCCGGACTGGCGACCGGCGGTTCGTGGCTGTTTTACTACAAGGCCCTGCAGATGGGCGAGGCCAGCCGTGTGGCTCCGATCGACAAGCTGAGCGTTGTTATCACGATGATTCTGGCGTTTGTTGTCCTGCACGAGACCGTGACGGTCAAGGGCGTGATCGGCGGCATTCTGATTGCGGCAGGCACGCTCTGCATGATACTGTAATAAGAGTGGAGAGGTTTTAACAGAGTGGAGAGTGAGGAGTGGAGAGTTGGGAGCGAAGATTTACGTTCTCTTCATTCTCCAATCTCCACTCTCCACTCTCTTATGGCTCTCCACTCTGCACTCTGTTATTGAGGGTTTTACATGCACAAAAAATACTTCTTTTTTGATATTGACGGCACGCTTTCCACCGATCTCACCACCATGATGCCGGAAAGCGCAGTAAAGGCACTGGCGCAGCTTCGTGCGAACGGCCACTTTACCGCCATTGCGACCGGACGGCTGCAGGCATCTGCAGCAGCCGTTGCCGCGCGCTACGGCTTCACGGACATTGTAGCGGACGGCGGCTGGAGCGTAACGCACAACGGCGAAATTGTCGAGATGGAGTCGCTGCCGGCGGCCGACTGCATTGCGCTGATCGAGCGGCTCGAGCAGGCCGGTATTCCGTGGGCGGTGTCGCCGGAGAATGAGAAACTATGCGTAACAACAGATAAAAATTATCTTCCGTATGCACCGGAGAACTACTTCCCTGTTCTGTGGGACCCGCATTTTGATTATCACAGGCTGGAGCATCTGTACAAGGTTTACTACGTCTGCACGCCTGATGAGGAGAATCATATTGACGCGGGCGGTCTGCCGCTTGTGCGGTACAATCCTCATGTGATTTTCGTTGAGCCGAAGGAAAAACAGCGAGGTATTCGCTATTTTCAGCAGCTTTTATCCATTCCGGATGAGGATATTGTGGTGTTTGGCGACGGTATGAACGACATCTGCATGTTCGGTCAGGGATGGCTGTCTATTGCGATGGGCAATGCCCGCGCCGCGCTCAAGGAGAAAGCGGATTACATCACAACCGACGTGGATAAGGACGGACTTTGGAACGCCTGCAGGCATTTCGGCTGGATTTGAGGAAGGTTTACTATGCTTTTTGATACACATGCACACTATGACGATGAACGGTTCGACGAGGACCGCGATACGCTGCTGGCTTCCATGCCCGAGAACAATGTCGGCCTGATTCTCAATCCCGGCTGTGATGTGGAAAGCTCTCGCAAGGCGGTCAGCTACGCGAATAAATATCCATTTGTATATGCGGCGGTCGGTATTCACCCGGAGAACATCGAGGACGGCTGGGAGGCTGATCTGGAGACCATCCGCGCACTGGCACAGAACGAAAGCAAGGTTCGCGCCATCGGCGAAATTGGTCTTGACTATTACTGGGAAAAAGACGAGCGTGCGCGTGCGCGGCAGCAGGTTGTATTTGCCCGCCAAATGGAGCTGGCGCGTGCACTGCACCTCCCTGTCATCGTGCATGACCGCGATGCGCACGCCGACAGCATGGAGATCACCCGTCGGTATCCGGATGTGATCGGCGTGTACCACTGCTATGCCGGTCACGTCGAAATGGCACGCGAACTGCTGAAACTCGGCTATTATCTGTCGTTTACCGGTGTTATCACATTCAAAAATGCCAAAAAGGCGAAGGAAGTCATTCGTGAAGTGCCGATTGAGCGACTGATGATCGAGACCGATTCGCCCTACATGGCACCCGAGCCGTTTCGCGGCCGCCGTAATTCCTCGCTGTATGTGCATCGCATGGCTGAGACTATTGCGGAGATCAAGGGCATAAGTGCCGCAGAGGTTGAACGGATTACAACCGAAAACGGCAGACAGCTGTTTGGTATTTCCGGGTAAGATAGAACAAAACAGGGACAAGAGGTAAAACCTCTTGTCCCTGTTTTGTATGGTGGAGACGGTGGGGATCGAACCCATGACCTCTTGACTGCCAGTCAAACGCTCTCCCAGCTGAGCTACGCCCCCGATTCGGCTAATAAACTTTTCATAAGAATTATAACGCAACGGATTGGTTAATGTCAAGCACAGAGTATCTGGCAGTATCACCGAAATCGCAAAGTAAAAATTGGTAGTGCTGCCGAAAATTTAGGCGGAACTGCCAAGTTTTATCCTCTCCTGTTAGCTTTGCAAACCGCTTTCTGTTATACTGTTTGCATAAGGAAGTGACAGCCATGTATTTCGCGTACGGACAGACCGAAACCGATTATCTCAAGGCCAAAGACAGCAGACTTGCCGCTGTCATCGACCGACTCGGCCATATTAACCGAACAGTGGACACCGACCTGTTTTCCTCGGTCGTGCACCATATCATCGGGCAGCAGATTTCCACAAAAGCACAGACGACCATCTGGCAGCGCATGCAGGACGCGCTCGGCACGGTAACCGCCGACAGCATCGCTGCAGCCGGTGTTCCCCTGTTGCAGTCGCTCGGCATGACCTTCCGCAAGGCGGAATACATCACGGATTTTGCCGAAAAGATACGCAGCGGTGCTTTCAATCTGGAAAGCGTGAAGTACATGAGCGACGCGGATGCAATCCGCACACTCAGTTCGCTTAAGGGTATCGGCGTATGGACTGCCGAGATGATCCTGCTGTTCTGCCTGCAGCGGCCGAACGTGTTCAGCTACGATGATCTGGCGATCCAGCGCGGACTGCGCATGGTATATCACCACCGCAAAATTGACCGCAAACTGTTTGAGAAATATCATCGGCGATTCAGTCCGTACTGCAGCGTGGCCAGTCTGTATCTATGGGAAGTCTCCGGCGGTGCGATACCGGGTATGCGCGATTATGCGCTTGTAAACAAATAAAAATCCGTTCCGGCTGCTTCTTCACGGAACGGATTCATCAGAAAATGGAGTGTTGACAGACACCTGCTTTTCCGTTGTCTGCACATATATAGTAGCGATATTTTCCGCGTTTGTCAACCTTTTCAGCGTTTTTTGTGCAACGTTTTAACCCGATTCGTCAAAATTCGCAATTCATCGACCGAATCAGCAAATTTTCGGTTAAAAATACCGTATAGAGAAAGTCCCGGACAGTTTTCCGCTGCCCGAGACTTGGGGTGGTTTTATTTTGATTGCATAGTTGATAGTTTCATGCGAGAATGGCTGGTGCATCAGCAGGAATACCGGGCAGGAGAAATCACACGAGAAGAATACTTTGAGTGGAAGCTGAACTGGCCGGACACCTGCGACGATCTGGGCAAGGTCACACCGACTATTAAGTGGCGCAAAAATAAATAAAGAGAAGCAAAAAAACGCCCTGCTGAATTTTGTCGTTCAGCAGGGCGGTTTTACTTGTCCTTTGCAATTATTCTCAGCGATACTGTTCAGACTAACTTAGTATCAAATCAGTATCAGCAGGCAAAGCGACAGGCAAAAAAGCCTGTATTTATGCGGGTTTCGGAGGGTTCCGAAATTATTCCCATTCAATCGTAGCCGGCGGCTTACTGGTAATATCATACACAATACGGTTTACGCCGACGACCTCATTTACGATACGGCTGGAAGCCTTATCAAGCACCTCATACGGAATGCGCGCCCAGTCAGCGGTCATGAAGTCGCTGGTGGTTACGCCGCGCAGCGCGAGTGCGTAATCATAGGTGCGGCTGTCGCCCATAACACCTACGGTGCGGGTGTTGGTCAGAACTGCAAAATACTGGTTGATCTCCTTGTCCAGACCTGCATTTGCGATCTCCTCGCGGAAGATTGCGTCTGCCTCACGCAGAATGTCGCACTTCTCCTTGGTGATCTCGCCGGTAATACGGATGCCGAGACCCGGCCCCGGGAACGGCTGACGCATAACCAGCTGCTCGGACAGACCAAGCTCAAAGCCGAGCTGACGAACCTCGTCCTTGAACAGCATGCGCAGCGGCTCGATGATCTCCTTGAAGTCCACAAAATCCGGCAAACCGCCTACGTTGTGGTGGCTCTTGATGACAGCGGCATCGTCCTTGCCGGACTCGATCACGTCCGGATAAATAGTGCCCTGTGCCAGATAGTCGATCTTGCCGATCTGCTCACCAATCTGCTTGCCCATCTTCTCAAACGTACGGATGAACTGTGCACCGATGGCCTTGCGCTTGTCCTCCGGATCGGTCAGACCCTTGAGAGCGCCGAGGAATGCGTCCTCCTCGTTCATGCGGATCAGGTTGATGTCCCACTTGGAGAAAGCTGCCTCAACCTCATCACCCTCGTTCTTGCGCATCAGACCGTGGTCTACGAATACGCAGGTCAGCTGATTGCCTACTGCCTCAGCCAGCAGAGCCGCTGCAACCGAGGAGTCAACGCCGCCGGACAGCGCCAGCAGAACCTTGCCGTCGCCGACCTTCTCGCGGATGGCCTTGATGGAGCTGTTCTTGTAGTCGCCCATGGTCCAGTCGCCCTTTGCATGGCAGACCTCGTACAGGAAGTTCTTCAGCATGAGCGAGCCGTTCTCGGTATGGTTTACCTCCGGATGATACTGTACGCCGTAGAAGCCGCGCTTCTCGTCAGCGATGGCAGCGGTCGGGCACATATCGGTGTGAGCGACCAGCTCGAAGCCCTCCGGCACCTTTGCCATGTAGTCGCCGTGGCTCATCCAGGAAATACCCTGCTCCGGCAGACCCTTGAACAGCTTGCAGTCCGTGTTATAGAAAGTCTCGGTCTTGCCGTACTCGCGCGCAGTGTCCTCCTGTGCTGCGGTTACCTCGCCGCCGAGGGTGTGCGCCATAAGCTGACAGCCGTAGCAGATGCCCAGAACCGGTACGCCCAGCTCGAACAGAGCCGGATCACACTTCGGGGACTTTTCCTCGTAAACGCTGTTCGGACCGCCGGTAAAGATGATGCCGATCGGATTGAGCGCCTTGATCTCCTCAATCGAGGTCTTATAGGGCTTGACCTCACAGTAAACATTATGTTCGCGGACGCGTCGTGCAATCAGCTGATTGTACTGACCGCCGAAGTCGAGCACCAGAACAAGCTGATGATTTTCCATCGCCAATCTCCTTTCTGTTTTCCCAATGTATATATAATAGAATTATGCCACATTTCTGCGTTTTCGGCAAGGGCTTTTGCGGAATTTTCCGTTTCCCGACAGGAAGAAAACATACACGAACCGGAATTCTGCCGATCCGGTATAAAATTTAACAGCCGCGTGCATACTTTCCGATAGAAGAAACGACCGGAAAGGGTGAAGGATTTTGAAAAACAGACAGATTCGCATCATTGCGGTGCTGCTCGCAACCGTGTTCGCCTATGCGGGACTGATCGGCGCTGCCGCCGTAACCGCGCAGGCGGCGGACAATGCACCGGTGGTGCAGCCGGTCACGGCGCAGACCTGCGTGGATATCGCCGTGGAGGCTGAACTGTCCGCGACCGACGCGGATAACGACGTAGTGCTCTATCAGCTTACCGAAAAGCCGCGGCTGGGCACAGCGAAGATCGAGGGCAGTACCTTATATTACACACCGGGCCGCAAAGCCGGACGCGACAGCTTCCACTATACCGCCGTGGATGCCGAGGGAAACACAGCGCAGCCTGCCGCTATCACGATTGAGATTAAAAAGAATAAGACCGGACTCACCTATTCGGACATGGACGGTGATCCGGCGCATTACGCGGCGATCTATCTATCGCAAAAGGGTGTAATGACCGGAGAAACCATCGGCAGCTGTGCGTTTTTCCATCCCAACCGACCGGTAACACGCAGTGAGTTCATCGCCATGACAGCCGCCGCGGCAGACCTGTCCGTTGAACCGACAGACCAGACCGACTTTGCGGATGACAGCGGACTTTCCGCGTGGGCCAAGCCGTATATCAGCGCCGCTGCCGCAAACGGACTGGTCAACGGCTACGCGACCGTCTCCGGCGTGAGTGAGATTCGCGGCGAGAAAACCATCACAACGGCCGAGGCAGGCGTGGTGCTCGACCACCTGCTTGACGGCACGCTGAGCGGTGTGCAGTACGCTTGGTCGATGTCCGACCATTCTCCGCAGGATTGGGCACAGCCGGCAATCGCTCGGCTGGAACGCGCCTCCGTACTCACCGCTGCACAGGCACAGAACCCAGAACACCCGCTCGACCGCCGAACGGCGTGCGAAATGCTTTACCGCGCACTGATTTTGCTGGATTCTTGACGAAAATCAGCAGCAGTGTTACAATAGTGCAGGGAGAAGCTCGGACTTCTCCCTGCTTTTTTCTGATTTTGAAAGGACTGTATTCGTTTGCAGCAAATTGATTTTTCTCAGGGCAGCATCCGCCGCAGGATACTTGCGGTGGCCACACCGATGCTCATCGCGCAGTTGCTCAACCTGCTGTATAATATTGTAGACCGCATTTATATCGGCAAAATCCCCGGCGAGGGCACGCTTGCGCTGGCAAGTATCGGCTTGTGCTTTCCCTTTGTGACGCTCATTACCGCGTTTGCCAATCTGTTCGGACTGGGCGGTGCTCCGCTGTGCGCGATGGCGCGCGGCAAAGGCAACCGGGAAAGCGCACAAGGCATCATGGTCAACGCCGGCTTTATGCTGCTGCTGAGCGGTGCCGTGCTGACCGTGCTCGGCATCGCGTTTCATCGCCCGCTGCTCTACCTGTTCGGCGCCAGTGAGGTGACGTACCCGTATGCGTCCTCGTACATCGTGATTTACTTGATCGGTACGCTGTGCGTCATGCTGTCGCTCGGTCTCAATCCGTACATCAACTGTCAGGGCTTTGCCCGAACCGGCATGCTCACCGTGGCACTCGGCGCGGCAGCCAACATCGTGCTCGACCCGATTTTTATCTTCGCACTGCACCTCGGCGTGCGCGGCGCTGCTATCGCGACCGTGCTGTCGCAGCTTCTGTCTGCTGCATGGGTTGTCAAGTTTTTAACCGGCCAAAAAGCCGAGTTAAAGCTGGATTTCCGCGGTTTCCGGCCGGACTGGCACTGTATCCAGCGCATTACCGTGCTCGGCATCGCCAGCTTCGTCATGTCGTTTACGGATACGCTCGTGCAGGTGGCGTGCAATGCTACTCTACGCAATTTCGGCGGCGACCTTTACATCAGTGTCATGACTGTACTTAACTCCGTGCGCCAGATCGCACAAACGCCGGTGCTCGCCATCGCGGACGGTGCATCTACCGCCATCAGCTACAACTATGGCGCGAGGCTGTACAGGCGCACCCGGGACGCCATCCGGTTTATGACGCAGATCGCTATCGGATATACCATGCTTGTCTGGATACTGGTCTCTCTTTTCCCTGCCCTGTTCATCCGCATTTTCAATCAGGACGCGGAACTGGTCGCGGCGGCTGTTCCGGCGCTGCACATTTACTTTTTCGGCTTTGTAATGATGGCGTTCCAGTATTCCGGTCAGAGTACGTTCCGCGCACTGGGTCGGGCGAAATACGCGGTGTTCTTTTCGCTTTTGCGCAAGGCGTTCATTGTTGTGCCCCTGACTTTGCTGCTGCCGTACTGCTGGAATCTCGGTGTGAGCGGCGTATTTGCGGCAGAGCCGGTGTCCAACTGCATCGGCGGTCTGGCGTGCTACTTTACCATGCGGCATGTGGTGATGCCGGAGCTTAAAATGGAGAATTGAAGATAGAGGATGGAGAATGAACTTCAAATTGAATCTCATGCTCATTCCATTTACCGTCCCTCGGACGGCATTCAATTATCTCCCTTCGTGCGACACCATAATTCTCAATTTTCCATTTCGACTCGCTAAGAGCCGCCTGCGGCGGTTGTTCGCTGGACGCCCACTGCGGTGGGTGTCTCCATTCTCAATTATTATAAGTACACTCGAAAAAGGAGTCGGACAAATCCGGCTCCTTTTTCTGCATTGCGAGGGGAAATCAGCAGCACTTTCGCTGGAAGGACTTACAGTCGGTGCACTGATCCATCGTTGGATTAGCCTCGTGCGTGCCAACGGTAATGCTGTCCAGCGCACAGTAAGAAGCGGTCGGACAATGGTTTGCGCACTGCTCCACCGTGCAGTGGATAGACTTGTTGCAGCGATCGTTACTCATAGAGAATGACCTCCTTTTGTGATTTCGGTAATATTATCTCACTCGTTTCCACAAATTATACTTTGGAATTGCGGAAATGCTTTCCGTTGTGCTATACTAAAACAAAAAACATTACAATAAAGGTTGTGACATTCATGCAAAAGGGAGATTCCGCGAAGCTCAAGCTGCTGCTGGCAGGCATTTCAGCACGGCTGACCAAAAACCGCGATTTTTTTGTGCAGGCAGACTGCACTCTGGTTTCCGGCAAAAAGAAATTTGACGCAAAGCTGTCCCGCGCGGACGAGGACTACACGCTGCATTTTCAGGGCAGCGACCGCCGCGTAGACGCGGCTGAATTCTGCGCCTTCTTTGCCGAGCAGGCTGAGAAATACGACGAGAGCGTGCTCACCTATACCGAACGCAGCACGGTCGTTACGCTGTCCGTGACGGCACGCGGCGTACAGATGAAGCAGGCCGAGCGCGAAGCGACCGCCGAGGAAAAGGCGGCTGCCGCCAATCCGCTGCTCGACAGCGGCCGGCAGTACCTCATCCGCGTCGATCAGGCGGCGGCACTGCTGCGCGAGATCGGCATCCTGACCGCAGACGGCAAGCTGAAAAACGACATGATCCGCAAGTACAATCAGATCGACCACTACGTTGAGCTGGTTGCGCCCATGTTTGAGCAGGACGACAGCGACGAGATCGTGCTGCTGGACTGCGCCTGCGGCAAATCCTACCTCAGCTTTGTCATGAATTACTACATTCACGAGGTACTGCATCGCCGCTGCCGTGTCATCGGCGTGGACATCAAGGAGCACGTTATTGACGAGAGCCGTGCGATGGCGAAGCGTCTCGGCTATCACAATATGACGTTCATCTGCGCGGATCTGCGGACGTACCAGCCGCCGAAAAACGTCACTGCTGTGATTTCGCTGCACGCGTGCGACATTGCGACCGATCTGGCTCTTGGCACAGCTATCCGCGCCAAGGCGAAATACATCGCGTGCGTGCCGTGCTGCCACAAGGAGCTGCTCGATCAGTACACCATGCCCGGACTCGAGCCGCTGACCAAATTCGGCGTATTCAAGGCGCGTTTCAACGATGTGCTGACCGACAGCATGCGTGCGCTCAAGCTGGAAGCCGAAGGCTACAAGGTTTCTGTCGTTGAGTATATTTCGCCGCTCGATACCCCGAAGAACCTGCTCATCCGCGCAACGCGCACCGGCAAGGTGAACCACCGCGCGAAAGCCGAGTACGACGCCGTGCGCCGCACGCTCGGCACGACCTCGGAGCTTGACCGCCGATGCGCGGAACTCGACAACGAGTTTTTCGTCACCGATGAGGACTTGATGGGTTAATTCCCCTGTTTGCGTTTTCCATGTGCATTTCAGACAATCTGCCGGATACGCTCTTGTTCTTTGTGTAAATCTGCATTATAATTTTTGTATACTCTCATGAAGGTGATGCCTGTGAAACCACCCGACAAAGGCCTGCTGCTCTCGTCGCATGTGGACTTTACCATTCCATCTCCGTTTGCGCAGGAGCACCTGTATTATCTCATCCAGTACGGACGCTACCAGTGCGTACCCGGCTATGAGGTCGAGCGGGATTTTCTGGATATGTACCTGTGTGCGTATGTACGCAGCGGTTCACTGCACACCTTCTGCGGAGAACAGAGCGCGAACGCTACCGCCGGACAGCTTGTACTCATGGACTGCCGCCTTCCCCACCGGTATTACGTCACCGAGCCGACCGAGTTCCTCTGGTTTCACTTTTCCGGCGGCGAAAGCGCGGCTTATGTCCGGCTGCTGACTGGCGGCACCGGCATCTGCTTTGACGGAAATCATGAGATTCTCCAATATTTTGAGCAGATTTTCTACTACGGAGACAAGCAGATGTGCAATGAGCACCGCATTTCGGTCTGCATCCAATCCGTGCTGTGCTGTCTTGCCGTGCCGGACGCCAAGCCGGATATTCCCGAGGTGATTCGTCCGGCGGTCGAGTATATCGCTGAGCACTTCCGGGAAGAGGTCACGCTCGAAACACTTGCCGATTTGTGCCATGTAAGTGTCACGCATCTCATTCGCTGTTTTGCCAGGTACATCGGCTTCCGTCCGCATGATTATCTGCAGGAGCAGCGTCTGCGTCACGCAAAGGTGCTGCTGACCGGTTC
>OLNL01001816.1_pt1 | contig 18242 bp, 10 predicted proteins | sample 1672181 | NCBI WGS metagenome assembly OLNL01 (sample SAMEA3136656, study PRJEB25190) | human gut metagenome | biome: human gut; feature: human-associated habitat; material: faeces | place: Austria | collected 2013
CAAGAATGATATGAGACTGTATGTTTTGTTTTTTCAGGGACACGATGCACTCCTCAAGAAACGGACTTTCTTTGTAAGCGCAAATAACAAATGTATGATCTGATCCTTTATACTGCATAAAAACTACCCTCACATTATTTTTTTCATTAACTCTTTGCATACTTTAACGTATTTTTCTGATTTTGTCAAGAATCCCCGTATTTCCAAATAGCATAAACAGAGGGAGGTTACCTGTTCCCCTCCCCCTGATTTATGATCTCTCAAATGCAGAACATATGAAAAATCCGCCAGATCGTAACTCCCGAGACCAGCATACCTGCTCCTAACACAAAGCGATTATACTGTCTGTTCGATGCCTTTATTTCAACGAAATTACTGCTGCAAACCAGATACAGCATCCATAGTAATGGTCTGTAGTATCTTCCCTGAACTCCGCCTATGCTGGTACTTCCCGGTGCATTAAACGCAACGTACAGCGCCGTCCAGATAAGAACCACTGACATCCCAAGGAAAATCAAAATTCCCGTTTTCTGTTTCCAGTTTATCTTCCTGTTCAGTTTTTCTGTATAGTCTGTTGCAATCAGAAATACCACCAGAATCGGAATAAGATACTGAAACGGTGCCGGCTCCAGATGGCCTAAGAGTCTGTAACATGCTTCTGCAAAAGCAAAATCCGTCAAATTGGTCCAAATATTCTTTAATACAACCCCTGCATATGCAAACGGATGTATCAAAATCAGACTCATTTGCTGGCCGGAATCCACATTTGCTCCTCCTCTTACGTCTTCCATCGCACTCGGGTTTAACATCTGCGGGATAACAAACGATGCCAGCAAAAGCAGAAACACAATACCTGCCACTACCATCATCTGATTTCTCTTTTTCTTATTTTCATATCGTTTTGCCGGAATTAATGTCTGGATCAGAGCTACCGGTGCATAAATCGCTTTCGGCAGACATCCAATGATCAGAAATACATTCGCAAGAAGCATCCGTTTCATATTCACATTTTCTTTTTCAGCCAGCCATTCCCTCATCATAATTGCAAACGCCAGCGAAATAAAACAGAAAACAACTGTATCATACGTGTAAGTCACAGCCAGAAAAAGCGATGTTGGGGTAAGCGAAATAAAAGTTAATATTCTTTTTCCCATCGGAATGATCCTGATCGCAAAGAACATAACGAAAACATAAACCAGCAATTCTGCAAATCTTCCAGCCAGAAAAATGCAGTCAAACGGCATTCCCATCGCCCGTGCAATTTTCATTGCCAGCGCCTGCGGCACCAGTCCCGGCGTGTATACTCCACAGAATTTGCCTTTTACTGTTACAGCATGATCGCCATCTTTATAATAATAATTCATAAGTCCATTCAGATTCTGCTTTTCCTCATAGGACTGCGGCTGGAAATATGGGTAGTTATAAAAAGTATCTGCGCGGAACTGACCTGCTATTTCGCTTGAAACCTTTTCTTCCCCCGGATATAAAGACATCTCATACGCCCGTTTGAAATGTGTTTCTTCGTCCCATCCAATTTTATTTGTCGGGATAGAAATCACAAAAACAATTCCAAGAGCTAATGCTATAACAGCAAACCCATACTCTATTTCTTTTCCTATTTTTTTTCTGAAAATAACGAGCAAACAGATTCCCAGAATCAGAATATTACTGCTGAAAATTCTATATTTATTCAGCTCAAACGAATTGCCTGCTTCTATGTTTCTGATAAGGATTCCGCTTCCAATATTTGACAAAGAGATCTGAAGCCACTTTGCCCTTTTCCCAACATTCACAACAGATCTGGTCAGCAAAATCGGATTTCTGTCCTCTATTGTTACGGTTTCTTCCTTTCCCATCGAATTATCGTATCCGACCGTAATCTTGGCATCAACTAAATCTTTAGTATCGAAATCATAGATAAACTTTTTAAGATATTCACCATTTAGCTCACATCTTAATACTCCCTCACCACTTTGTAAATAATATCCGCCTCCCTCTCTGACAAATCCTTCTAATGTTATACTTTCATCTGGAACTACCGTACTTTGATTTCCCTTGCCAATGGATCTGATATTCGCCCCCAGTTCTATTAATGCACTTCCAAGAACCATACACAGCAGTACAATAATAATTTCCTTTATCAGCCTTCCTTTTTGAACCTTCACCTGTTCATCTGCCTTCCTTTCCTTAATCGTATAATCGTTTTTTAGCATATCATGCCCATGCAAAGTAGTCAATAATGTTCCATCACAACTTTCCTGTATTTACTTTGTACACTGGATATGTTAAAATGCCAGATGATATCATAAACAACCTCACAGGAGATTTCTATATGAAAAAATTTCTATTATACCCGAAGAGCGGGACGGAAAAAGCTGCTGTCTTCTGGAATCTGATGGCCAGCGGTTTGAACTCGGTCGTCTCCATTATTCTTTTGCTGTTTGTTACCAGAATCGCCGGCACCGAGGACGCCGGTATTTTTTCGCTCGGATTTTCCACTGCACAAATGATGCTCTGTATCGGAAATTACGGCATGCGCAACTTTCAGTCAACAGACATCAAAGACAAATACACATTTGGCACTTATCTGGGTTCCCGTATTCTGACAGGTGCAGCCATGATGATCATCTCGATTCTGTTTGTCATCGTCAAGGGCTATTATCCGGAAAAGGCACTGATTGTTGTCTTCTTATGTCTGCTGAAGGTAACTGACGCGGTGGACGATTTATACGGAGGCTTCTTCCAGCGGAACGGACGTCTCGACATCAGCGGAAAGATTCTTTTTCTGCGTGTTTTTGCGTACTGCACTGCATTTCTTGTCACTCTGCTGGTTTCCGGAAGTGTTATGGCAGCTATCCTCGCTTCCATTCTTGTTTCCGCACTTGTGCTGATTCTTCTTCTGTTCCTTACCAAAGGTGCTTTTTCTTTTTCCGTCCGGTCTTTTTCCCTGGCTTCGATCGGCCGCCTTCTGGTGGAATGTTTTCCGCTCTGCCTCGGCGCTTTTCTGCTGATCTATCTTGGAAATGCACCGAAATATGCGATTGACTCGTACCTGAGCAGTACAATGCAGGCATATTACACCTATCTTTTCATGCCATGCTTTGTCATCAACCTGCTGGTGGGCTTCGTTCTTCAGCCGGTGCTGGTAAAGCTCACGGTTCTCTGGGAACAGAAAAAGAATCAGGCCTTTTTAAAATACTGTTTTCTGATGCATCTTGCCGCACTTGGAATCTCTCTTGTGATTCTTCTTTGCGGCGCGTTCCTTGGTTGCCCGGTTCTCTCCATCGTGTTCGGCGTAAATCTGAATTCATATTCTGCTGTTCTGGATGTACTTCTGATCGGCGGCGGTTTCTTTGCCCTTGCCGTAATCGACCAGGTAATTCTTACCATCATGCGTCATCAGTATGCTATGCTCTGGGGTTTCGGTCTTGCCAGCCTTTTTGCCACTGTACTCTCCCCGATTCTCGTAAAAAGCATGGGATTGATGGGCGCCGCACTTGCCTATACGTGTTCGGACGCTATCCTGTTTCTGATTTTTCTTTTGTTCATCCTCTTCTATTACCGGAAAGAAAGATGTTCCTGACAGAGCGTTCCGAAAATGTGAACCTCTCCTGCCAAACAGGCCATCAAAAAAGCACAAACTTCCTCTTCCGGTAAAATTTTCTGCCGTCAAAAATGGATATGCTCCCTCCCGGGTAACAAGTTTTTATTCTCTTACTTGTTTTCCCGGAAGGGAGCATATGATCATGAGAACGAATGCCTCTTTTTACCTTACAATTTCTCCCGTCGAGCTTCCCAGCAGAACTGGATCCCCTTCATCTGTAACACCGTAAACATGGATCTGATACTCTCCCGGCCGATAGCCGAAATCTCGCGCCATGCTGTTTACAACATACGTATTATCTGACTCGTGCTCTGCCTCATACCAGATCAGATCGCTCTGGTCTTCTTCCTGCCAGATGGCACACCGCACGGTGTGGACATCATCCGGCACAATATTCTGTACGGTGATGGTATAGTAGCCCTTGTGGTAATCGTATGGCGTTACCTCAATCTCAGCCAGTGGCTGATCCTGCGTTTCTGTCTGTTCTGTTTCCTCTGTCGTATCATCGTTATCCGATGGTTCTTCTTTCTTTACCTGTTTGATGTTCTTCGTCATCTCATCCATAAAGTCAGACTGTTTTTCCAGCTCATCATCTACTACATTTTTGTCATATTTTTCAATCAGCGTAATTTCACTCGAAAACAGATTGGTTCCAAGGCCCAGATGGTTTCCCTCGATAGAAACGCCAAGTGCTGCCAGCGTTGTCGGGAACTGATCAAAGGTAGAATATTCCCGGTATTTCGTGGTGTCGGTCGGCTGCACTGGCGCATTGATATACGTCGTAAAGACTTTTCTCTCATACGTATCCGGCACATCCTCGCAGAAATCACTGTCCATCGTCAGATGATCTCCGGAAATTACGATCGTTGTATTCTCATAGAAATCCTGGCTCTGCACCCACTTCACAAACTCTGCCACGCGTCTGCTTGAGCACGCCATGACATTTGCATACTGATTTTCACCAAATGTGTCGTCACACTCGTCGCACACATAGCCATCCTCAAAATGGGTATCGACCGTCAGCATCGTGAGGTTAAACGGTTCATCGGATGCTGCTTTCTCTTTCAGGGTATCTTTTGCAAAATCAAACAGCTTTTTATCCTCAAATCCCCAGAATACACGGTACCCCTCCGGAATCAGACCATTTTTCGCACAGTAATTATAATCCATTACGTTATAATTTCCATGTTCTTCAAAGTACAGCTTTCTTCCGCCGAATGTACCATCGGATCCGATCAGAAGCGTCTGGTCGTATCCGGCATCATCGAGGATATCTCCAAGCGTTGTAAGACCCGGGAAGAATTCTTTCTGCGTATCCATAGAGTTTCCTTCAATCGGAATCTTTAACGGAAGGCCGGAAGTTTGGGCAAACATCGCTCCCACCGTCCAGGTGGCTCCTGTCAACGGAACGCCTCCGTTTAAGGTTTCCTGATCACCGGAAAAGTTTTCATTCTCCAGGGAAAGCTCTGTCAGCTCCGGAATCGTATTTTCTGAAAATGCTCCGCCATATTCCTCCGAGGAATAGGTATTTTCCATCGACTCCAGAAAAATATAGATCAGATTTCTCTTTTTTTCCGGGAAACTCAGAGAAACTGAATTGGGATCTACGTAATTGTCCTCGATGAAGCTGGAGCTTGTTGTCTGGTTTTTTGCATAGGCTGTGATTCCAAGACGTTCCCACATATATCCGATCGTAACAGCTGCAATACAGATCATGCAGCCAAGGCTGATTCCCAGAACAATGCGCCGTCTGTTTTTGATTTTTATGTAAAGAAAAATCAGAACTGCGGTCAGTACAACCGAAACCAGCAGGCAGGATACGATATAGCTTTTGATAATTCCCGTGTCGGTTCCTTCTACCGGTGACTGCAGGTGAAACATCAGCTCATTCATATTCAGGCTTGTCCACGTCCGAAACATCCACCGAATACTGGATGTGATCAGGATGGCCAGAAATACGATGACATACTGTACTACAATTCCTGTTTTTTTCAGTACCTGAATCGCTTTCTTCGGTTTCTTTTCTTCTTGTGTTTCCATGTTGCCTTATTCTCACGCTTCCTTTCTGTTTTTCTGTTTGATTTACACGTTCTTTCCTACGATAGCACAGATTTCCCCTGCATTGCAATATTTTTTTTACATTTTTCTTACATTTTCCAGGCTTTTCTTTAACCAAAAAAGACAGACCCCGGAAATCATTTCCAAAAGTCTGTCTTTTTTCGTTTCTTCTAATGATATAATGGCAGGAAAACAAAGAAATAAACAGCATATGCAGAAGCGATATAAAGTCCTTCCACGATCCGCACGATCCATTTCCGTATCATTTCTTTCCTGACCAGACACTTCAGCAGTGCATCCATTCCCTTTGTAATCAGATACATAAACGGAAGAATCATCGGCAAAATGTAGCGTCCCTGCGCCTGAAAGTCAGAAGAATAGGCATAAATGGTCAGCAGAATAAACGGAATCACCATTGCGATTGCCATAGAAAAGTGGAACAGTGCTTCCCGACTCCACCGTTTTTCTTTTTTCACCACCAGATATGTGATGGTTTCCTCTTCTGTTTCCTCTGTACGAACCACGGTTTCTTCTTTCTTTCTGATCCACAGCATCTTTTTCCAGAGAGGAACAGAGGCCAGGATGCCGATTCCGAATCCAAGAATATAGATCTTGTACCAGATTTTGGCCAGGAATACATTCATATAACCGAAAACACCGATAAAGCTGACCAGTACCGTAACCAGCCAGTTGTACTGCCATTTTCCCGGAATCCACATGTACATATCCCAGATCGTCATGTCCATATTTTTGGGAAGAATCTTGGTATCCTCCGTGAAGCCCGGCGCCGCATACATTGCTCCGTATTTTGCGCAGGCGCTCCGTCCGATAAAATCTCCGTCATACAGAATCGCATTCCGGATAAACCACCAGCCGGCCAGCACGGCAACAACGGCCGTCACAACAAGTCCCAGCTGAATCATCCGCTTTACATCCCATTTTTTTCTTCCGCAGAGCAGCATCGTCGTGCAGAAAAACAGGATACTGCACAGAATATAGCCGTAGGCATTAAAGTACGACAGTGCACAGAACGAAATCGCCGCCCCCAGTTCCACGCAGAGTTTCACACTCCAGTCGTTCTTAACCGCCTTGCACCAGCAGAGGACGATCCACGAAGAAGCGCACAGTCCTAGTGCATCCATGTTGACATACGAGTTAAAGAAAATCGTACCAGGCAGAAAGCAGATCAGAATGGTATAAAACCATGCCATCCGCTTCTCGAACAGCATTTTTCCGATCTTAAGATTCAGCCCTGCGGTAATTGTCCCCAAAATCACATTGACCAGCCGGGCACCGTAAATCGGCGCCATGCCGGAACTAGAAAACAATGTTGCAATTTTTCCAAATACGGCTCCTGCAATATACGTTGTAATCGGATAAAACGCATAAGAAATTCCCCAGTTCGGATCACGGATCTCTGCATCATAACCCACGGGAAGTTTTCCGTGGCGCATGATGTAATCCACAATCTGATAGCGCATAGCTTCATCCGGCGATGCATTAAAAGGCTGCACCATCGCCCACATCAGGATGGTAAGAAAAACTGCCAGAAGAAAAACCATTTCCAACCGTCTTTCCTGTTTCTTTGTATTTTGTTCCATTCTCTTTTTTCCTTTTCGAGTACTATTCTGGTATTACAGGCGTTTCAATGAGAAATCCTGCGTCTCCAGAGATAAGTTCGGATTATAATACGGATCTCCGTTTTTCATAATCTCCGGCCATCTCGTCTCGAAAGTACGGATTTCCTTGTGGAAACGTTCCAGTTTCTCCGGCGTATCCTCAAGTCCTCTTGACTTTGACTCATAATGATACAGCTCCGCATACGGATTGTAAACGACAAGGTATCCCTTCTGCCGTACTTTCATGCAGAAGTCGATATCATTAAACGCCACTGCAAGCTCTTCGGTCAGTCCGCCGACCTCATCAAAGACGCTTCGTTTCACCATCATGCACGCTGCCGTTACGGCACTGTAATCCTGTGCACAGATGATCCTGTGACAGTATCCCGTGTTTCCTCTTGGCTGCTGTACAAAGCAGTGGCCGGCAATTCCGCCGAAGCCAATGACAACACCGGCGTGCTGAATCGTATCATCCTCATAGTACAGTCTTGCACCGACAATTCCGACATCACTGCGGCTGCAGTAGCCGAGCATTTCTTCGATGCAGTCGTCGTTGATCATCTCTGTGTCATTATTCAACAGCAGCAGATACGTTCCGTTTGCGTACTGTACACCGAAATTGTTGATTTTGGAATAGTTGAAGTTTCCTTTGTAATAGCATACATGAGCCTTGCTGCACTCTTTCTGCAGTTTCTCATAGTACGCAAAGGTCTTCTCCTCCGTGCTGTTGTTCTCCACAATAATAAACTCCAGATTTGGATAGCTGGATTTTTTCAAAATCGACTGCACGCAGCGATCCAGATCATCGATGTGATCCTTATTTGGAATAATAATCGAAATCAGCGGCTTTTCGTCGAGAATGTATTTCGTCCGGTACAGGCCGAGGAACTCACCGTTCTCTACCGTTGCATGGATGCCTTTTCTCTGATAATGCGCTTCAATCGCTCTTCTTCCGGCTTCAAATGCATACTGCTTGCTCTCCGGATTTTCTGCAGTGGAATCCTCATGGCATCTCCAGTGATATAAAATCTTTGGAATATGACAGATCTTCTCCGCTTCTTCGGTACACCGGAAGATAAAATCGTAGTCCTGGGCACCGTCAAATTCACTGCGGAGCATACCGACCTTTTCCACCAGCTCTCTTTTTGCCACAAACAGATGGCAGATATAGTTGACCGTGCAGAGCAGATCCAGATTGAAATCCGGTTTGAAATGCGGCTGGAAGAACTTATATCCGTCCATTGACATCTTATCCTCGTCGGAATAAATCACATCCGCTTCCGGTGTCTTGTTGATAACGGCAGCACACTCATACAAAGCATGCTCCGTCAGCATATCGTCGTGATCCATAAAGACGAAGTAATCACCGGCTGCCTGTTCCATCGCCGCGTTCGTATTCTCGGAAATCTGCAGCGCTTTCTCATTTTCCACCACGCGGATGCGCGGCTCCTCAGCTGCCATGCGCGCCAGCACTGCTTTTAACGGGGAATCCTTTCCGCTTCCGTCGGAGAGAACCAACTCCCAGTTCGGATAGGTCTGCTGCTTCACCGACTGTACCATCTGCTCCAGATATTCCACCGGGGTCTTATACAACGGCACAACAATGCTGAATTTCGGCTCTTTTGCAAATTTTGTTTTCCTCTGGCGTTCCAGCTCTGTTTTGTCCGGCAGATGCTTCGGAAGCCATTTTCCGTAATCCACCGGCGCATGACGCATGCTCTTAATTTTATGAAGCGCTTTTTCCATCAGTTCGGCTGTGCCATGGTTCTGCAGATAACGCCGGCCTTTTCTGGTGTACATTCTCACTTTTTCTGCCGCAATCATCACGGAACGCTGGTCGATCGGATAAACTGCTTTTTCCTTACCGTCATGAAACACCAGATAAATCACTTTTCTTCCCCGGATCGGAACCTCCATATAAAAGCCGCATTCCGGCTCTATCTGGATCTCTGTGATCATCTCCGCAACATCCAGGCGCTTGTTCCGTTTGATCTCACAGGAGATTTTCTTTTTCTTTTCATCGTAAACTGCGATTCTGACCGGCTGATCAGAAACAACCCAGCCGCGGATTCTGCAGATTTCTTCGTCCCGAAGTGTTTTCTGCTCATCAATGAAAAAATACGGTCTGTTCTGACGGCGGGCCAGTTCTTTCGCCCCGATCTCAAACCATTTGATCTTCTTGTCACCGCGTGCTGCATAGATGACCAGCTTTCCAGACGGCTCAATTTTCTCCGGCATGGTAAGGCTTACCGTTACTCTTTTGGTCCCCTCATGTGTTGCAGCGCGGTCGAGCACGCTCACATAATCCCACGGCATTATCTCCCCTGGAATCTGCTGTTTTTTCAGATATGCTTCCACGCGATAGCCTTCAGGCCACGTTCCCTGTAATAAATAAATTTCTGGACGCAGCAGATCAAACCGTTCTCTTTTTACCTCAAAAATATCCTCGGCCATCAGTGTCCTCCTTCAATCTCATCAATGATGTCAAAATGTTCGTGTTTTCCACGGATTCTGCAGTCATCGTACATCAGAGTCAGATTCGGATTATAATACGGGTCTCCCTTTTCCAGAATATCTGCCCATTTTGTGCGGAATCTGGCGATCTCCCGTTTGAAGCGCTCATGTTTTTCTTTGCTGTCTTCCATTCCGCGGGACTTTGACTCGTAATGATACATTTCCACCATCGGGTTCTGTACCACCAGTTCTCCGTGCGCCCGTACCTTCAGGCAGAGATCCACGTCGTTCAGTGCTACCTGGAACTCTTCATCGAGTCCGTCAATCGCATCAAACGTTGTTTTTTTGATCATCAGGCAGGCAGCCGTTACCGCACTGATATCCTGAATAGCCTTCAGCCGTCCAAAGTAGCCGCTGTCTTCTCTTCCCGTTCTCGTCAGGATATGACCGGCAAAACCGCCCACACCGATAACAACACCGCAATGCTGCACCGTGTCGTCCGGATAATACAGCTTGGCACCGACCATTCCGGTATTCTCTCTCTGGCAGTAGCCCAGCATGTACTCCATCCACTGCGGTGTGATTACTTCGATATCGTTATTCATCAGAACGTAGTAGTCACCCGTTGCAAATGATGCACCGTAATTGTTGATTGCAGAATAGTTGAAGCCCTTCTTCCAGTAAACCACCTGTACATTTGGATAGCGGAGCTGGATCTGGTCATAATAAGCAAAGGTATCCTGCTCAGTACTGTTGTTCTCAATGACAATGATCTCAAAATTCTTCCAGGTCGATTTTTCCTCGATCGATGTGATACATTTGTCCAGATCCTCCACATGATCCTTACTCGGGATCAGAATCGATACCTTCGGATTGTCTTTGACCTTCAGCACAGACTCAAACATGATGAAAATGCCGGTGTAGCGCACCTCGGCATCAATGCCGAGACGGGCATAATGCTCCTCGAGCGCACGTTTTCCGGCGTCGATCGCATACTGCTTGCTGTCCGGGTTTCCTGCTGTAGAATTTTCATGGCTTCTCCAGTGATACAAAATCTTCGGGATATGGGCAATCTTTGTCGTTTTCTCACAGCACCGCAGAATAAAATCGAAGTCCTGCGCTCCGTCGAAGTTTTCACGGAAGCATCCAACCTCATCGAGAATTGTCTTACGCACCATAAAAATATGGCAGATATAATTGATCGAACGGAGAAAGTCAAAGTTAAAATCCGGTTTAAATCGCGGGGAAAAATACATGGTCGTGTCGCTGTTTACCAGATCCTCATCGGTGTAGACGATATCGGTGGATGGATCCTCATTCAGGACGGATACCATCTCGTACAGTGCGTTGACAGCAACCAGATCGTCATGGTCGCACAGCATCACATAATCGCCGTCTGCCATGGCAACTGCCGCATTCGTGTTTCCGGCAATTCCCTTGTTCTCTTCCAGCTTCTGGTATCTGATTCTCTTCTCTTTTCCATATTTCTGGCTGATAAAGTCACCAACCTCTTTTTTCGTACTTCCATCTGCCAAGCAGAGCTCCCAGTTTGCATACGTCTGGGATGTGATGGACACCAGCAGCTCATCCAGATAGCGGATCGGTGTATTAAAAAGCGGAATAACGATGCTGATCTTCGGCTCATACGCAAATTTTGTTTTTCGCTGCTTTTTCAGCTCTTTTGGATTTGGCTGATGCGCTCTTAACCATGCCTCATAATTTTCCTGCTCTACGTCCATCTGATCCTGCACAAATTTTACAAAATAAGAAAATCCTTTTTCACGGATGATCTTCATGTTTTCTTTTCTTCGGGACAGGCTTAACGTCTGCATCATACGGCCTCTCGGAGAATTCTCAAAGTCGTATTTTTTCACATCAACGGTTGTCTCTTTTACCGTCATTTCATTCTCAAAAAGGACTTTAAACATCTGATTTTTCAGATCCTTGCGCGCAACAGCCACCTCAAATCCAAACGCCTTGATATCTTTTAATTTGTACGTTTGGCAGACATCCTGTCTTGTCATCTGCTTCATCTCATACGGGATTGGATTGCCATGGTCATCCTGCACTTTGATCCGGTTTTCCTGCAGATAGTCGATGATCCAGCCGGATACCACCATCTGGCTTCCCCGTCTTCGAATATCATCGATTCTTCGGATCAGCGTGCGCGCTCCGACTTCCTTTTTCAGCTCCGCCATCGGCTTTTCCCAGACTGTCTTTTCATTTTTCCCCTGACGGCAGATGATACGAATGTTCTGATACTGTTCCATCAGCGGATTTAACCCTGTAATCGTCAGTTCAAAACCCACATTGCTGTCTTCTTTCGAAAGTGTTTTGCAGATCTGAAATACATCTTCTCTTTTATGGGTGGAAAATTCTGCCGTGGAAACCTCTGTTTTGTCTGCCAGACAGGTCATCGTAATCCCTCCGGCATTCTCTGAGCCTCTCCATCCGCTTAAGGTCAGGGTACCATTCTTGTCCGTTGTATAGTCTTGTGCATCAACTGATGAATAAATAACTCCCATGAATTTCTTAATTCCTTTCGCGTATCGTGCGATACTTTCTGTATAGCTTCCAGACCTTCGTCTGTTCCATCTCTTCGATTTTCGCTGTTTTCTGTGCCAGTTCTGCCTGGAGACGGGAAAGTTCTTCTGCCTTCTCTGCAAGCTGTGCCTCTGCCTGTCTCCGTTTTTCTTTCTCTTTCCGTAGTCTCTTTCCTCTGTTTTTCAGCAGTTTTCCGGCCGCTTCATTGATTTTCACGGAATCTGCTTCCGTTACTGTCACATGCAGATGAACGGTCAGAGTTTTTGCTCCTTCCGGAACCCTGCCGAGATAAAGCTGCGGATCTACTGCATTCATCAGGTAAATTTCCCCGTCTTCCGTGATTCCATCTGAAGTGATGATCTCACCTATCATTCCCACATCAAAGGAAAGCTCCTCAATCTGGCAGAGTCCCATTCCGTCGCACGGGTCCAGGCGGATCTCCTCGGTGTGCTCCGGAATTTCAATCGTTCCATGAAATTCGCCGTTTTCCAGTTTATAGTAAATGCTTCTTTCCTCTCGGAATCCGTTTTCATCCGCGAAAAAGATCTGCATCCGCTCCTGTCCTCTGCGGATCTGCTCTTTGTTGACCAGATGGCGCACCGGATACGTTCCCGGGCTGATTGCACCGTACATTTCACGCATCGGAACATGCTCCGAGGTCAGATGTTGCTGGAAATGATGCTCCATTTCATGGAATACTTTTCGCTCTTCTTTCGTAATGCCGGCCCAGGTATACAGTGCTTCCTTGTTTAAGACGCTGCGCTTTCCATGCGTTTCCAGATAGTAATGCAGCACACGATATACAAGAAATACTGTCGGAACCGGGAAGAAAAAGGTCCACTCGTAATCAATCATCGTCCAGCGGTTCTCATCCATCATCACATTCTGGCAGACCATATCGATGTTGGCATGGGAAACAGATGCCATGGTTTCCAGGCCTTTGGCATCTCCGAACACTTCTTTAAACTCCTCTGTCATGCAGAAGCTTTCCTGTCCCGGCAGTGCCTGAATCTTTTCAATGTACTGTTTCAGCAGCTTTTCTGCCTCTTCATTCTTTTTGCGGTCCAGAAGCCCATCGAGATATTCTTCCATGGATTCACCCATCAGGTATTCCAGCCGTACCGAATCGCCGTCTGCTTCCGCCCGGTTGCAGAACATTCCCACTTTTTCATAGTCCGGCTCCAGTCTGTGATACTTTTCCACAAGACCTGCCACATGTGCCTTTCCCTCCGGGTACAGCGGCGTTTTTTTCACACTGCGCTTTCCGTCGATGTTCTCTAAAATCTCCGTCCGTACGGCAAACTCCCGGTTTCTTTCATTGGCATATTTGATATAAAGAATTTCTTCTGTCGTATGGTTCATGTTACGCTTCCCCCCATTTCACCCGTACGAAAAAGGAATTAGAGAACTCAGGAAACAGCCCGTTGGAAATCAGCGTATCTGCCACTCTCGTCTCATCAAACAATTCCATTCTTGCCCGATCATAATTGTAAGCGGTCAGCTTCAGCTCTCCGCATTTTGGAAGATATTCATCGGAATAGATTGTCAGCGGGAATTTGTAATCCGGGTATGGATAGTAAAATTTTGTTTCAAACTCTCCTGCACGGTCAATGATTTCCTGCAGCTCTTTTTTAGAAAAGGTCCGCACTCCCTGCAGGTTCGGATAATCCTCGATGCCGTCAAAAAAGACACCTGTATGATCCTCCGTGCAGCCCGCAAAATATTTCAGTCCCAGCCTGTTTTCAATTGCAATCAGTATCTGTCCGCCCGGCTTCAGATGTCTCTTGATTCTGCGGATCATCTCCACATAAGGATCATCCGTGCCAATATATCCTTTTGAATATTCAAACACCCCGATCAGGGTGATATAGTCGTAGCATTCGTCCATATTTTCCTCAATATCCTGGAAGTTTCCCACCAGGATATTGATGTTGTCATATGCACGGTTTCTGTAAGCATTGATATAGCTTCTCTTCTTGGAAAGATCTATACAGGTAACGGATCCGGCTTTCTGTGCGATAGCACCCGTGATGGCGCCGCAACCCGAGCCAATCTCCAGAACTCTGTCTGTTTTCCGGAACGGCACCCACTCCAGAATATTCTGGCGGATATGGGAAAAATGATACAGCACCGGCCAGCTTTTTCTTCTGGCAATTTCGGCGTTCAGTTCCGATTCTGTACAGCTTTTTGCAATTTCCAGGAGTTCGTCTTCAATGGGTCCGTCGCTGTAAATGTCCTCTCCCGGGTAATAGGTGTAATCCAGTTCAATGTTACCGATTCTCTCCTGCATAAGTACCCTCTCACTCTTCTATCGTTACTTTCGAATTCATATCAAAAAATCCAACTGTATTTTTCGTAGAAACCACAGTCAGACTGCATGCATCGTACAGCCTGTGGTATACGTGGAAATCCGCATCCCGGTATCCGGTACAGCCAAAGGACAGCAGATATTCGCCTCCCTGCAGATTCAGTTCCTGCTCAAAGGTAACTGTAATCACATCACCTGGTTTTTTCGGTTTGATGTCACTTTGCTCATACATGGTATTTGTACCGGTGATTTCTGTTCCCCGGGCATCCTTGATGGTGTACGCACAGATCGGTTCCCGTACCTCCTCATGGAATTTCACCTGCATGGCGATCCGGAAACGCGTTCCTTTTTCCAGTGTATTGGTACACAGTCCTTTTTCATCGTAAATCGCAACACCGGTAATTTCTGCCCGTTTTTCTCCGTACTCCAGTACATTCGGATTCATCCGAAAACCGCTTCCGGTCTCTAAGGCAAGTCCCGCAACTTCCTGTTCTTTCTGCTCTTCGGCTACTTTTTTTGCTGCTTCCTGCTCCTCTGGTGTTGTCGCGGCTGCTTCTTCCTTCTGCTTTTTCTCCTCCTCCTGGTTTCCTTCCTGATGGACGAGGAAGCGTTTATACAAATCAACAATGTATTTTGGCTCGCCCTCATCGACCATGGTACCCTGATTCAGCAGAATTACTTTATCGGAATATTTGCTGATACTGCTTAAATCATGACTTACCATCAGCAGTGTTTTTCCCATTTCACGAAACTCTTCAAATTTACGAAAGCATTTTGCCTGGAAGAAAACGTCTCCGACGGAAAGTGCCTCATCGACAATGAGGATCTCCGGCTCAATATTAATGGCAACGGCAAAAGCCAGACGGACGAACATACCGCTGGAATACGTCTTTACCGGCTGATTCACGAATTCACCGATATCTGCAAAACGCAGGATATCATCCATTCTGGCGTCGATTTCTTCTCTGGAAAATCCATTCATGGTTCCGTTCAGATAGACATTCTCAATTCCGGAGTACTCTCCATTGAAACCGGCTCCCAATTCCAGCAGTGCGGAAATTCTTCCGTTTACATTCACCTGGCCTTCTGTCGGATTCAGAACACCGGTAATAATTTTCAGCATCGTGGATTTTCCGGAACCGTTCGTACCGATAATGCCGATGGATTCTCCACGCTTTACATGGAAGCTGACATCCCGCAGTGCATAATGTTCGCGATACAGCTTCTTTTTGGTCAGTCCCATCGCTTCTTTGAAGCGATCAGACGGTTTATCATACAGCTTATACAGCTTGCTTACATGATCCACGGTAATTGCGTTATCGTTCATTCTTTTTTTGTACCTCTTATTTCTTTTTTTCCAAAATGTGCCGGAAATTTAAAAACTTCCGGCACGCTTTTCCTGTTTTCTTTAAAGGACATCTGCAAAATGTACTTTCAGACGTTTGAAGATAATGGTGCCGATTCCGAACAGTGCAAGAGTGACGATCCAGAAATAGATCGTCAGATCGAAATGCTCAAAAAACCACACCTTGTTGATCAGACTGTCACGGTAACCCTGTACAATATAATAGAACGGATTCAGCTTCAGCAGTTTTAACAAAAAGGACGGCATACTTACCTGGTCAATATTCCACATAATCGGGGTAACCCAGACACCGACCTGCAGGACAATACTGATGATCTGCGACAGATCGCGGAAGAAAATGACAATCGCACATGTCGCATAGCAGATTCCCAGGGAGAATACAAATACGCAGAATGAATAATACAGAAGCTGCAGGAAGTAGAGATCCGGAAAATATCCATAGCAGCTATACAGGAAAACCATGAAAGCCACAAAGAATAAATGGACAAACAGTGCCGAAATCTCTTTTACCATCGGCAGAATACTGATTTTAAATACAACCTTCTTTACCAGATAGCTGTATTCCAGCAGTGCATTCGTGCCTGCATTCAGTACATCCGAGAAGAAAAACCACGGAACCAGACCTGCAATCATCCAGAGAACGAACGGAAAACCATTTGCTCCCGGGCTCTTTAATCCCACCTGGAATACAAACCAGTAAACCAGGACGGTGACAATCGGCTGAATAAACGCCCATACAATGCCAAGGTAAGAGCCTGCATATTTTGTCTTAAAATCATTTTTTGCAAGAGAAAAGATCAGTTTTCTGTTCTGGAAGAGTTCAACCGGAAGTGCCAGCACCTTTTCCTTGTGCCGGAACAGAACAAGGCATGCCCCGTCCAGAAGAATGACTGCTGTCAGGATTTTGATCCAGTTCATTTTTGCCGCATGCGCAGCATAGCTGTCATGAATCACACTCTGATCAAGATCCATGTCGAGATAAGGATCCGTGTTTTCGGTTTTCATCACCAGACACTCATTTCCTTTTGCGTCCTTCTCGATTTTCATGGAAACCATATCATGGTTTTCTGTCTGCATCAGAGTTTCCAGCGGGATCTCCATCTCGGTACTGCGGTATTTCAGCTTCACATCGCGGATCACAAAGACTCCCGGCTGTACGCCGAAATCCATACGGAGCTTTTTCGCTGAGCTGTCGATGGTAAAGGAAACCTCTCTTTCTTCATCCATCGTACCGTTCGGATACTGATTCACATACGTGTAATCGTCCGTCATTTCCTCGTTGTAATACTCATTCGGGCTGAAATATACCTTAATCTGATCGGTAAGATCCGACTGAACCTTCATCTGAAGTTCCACCGGTCCATCCTTCGGAGCTTTGTGCGTCAGTATTACTACATTCAGCAGCACAACCAGAATGGCACACACTGCCAGCAGTATTGTTTTTTTCTTCGACATTCGTCATTTCTCCTGTTTTACTTCTTTAACTCTTTGATTCCGCCCCACTTCTGATCCTTCTCTGAGATGGTCAGATCTTCTACGGCCATTCCTTCCGGCATCGGCCACTCTACGCCAATCTCCGGGTCATTCCATGCAAGACCGCCCTCGTCGTTTGGATGATAGAAATCGGTGCATTTGTAAGCAAACTCTGCGGAATCGGACAGTACGATAAAGCCGTGCGCAAAGTTTTTCGGAATAAAGAACTGCTTTTTATTCTCAGCGGACAGCAGAACTCCAAACCATTTTCCGTATGTTTCGGAACCCGGACGAAGGTCTACGGCTACGTCGAACACTTCGCCGCTTACTACGCGGACCAGTTTATCCTGCGGATAGTTGATCTGGAAATGAAGTCCTCTTAAAACACCTTTTTTGGAGCTGGACTGGTTGTCCTGTACGAACTCCTGATCAATTCCTGCTGCTTTATAGTCATTGTAATTGTAGGTTTCCATAAAATAACCGCGCTCATCCCCGAATACGGTTGGAGTAATTACTTTTAAGCCTTCAATTTCACATGTTTCTACGTTAATTTTTCCCATTTTTTGTTCCTCTCTTTCTTTTTTTTAACTCTTCTTATGAACTTTTTGGGTGGTTCTGTTTTTATTCTAAAGGATGACCTTATGTCATAGTCAAGAACATTCTATGATTATAGCACATTCTTTTCCAGGGTACAATCCAAATTTCCTTATGGCAATGTGTATACCAGCACCCCTAAGATAATGATCAGATTTCCGACCAGTTTTCCTTTTGATACCTTTTCTTTCAAAACGCCAAAGGAAAGCAGCAGGACAAAGA
>OLNL01001819.1_pt1 | contig 18229 bp, 14 predicted proteins | sample 1672181 | NCBI WGS metagenome assembly OLNL01 (sample SAMEA3136656, study PRJEB25190) | human gut metagenome | biome: human gut; feature: human-associated habitat; material: faeces | place: Austria | collected 2013
TTTGTATTATGCCTTTTCATAGAAAGGGGGAATGCTTGAAAATAGTCAAAAAATATTCACAATTGGAACGTGCAGAATTTAGGAAAGGAGTTTTCAAAATGCACAGAGTATTCAAAAAGGCTGTCGCTGGTATTTCTGCATTGGCAATGGCTGTAACGATGTCTGCAACAGCAGTTCCCGCATTTGCATCGGAATATGAAGCGGTAGAAGTACAGGAATATGTTGACTCTTTTGCAGATTTTGAAACACAGAAAGTTGTAAAGTACTGTTTGGACAATGGTTTGTCCTTGGACGAAACTAAGGAGGCAGTTGAAATTTATCAGAGAGGCGAGGAAATGCTCTCTGAATCTGAAATTGCAACGTTTTCAACAACAAGTGCTCCGAATTACTATAATGTAAGTCGTCTGGCACCTACAACACATTTTGTAATGTTGATCGTTGCTACTCCGCAAGAGAGTTTTCCGATGCTTCGCATTAGCACATCGTCTTATTCTAACATGGTTACTTATGACAAAAATAATGGCTATGCAGTTTGCCGTCCGTATAAGGAAAAGATCGGCTATGTTAGCGAAGGATACCTCACTAATGAAGCAAATTTTGAAGGCGTTAATACAACAAAATGGACATATACTCAGTATCTTTCTAATGTGTCTGCTTTGAGTGTATCCAATGCAAGAGGAATCACTAGATTTAAGATTACTCCGGATAGAAATAACTGCACTAGTGAGGCAGCTTTGAACAATGTTATCAGTGTTGACAGCTATTGCCCGACGGCGAATGTAGCTATTTCGCATGAAATTTATGCGTTGGGTGATGTAAATCATGATGGCATTGTGAATGAAGCAGATTCTACACTGCTGTTGAAGTATGCTATGGGTTCAGAGGATTTGAATATCACTTATGCTGACGGAAGCAATCACTATTCGTATATCACCAATCCCATGGCTTGTGATACAACTCAAGATGATATTGTAGATGTTTCGGATGTAGTTCTGTTGAATAAGTTTATTAATGGAGCGATTAGCACATTGTAATTCGTACATCTAGAGAGGAGGGTTCATATGCGTAAGAACTTTTTGAAACTTACCAGCATGCTTGCTTCCTGCGCAATGCTGGCAGCAGCAATTGTGCCGGTTTCTGTACATGCAACTCCGCTTGTGTTCGATCAGATGACAGAGAAGAATGGGGTATATTCCGGTGTAATTGGCGGACACTTCGCCGGAGATACGCCGAACCGCTGGGAGGTAGACGGAAATGTTCTGACACTTTCCGGACAGTATTTCTACGGCTGGAATGAAACCGGCTGTCTGGATGCCTGGTCGGATTCGTATATTCCGTGGTACCAGTTCTGTGATCAGATCGACACGATTCGATTCAAGGATTTCAATATCTCCTGCATGAATACGGATATGGGGGCATATGTCTACAATGGTCTGGATCATCTCAAGGCGATTTATGTGGACGAGTACTCTCTCTCCAATGTAGAGGGACAGGATGTGGAGCGATATCGGGAACTGCTGAACCGTGCGGACACCGTATATGCACAGGCGGATAGTTTTGCCGATTGGTGTGTGCGCTGGAGTGATACGACGGAGCTTGTTACCAATGGAACCGATATGACACCGTTCTATACTCGTTCCGGACAGCTGAGTGATACGGTTTCCTGGCGGTATGACGATGCGGAACGTACACTTTGGATTGAGGGTAGCGGTACGGCTTCTGTCAATCTGGACGCTTGCAATCAAATTGCGATGCTGAAAGACGGATATGATAAGATCAAGATTGCCAATCAGAACATCCGTATTCCGTCGTCGCTGCTGATTCGCCTGATGGTGAATCAGGAGGACGGAACATCGGAAAAAACGGCATATCTTTATCGTGATACATTCCGTTTGGATGGAAGTTCCGGTGATATGTTTGATGCCTCTATGCTGGAACATTATCATTGTTCCTATGTTTTGCAGGATGCCGAAATTGATACTACCATTCGTGGCGATGTCAATCTGGACGGAACAGTTGACCTGACCGATGCTGTTATGCTGGGCAAGATCATCAGCGGAAGCGTTGAGATGAACGATCAGCAGAAACAGAACGCTGACTGCACCAAGGACGGCAGTGTTACCACGGACGACACACAGCTCCTGATGCAGTTCCTGATGCACAACGTGGAAACGCTTTGAGTATACTCTTATTTTCCAAATGCTGGTATATTCTGTGGCTTGCTCTCATGCACTTGACCAAATAGAGGCGAAAATCGACCATTTGGTGCTGGGCTATTGACAAAGGCATCATAGCATGCTATACTGAAGGTGAAAAAGAAAGAATTATGCGAATTATTTTCCATAAAATGTTATGGCTCTGATTTGTATTATGCCTTTTCATAGAAAGGGGGAATGCTTGAAAACAGTCAAAAAATATTCATAATTGGAACGTGCAGAATTTAAGAAAGGAGTTTTCAAAATGCACAGAGTATTTAAAAAGGCTGTCGCCGGTATTTCGGCACTGGCGATGGCGGCAACACTTTCCGCTGTTGCAGCACCTGCGTTTGCCGCAGAAAATGCACAGCTGGAAAGTACAAAAGAAACCCTTGGTTCTCTTCTTGCTGGTTCGGAATATGCTTCTATGGAGGGCATCAGCATTAGCGAAGGAACCGCACTTCGTGATCTGGGAAGCAACACGCTCATTGGAAATCTGTACACTGTTTACCACGACTCGGAGGTAATTGGTGTTGTCAGCGAACTCAAGGGAAGCGACAATCAGGTACTTTCCACTTATCACGAAACCGATGATGTTGCGCTTCAGTCCGCAGCAGATACCGACACACCGGTCGCTTTTTACAGAGATGGCAATGCTGTAATGGTGTATGATGGTGACACCCTCACCAATGTATCCAATGGCGAAGCGGTTGATGCAGCGCCGGAACAGGCAGATTTGCAGGAATTGGAAATCGCCGATTCTGATTTGGCACAGTATGCAATGAGAGCAACTGCAATGACTTACGCAAAAGAATTGCCTTATTTTGTAGACTATTGCGCAAAGCCAAGTTATGACCGGTATGGGAATGTATCTTGGGCTTGTTCGATTGCTAGTAAGTATAATTACAAAAAACAGCTTAAGCCAACCGATGCTGAAGCTTTGACGACAAATGAAGTTTTCGATCGCCTTGTAGAAATGTCTGGTGCTCAGAATCCTGGAGGTACTGCATCGCAAATCAAGGATTTGTTGGCAGTATACAGATTGAGAAGCACTTATCAAACAGGTGAGCTTTCTGTTGAACAAGTGTACAAAAATTTGAATCAAGACAATCCTGTTATGATTCGTATGGGTGTGAGCACTGCTGATGCTGAGAGATTTCTTGAAGTTGATGGCTTGATTTTCGGTTCAAAATACTATCCGACACGTGGAGAAGCAATATATAATGTGTATGATGGTGAGCAGGGAATTGATTTTGAAGCAGTTGTAACAACAGACGGCGATTTTTATGACTTCTATGGCGAAGGTGCTGAAATCTATACGACATGGGTTGCTACTTTCTCTTTCCGGTAAAAGGAGGAATTTATTATGAAAAAGAGCAAAATGATTGCAGCTGCACTGGCAGCAAGCGTAATGGTATCCTCGTTTGGTGTTCTTTCCGCAAATGCAGCGGAAGTTTCCGTCAATAACGTGACGATTCACGGAAACACTGTGCCGACTTACCTGACCGACTACACTGGGGAAGCTTTCATGCAGAGAATCCAGCAGGAAACGGATGAACATTTCAGCGTTACTGCGGACGGAACTCCTGTTGAGGTCGATTTTGACTACCTGAACGATGAGGTCATTCAGAAGCTCAACGATCTCTATGGCGGAGATGACGTTGCACTGCCGGACAGCATTTTTGCAGATGGTGTAACGTATGGCAATGTCTACGTCTACAATTATAATCTGTATGATGGCTCTCGCTGGCTCAAGCTGGACCATGACAATCGTGTGAAGATTCCGATGTACTATAACGGCGATTTGCTGACGGTACTGGAATTCGCCGATTACTCTGTGGCTAACTCCACATGGGTTTTGAACAATGGCACGTCCAAGGAACAGACCGAAGTTATCAAGGCAGCATTGGAAAAGAGCGAAAACATCGCAATTGGCGAATATGTTGCGCCGGACTACAAGACGGGAGTCGCTGTCTATGTGGATGGCGAAATTCTCAATGTGCAAGATTCCGGCGCAACACTGCCCACCATTGATGAAGTGATTGCCAACGACAAAGATACCAAGGAAGACGAGGTTTCCACCCTCGTCGGCGATGTCAATCTGGATGGCAATATCGACCTGACCGATGCTGTTATGCTGGGCAAGATCATCAGCGGAAGCGTTGAGATGAACGATCAGCAGAAACAGAACGCTGACTGCACCAAGGACGGCAGTGTTACCACCGATGATACACAGCTCCTGATGCAGTTCCTGATGCACAATGTCGAAACGCTTTGAGGATACTAATTGGGGAAAATGAAGAAATCGTGATGCGGTGCCGGTGATTCCGGCGCTTGGAAACGCCCTCCCGTTCCTGCCGTCCGGCGCTGCGGGAGGGCGCTTTGCGTCCTGCGTAAATTTTTTCTTCTGCGAAATACATCTTGACAATTTTTTATCGATATGTTATAATAAATCTACAAGCACATTTCATGTGGAAAGCGAGGTGAAATTCATGAAGGAGACATACGTAGCACCGGAGCTGGAGGTTGTAGAGTTCGACTGCGAGGATGTTATCACCACAAGCGGTGTGAACCCCGATGAAAATGAACTGCCCATCGTTCCCATTGGCTAAGAAGTTCCGCAGTTTCAAAACGAAAAATCCGTTCTGCTGTGACGCAGGACGGATTTTTTACGCAATGATGCAGTAGCGTAAAAGGAATGTTTCAGTTTTTCATAATGTTTTTGTTTTATCGCATTTTTTCTGAAACATCACGGCATAATAAGACGAGTCATTTGTCGATATTGACCGTATCAAAAATCTGCAGTATCACATGATTCTGGACTACGCCGATCGGGTGCGGAAGCTGCAGCAGTATCACGGAGACTGTTCCCGTTCCGCATGCATTTTTTTATTGATTTAGCGTGTGTTCGATCTCGTCACGTGTCATGTACGTGACTTCCGTATACTGTGATTGATAAGTCTGATACCGTGCATCAAATGCTTCCTTGCTAAACTCCTCGCCGTCAATGTCATAGAGGTGTTCGGCATTTTCGTCGCAGCGCAATTTGTGCACGATTTCCGCCTGCCCTTTTTTCAGCTGGTGGACATCGTATTCATAGTGCATAGAACCGCCGTGTGTCAATGTGACAAACTGCCCTGTGTGTTCGATGTATCCCATAAATCCGTTGTCGCGGACTGCGGGAGAGGTGAGGATTCGAGTGACTTTCTGATCGCTGTAGCTGTACATGGCACTGCCGAAATCCATGCTCTCACAAGTGACATACAGTTCCGGCACGTCATCGTCATCGATGTAGAGCAGCGCATATTTCCATGTGACACCGTCCATCTTATAGTCCAGACTGTTTTGGAATTCGTCCAGAATGCTGAAGTAAGCGCTTTTCCAGTTGGCAGCAGCGCTGTCTGTTTTCGAAACAGACGTGAAATTTTGGAGATTTTGTTCCGGCTGCCATACATAATAGTTCTGGAAGTCCGGAGTAACCGTATTGGCAGAGTACATGGTTTTTTCTTTTTCATCTGCCTGTGTGCCCTTTAATACCTGGCTGCCATCACCGTTCTCCAAAATACGCACCGAACTCTGCCCGCTTTCCAGCTGTGCGCTCCATGTTTCGCCATTCGTTGTGTTTAGATACGTGTAGCCAAATACGGAATTCATGCTGTTTCCACGGATAAAGCCGTTGGAGAAATATTCTGTGTTCATTCCGGCATCGCTCAGGAAGTAAAAACTGCCGTCTGCTTTCACAACGCCGACACTTTTATAATCGCTGTCATTGGTGCCTTCAATCAGCAGTTCCTTTTTTCCGTCCTGATCCAGATCCATGATGCACTGCATGAGATTCATGGAATCGAATGTATCCCAGATATCATGGTGATATTCCGGATAGCGGAGGATGTCCTCAAACAGCGCATCCTCATTCTCAAAGGTTTCGGTGAACAAGTTCTCATTGCCGAGAATCTCGTTGAGGTCAGAGGCAAGCGTGAGTTTGTTCAAGTATTCCTCGTATTCCATAGATTGGTAGTGATATTCTTTCAGTAGGCTGATTTTCACGATTGGCGTTACCTGCGCATCTCCTTTGGCAACAAACTGAGCGCTGCACTCCTCTGAAGATCTTTCCTGCAACTCTTCCTGACTGTCGTATGCGATATCCAAGCCGAATTCATTCAGCAGCAGAGAATAGGCTGCCTCAGCAGAGGAGCATGTCCCGCCAACCACATGAAAGCCTGCTTCAAAGGCAGAAAAAAGATTGGTGTACAAGTTGGATTTTCCCTGCCGGATGGTCATGGCATCCACCTCATCCTTGACTCTTTGCGCACTCTCCGGGTAAGGGGATTGTTCTTCGTCAACGGAACAGCTGCCCAGTTCCTGCGTCTCCCGAATGCTGGGCGGAAGCAGTTTGGAATAGATCACCGTTTCGTCCAAAGGATATGCGACAGTAGCCCATTCCATGTCTGTAGAAGCGATGGTGCAGGGTGTGATCTCATGGTTCTCTATGGTGAATACATTGAAACTTTTCACATATGGATACGTTTCTCCCGCATAGAAATAGCACTCTCTCGTCAGAAGGCCGCCGAAATACAGATTGCCCTGATACGATGAGGTTGCAATTTCCATACTGTTGGCTCTTGAAAAATAGATGGAGTTGGTTACCGCCTGCTGCTTGTCGCTGATGTCCAGAATCTCCGTCAGATACTTGCTGTCGGAAACCTTGACTGCGCCGCCCTCGATTTCCAGCAAATCTATCCGGATGTCGTCGCCGTCGGTGCTGTTCTTGTCGAAAGTGAATGTGACCAGCTCGTTCTGAGCATCGCCGTCGAAGTCGTTCTGAACGGCTGCTGCCAATCCGCTGGGTGCGTTTTGCACCTCCAAAGAATCCGATATTTCGAATTTTTTGTTGATCTGGCAGAGCGTCTGCTGTCCGAGATATTCTTTCCAAAGTGCATTGCACTTCTCAGCGGACAGACCGCCTTTGGCATCCTCTGATTTTTCTTTCCCGTTGGAGTCCGTCTTGTCTGCACCGCCTGAATCTTTGTCCTCTCCGGATGTTTCGCCTGAGTTTTCCTCACTGGCGTCTGCGCCGGATTCTGTCGGAGTTTTCATGCCATCACAGCCGTACAGTGTGCTGCTGCACGCTATGGTCAGCGCAAACAATAACAAAATACTTCTTTTTTTCCACATAAGAATGATTCCCTCGTTTTATTTTTTTGAAGTGGCTAGTATATTGTACCACATAAATACTAATACACTGTGAATAAAATTCAACCTTTTCTTTTTTCTATGAAACAACCTTTCGTTTTTTCATGGTGTATTTGCAAAAATGCTTTTACAAATATGCAAATCGCATGACAAATATGTTATACAAATATCTTAGATTCTGCTACAATAGAGATAGTTTGATAGAAACGATAATCTCAAACAACAGAAGGAGGAATTTTTTGTATGAACAAGCAAAAATGGCTGGCGGGACTGACTGCGGCAGCATGCTGTGCCAGTGTACTGTTCTGCTTTCCTGCAATTTCAGGAACAGTATCTGCGGCAGAGCTGGTCAGCAACGACTTTGAAGTCAACTACGGCGGCTGGCACGGCAACGCTGATGCGGTAGCTTTGACAGCAGAAGACGGCATCGGTCACAACATGTCCCGTGGTATGTCCGTCACCGGACGAACCAGCACGTCTGACGGTGCCAGTGCGGAAAAAGGCTTCTATCTTTCCGGCGGAGAAACCTATACATACAGCGTGTGGGTGTACAGTGAAACTGCGGAGCGTTGTCCCTTTCCTGTGCAGATTTGGACACGGCGCAGGAAACAGAAACCGAACTGACGGCAAAACAGACCAGAGCCGGCAAATGGACGAAGCTTTCCGCTTCGTATCGTGCACCGGAAAACAGCGGCGAATTCCGGCTGACCATTACCACAGACAGCACTAACGATTTTGTGTTTGATGATGTCACCGTAACAGGAAAGTCGGACAGCAGCGAGGTTTCTGCGGCGGCTGCGGAAAAGGGACTGAAAGACGAGTTCGCCGATTATTTTCGGGTGGGCAATATTCTCAACGGCAGTACTGTAAAGAACTCCACCATTACTGCCAGCGTGCTGAAGGATTATAACAGCATCGAGTGCGAGAACGAAACCAAGCCGGATGCAACACTGGTGCAGTCCCAGTGCAGCGAAACGAATATCGGCGTTTCTCTGAACAATGCTGCCAGCATCATGGACTTCTGCGTCAATAATAATATTGCCATGCGTGGACACACACTGGTTTGGCATAGCCAGACACCGCTGTGGTTTTTCAAGGAAAACTTCAATGCCAGCGGAAACTGGGTTTCCTCGGCAGTCATGGATCAGCGTATGGAAAGCTACATCAAAAATATGTTTGCGGCAATCAAGACCCAGTATCCGGATCTGAATCTCTATGCCTACGATGTGGCGAATGAGTGTATCAGCGACGACAGCAACCGTACCGCCAACAACGGCGGCACCAGAGAGCCGGGCGAGAACATCAGCGGACAATCTCCATGGGTACAGATCTACGGCAGTAATGCCTTTGTGGAAAAAGCCTTTACCTATGCACGGAAATATGCGCCGGAAAGCTGTGCTCTCTACTATAACGATTACAATGAGTATTGGGATCACAAGCGGGATGCTATTTATAGTATGTGCAAGTCCCTCTATGAAAAAGGCTTGCTGGACGGCATTGGCATGCAGTCCCACATCAACGCAGATTATGACGGATTCTCCGGCGTGTCGGCATACACCACGGCAATGAAAAAGTTCCTGTCCATTGGCTGCAATGTGCAGATCACAGAATTGGACATCACTATGGAAAATGGCAAGTATACCCTCCAGCAGCAGGCGGATAAGTATAAGGCAATCTTTCAGGCTGCCATGGACTGGAACAAAAATCCCAGCTCAGACGGCAGAGTGACCGCCGTGTGCATCTGGGGGCCGAACGATGCCAACACATGGATCAAAACGGAGAACACCCCGCTGCTGTACGATACCAATCATCAGCCCAAGCTGGCATATACCACACTGACCTCTATGATCCCCCAGTCGGAGTGGGGCGACGGCAGCAATCCCGGCGGCAATGACAAACCCATTGAACCGAATGAATACGGCTGGTATTTCCAAAGCACATTTGAGGGCGATACAGACAGCTGGGAAGGCAGAGGTGCTGCCAGTGTTCTCACCAGCGGCAGAACCGCCTATGTGGGCAGTGAAGCATTGTTGGTGCAGAATCGGACGGCTGCGTGGAATGGTGCCGGAAGAACACTGAATCCCAAGGTGTTTGTGCCGGGAAAAGAATACAGCTTTAGCGTTAACGTGGAATACTTTGACGGCGATGCAACTGACCAGTTTTTCCTGAAACTGGCATATACCGATGCCAACGGCGAGGCACAGTACGCCACTGTGGCAGAGGGAACTGCCGTCAAGGGTGAGTGGGTGCAGCTTGCCAACAAAAACTATCAGATTCCGGCAGATGCCACGAATATGGTGCTGTATGTGGAAACCGCAGAAAGTACCAATAACTTCTATCTGGACGAGGCAATCGGTGCTGTGGGCGGAACGTCCATCATCGGTGCAGGGGAATCCAAGCCGTTTCATCTGGGCGATGTCAATGCAGACGGTGTCATTAACGGCATAGATCTGGCACTGGCACGACAGGGCGTTTCCGGTGCATTCTCCGGCAATGCAGCAAGTCTGGCAGCAGACGTAGACCAGAGCGGCAGCGTAAACGGTACAGATCTCCAGCTGATTCAGGATTATCTGCTGGGAAAAATCACAGCATTTCCGATCGCAGAAAAAACTGTGGATACAGTAGCAATGGAAAAGCTGTTTGCCGGAATTACGCCAACTGCCAGCTATAAAGCAGAAGGGGAAAATAACCCGCTGTTTACCCAGCGATTCGGAGCTGACCCTGGTGTCATGGAGTATAACGGCAGAGTGTATGTCTACACCACCAACGATGTCATTGAGTATGACAGCAATGGAAATGTCACCGAAAATACCTACGCACAAGTCAACAAGATCAACTGCATTTCCTCCGACGACATGGTAAACTGGACCGATCACGGTGCAATTCCGGTGGCAGGAACAGAGGGAATCGCCAAATGGGCGACTTGTTCCTGGGCACCCTGTGCAGCACACAAGACCATCAATGGCAAGGAAAAGTTTTTCCTCTATTTCTGCAATGGCGGAAATGGTGTCAGTGTGCTGACCGCAGACAGCCCCACTGGTCCGTGGAGCGATCCGCTGGGAAAGGCACTGATTACCAGAGCAACACCCAATTGCAGTGATATTACATGGCTGTTTGATCCGGCAGTTATGGTAGACGATGACGGAACCGGTTATCTCTGTTTCGGCGGCGGTGTGCCGGACGGAAAAGATGCCATGCCGGGAACTTCCCGTGTGGTGAAACTGGGCGAGGATATGATCAGTCTTGTCGGAACACCGGTGACTATTGAAGCACCATATCTGTTTGAGGATTCTGGTCTCAACAAGATCGGAGATACCTACTATTACACTTACTGCTCCAACTGGAATACTTCCGGAAATTCCTACGGAATGACCAGCGGTGCCATTGAGTATATGACTGCCAGCAACCCCCTCGGTCCGTATACTTACGGCGGAGAACTGTTCCCGAATCAGGGGAAGTTTTTCGGACTGTACGGCAACAATCATCATTCCATCTGTGCGGTAAATGGACAGCTGTACTTGTTCTATCACAACCGCAGCGTAGAAAAGGCAATGGGAATTGAGGGCAACTATCGCAGTCCGCAGGTGGATCAGATCACAATGACCGGTACGAAAATCAATACGGTTACCGGTACAATGAAAGGAATTGCACAGCAGAAGTCTGTGAATCCATATGTCAAGAATCCGGCAGAGATGATGTCCAACCAGGCTGGAATCAATGTTCGTGGACTGGGTGATACAGTTGTCACGGAAATCGATAAGGGCGACTGGATCAAGGTTAGCGGTGTTGATTTTTCCAAGGGTGCATCGCAGATCGTTCTGACAGCATCTTCAAAGTCCGGCTGTGCAGTGAAGATCTGCACTGGTTCTCCTACGGGAAAGGCTGTGGGGTATGCCGAGATTCCGGCAGGCGGCAAGCTGTCCGAGGTTTCGGCTGCGGTGCAGGGACTCAACGGCAATCAGGATTTGTACTTTGTGTTTAGCGGTCAGGCAGAAATGGACTGCTGGATTGCAAAATAATTCACGAGAAATCACAACGTGGGATTGTTCCGCTCACGTTCTTGGAGTCTGCTGACGCATCTGGACTTACACAGATTGTGCTGTCAGAAAAAAGTGTCAGCAGATTCACGCAGAAGCACTTCCCAGTGAACGTTAAATAACGTTCTATTGATATCATGCCATTCTCAATTTGTTTTTCCATATCAAAAAGCCGTACTCTGATGACAGAGTACGGCTTTTTGTGTGGTATGGAGATAAATGGAGATTTTTGGGGGTGAAGCAATTTTTATACAGGAACAGTTTCTTTTTCCGCAGGTTCAAACGAATCGGTTCCGTTTCCTTCGGAATGCTCCTGATTCAGTTTTGCCTTGATTGCTTCCTGAATGATATTCTTTTGCGACGGAGAAACAGCTCTGCCGGATTGTGTGTGATCTTCTGCATTGGCAAGGCGTTCTTCCTCGTATTTTATCTTTTCGCACGCCTTGATAAAATCGTTTTGCTGTACGATAGCGCAATTCCGCATTGCCACAGAAACGCATGCGTTGATGACTGCCTTGCGGATTTCTCTTCCGCAGAACTCATATTTTTCTGCCAGTTCTTCAGTATTGACATCACTTGCGAGGGGGATTTTGATACCATTTCCGGTGATATGCACATCCCAGATCTTCTTCCGGCAATCCTTGTCCGGTTTAATGAATTCAACGCTGATGAGTCTTGTGAGAAAAGCCTGGTCATAGTTCACCACCAGATTTGTGGCAAAAATGACAATGCCCTTGAATTCTTCCAGACAGATGAGCAGCTGGCTTCTCATGGAGTTGATCGCCTGTTCAGAACCTTGTGTGACATTTGTCAGACGTTTGGAAAGGAGGGAATCTGCCTCATCAATAAACAGAACCGCCTGCTCTTTCTGGGCAGCAAGGAAAATCGCTTTGACCATCTTCGGACCCTCGCCGTGGAATTTACTCTCAATGTCGGCGTAGCTGACTTTGAGAATCTTCTTTCCCAGCTTGTGCGCAATTGCCTCTGCCGCCATGGTTTTACCGGTTCCGGAAGGACCGTAAAAACTCAGTGCGGAAGACGGATTCGGCTGAACGACAGAAAGTCCCCACTCTTGAAACACTTTGTTTTCGCATTCTACGATGGCGAGGGATTCCTCAATTTTTTCCAGCACAATGGGCGGAAGAATCACACGATCGAATGTGTAGGACGGTTCCACAGGCTTGTACATCTCTGCACGCTTTTCGTAGTCGAATTCTGTCTCATCCTCAGAGCCTGTTCCGCCGGCTGCAGAGGTACGCTTGCTTGCTGCTGCCATCATGCTTTGCGGGTTGAAATCAGTCTGTACTTTCACGCTGTACGGGAGGACGCATCCTGTTTTCTGCGAAAACGCTTTGCTGAGTGCTGTTTCGAAAGCTCGTTTTTTGCTTAACGCATCGCCCTCAAGCTTGCCGTCTATGACGCAGTAATAAGCCAGCTCACTTTTTCCCAGTTTCAGGTTGTTGCATTTTTTCACTTCGACAGAATCTACCTTGTTTTGAAGATTTGCCTGTGCAATCGCAATGATTTCACGCTGAACGATGGCAGATTCGTTTAGCTTTTTTGCATCATAATAAAAGTAAATTTTCATCGCTGTTTCCTTTATTTTGTTTTGTCTACAATGAAAAGGATGCCGCCGTTTGCATTCAGGTTTTCCATGATGTTGCTGGCGATCTTCTCACGGCAGATAAAGTCAGACTGAACGATTCTTTCATGGGCTTCATCGTACTCGGCAATGACATATTCCTCGTCCAGCAAATGCATGTTATCGTTCGGAGAAATCGGTGCATTTGCCAGAAGTGCTCTTACCTGGGCGATGATAATTTGAGAACCGTTTTTTTTTCGGTAACCTTTCAGATAGGCAACGTCAACGGTGCGGTCAATCCGATAGATTTCGAGAATTCCGTTCAGGCTTTGCGTGATATTTTCCGATGCGCTTCTTGCGCGATCCATAATATCCGTCAGTACTGGCGCAAAAATCTGATATGCGCCGGAAACTAATGAAGCTAGGCCATTGAATGCATCTACAAGGCCATGCCTCCGGTTTGTTCCTCCGTTGTTGGCAGCGCCGTTTGATGTTCTGGAATCATACTCATGATACATTTTGACTTTTCCTCCTTACTTAATCTTCGATAAACATTACACCATGATTGCGATTGAGTGCGTTTTCGATTTTGTTATCCATGCCTTTGTCGCCGACAAAGTTTGCCTGTATAACCTCGCCACTGTCTTCGTCATACTCTGCAACGATTGTCTCATCTTCCACTTCTTCCAGATCATCAAAAGATATAGTGCGCTTTTCCCTGTTCGGAACTTCCTTGATGAGAGCGCCCATGTTTGCAATGAGAATCTTACTCTGCTTTTTTGTCCGATAGCTTCTTAAAATTTTTACAGTTAACCGGTATGCCAGATAAGCCAGTCCGGCAACTGCCACAACAAGCAGCGCACTTGCAAGGGCTGCACCTAAACCAAAAAGAAACATAATTAAGACCTCCAAATTTTTGTTTTGCGATCATCACACCGTCCGAAGAATGGACAGCGGTGTAATGCGCTTGATACGGATAAAATCTGTTGCACGATCCTTGTGCAGTATCGCCTTAGTTATAATAGTATTTTTTCCCGACTTGAACATCATCTCCAACTTTTTCGCATTCTACATCACTACACTTGCCACTATCCAGATCTTTAAAAGTGACACAGCCGACTTTTTTGGCAACGCATTTGATCGCCTTTCCAAGTTTTTTCTTCGCCTGGAGCGCTTTGATTTTTGGACCGTTCAGATACTCAACGGCCGCTGCGATAGCGTAACCAGCAGCGAAACCAACAATTCCACTGATCAATGGTAAGAACGGTAAAAACATTGTCTCACGCTCCTTCTGTTATTCTACGATAACGATACCGTCGTGCTGCGCCAATGTATTGGACAGCTTGTCATCGATGCTTTCGAACAATACAGAGCGGCAAATCACGACCTGATCTGTTTTTTCGTTGAATACTGCCTGTACAATCAAATTGCCGGCGTTATTGATGATGTTTTTCGGCAAGTGAAACTGCGCAATGTTTTTTTCGTTGGGATAGAGAATCACATTCATGTAGCTCTGCGTGGGATTCTTTTCCCGAAACCAAGAGGTGAGATCCTTTCCGCCGAGGTGGTCAACCACCAGCTGCTCGTCCGTTGCACCAGTGAACACTTCGGTGAGCGTACTGCTGCTCGAATTGCTTTTCTTGGTGCATGCATAAATGATGATTCCCGCAGCGATAGCGGCGCCACCAATGATGCACATCGTTCCAATTTCCATTTGCATTCTTCTCCTTTGCGTTTTAATGTTTTTTATATAGAAATCTGTTCTGCATGTTGCGCCAGACAGCACAGACTCTAAGCAACATCTCAGGTGGTTAATACTATTTACCATTTCAAATTTAGTATACCACACAAAAAACAGATTGTCAAGTATAATTCGACATACGTTGAATGAATAGAATCCTATATTTGAATGGAGAATAGATACCATTGCAAATCCAATGTCATTTTGATTTTTGTCGTTCAAAATCGGATCTTGATTTTATTATAGCAATAGAGCCGGACAAACGCCTGTCCGTTCTAAAAAAAGTTACAATTATGATTTTTCGTGTTCCGTGATCTGCTTCATGTGCCTTGATTCTTTCCGCCGGTTATGCTATAATAAACATACTTGATTTTCGAAAAAACAGGGGAGGCAATCATGAAAAAACTTTTTGGAAAACGCCTGCTTGCGGCAGCAATGAGTGCGGTGCTTCTGTGCAATGTCGCCGCGCTCGGTGTCGCAGCCGCCAACGCACAGGAAACGCCGGGGCTGCAATTGCAGACCATCTTAGTGGACAACGGCGGTACGAACTCCTGGACGACGCTGAGCTGGGGCGGAGCAAATCTGACCCCAAATACCAGCTGGTCGGCGGTGAGCATTCGGGATTATTACGCCAACGGTTCGCTGAATTTTGAGGTGCGCAGCAACGGAACAGGGGAATGTTCGTTTCGTGTGGGACTGGTGTCCAAGCGGCATAACGATGTCGTGCGCATCTGCTGGAACGACTTGGATTCTGCACCCAGCTTCACCGCCGGAACGGGATGGAAATCCTATTCCCTGCCGATCAAGGAACTGGTGGATGCCAATGACGATGCCGGATTCAGTTTGGAAGACCTCTGGTATATTTACGTTGGCGGAGTTCCCTCCGGCACAACGCTCTCGTTTCAGAACGTGACCATCAGTTCCACCGATGACGAGCGGCAGTATCCTTTTATCAAGGTCAATCAGGCGGGATATGAGGCGGATGCCGTCAAAACGGCCAGAGTCAGCTATTTCAGCAAGTTTGGTTCGCTGGACGGAAAGACTTACGAGATCATCAATGCGGGCACTGGCGAAATCGCTTTGTCCGGCACGCTCTCGCCGGCACAGCGGGAAGACGTGCTCTCCGGAGAATCGGTGCATGTCATCCAATTTGACGAGCTGACCACGCCGGGCACCTACTACATCCATATTCCCGATGCCGGACTGAATGCCGCTGTGCGTTCGCCACGGGATGTAGAGGAAAATCTGGACACGGATACCATCGATTCCGTGCACTTCACCATCCAGTGCAATGCTTACACCAATTTGCTTTCTGATCTGTCCAAGTACTATTATTATCAAAGACAGGGGATTGATCTGGAGGAGAAATACGCCGGCGACTTTGCCAGAGAGAATCTGCATCCCGATGACATCACTGTCAAGAAGTGGTCGGATCGGGATAACTCCAATGCGGAGACCTTCGATATTTCCGGCGGATGGTACGATGCCGGCGACTACGGAAAATATACGTCCACAGCAGCGTCCGCAGTGGAGGATCTTCTGCTCGCCTATGAGTTTTATCCGGAGGTCTTTTCGGAGATGCAGCTGAACATTCCGGAAACAGACCCCGGCAATGCACGATATGTGGATGCCCCCGGAATCCTCAGCGAGGCAAAGTGGGAGCTGGACATGCTCCTGAAGCTGGAGCACAGCGATAAGGACGGTTCCTTCTATGTCGCTGCCAATTATAAGGACGGCGTGATCTATCTGGAGGATACCAAGTACAGCACCTCCGATTACCAGTCGCCGTCCGATGAAATTGACCTCCGTTCCCATCAGGCAACAGCATCGGCTGCTGCTGTGCTGGCGCACGCATACCTCGTTTATCGGGAGATTCCGGCGTATGCTGACTTTGCGCAGGAGTGTCTGGATACCGCAATTCGGGCGTGGAATTGGGTGACAGACAGCGCCAATCCCAAGAACATGTCCATCGGCGCAGCCAATCGCACTTATACCTTTAAACAGGAAGAACTGGATCGGGAGATGTTCTGGGCAGCCGGTTCGCTGTATCGGGCAGTGAAAGCGTCCGGCGGAGATGCTGCGGGCTATGAGCAGTATCTTGTGGCAAATTGCGAGAACACCAGCAACACCAACTGTTTCTCGCCCAACTCCGTCAGCTATAACCATGCCGGAAGATCGTTCCTCGGCTACTTCAGCTATCTCTATGGAAATGATGCGCCGGACAGTGCGATAACCGCTGTCTTTGCCCAGTTCCAGACATGGCGCACCAAGATGTTCCAGTACAACAACTGGGGACTTGCCTACCCCAATTGGGGCTACTGGTGGGGATCAAACCGCAATGTTGCCCTGAGCACCATGAGCCTTTTGCTTGGAAGCATCATTACAGATGGGGAAGATGCTGTACCTCAGCAGGTGCAGGATTCCATGCAGAACGCCTTTGACTACCTGCTGGGTGTCAATCCCATTTCCTTTAGCTATGTCTCCGGCTACGGCGAAAACAGCGTGTCCAACATCTTCAGCGCCATCTATTCCAAGGATGCCAAGCTGGAACCGTATCGCTGCCCGAACGGCTATTTCACAGAGGGCACCAACCCCAGCAACAACCGGAGTCTCTCCAAGTTCAACGGAAAATGCTACATGGACAGCGATGCTGAGTGGACGACAAACGAGAATACGATTTACGGCAACTCGGCGATGATTTTCCTGACCGCAGCGATCATGAGCAAAAACGACCAGACTGTAGAGGGCGATGTCAATGCAGACGGCGTGTTTGATCTCTCCGATCTGGTGATGCTGCAAAAGTGGCTGCTTGGTGATGGCACTCTGACGAACTGGAACGCAGGGGACTTGCAGAAGGACGGCAGCCTCAACGGCTATGATCTGTGCATCATGCGGAATCGGCTGGCAGAGGAGTGAGATGGAGTACACATTTTCCTATACTTCGCCCCTGGGAGAAATTGTGCTTGCCAGTGATAGTACGGCACTGACAGGGCTTTGGTTTCGGGGACAAAAATACTTTGCATCAACGCTCTCTGCCGAGCACCAGCCGAAATCGCTGCCCATATTCCAGCAGACATCGGCGTGGCTGGACTGCTATTTCAGCGGACAGAATCCGCCGGTTCTGCCGCCGCTCTCCATGAAAACCACACCGTTTCGGAAACGTGTCTGGGAGATTCTCCTGACAATTCCGTATGGAAACACTATGACATACGGGGAGATCGCAGCGCAGCTCTCCGGTGACCCGCACCGTGCCGGCAGATTGGCGCAGGCGGTGGGCGGTGCTGTGGGACACAATGCCATTTCCATTCTGATTCCGTGTCACAGAGTTGTGGGAACAGACGGCAGTCTGACCGGTTACGCCGGCGGTCTGTCTCGTAAGATCAAGCTGCTGACGCTGGAACATGTGGATATGTCGAAATTGTTTCTTCCAAAAGCATGAAAATTTTTGAAAAAGCGTCCTGCTTTGTGAGTTTCGCACAAA
>OLNL01001823.1_pt1 | contig 18180 bp, 17 predicted proteins | sample 1672181 | NCBI WGS metagenome assembly OLNL01 (sample SAMEA3136656, study PRJEB25190) | human gut metagenome | biome: human gut; feature: human-associated habitat; material: faeces | place: Austria | collected 2013
AAGAAACGGTGTGAAACCTGTGACAGAATACCAACACCATCTCCGGTCTTGCCTTCTGCATCCTTACCGGCTCTGTGCTCCAGATTCTCAACGATCTCCAGCGCATTCTCAACGGTTTTGTGAGATTTTTCTCCTTTGATATTGACGATCGCGCCGATTCCGCAGTTATCATGTTCAAATTGCGGTCTGTACAGACCTTTACTTGCAAATCCACTCATATAAGCATTCCCCTTTCTGATTTATCCAGATACAAAAAGGCGCACTGAGACACTGCTCTTTGCAGTATCTACAGCACGCCTTTGTGATGCACATGTTCGATTGGGATTCATTATATAGGAAACATCTGCTCAGGTCAATCCTGTTTCGCCATTTTTAGTTTTATGAAATGAATTAGTTAAAAAGTATCAATTCATTTTTCTTGATTATTTTTAATATTTTGTTTATTTTTTGCAAGTTTTAATTGCTTGTCTTTCATTTTGTCTTCGTGCTAATTCCGCATCCATGGCCTCCAAAAATGCATATGGAACCTGCAGATCACCATATCCACAGGCGAGATCCAGCCCCTTCTTCATAGCTCCATGGAAATCACTTCCACCAGACCTCAGGCATCCGCATTCCTGCGCAATCTGCTCTGTTGCCTGACGCCATTCATCATCAAACTCACAGTACTGGGTCTCCAGTCCGTCCGCTCCCATGCGTATCAGACGTCTCGCCACATCCTTACAATGTTCCGGATCCTGCGGATCGATCTGATGCAGATGTGCTACAAAGATCAGTCCTCCCGCATCATGGACTAATTGAATACACTCTTCCGGTGACAGGACTTCCTTTTGTACATATCCCGGTGTGCCCTTGGACAGATACTTGCGCAGTGCTTCTTTGAGTTCTGTGGCATATCCTCTTGCAATCAGAATCTGGGCAATATGCCCTCTCGCCAAGATTTTCCCCTCTCCAAGTGCATCCAGATCACTTCTGTCTATCTGAAAGCCCGCTTCATGAAGCTTATCTACCATCTTATAATTACGTTCCTGACGGCTTGCAGCCATATCATCCAGTCGCTTAATTAGTCGTTTATTTTTACAATTGATAAAAAGCGAAGTCATGTGTACATCGCAGTCATCCACGCGGGTGCTGAGCTCCGCTCCAGGGATCACCCGAATCCCCAGTTCCTCACCTTCCATAGAAGCTTCTTCCACTCCTGCTACGGTGTCATGGTCTGTAATCGCAATCGCGCTAAGTCCCTTTTGCTTTGCGTATTTAACAAGCTCTGTCGGCGTATATGAGCCATCCGACGCGGTTGTGTGAGTATGCAGATCTACTATCTTCATAGTGTTCCATCACCCCTTTCATCTCCTAGTCTACCTTGTTTCTCAGTGTTTTGCAAGTATTTCTCATTTTACTTATTTTTAACTCATTTTTACACGTTTTACCCTTTACATAGCATGCATTTCATGTTATTGTAAAAATGTAATCAATAAATTTGCAACGGGTTTTTTACATTTGCAAACATCAACTCTTTTTTTAAGAGCGAACTGAGAGGAGGTTCACTATGAAAAAATTTCTGTCACTTTTAGTATGCTTGATGTTGACTCTTGGACTAATCGGCTGTGCATCCGGTGGAGACGACAAATCTGCCAACAGCGACAAAAAAGAAAGCAGTGATGAAGCAAAAGATGACGAACTGAAAGGACACCTGGTTATTTACACATCAGAGCCTCAGGATCTGGTTACCGAAATGTTAGATGATTTCGTATCTAAGAATCCTGGCGTTACATACGAACTGTTCCGTTCTGGTACCGGTGATATTAAGACTAAGCTATCTACCGAGCTGGATGCTGGCAGTACAGATGCTAACGTTCTGTGGTTTGCAGACCTGGGTTATATGTATGACCTGGACGATCAGGGTCTGATCTACCACTACTCTCCGGAAAGTGCGAAGGATCTTCCGGATACTTATAAGTATAATGACGGTATGGGTCATGAAGTACGCGCGATCTACTCTGTACTGGCTTACAACACCACACAGATCGACAAAGCTCCTAAGGATTGGGACGATGTTACAACTGATGACTACAAAGGATCTCTTGCAATTGCAAATCCTGCATACTCCGGTGGAGCTATGACAACACTTTCTGTTCATGTAGAGCCGGACAATGAATCCACAGTTGGATGGGACTGGTATCAGAAGCTTGCTGACAACGATGTCAAGATGGAACAGTCTAATGGTACCCTCCTCACTAAGGTAGCATCTGGCGAGTACAAAGGTGCTGTTATTGTTGACTACCTGCCACGTAATTCCAAGAACGAAGGTTCTCCGATCGATTACGTATATCCGGAATCCGGATCTGTACTGATTCCTACGCCACTCTGTCTGATGGACAACATGTCTGATGACGACAAAGCTGCTGCTGAAGCATTTGTTAACTATATGTTCGACATCGAGACTCAGAAGCTGTTTGTACAGCAGGGCTATGTTCCAATGATCAGCGAAGCTGCTGAAGGAACAGAAGTACCGACCATTGATGATATCAAAGTATTACCGATGGACGTTAACTACATGAGAGAGAACTCAGGCTCTATGCTTGAAAAGTTCACAAGCATTTTCGGAGCACAATAGCACACCGCTATAGAAGTAACTTCGACAGCAGGAGCCGCGCTTTTGCCGGTTCCTGCTGTTTTTACTTTACAGGAAATTGCTTTCCTGTAAAGTAAAAAACGCTCCGCGAGGATGCGCACTGCGGCGGATAAGGTAGATGTCGCAAGCGACCGCCGCAGGCGCGAGAATGTGCCAAGGCACATTCTTTGTTCTATAATGCCAGGGTCTAAGGTTTTTCACCCACACGAGCTTGCTCATAAATGGACAAAAGCATTATTTAACCAATATTTTTAAGAAAGGACGTGATACCATGTTTAAGAAAAACGGCTCCAATTCTTCGCGCGGTTCTCTCGCGCCTACGATCATCTGGTGGGTAGTCGTAGCTTTTCTTGCACTGTCTGTTATCTATCCTTCTATCCGTCTGATACTGAACAGTTTGAAGGTAGGTGACGGATATGGCCTTGATAACTATGTTACCGTATTCTCAGATCCAGGTATTCTGCGGAGTATGAAAAACTCATTTATCGTAGTAATTCCTGCCACTATATTTTCCACCATCATCGGTGTATTTTTATCATGGGTAGTTGTTCGCACCAATGTTCCCGGCGTAAAATACTGGAAAAGACTCCTATCGATTCCTTACTTTATCCCTCCTTTTATCGGGGCGATCGCATGGACATTTCTTTTAGGACCGGTAGGATATTTCAACAAATTTTTAATGAACACTTTCGGATTTGAGCAGGCTCCAATGAATATTTACAGCCTGGGCGGCATGGTCTTTATCATGTCCATGTACCGTTATGCAGTATCTTTTATCGTAGTATTACCTACCATGAAGCGTATCTCCGCCTCTGTTGAAGAAGCAGCACGTATTTCCGGTGCCTCTCCATGGCGCACCCTGCGTGACATTACGCTCCCACTGATCACCCCTTCTATTATGGGTGCCATGTTATTGACATTTATGTTCATTCTGGCGGACTTCGGTGTATCCTCTGTATTAGGTGCCCCGAATCAGATCCACCTGATGACCACTCAAATATATTACATGATCAACAACTCGACGATCGCAAACAACCTTCAGGTTGCATCCGCATATTCTCTGTTCTTATCCCTCTTTGGGCTGGTCGGTCTGTGGGTATACAACAGAGTCCTTGCAACAAATAAGTTCGTTGTTGTAAGCGGTAAAAGTGCAGCGGTAGAACCTACCAAGTTGAACAAGGGACCTCGTTGGATCCTCTTTGCAATCCTGGTAATCTTCTTCCTGTTCACAACCTGTGCACCAATCCTTGCAACGCTGATCACATCACTGACCAAGACTTACGGTCTTCCATTCGGTCCGGAGAACATAACATTCCAGAACTTTGCACAGATGCTGCAGATCCAGAATGTGGCAAGAGCATTTAAGAACAGTCTGTTCCTGTCTGTTACCTCCAGTCTTGTGATCACAATCGTTACTATGATCATTGCTTATATCAGCATTCGCGGCGGCGTCCGTGGTGTAAAGGGCGTGAAATTCATGCAGATGACCGTTGTACTTCCTTATGCAGTACCTGGTGTCATCATTGCACTGTCCATGATCCTTGCGTTTTCACAGCCTATTGCAGGTGTGAGACTTTATAACACAATCTGGATCTTATTGATTGCTTATATTGCCAGGTTTATGAATCTGGGCTACAACAATATATCCGGTGCCATCAGTCAGGTAGACACCTCTCTGGAAGAAGCTGCCAGGATCTCCGGAGCATCACAGCTCCGGGCATTTAAGGATGTCATGCTTCCTTTATTAAAGAGCAGTTTGATCAGTTCTTTCTTCTTGGTAGTAGCACCTACCATCTCCGAGCTGTCACTTTCAAGCCTGCTGTGGTCAGTAGGTAATGAGACCATCGGAACTATTGTATTCTCCGCCAAGGAAGAAGGACGTATTCTTTTAACTGCAGCAATTGCTATTATACTGATTATTCTGGTTGTCTTTATCAATCTTCTGGTTAACAGCCAGACTGATAAAGACTGATACAAAAAGGAGGTATTGAATAATGGGAAAATTATCTATCCGTAATCTTACAAAATCCTATGGGGAGCATACCGTTGTTAACAAAGTAAATATCGAAGTTGAGGACAGTCAGCTTCTGACCATCGTAGGACCATCCGGTTGTGGTAAAACAACAATTCTCCGCATGATTGCAGGATTCATCGAGCCTACCGGCGGACAGATCTACCTGGACGATAAACTGTTGGTTGATGTTGAGAACCGCATAGCTCCGATTGCTCCTGAGAAGCGTAATATCGGCATGGTATTCCAATCATATGCCGTATGGCCACATATGAAAGTATTTGATAATGTAGCATATCCGCTAAAACTTCGCAAGGTCAGCAAAGACGAAATCAAGAGTGAGGTTATGCGTGTATTGAAGGTCGTACACCTGGAAGGGTTAGAAAACCGTATGGCTCACGAGCTGTCCGGTGGACAGCAGCAGCGTGTTGCTCTTGCCCGCGCACTGGTTATGAAGCCAAAGCTTCTGCTTTTAGATGAGCCGCTTTCCAATCTGGACGCTGCACTCCGCGAAGAAATGCGCGGTGAGATCAAAGAGATCCAGCGCACCCAGCACATTACCATTATCAACGTAACACATGATCAGATTGAGGCTATGACCATGTCAGACCGTGTAGCAGTCGTGAGAAAGGGAGTTCTGGAACAGTTTGCTTCTCCTTATGAACTCTACGAAGAACCAGTCAATACATTTGTGGCACGTTTCATCGGATCTGCCAACATTCTGCCAGCCACGAAAAAGGCGGATGCTGTCCGTGACAGCGATGGCATGATGGACATCATGGTAGCCGGATGTTATCCGTTGAAAGTACCATATGTAGATTCTAAAAATGAGCAGGGCTTTGTAGCCGTACGTGCGCATCATATGGCACCAAATGAAGCTTCTCCATTAAAAGCACATATCCGACGCGCTCTGTATCAGGGCAGTCAGATCGAATACTATCTGGAAGCTCCAGGATGTGAGATGTTCCGTCTCCTGACCGATGTCAGCTTTATCCAGCCGGAAGGAGCAGACATCGCAGTAGATATTACAAAGGCGGTGTGGTTAAATGAGTAATTTTAATAATTTTACATTTAAGATCAATATCTTAGGCTGGTGGGGCGCATTTCCACAACCGGGCGGTGCCACCTGCGGCGTACTTGTCACTACAAGCGAAGGTAAGTTCCTGTTAGACTGTGGCGGCGGTGTGTTATCCAAATATTTTGAGCACGCCAATCTGACCGATCAGTTCCAGGGTATACTTCTCTCCCATCTTCATTATGACCACATGGGAGATGTCGGATGCCTGTATTACGCTATCAACTATGCATTGCGTGTAGGTCTTCGTTCCAACAAGCCACAGGTCTATGCGCCAAAGACTCCGGAAACCATGTGGGATGCAGTACAATATCCATTCTGCGATACCCACATACTGGAAGACGGCATGAAGATACATATGGCAGGCGCAGACATTACCGTCAAGAAAGTCAATCATACGATCGAATGCTATGCATTCCGCATTGAGAAAAATGGTAAAACGATCGTATATTATACGGATACCACATATGATCCGTCACACGCAGATTTCATCAAAGATGCCGACCTTCTGATCTGTGAAGCAACCATTTCCATGGGAACCAGACACACCATCGGTGCCGGTCACATGACCGATATCGAAGCAGGTCAGACCGCTGCCAACGGCAATGTCAAAGAGCTGTGTCTCTACCATCTGCCAAGTGACGGCGATATCCCATTCATGCGGATCCGCGCAGGTTCCGCATACAACGGCGAGATCTACACTCCGGATATCCGTTCAGAATTTATCATCTGACAGGAGGCAAGCTGATGCTGAAACTATTTGACCCTATCCGGGACTTTTCATTCCTGTCCATTGCACTGCGCGTCCTGTTCACCTGTATTTCCGCAGGTCTGATCGGTTATGAGCGTGGTCTGGAAGGAAGAGCCGCCGGATTTCGTACGCATATTCTGGTAGCACTCGGCGCATGTATCGTTATGTGTGTTGATCAGTATCTGGTAATGACGATCAACCCCAATGCTGATCCTGCAAGACTTGGTGCGCAGGTCATCAACGGTATCGGTTTTCTCGGTGCCGGCACGATCCTTGCCAACGGCAAACGTGTAACCGGTCTTACTACAGCCGCCGGACTATGGACCATGGCATGTGTCGGTCTTGCATTCGGCTGCGGATACTTCGAAGGCGGATTTCTCGCCACTGTGACCATGCTGATCGTATTGATCGTGCTGCACAAAGTAGAAGGCCACACTTCTACTCTGGTAGGAATGGAACTTCTGATTGAAATTGAGAAGTCCGATGATATCCCATGCCTTCTCAAAACCATAAAGCTATGCGGTATCAAAGTCACAAATATTACCATCAACGACGCACCACAGGGTGCTTCCAAAGGGCATCTGGAAGTTCACCTCTCTCTTCTGGTCGGGCGTAATTTTGACGCTTCCCACCTGTTAGACGAGTTAGCATTCCATATGCCAGTGGTTAAATTTGAAGAACTCTGATCATACCGCAACCTGAACTTTACAAATAAAATACCATTTTATTTCCGCAAATGAAATGCCCTGTGTTTGTCAGTTTTCACAGCTTTTCCATTGGAATCACCCGAAAAAGTAACAAGGTTTTCCATTTACAACCATCCTATGTTGTACTATAATAGAAACTGTATGTTTTTGCGCATATTTAAAAAGCACAGATAACAAATAGCAGATATATTATAGAAGAAACATAAGGATTTACAGGCTGTTATTGGAGGAAAAAGCTATGTATAGAAACAAAACAAGACAGGTAATGGTAGGCAATGTTCCAGTCGGTGGTGACGCTCCTATTTCCATTCAGTCTATGACAAATACCAGAACGCAGGATGTAGCCGCAACGGTAAAGCAGATCAATGAACTTGCTGCTGCCGGATGCGAGATCATCCGCTGCGCTGTACCGGATATGGAAGCAGCCAGAGCTATTTCGGAAATCAAGAAACAAATTAATATTCCTCTTGTGGCAGATATCCACTTTGATTATCGACTTGCTATCGCAGCAATCGAGAATGGAGCAGATAAGATCCGAATCAATCCCGGCAATATTGGAGCACCGGAACGTATCCAGGCAGTCGTAGAGAAAGCGATTGAATATCATGTACCGATCCGCATCGGTGTCAACAGCGGTTCTCTGGAAAAGCACCTGGTTCAAAAATACGGCGGCGTAACTGCTGAAGGACTTGTTGAAAGTGCTCTCGACAAGATCCACATTATAGAACAGTATGGATTAAAAGACATCATCGTCAGCATCAAGTCATCAGATGTCATGATGTGCATCAAGGCTTACGAGCTGATGGTACAGAAAACAGATTATCCTCTCCATGTAGGAATCACAGAATCAGGCCCTCTGGGTGGAGGCATTATCAAGTCCAGCGTCGGACTTGGTGCTATCCTGTATCAGGGCATCGGTAATACGGTTCGTGTATCCCTGACCGGAGAACGTGTCGAAGAGATCAATACAGCCAAGAAGATCCTGGCTGCCTTAGGTCTCAGAAAGGCCGGTATTGAGGTCATCTCCTGCCCGACCTGCGGACGTACACAGATCGATCTGATCACACTTGCCAACCAGGTAGAAAAGCTGGTAGCTCAGTATGATCTGGATCTCAGAGTTGCCGTTATGGGTTGTGTAGTCAACGGTCCCGGAGAAGCCAGAGAAGCAGATCTCGGCGTAGCCGGCGGATGCGGCGAAGGACTTCTGTTTAAAAAAGGCAAGATACTCCGAAAGATGCCGGAAAATCAGCTGTTAGCTGCCCTCAAAGATGAGCTGGACCACTGGGAGGAAGAAAGGATCTAGCGAAATATATTTATGAGAAAAATTGTTGATAACGAGCGTATGATGCTGCGTGTATGCGATCTCTATTACAATCGTGATATGAGTCAGAGTGACATTGCTAAGATTATGGACATCTCCAGACCTACTGTTGCCAGACTTCTAAAAAGTGCCAAATTAAAGCGAATCGTAGAAATCACGATCTCCGATCCACAGGAAAGGCGTTATTCTGAACTGGAACAGAAGCTGGAAAAGACGTACCATCTGCAGGAAGTCATTATTGCAGACACTGTAAGCACCACCAATCAGCAAAAAGACGTTCTGGGAAAAGCCGCAGCAGGTTATCTGAAGTCCATATTGAAAGACAATGATATCATCGGCGTAGGCATGGGTACAACAATCCGTTATATTGCACCATATGCTCCCAGACAGTTTCAGAATCTCACATTTATCCCGCTTCTAGGTGGGACCGGTAATATAGATTACACACTGGATGCGAATCACGTCGTAGACCACCTGTCAAAAGCCTTCTGTGGGGAAGGACAGCATCTGTATGTCCCTGCAGTTGTCTCTCATGTACAGACCAAACGCACTCTTATGAAAGAAGACAGCATCAGACAGATCATGAACTCTTATGATCATTTGAATGTAGCTCTGGTCGGTATCGGTACAGCAGACAACACCTCTTCTGCTTTTCGAAGTGGATACTATTCGGACGAAATGAAACAGCAGGCCATCAAAGATCAGGTATGTGGAGATATCTGTATGCATCTCTTCGATAAGGAAGGGCAAACTGATCGCTTCCCGTATAATAAACAGATCGTCGGTGTGAATCTGAACAAATTAAAAAAAGTCCCTTATGCCATCGGTATTGCCAACGGTGTACGAAAGGCAGAAGCCATACGGGGTGCCATAAAGGGAGGCTATATTAACGTATTAGTTACGGATGCTCAGTGCGGAGAGGCACTGACCAGATTAAATGATTAATTGAATATTGGAGGGCAATGATATGTATACAAAGAAAGCGAAAGTCGTTAACCCATTAGGAATTCATGGCCGTGCAGCCAGCGTATTTACCCACACAGCCAGTCAGTTTTCTTCTCATGTATTCGTAGAGCGCGCGGATGATTCCATGAAAAAGGCAAATGCTAAATCCGTCGTATTCGTCCTTGCACTGTGTCTTGCGCAGAATGACGAGATCATCCTTTCTGCTGACGGACCGGACGAGAAAGAAGCGGTTGAAGCCCTTATAGAATGCCTTAAGACATTAGATCAGGCAGAATAATATTCTTAAAGACATATAAGATCACACAATGCACCCTCATTGTGTGATCTTTCTTTATCCCATATTCTCTTCTTACTCTGCTTCTCGCTTCACATGATTCAATTCATAAAAAATTGAAATCAGGTATCCCGCTACACCCGCATAACCTCCTATCAGAAATGCTGACCACAGACATTCTGATAAATCCCAGGAAACACTGAGTCCAAACATCATTACAGGCAGTGCCACAACTACCACACAGATAAATGTAAACACTCCGCGGAACAATGCTGCTGTATATTTTTCCCCACAATTTGCTGCCAGTAATTTCCATAGTTTTCTCATAATAAAACTACCCTCTTTCTGCGAGTTATCTCTTTTCGCTTTCTGAGAGTAGTATAACAATCCATAGTTAAATCTCCATGTATCACTCTGTTAAGTTTAAGTTAAATTAGGCATGCAAATGTTAATCCTTCTATCACGCTGTAATCTTCTCATAACTGTGCGTCCAGTCCGTCTTTAACAAGAACAGCAGAAATACCAGACTGCTCAGTGACCATGTGATCGGATAGGCCCAACAGATAGTCTTAAATACCGGAACAATACGTATTGCAATAGTCACATACACAATACGGAACCCGCACCAGAAACCAAGCATCGTTGCCATAGGTATCACAGACTTGCCACAGCCTCTCAGCACACCTGTCGCGCTATGTGAGAACGCAAGCAGAAAATAGAACAGACACACTGTACGCTCCTGTATCACGCCAAATTCAGCTGCTTTCGGTGCCTTGGCAAAGATTCCTACCAGCCATGGCGCATAGATGTATTCCACAATGCCAATCACCGCAGCAACCACGGCACAGCTTACGATACCAAAGATTGCTCCTTTCTTTGCGCGTTCGTACTCCTTTGCACCCAGATTCTGGCTGATGAACGTAGACATCGTTAAAGACATCGCCATGATCGGGATAAACACAAAGCCTTCCACTTTTGAATGTGATCCTGCGCCCGACATGGCATATTCTCCAAAGGAATTGATATTGGTCTGTACTACCAGATTACCAATGCTGATAACTGAATTCTGGATACCAGCCGGAAGTCCCTGACGAATCACATCTCCCATGATATGCGAATGATATTTCAGCTTCTTAATACTGACCCTTGTGCATCCCTGATTCTTCCTCATCCTTAATATACAGAGTACAGCACTTAAGCCCTGTGCGATCACCGTTGCGATAGCCGCTCCTGCCACGCCCCAGTGAAAGACTGCCACAAAGATCAGATCCAGCACCACATTCACAGCAGAACAAATCGCCAGATAATACATCGGCCGCACACTGTCTCCAAGTGCCCGCATAATGGACATGAAAATGTTATACATGATAATCGTTGCACTGCCTGCGAAATAAATCTTAAAATAGGTCAGTGACTGTGGTAGCACATTCTCCGGCACATCCATCACATTCAGAATCTGCGGAGCAAAAATCAGCCCGATCGCCGTCATCAACACCGATGCAATGATACCGAACAGGATATTGGTATGGATCGATCTCTCGATATTTTTCTCATCCTCAGCTCCCACATAGCGGGATATTACCACTCCTCCTCCGATAGCAATACCATTAAACATTCCTACCACCAGAAAAACGAGGCTTCCCGATGTGCTTACCGCTGCAAATGCCGTATTGTCTGCAAAGTTACCGACCACCCAGGCATCTGCCATATTATATAATTGTTGTAATAGTTGTCCGAAAATTAAAGGAATCGTAAATGCAACGATCCCCTTCGCAACTGATCCCTTGGTCAGATCAATTGTATCTTTCTTCTTTTTCATTTGATTACCCCAGTAAATGTACACCGCCTAAAAGTACATATGAAATAAACCACATAATCACTGTCGCCATACAGATTCCAAGCACAACCGCCGGAAATGCTTTGCGGAACTTCACACCCAGAAGTGCTGCGATCAGCGATCCTGTCCACGCTCCTGTACCTGGAAGCGGAATTCCTACAAAGAGTACCAATCCCCAGAATTCGTATTTTTCAATTTGGTCACTCTTACTCATGGCACGTGTTTCCAGTCTGTGTACCATCGGTTTGAAAGTTTTCGTACCTTTGAGCCAGGTAAAGATTGGTGTGATCAGAAGCAGAATGAATGGCACCGGTATGATATTGCCAAGCACACAAAGCGGAATTGCCTTTGCTACCGGTACACCAAGCACAGGTCCTGCCACCAGAAGTGCTCCTCGAAGCTCCAGAATCGGGATCATTGAGATCACGAATACAATTGCCTCTTTGCTCAATGTGCCGCTCAATGCATGGATAATCCCCTGCACAAGTGTCTCTGTCATAATTATTCTCCTTTAATATATCTTCTCAGGAAAGCAAACAACGCTTCCATCTCTTCTCTGGTGCCCACAGTCACACGCATATACTGTTCAATGCGCTCACTGCCCCAGAATCTTACATAGATGTCTTCTTTCTTCAATGCCTCAAACATCTCTTTCGCATCATATTCCGGATGCATCACAAATATGAAGTTTGCCTGCGAATCCAGGCATTTAAATCCCAGTTCTTTGAACTGTTCCACAGACCATGCTCTCGTCTCTATGATCTTCTGAACGGTCTCCTCAAAATATACCTTATCCTTCACAGCTTCCGCGCCACATACCAGCGCCGCCTGATTCATAGTATAGGAATTAAATGAATATTTGGCATCATTCAGATATTTGATCAGCGTCGGATTACTGATGGCATATCCAATACGCATTCCTGCCATAGAGCGGGATTTGGAAAAGGTCTGTACCACGATCAGATTCTCGTACTTATCGATCAGTTCCAGTGCAGACTTTCCTGCAAAGTCAATATAGGCCTCATCCACGATTACGATCACATCCTGATTGTGCGCAATGATATCTTCTACAAACTCAAGACCCTCATAGATTCCGGTCGGTGCATTCGGATTCGGGAATATGACGCCGCCATTCTCCTGATAATAGTCTTCCTTGCGAATGCGAAAATCATCCATAAGCTTCGGACAGATATACGGAATCCGGTAAAGATCTGCCCACACCTTGTAGAAAGAATAGGTGATGTCCGGAAACAGGATTGGTTTCTCAGAATTAAAGAACGTCAGGAAACACATCGACAGTACATCATCTGATCCCACGCCAACAAATACCTGATCTTTATTCACGCCATAATACTCTGCCAGGCTGTCTACCAGCACACTGGCTGTCGGATCCGGATACATCCGGAGTTTATCCGGACTGATCTGTTCCATTGCCTTCTGCACGCCTGGTGCCGGCGGATACGGATTCTCATTGGTATTCAATTTGATCACCCTACGGCCAGGCTGCTCGCCCGGCACATACGGCTCTACCTTTCGTATATTCTTCTCAAATGCTTTCATATTCTAAAAGTACTCCTTCGCAAGTTCAGCAAATTTCGAAAGTGAATTTACAATCGTCTCATAAGATACACAATATGCCAGTCTTACATAACCCGGGCATGCAAAAGAACTTCCCGGAACCATCAGAATGTTGTATTTCTTACCTGCTTCGCAGAATTCCTTTTCATTCTCCACCGGCGACTTCACAAACAGATAGAATGCTCCTTCCGGCTTAATGCAGTCAAATCCGCACTTCTTCAGGCCATTGTACAATGTTTCTCTGTTTCTGTCATAGTAGGAAATATCCGTCTTTTCATTCAGGCACGCCTTTACGATCTTCTGCTGTAAGGTCGGTGCATTTACGAATCCAAGGATCCGGTTTGCTACGTTCGCTGCTGAAAGCATATCTTCGCTGTCTGCCACTTCATCCGGAATTACCAGATATCCGATACGTTCACCCGGCAGTGACAGGGATTTGCTGTAAGAATATCCTACGATCGTATTATTATAATACTTGGTCAGATATGGCACCTCTGCTCCATCGTATACCAGTTCACGGTAAGGCTCATCAGAAATAAGGAAAATCTCTGTTCCATACTCTTTCTGCTTTGCTTCCATAATGGCTGCCATCTTCTTAATGGTCTCTTCGGAATATACCACACCGGTCGGATTATTCGGTGTATTCACAATAACTGCTTTTGTCTTCGGTGTGATCTTCTGCTCGAATTCATCCAACTTCGGCTGAAAATCTACGGTATTCGGAGATACCTCTACCAGTACACCGTCAAAGTTATTGACATAGGCTCTGTATTCACCGAAATATGGGGCAAATGTCAGCACCTCATCTCCTGCATTGATGATCGTCTTCAGGATAACATTCAGACCTCCTGCTGCACCTACAGTCATGATAATATTCTTGCCCTCAAATGCTGTACCAAAACGTTCATTCAGAGACTTTGCTACCGCTTCGCGGACATCTGCGTAACCACTGTTGCTGTTGGTGTATCCATGAAGTACCAACGGATCCTCATTCTCAACCAGATCTTCGATTGCCTTCTTTACAGCCTCCGGAGCCGGTACATTTGGATTGCCCAGGCTGAAATCAAATACATTCTCAGCACCGTAAATACCTGCCAGACGGTTACCTTCTTCAAACATGGCACGAATAGCGGAACTGTTCGCTACCAGGCCTTTCATTTTCTCTGCTATCATTCTCCTACCTCCCGTGTCTGATCATCTTGTGTCTTTTCTCTTACCCATCCCTTTTCTACCATGAATGCCGGACGGTAAGATCGTTTCGCTTTTCTGAGTCCTTCGGAACCTGTATCTTCTTCGCGGTTCACGTATTTATAATCCATACAGGCATGCTGTACAAACTGCTGATTGATCATCGTGTAAGCGCCTTCGATCTCTCCCAGCGCCTTCTCAATGTGCACAACAAATGTATCTTCAGAAAGCGGCTCTCCGATGGTAAATGCTATGATCTTGCCATCCACTCTTAATGCGCCGCCTACCAGATCTAATTCTTTAAAGAGTCGCAGGGAATTCAGCGTCACACAAAGCTCTGCATTCTTCTCTTCATCCTCTTCACAGCCATTTTCATTACGCCATTTCAAACCTGTCTGTACACATTCTTCCAGATTATCCTCACTGATCGGTTCATAAGACCAGCGGTCTGCATATACGATTTTAAACTTATTAACATGGTTACGTTTGCTGTGAAGCTTCTTGCCGGAAAGTGTGGCCAGTTTCTCAGATTCATATACATAATCTGCATCACCTTCCACATATTCAATCTCAAATCTTCCCGGATACCATTTCTCCAGATATTCAAAATTATCCGGTGTCACAGTATACATGAGGAACGGAACTCCCTGCTCCTTGCTATATACCATCAGCACATCCAGCGCTTTCTTAACATTCTCCGGTTCTCCCGCCGGGTATGCAAAAGAGAATCCATCCTCATCCTCCGTACGGAATACCAATGTATGTTCTACCTCAGCAAACTTCACATGATAAAATCGCGCCCATAAATATACATTCACAAATGTACGCTCGCAGCTTCTGCTGGTATGATGCTTGAAATAATGTGTGATGAGATCTTTATCTTCCAGTTCTATCTTCTTAAAGCCTATCTCTATCATAACTTACCTTCTTATATTACTTTTCTTACTTATTCTCTTTCTTATTTTTTCTTGCACGAATTTTAGTATAGCATATCCGGACAACCAATACAATCAACAGGATCAGTACCAGAATAACAGCATAGATCACCAATGCGATCTTATTCGGATGTTTCAGTAACTCGATCGGATTCCAGCTGTCATTGATAACCTTGCGGTTCTCTGTCTTCTCATAGCGTTCAGGTACTACAGACACACCCTTATCGTTTTCAGAGAAGGATTCAAGATAGCTTGCCAGTGCGTACCATTCTTTTACTTCCGCGCCATTCTGATCGTGGATAATATACTTTTCAAAATCTGTAATAGGCTCTCCATCTGCATTCTTCGGTGTAATCTTAAGGATGCCCTTAGACTGTCCTTCTACTGCGCCAAGCATCTGCGCAGAATAAAGTCCCGATACCACACGGTACAGCTTATCATCCTGAATATTCTCAAGCTTCTCCTGTGTTAAAGGCTCTTCCTTGCCTACCTGATCAGTCGTCATATACACATCCGTCACTTTATTCAGAATCATGCGGTGTGGGTTAAATGTCCACGCCATACCGCTTGGATAAAGCTGTGCGGCACTCATCAGCGAAGACACCGAAGCATCCACCTCTGCTACCGTCTTAAGTTCTGCTCCGGTCAAATATACACTGACCAGCGGATATCCTGTAATACGATCTGCTCCGATACCAAGAGCACTTACATTAAATGCGTCCGATACCGTAATTTCTCCCTTTGGGAAGGAATCACGAATTACACCTGTCGCTACAACTGCCAGATCCACCGGCTCGTAATCTTCACCTTCTGCCTGCTTCACTGCATAGATATAAGAGTCAGATATCAGATTACCAAGTCCTGCCTCTCTGTGTTCTGCATACATATCATCTACTGAATCAAATGCCACGTCATTTTCTGCCAATACCTGATTCATTGTATATCCAAATCTGGACAGATATTCTTCATCAATCACACTGCGGTACTGTGCAAGTTCTGCTTCAATATCCGCATCCTTCTCTACCGAGCCATCCATTGCTTTTAACTTATATTCTTCCAATATCCATCTGCCATCACCATCCGGCACAAGACTCATCTCGCCAAGATTTGCTCCATAGCATCCTGCTGATGCGATCACCGTATTGCCATGAATGATCGGCTGTTCCAATGTAGTATGTGTATGTCCGCTGATGATCACATCAATCTCTGGTACTTTCTCCGCAAGAATCTCGTCCTCAGACTTATCTTCATCTTCATTCGTACCGCTATGAGATAGGCAGACGATCATGTCCACATCTTCCTTCTGCAATTCTTTTACTACACGTTTAGAAGTCTCTACAATATCGTCAAATTCCAGACCGCTCTCTGGCGCACATGCTTCTGCATCTTCTCCCAGTACACCAAACACGCCAATCTGCACGCCGTCATGCTCAATCACCGTATATTCTTTACTTCCATAATCTTCCAGCGCTGTCTGAATCAGTTTATTATCATCGGATTTATTCTTCTTCCAGTCAATATTCGCAATCAGAAACTGTGGCAATGTAAGCTCAGCGTCTTCGTCTGCATTACGTAACGCACTGTGGAACATATTGGAAAGTCCCTCTGCACGGTAGTCAAATTCATGATTGCCAAAAGTAGTTGCTTCCACACCAATCTTGCCAAGCATGGTAAGCTCTGCTGCATCTGTCTCATATATCGTCTGATAGAGCGTACCCATAGAAAAATCTCCGGCATCAAATACAAATGCTGCCGGATCTTTCTCTTTTACTCTGTCAATCTCTGTTTTAATTCTGGCAAACCCGCCTATCATCTCAGTCTCCCCGTCTGCCTGGCTTGCCTTATATTCATCCAGTCTGGAATGAATATCATGTGTAAATAATATAGTCACCCTGTCGCCTGAATCTGTCGCAGACTCCGCCTCCGCCACGACAGAATTCACACACAGTGTACATACCATTATAATCATCAGCATGGCTGATTTAATTCGTCTTCTCATCATTATTCTCCTCAATTAATTATTTATACCACTGTGATACTACCAGATGCTGTACATCAGATTTACAGCCTTTGTATTAATCGCATGTGCATTATTCAGAAAGATCACATCCTGAATCTTGTTTTCTTTCACAAAATCCGTCAATCCACCACCGTAGTATCTGTAATCCACGACATATACATCATGATAACTGTTTACCAGGAATGGGACAAATGCATTCGCATAGGATTCTTTGATTATCACGCAGGATGAATCATCCTTAATATTCGGATTCTCAATCTTCTCAAATGGTTCATCGCCGGCAATAAAGCACAGGTACTTATTCTCCTGACTATACGCATTGGCATCCGCAACAACTTCGCCCTGCTGTTCCTGTCCATTATAATCTGTGTAGGTCAGTTCATTAACCTCTGGCACATATGCTGTGACAGTATCCGGATTATTAGCCAGAACTTCTGACTGGTTACTTGAAGAATAGAAGCTTCCCAGGAATCCTGTGAACTCCTCCTTCGTGTAATCTTTCAACGGAGATGCCTTTTCTCCCTTTTCTTTCATCAGTTGCTTATAAGCATAATACGCTGCATCTGCTGTCCAGTGATGGTCTGTCTTAAAATACAGATACTCACTGTTATGCTTCTTTAATGTGTCCAGCACTGGAACGAACTTAACCTTCTTATCCAGATTATCTTCTATGTATCGGAAAGCCTCTTCCTGACTGCTGGATCCCACTTTCTTCTGCATCTCATCATCCAGCATTACAGCAATACTGGTCGGTGCCAGAATATCATATACGGTAGAAGTACCTTTCAGCTCCTTTGCCACTTCATTCAACATCGCGCTGTAGTTAGTTGCACCCTGCGCATCAAATCCATATAACTCAAATGCACGGTCGTCTGCGATGTA
>OLNL01001851.1_pt1 | contig 17990 bp, 8 predicted proteins | sample 1672181 | NCBI WGS metagenome assembly OLNL01 (sample SAMEA3136656, study PRJEB25190) | human gut metagenome | biome: human gut; feature: human-associated habitat; material: faeces | place: Austria | collected 2013
CTCGCCGGGCTCATAACCCGGAGGTCGTAGGTTCAAATCCTGCCCCCGCGACCAAGACTTTTAGCAGCTCAGAGGCATTGTTCTCTGAGCTGTTTTTCTTTGGATAAATAGCACGGCGAGCTAGTTGCTGAGCGGGCATTTTGGATCCCCCGTGTCAATCTCTGCGCCTTGGAGGTCGTTGGTTCGAATCCGGCCTCCGCGATCAAAACTCCGGGTCGGACGCAGGAAAGCCTGGCAGCGCGAATAAACGAAAAATACCATCATGCCGAGATGATCGGCATGATGGTACATCTAGGACCCACCACCCTTTTCCTTCTATAGCGCGCAGTGCCCTATTTAATTCATATCATTTGTCCGCAATCCGTCTTCTGGATCTCCTTGCTCTGCTTCTAGTAAGCAAGCCTTTTCCCGCAACCTCTTCAGCATCCTTTCAATAGTGCGTCATATAATACCAGTTGCAGCGTCCGCATCATTCGCTATGAATATCGCCGCCGTGCCCAGTAGCCTTCAGGCGTCCCGAAGGCCGGTGCGTCGCCGCTGACGGGCACGATGCGCTTTTTCACGAGTCTAAAGATGCATAATCTACGGACTTTTCTTTCTCTTGTCATACTTTTGAAAGTGTTCGTAAGAGGCTACCGATCCATTGGAGCCGCAGAGAGTCCAGGTGATGCGCGGACTCATCCCATCGAGCGGCGGGTGGAGTATGGCCTTCCAGGCAGGATGAGCGTCGTCGGGGTGATCTTGCCTAAAGATATTGGACTGTTTATAGGACTAAAAATAAGAAAACTCGATTATCAGGGGCGGGTGCCATAAGGCACACCGCCCCCCTTTGTGCGTATGGCGCCAGGACCATGCGCTCGAAAGCGTTGCCCAAACGCATGGTTCATCCGCACAAAGCCCATGGTCGCTATGGGCAAACATCGGTGCGCCTGCACATGGTTTTGAGCCTGTTCTCGAGCGAAAGTATGGCTGTCGATACGCATGCAATTCGCATGAAACCCGGGCTCGTCCGAGAGCCCTATAAAGGAGGATTCGCATGAAACAGTTAGAGACCGACGTCGTTGTCGTCGCCGCTGGTCTGAGCGGCCTTGCCGCGGCGGTCTCTGCAGCCGAGGCGGGCGCTCGCGTCATCGCGCGGCGACCACGATGACCAAGCGCATGACCGAGCGTGCCCAGGACCTGGGTGTCGAGTTTATATTTGAGTGCCCGGGCACCGGCCTTATCAAGGGTGAGGACGGCGCCATCTGCGGCGTGACTGCCAAGGACAAGGACGGCGAGGAGTACCAGATCTCGTGCAAGTTCGCGATTGTCGCCACGGGCGGTTTTGGCCACAACGCCAAGCTCATCAAGGAGAAGCTCGACTTTGAGTGGGGTAAAGACCTGTTCTCGTTTGCCATTCCGGGCATGGACGGCGATGGCATCAACTTAGTTTGTTTAAAAAGGTGAGTGTGGCGGTCGTTTCCACGAACGGGGACGGTGTTGTTGGGGCTGTCTCAATCTGTAACAGGTTGGTCCGATTTTGGTCTGTAGATGTTACAGATTGAGATTTCCGGCGAGCGGGGCTCCGTTTGTCTCGATCTGTAACACTAGGGACGGATTTTGCCGAGTTGTTGTTACAGATTGAGATATTCGGACGGACAGTTGCCGTTTGTCTTGATCTGTAACAGGTGGAGGCCAAAAGTCGGTCTAGATGTTACAGATTGAGATGTTTGGTCGGACCGAGTTTGTTCGTCTCGATCTGTAACATCTGGGGTCGTTTTTGGCCTGTAGGTGTTACAAATCGAGATTTTCCGACGGAACGCCTCCGTTTGTCTTGATCTGTAACAGGTAGGGGTCAAAAGTGGGTCTAGCTGTTACAAATTTAGATTGTTGAGGATGGGTCGAGAGGAATATCTCGATCTGTAACAGTAAGACCCGGTTTTGCTGGGTAGCTGTTACAGATCGAGACAAACCGACGGGCCGCCCCGCCCCATCCGCCTGCCGCTGCCTGCTATCCGCCGATTTTCGTTGTGCCGCTGTACCCCCATGCCATATCCTCTAAACAACTACGCGGCACCATCGCCGCCGCGTCTACAAGAGAGGAATGTCCATGACCGCACCTGCGTCCAAGCTGCTCCAGCCCATTACGGTTGGCCCCCTTGAGCTCAAGAACCGCATTATGTTCCCGCCGCTGACCACCGGCTATGAGGAGCGCGACGGTTCCATCGGCGAGCGCAGCCTGGCTTTTTACGAGCGCCTGGCCTGTGGCGGCGTGGGCTACATCGTCATCGGCGACGTCGCTCCCGTCATGACCGCAAGCCCCACGCCCAAGCTGGCGACCGACGCCCAGATCCCCACGTTTAAGGCACTGGCCGACGCCGTCCACAAGCACGGTGCCAAGGTCGCGCTGCAGCTGTTCCACCCCGAGTACGACGTGCCCGGTGTCGGCCGCATGGTCATGGGCTCCATGGCTGCGGCCAAAGCCGCGCAGGAGGCCAAGGCCGCCGGCGACGAGGAGACCTTTGCCACCAAGATGGCCGAGTCCAACGAGATCCGCAAGCAGGCATATGCCAAGCTGCACCACGATATGCAGCACTTTGTGAACGAGGCGAGCGTAGAGCAACTCGCCCAGATCAAGGAGGCCATCGCTGCCTCGGCTGCTCGCGCGCAGCAGGCCGGCATCGACGCCATCGAGGTCCACGGCGACCGCCTGGTGGGTTCGCTGTGCTCCGCAATCCTCAACAAGCGAACCGACGAGTACGGTGGCTCGTTTGAGAACCGCGTTCGCTACGCGCTGGAGGTCGTCGCTGCCATCAAGGAAGCCGCGCCGCAGCTGATGGTGGAGTATAAGCTCCCCGTGATCATGGAGAACCCCGATGGCACGCCGCGTGGCAAGGGCGGCCTGCAGCCCGACGAGGCCTGCGAGTTTGCCAAGCTGCTCGAGGGCGCGGGCATCGATATGATCCAGGTTGCACAAGCCAACCACACCGGCAATATGGGCGACACCATTCCGTCCATGGGCGCCATGCCCTACAACTGGACGCTGCCCGTGGCCGAGCGCGTCAAGGCCCTGGTCTCCGTACCGGTGGCAACTGTGGGCCGTGTTGTCTCGGTCGAGGCCGGCGAGAAGATTCTGGAAGACGGCGCCGCCGATATCATCGCCTATGGCCGCTCGCTCATGTGCGACCCCGACATTGCGCTGAAGGCCGCCACGGGCGAACCCATCCGCGAGTGCCTCAACTGCAACAAGGGCTGCGTCGATGCGATTCAAAACCGCAGGTACATCTCGTGTGTGCTCAATGCCGAGAACGGCGACGAGGCTACCATCGCCATTAAGCCGGGCGAGGGCGACAAGAAGATCGCCGTTGTGGGCGGCGGTATTGCCGGTCTGGAGGCCGCACGCGTGGCGGCCAAGCGCGGCTACGACGTGACCGTCTACGAGGCGAGCGATCATCTGGGCGGCCAGATTGTGCTGGCGGCCGCGCCTCCGCGCAAGGACGAGATCATGCGCTCGGTCGAGTATTACGAGAAGATTCTGCCCGGCCTGGGCGTGAAAGTTGAGCTCAACCATGCCGCTACGGCAGAGGACCTCAACGCCGCCGACGCCGCGATTGTGGCTGTGGGCGCGCACGACGTGGTCATCCCTGTTCCGGGTGCCGATTCTAAGAAGGTCGTCTCGAGCTGGGACGTGCTGGCCGGCAAGGTGGAGCTTGCGGGCCGCGTCGCCGTCATTGGCGGTGGCCTGGTGGGCACCGAGACTGCCGAGTACCTGCTGCAGCACGGCTGCGAAGTGGCGATCGTGGAGATGCTCGACAAGATTGCCGCAGGCGAGTCCGAGACCATTCTGCCGCTGATCATGAGCGACTTTGCAGAGCACAACGTGGAGCAGCACGTGAAGACCCGTCTGACCGCCATTACCGATGAGGGTGTGGAGGCCATTCGCACTGCCGATGACGGCGCCGAGGAGCCGGTGAAGATTGCCTGCGATTACGTGGTGATGGCCGTCGGTTCCAAGGCCAACGCGTTTGACTTGGATGGCGTTACGGTGCCCGTGACCTGTGTGGGCGACTGCTCGGGCGAGCGCACCGCCGACATTGCGAACGCCATTCGCACGGCATATCACGCGGCCAACGAGCTGTAGTTGAACATCGCGGCCAGGCGGGGCGGTAGCACGGATCTGTCTCGCCCGGCCGCGTCCCATCGGGTGTCAATCGGGGCGGGGCCTGCAAGCGCAGCAGGTCCCGCCCTTTTTGTTTTGCCCCGGTGGACGGCAATGCGCGCTAATCATGGGGAGTGAGGCGTCTACTGCCTTGCAGGCTGCTCAAAATTATTGGAGGAGGGGTTAATAACCATATCCTCTATTCCAAAGGATATAAAGAGATGCCAATTTTGCTGGCAAGCGAATGACGATTAGCTGCGAGCTAGTTACCAGCGTAAATAATCAATAAAGAAATGTCGTAAATTGGTGTCAAATTCCCAGATAGCGCCGCGTCTATTTTAATTAACTGCTTTGAGCAAACAGTAAAATGCTACTATCTAACTTGCACGTAAGAAAGCAATTTAACGTTTAAGGCTAAGAAGTAGAAGTGGCAGGTATGTCAGAAACAACAAGGACTCGCACGCATGCGCCCGAGATTAGGCAGCGCGCTGTCGAGATCCTCCAAGAAGGGGTCGGCCATCGCGCGCTCGCCGCAGAGCTTGGCATCCCCCAGGCCACAGCCCGTCAGTGGGCCCGTGCGTATGCCGTGGGCGGCGCCGACGCCGTTCTCAATGCGGGCTCTCATCACCACACATATTCGTTTGACGTTAAGCTTGCCGTGGTTAAGGACCGCTTGGAACATGGTCTGACGGTGCGTGAGGTCATGGTCAAGCACAAGATCCCCAGCGAGTCTTCGGTTAAAGCTTGGTGCCGACAGTATCGCGACGGTGGCGAGGCCGCCTTGGTCGATAAGCCGCGGGGTCGTAAACCGCGCGTTAAAAAGGCGGAATAGCGAACGGGATGGTGCGTCCGCAGGGGCGCATTTTTCTTGCCGCGCCAACTGTTTGGACCGCCGCGAGTCTATCGGGACATCCTTCAAAGTGGTCAATAAACCGCGCGCAGTGGCCCGTGCGCCCGCCGCTACGAGAGGGGGAGCGTTGCCTCTCTACTCCAAAGCGGACATGTCCTTACCCCATACGCCTAAAACTCCCCAGTTGACCGAAAACCTGCCGCCTGAACTCCCAATTTGAGCTATAACGTTAAATAATTGCAGCATTTTTGCATGGGGGAGTGATGGTATGACGCTACTGTATTTCCTTACCCTGTTTCCGCTGGTACCGGCGATGGGCATGCTGCTCGCGCGCAGTGACCGAGCCCGCGATGCGGTAGGGCTTGTAGGCTCCGGCATTATTATGGCGGTGACCGTTGTAGTTGCCGTCTTATTTTTTGGCACGGGTCCGCAGGGCTTTGAGGTTGCCCCCGGCACCTCGCATGTGCTCTCGATCATCAGCTCCGTCATCGACGTAATTCTGTGCGCCGTCATCCTGTACAACGCGTTCAAATATAGGAACGCGCTTACCGGTGTGCTCGGCGTGGTGCAGCTGGTGGGTTCGGTTGCCTTCGCTGCCATGACGCTGCCCACGGCCGAGGTCGTCACCGCCACGCCGCTCTACCTGGACTATATGAGCGTGATCATGGCGCTCGCCGTTGGCATTGTCGGCAGCCTGATCTGCGTGTATGCCCTGGGCTACATGAAGGACTTCCAGGCGCACGATGAGCACGAGGCCGCGCTGCGTGGGCAGACCGCGCCCGACCGACGCCCGCAGTTCCTGGCGCTTATGTTCCTGTTCCTTTCGGCCATGTTCGTCATCGTGACGAGCGACAACCTGGAGTGGCTGATCTGCGGCTGGGAAATCACCACCGTGTGCTCGTTTCTTATGATTGGCTATACGCGCACGCCCGAGGCTATCAAAAACGCCTTTACCCAGATCATCCTCAACATGCTGGGCGGCATCGCGTTTTTGGCGGGCCTTATGTTCCTGCACGTCAACGGCGTACCGCTGACCATCTCGGGCATGATCAAGCTTTCCGGCGCCGGAACCGCGCAATCCGCGCTGCTGGTGCTGCCGGTCGTCTTGCTGTCGATCGCCGCGCTTACCAAGGCCGCACAGATGCCGTTCCACACCTGGCTGCTCGGCGCCATGGTCGCCCCCACGCCCACGAGCGCCCTGCTGCACTCGTCCACCATGGTCAAGGCCGGCGTGTTTTTGATGGTCAAGCTGAGCCCGCTGTACGCCACCTATCCCGTGACCGGCTTTATGGTCACGAGCGTGGGCGCCATCACGTTTTTGCTCGCCGCCCTCATGGCCATCTCGCAGAGCAATGCCAAGCGCGTGCTCGCGTACTCCACCATTTCCAACCTGGGCCTCATCAGTGCCTGCCTGGGTGTCGGCGCGCCCGAGGCCGTGTGGGCCGCCATCTTCTTGATCTTGTTCCATACGGTGGCAAAGTCGCTGCTGTTCCTGTGCGTGGGCACGGCCGAGCATCATATCGGCAGCCGCAATATCGAGGACATGGACGGCATGTTCAGCCGCATGCCGCACCTGACGCGCCTGATGATGCTGGGTATCATGGGCATGTTCGTGGCGCCGTTTGGCATGCTCGTGTCTAAGTGGGGCGCCCTGGTGGCGTTTGCGCAGACCGGCAATGTGCTCATGATCATGGTGCTGGCCTTTGGCTCGGCCGCGACGTTCTTCTTCTGGGGCAAGTGGCTCGCCAAGCTCTCGGGCGTGGATTCTACGGCCGAAAACGTGGAGGGCAATGTCCATAAGACCGAATGGATAGCGCTCAACACTATCGCCGCGCTGCTGATTCTGTGCTGTGTAGCGTTCCCGATTATCTCGAGCGGTCTGGTGTCGCCTTACTTGGCCATGGTGTTTGGCCGCGTGCCGTATGTTATTGGCAAGGATGCCATGTATCTAATGGTGGTTATCGTGGCTTTTATCGCCGTGGTGCTGCTGACTTCATTCCGCGTGAGCGACAAACCGCACGTAAACGTATATCTTTCGGGTGTGGGAACCGACAATTACCGTCATTTCCGCGGCTCGATGGGACACGAGGTGAAGGCCGAAAAGCGCAATTGGTACCTGGAGGACGCCCTTGGCGAGAAGCGTATTGGCCCCGCGGGCAGCATCGTGTGCTGTAGCATCATTCTGTTCGCGCTGCTATGCTGCGCATGGATTGGTCCCGATACGCTCGCCATGGGCGAGCCCTCGGTGCTGCGCGGAAAGTATTTCGAAGGCTCGGGCGTCGTGGGCATCTTTATAGGCACCGTGGCGTTTGCCCTGCTGGCGCCTTTGGTTGGTGGCCTGATCGACGGCATCGACCGCAAGCTGTCCGCCCGCATGCAGGGCCGCGTGGGACCGCGTCTGCTGCAACCGTTCTACGATGTAGCCAAGCTCCTGCGCAAAGCCCCTGCCAGCGTAAACACCGTGGACGATACCTACATGGCGTGCGCGCTCATCTTTACCGTGGTGGGCGGCGGCATCTTTGTGTCGGGTTCCAACACACTGTTATGCGCCTTTATGGTTACCCTCGCTGCGATCTTTGTGGTGCTGGCGTCCGCCTCGACGCAAAGCCCGTTTGCCCAGGTCGGAGCCGACCGCGAGCTGCTGCAGGTCATGAGTTACGAGCCCGCCGTTTTGCTGATGAGTGTGGGCCTGTACCTTGCCACCGACAGCTTCGATTCCATCGCCGTGACGGGGCAGTCGGCCCCCATCATCGTGTACAGCGCGCCCATCTTCCTCGCACTGCTCGCGGTGCTTACCATCAAACTGCGCAAGTCGCCGTTCGATCTTTCGTACTCGCATCACGCGCATCAGGAGATCGTCCAGGGCGTCGCCACCGAGATGAGCGGCGGCACGCTGGCCAAGATGACCCTTATGCACTGGTGCGAGACCGTGCTGTTTTTGATGTGGGTGGGCATGTTCTTTGTTTGGGACAACCCGGTGAGCTGGGTCGTCGCCCTGGTCGTTATGGTCATGACGTATTTTGCCGAGGTACTGATCGATAACACCTTCGCCCGTAGCACCTGGCGCAGCTGCTTTAAGCTCGGCTGGGGTGTGGCGCTGGTGTTTGGCCTGCTCAACCTTATGCCCATCCTCGTCGACGTGTTTATTTAGGAGGCGGCATCCATGGATCATAAAATGTCGCGCTCGCCGTGGGTTATTCATTACGACGGCTCGAGCTGCAACGGATGCGATATCGAGGTGCTGGCCTCGCTCACGCCGCTGTTCGATGCGGAGCGCTTTGGCGTGGTCAACACCGGCAACCCCAAACATGCGGACATCTTTTTGGTGACGGGGTCGGTCAACGCCCAGAACTTGCCCGTCGTGCGCCAGATCTACAACCAGATGCTCGAGCCCAAGTGCGTGGTGGCGTGCGGCATCTGCGCGTGCTCGGGCGGCGTGTTCCGCGATGCGTACAACGTGATCGGTGGCGTGGACCGCGCAATTCCCGTGGATGTGTACGCGCCCGGATGCGCCATTCGTCCCGAGACGGTGATCGACGCCATTGTAGAGGCGTGCGGCATCCTGGACCAGAAGGAGGCCGTGATGCGCGCCGGCGGCGACCCGCTTACCGTGGGCGGTGCCGCTACCTGGGATGGTGGTGTTGAGCTGGGCGAGGACGGATTTGTGGCCCCGGCTGAGGCCGGCGACGCGCCCGCCGCTGGCGACGCACCTGCTGGGATGCCCGCCGCGTCCGCCGCTGCAAGGGGGGCCGAGTAATGCAAAAGGCAATCTATACCACCGTCGAGCTCGATGCGCTGCTGTCGCATGTCCAGGCGCTTAAGGGTGCCGGTGCCCGCTTTGTGCAGATGCACGCCGAGCGCAATGTGGACGACGGCACGTATCGCTTGGTCTATACGTTCATCAACGTTCGTGCTGCCCAGGAGCAGATCGCGCAGGACGGCAGCTATGCGATTGAGAACCTGGTAGTCGATGGTATCGACCAGTACCAGGAGATTCCATCCATCAGCTCGTACTACCCTGCGGTGTTCCCGTTTGAAAATGAGGCACACGACCTGTTTGGGCTTGCCATTACCGACATGCAGATTGACTTTAAGGGCTTTTTCTACCAGGTCTCGACTGCCGAGCCCATGAGCGTCATCACGCCCGAGGTTAAGGCTGCGCGCGAGAAGGCCATGAAGGTCCGTGCCGCTGCCGAGGCCAAGGCGCGCAAGGCTGCGGCCGAGAAGGCCGCCGCTGCCGCGGCCGCTGCGGGGGAGGGCGCTGGCGATGCTGCGGGCGCTGCCGTCGCTCAGCCCACTGCGGCTGCCGGCTCCGATGCTCAGCATGACGAGGCTGCCGCCAAGGCCGCGCTCAAGGCTGCCGAGATGGAGGCAAAGCTCGCCGCCATGGATCCCGAGAAAGCGGCCAAGGTTCGCGCGGCGCTTGCCGCCAAAGCCGCCCGCGATAAGCAAAAAAAGGAGGCGTAAGGTCCATGGCACATCGCTCCGTTATTCCGTTTGGCCCGCAGCACCCGGTGCTGCCCGAGCCGCTTCACCTGGACCTGGTGCTCGAGGACGACCGCGTTATCGAGGCAATTCCGCAGATCGGCTTTGTGCACCGCGGACTCGAGAAGCTCACCGAAAAGCGTGACATGCACCAGTTTGGCTACATCGCCGAGCGCATCTGCGGCATTTGCGCCGTGGGTCACAGCTGCGGCTATGCCAGCGCCTGCGAGCGCATGCTCGATATCGAGGTGCCCGGCCGCGTGCAGTATATCCGTACCATTTTGCACGAGCTTTCGCGCATTCACTCGCACCTGCTGTGGCTGGGCCTGCTCGCCGATGCCTTTGGCTTCGAGGCGCTGTTCTATCGTTCGTGGACCCTGCGCGAGCAGATTCTCAAGATCTTTGAGAGCACGTGTGGCGGTCGCGTGATTCTGTCGATTAACGAGATCGGCGGCCTTAAGCATGACATTGAGGACTCCGAGCTGGCGGGCATTGTCCAGACGCTCGATGCCATGCGCCCCGACTACGAGGCCCTGGTGCATACGTTTTTGGACGACAACAGCTGCGGCGAGCGCCTGCATGGCGTGGGCGTGATCAGCAAGAAAGACGCGCTGGACCTGTCGATGGTCGGTCCGTTTGGGCGCGCCTCGGGCGTGGACTACGACGTGCGCATGTTTGGCGACGGTGCCTATGCGGACCTGGCTGCGTTTGAGCCCATCGTTGCCACCGATGGCGACTGCTATGCCCGCTGCCAGGTGCGCTGTGCCGAGGTCACGCAGGCCATGGACATCATTAAGGAGCTTGTGGGCAAGATTCCGCACGACGGCATCGGCGGGCGCACCAAGCTTACGCCGGCCGATGGCGCACGCGGCGAGGTTGTGATTGAGCAACCGCGCGGCGAGGCGTACTACTATGTGCGCGGTAACGGCACCAAGAATTTGGACCGTTTCCGCGTGCGCACGCCGACGTCGCAAAACCTGGCGGGCCTGACGCATGCACTGCAGGGCGTGCTCATTGCCAACGTGCCCATGATTATCCTGACCATCGACCCCTGCATTAGTTGCACGGAAAGGTAGGCGCGGCATGAGATTGATGACATTTGCCAAGACGGCCTTGGGCTCTATGGTCAAGCAGCCGGTCACGGTGTGCTATCCGCAGGAGGAGCTGGCGGCGCCCGAGCGCCTGCGCGGGCATATCGTCAACGATATGGACGTGTGCATCTGCTGCGGTATGTGCGCGCGTCGCTGCCCGGCGGGCGCGCTTGCGGTCGATCGCAAGGGTGGTACCTGGTCGATCGACCCGTACGCCTGCGTGGTGTGCGGCGAGTGCATCGAGAGCTGCCCCAAGCACTGCCTGACTATGGACACCGCCCGTACTCCAGTTGCGGCGAACAAGACTCCCACGGTAGAAACCAAGCCGGAATAGCGCTGGAATAGGGGCCGGTGGGGCAAAAATGCCCCACCGGCCCCGCGCTTAAACGCGCGGTTAGGCTGCCGTTAACAAAACTATGCCGGTTTACGGGGCTGGATAGCAAACCTCCGACCATACAGAAAATTGCAAAAACAAAACCGCAGGTAGACAGCCTGCCGTTTTCCAAAAAATGAAGGTATGGATGAGGGTCCCGACTTTAGCTCCGTAATCCGGCATGGTTTTGAAATGGCACCACATCCGTAACAGCCTTTGATCTCCCGTGGACGGAGGAAAACGGACCATTTTGGCCTTGCGAGGGCTGCCTCGTGACCCGTCTGCCACGAAACGGGCCTATCTACTACGTTTAAGCCGTCGCCTTCAACCATGGTAAATAATGCGAAATAAAAACCGCAGGTAAAACCCCTGTGGTTTTTCATGAAACGCGGTTATGGTCGGGGGTACCGGACTAAACGTAGTAGATGGGCCAGTTTCGTGGCGAGCACCACCAATTGATCCCCCGGGGACGGAGGAAAACGGGCCCTTTTGCCCCGTCCATCTTGAGTCGCACCTATTTTCCTGCGAAAACGCCGTGTCTCAACTTTGGTGAGACATTTGTTTCACGCTCAAAACCGAATCTGGAACATGTGTCACCTGCCCTAATTGTGTCTCATTCCGTAACTTTAGGCTGATGCAAGGTCTGAAACCGCGAGAAGGGAGACGCGATGAGTAAGTACACGAGGGGTCTCTTGGCGGTGATACTGGCCGTAGTGCTGGTGTTGCCGGCTGCAGCATTTGCTATGCTGCCCGAGGCCAACGCCAGGTCCAGCACTGGAATGGACGGACCGGCAGCAAGCGGAACGGTCGTCGACTACGACACTAGCGACCACTGGCAGTACTGGGCCGGCGGCTATGACGGCAAGGAAGTAACAACTCAAAACGTCGGCCGAATCTGGACCGACAAGACGGTCAAGGAAACCGCGGCAAACGAAGAGTCGGATTTCCTGACCACGCTGTCAGCCATCTCTTCGACATCCGATACGACGGTTTCCGGCAAGCCGCTCGATATCGTGATGGTGTTGGACGCTTCAGGCTCGATGGATGATGAGATGAGTAGAAGCGACCGTACCAAGCGTATTGACGCGCTGAAGACGGCCGCCAATCGCTTTATTGACACCATCGCCACGCAAAACCAAAGCATCACAGATGAATCCAAGCAGCATCAGGTTGCCATCGTTAAGTTTGCAGGCGATATGACTCCTGAGCTTGGCAACAAAACATATCACGATGGTTGGTGGGGAGGACCCATCTGCAACTACTCGCAGACCATGAAGAAGCTGACGCTCTGCAAGGGCGAGGACGCGGAGAGCCTTAAGGGTACGGTCGACTCCATCAGTCCCGCTGGCGCCACGCGAGCCGATTATGGCTTACAGCTGGCTGAGGGCATTTCGTCTGATCGCGCCGACGCCAAGAAGGTCGTCGTCTTCTTCACCGATGGCTCACCTACGAGTTCCAGTGGATTCGAGGCCGAGGTTGCCAATAGCGCCATCCGTAGCGCCAAGAACCTCAAGAATAAAGGTACCGACATTTACGCTATCGGCATCTTTGACGGTGCAAATCCCAATGACGTCCCCACGGAAAAGAGCACAAGCAGAGAGAATAAGTTCATGCATGCCGTGTCGAGCAATTATCCCGACGCAAATTCGTATAAGAGCGATGAGCTTGGCACACGTGCAGAAAACTCCGATTACTACAAGTCGGCAACTAGTGCCGACGAGCTCGAGAAGATCTTCGAAGAGATCTCGGGAAGCATTGTCCAAACTGGTTACCCGACCGAAGTTCACGGCGGTTATGGCGAGCATAAGTCTGGCTACATTACGTTTACTGACGAGCTGGGCGACTTTATGCAGGTCGACAACTTTACGTCTGTCGTGTACAACGGCGAAACGTTTGCCAAACCGGCAATAAAGACTGAGGGCAATGTCGACACCTATACATTTACTGGTGCCGCTGCGAACCTGGTCATCACCGTTCAGCATGCCGAAGAGGGCAAGCCTCAGACCGGCGATATCGTAACGGTTAAGATTCCTGCGTCGCTGATTCCGCTGCGCCACTTTAAGATCACCGACGGCGTGCTTACGGTCGACAATACTGAGCCCATTCAGGTGAACTACACCTCAAGCGTTAAGAAAGAAGCGCTCGATAACCTGTTTACGCCCAAGAACGTAAAGGGGCTCGAGGACTACATCAAGAGCAATACGACCACCGCGGAGAACGGTTCCAAGACCGTTAACTTCTACGCGAACAAGTGGAACGCTGGCGCGCTGGGCGATACGATCGCGAACTTTGAGCCTGCCGACACCAACCGCTATTACTATTTCCAGAAGCAGACTCCCATTTACACGGATAAGAACTGCACAACGCCTGCGACGGGCTCGCTGGCTGCCGAGGGCATCTATTACTACAAGGATGAGTTCGAGGCGCTGGGCGCAGACAGTAAGGCCGAATCCCGTATTGCCGTTATTGAGTTTACCGGCGGAGACGCCGCGAGCTTTGAGGGCGCCATCGTGCCCGACGCGAGCGGAAACCTGTCGTTTAGCAAGGGAACCGCGCGCCTGGCCTTTATTGACGAGCTCCACACCACCAAGGAGCGCGTGGGCGGTAACCCCACCGGCACTGCGGCCGACGTGCTCAATCCCAAGTGGAACAACACATCTGCCAAGTCGAACGCCACGGAGGTTGACGTTCACCTGGGCAACAACGGCAAGATCAGCTTTAACGTGACGCCAACAACGGTGGATACCAAGGCCGGCTTTGGCCTGACCAAGGTGCTCGAGGGCCGCGATTGGACGGATGCGGACGAGTTTAAGTTTGAACTCTCCGCAACGTCCGAGAATGACGCCCCGATGCCTGCACACGCGACCGCGACCGTGACCAATGACGACCTGGACGACAATGGCAAGGCAGCTATCGACTTCGGCGAGATCACCTGCAACAAGCCGGGCGAGTACACCTATGAGGTCCGCGAGGTCAAGGGCGGCGCCGGTGGCATCACCTACAGCGATAACGTTGCCACGTTCAAAGTGACCGTGACGGTTAAGGCCACGGGTGGGCTTAAGGCTGACGTTGAAAAGATCTCGGGCGAGCGCGAGTTCAAGAACACTTATAGCGCCAAGACGGAAACCCCGCTGACTCTTGAGGCTACCAAGACGCTCACGGGGCGCCTGATGGCCGACGGCGAATTCAAGTTTACGTTGAGCTACGCGGGGCACGACGAGGTCCTGCTGAACGCAACCAACAAGAGTGGCAAGGTTGAGTTCGGTCCGCTGACGTACACGACCAAGTCGCTTGCCAAGCTTGTCGAGGAAGACAAGGCGTCGTTTGACGCCAGGGCAGACAAGCCCACGTGGACCATTCATTACATTGCTGCCGAACAGACCGGCGAGCTGCCTGCGGGCGTGAGCGCTACCACGGCGGCAATTGACGCATATGTGACCGTTGTCGACAACGGCGATGGTACCCTGACGGCGACGGCTGTCTACGGCGACGCCGGCAACGAGTTTGTGAACACCTACACTGCCGCGCCTGTCGAGGCATCGCTTGTGGGCAAGAAGAATCTGCAGGTTCCTGATGACCTGACCCCGGCTGACATTACCGATAAGTTCACCTTTACCGTGACCGGTGAAGAGGGCGCACCCATGCCCGCGAACGCGAGCGTGACCAATGATGCCAAGGGCAAGGTCGACTTTGGCAAGATCACCTTTACGCTCGACGACCTCAACAAGGCTCTGGGCAAGAAGCCCGAGAAGCGCGAGCACACCTTTACCTACACCGTGACAGAGTCCGGCGAGGTCGCTGGCGTGACCAACGACGTCGAGCCTTCGCGTACGGTTTCCTTCACCGTGACTGATGACGGCGAGGGTACTCTGAGGGTGTCCCGCAAGCCGGACGGCGATGCGGCATTTACGTTCACCAATACCTATAGCGTGACGCCCGTCGAGAAAAGCGTCACCGACCAGATCACCGCGACCAAGGTCCTGACCGGACGCGACCTCAAGGCTGGCGAGTTCTCCTTCGAGCTCGTCGAGGGCGAGGGCAAGGACGCCAAGGTCGTCGCCACCGGCACCAACAATGCCGAAGGCAAGATCACGATGAACGCCGTGAAGTACGACAAGCCCGGCAAGCACACCTACACGCTGCGCGAGGCCAAGGGCAACGCCGGCGGTATCACCTACAGCGATGCCAAGTTCACCATCGAGACCACCATCACCGATAACGGCGACGGCACTCTCAAGGCCGAGCATGTCCTGAAGGGCACCGAGCCCGCCGAGTTCAAGAACACCTACAGCGTGACCCCGATCGACACAGAGCTCGACTTTGGCCTGAGCAAGGCCATTGACGGCCGAAAGTGGACTGAGGGGGACAAGTTCAGCTTTACCATCACCGCCCCCGAGGGCACCCCGCTGCCCGACCCCGCAACCGTGACCGTGAGCAAGAATGACGCGAAGGACGGCATCGCAGCCATCAAGTTCGGTAAGATCCGCTACACGGCTGCCGGAACCTACAAATATGAGATCCGCGAGAACGCGGGCAACGCGGCGGGCATGACGTATGACGGACATGTCGCGACCGCCGAAGTGACCGTGACTGATAACGGCAAGGGCGTCCTGACCGCCAACGTCACCAAGAAGGAAAACGGCCGCTTCACCAACACGTACCGCTCTGAGCTCGATTACGCCGCGGCCGGCGGCCTCAAGCTCAGCAAGACCCTCTCCGGACGTCCCATGACCGAGGGCCAGTTTGCCTTTACCGTGACGCCCGCCGACGAGGCTTCGGCCATCGCGCTCGGCCTGCACGAGGGCGCCAACGTGTACAAGTCCCCTGCGACGGCAGAGGCAACGGTCGGTCTGATTGACATCCTGGCTGGCCATGAGGTCAAGTTTACGCAGACTGACGCAGGTAAGACCTTTACGTACACCGTGGCCGAGAAGAATGACGGCCAGCCCGGTTACACCTACGACGAGGCCGTACGCACCGTGACGATCGCTATCGCCGACGATGGCGCTGGTACGCTCACTGCCACCACGACCGTTACTGGCAACCCCGACAAGGGAACGCTGGTAACTGAGTACAAGACTGGTGCCGCTACGGTCGAGAGCGCCGTGGTTCCGTTCCGCAACAGCTATAGCGCCACGACCGATGCACCTGGTGGTGCCGTTGCTCAGGTCGTTGCCACCAAGACCCTGACCGGTCGTCCGCTGGCCAACGGCGAGTTCTACTTTGGCATCGCCTATGCGGGCGAGACGGAAGCCATTGACGGCACTGTGGCGACCAACATCAACGGCCAGGTGAGCTTTGGCGCGCTGCATTACACGACTGAGATGCTCGCCGATTTGGTGAGCGCCGGACGCGCCATCCGCACCGACGCGGATGCCAAGCTTGCGTGGACTATCAACTACACGGCGTTTGAGTACACGTCCCCGCTCGCAGCAAAGGGTATTACTGCCGCGAAGTCGAGCTTTAGCTTTAAGGTCATCGTCGTCGACAACGGCGACGGCACTCTGACGGCGAAGCCTGACTACGGTGGCACCGAGCCCGTGTTCGAGAACGTCTATGGCGCCGAGGCCGTCGATGCCGCACTTGCCGGCGCCAAGAAGCTCCAGGCTGCCGAGGGCCTGACCCCGGCCGATATCACGGGTAAGTTCACCTTTACCGTGACCGCCGATGAGGCGGGCGCCCCGATGCCCGAGCGCACGGCCGCAACCAACGACGCGGCCGGCAACGTGGACTTTGGCAAGATCCACTTTACGCTCGAGGACCTCAACCGCGCCTTGGGCGTGACGGATGATGCGACCGATAAGGCCGAGGCAGACGAAGCTGACGAGGCTGAGGCCGACGAGGCAGAGGCTGAAGAGGCCGACGTCGACGCTGATGCCAATGCCGACGAGTCCGGCGGCGAGTCCGAGCCCGCAGCCCCCACCGCCCCGCGTTCGCACACCTTTACCTACACGGTGACCGAGTCCGGTAGCGCCCCTGGCGTGACTAACGACGCCAATGCCACGCGTAAGGTTTCCTACACCGTGACTGACGACGGTGCCGGACATCTGAAGGTCGTGCGCGAGGGTGACGACGGCGCTGCCTTCACGTTCACCAACACCTACAGCGTGACGCCTACCGATTCTGTGGTGACCGATCAGGTCAAGACGGTCAAGCGCCTGACCGGACGCGACCTTGCAGCAGGCGAGTTCACGTTTGAGCTGCTCGAGGACGGCGTGGTTGTCGCGACCGGCACCAACGACGCCAATGGCACCGTCGCGCTGAGCCCGATCCGCTACGAGGCACCTGGCGCGCACACGTACATGCTGCGCGAGGCTTGCCCCAACGTGCTCGGCCTGTACAAGGGCGTCACCTATGACGGCACGACCTACACCGTCGTGACCACCGTCTCCGACAACGGCGACGGCACGCTGACCGCGACGCACAAGCTCGAGGGAACTACCGAGTCCGCTGGCTTTACCAACAAGTATCATGCCATGCCCACGCAGGTCTCCATCGGTGCCATCAAGGTGCTCGAGGGACGCGAGCTCAAGAAGGACGAGTTTAGCTTTAAGCTCGTTGGCGAGGACATTGAGTCTACGGTCACCAACGATGCCGATGGCAAGATCAACTTCGACAAGTTCGAGTACGACGAGCCCGGTACGTACGTCTACACCATCAGCGAGGTCAAGGGCGACGAGGCCGGTATGACCTATGACAAGTCCGTCTTTACCGCGACCGTCAACGTGGCCGATGACGGCGAGGGCAACCTCAAGGCGAATGTCGCCTTTACCAAGGGCGACAAGAGCGTCGAGGGCATCGTGTTCAACAACACGTACAAGAAGCCCGAGACGCCCGTGCCGACGCCCGATCCCGGCACGCCCAAGACCGTGACGAACATCGTCAAGACGGTCAAGGGTTTCCTGCCTACCACGGGTGACCAACAGACCGCCGCACTGCTCATGGCATTTGTTATCGCCATGGCCGGCGTCGGAGCCCTGGTCTGGGGTATCCGTAAACGCTAGGCACGCTGGCGGCGCCCGGGGCCAAAAGGCCCCGGGCGGCCGGCGGGGA
>OLNL01001892.1_pt1 | contig 17692 bp, 16 predicted proteins | sample 1672181 | NCBI WGS metagenome assembly OLNL01 (sample SAMEA3136656, study PRJEB25190) | human gut metagenome | biome: human gut; feature: human-associated habitat; material: faeces | place: Austria | collected 2013
CAGACGGCCAATACGACCAAAACCATTGATAGCAACTCTAACAGCCATGTTAATAATACCTCCTAAATGTTCTTACCCTTTTTCATCGGATAATCTCACGGTATCTTTATTGTAGTCCAAAACGCGAAAAGTTTCAAGTGTCTGCTAAAAAATTAACAACTTATTTGTTCACTTTTTGGCTTTTGTATGATTTTTGTCCCTTATCCGGGCCGGTTTTCAGCAATTCAGCCAACAGAGTGCTGGCCTTTACTTCTTTCTGGCCGCAGGCCCTGCGGTGCGCACGGTGCAGAACACGCCCAGCGTCCCAAGGCAGGCCATGCCCAGACCAAAAAAGATGGAGGGCAGCGCCGTGAGGACGAACTGTGAGGGCATCGCCAGCGTCAGGGTCTGGGGCAGCTCCCAGCAGAAGCCGAGGACAAAGGCTGCCAGACCGGAGGCGCACAGGGCTTTCCCATCCGACGTTTCGGGAAGCCAGAGCGCCCGCACCAGACTGGACAGAAAGACGAGCATCCCCAGCAGCACCCAGACCTGCGCCGTGGGTGAGACGCGGTGCCAACTGGAGCTGTTCTCCATGAAACGGCTCAGAACGCACCAGTAGAACACCAGTGTGCCCCAGATGCCGGAGGCCATGCTCTTTGTGGGCGGCTGCCAGTCCTTCCGCAGCCAGCTCTTCGCCAGCCGGGCCAGCCACTGGCCACACAGAATTTCCAGTATCGCGCGAACAAACGAGCCTGCGCCAGTCATTCCAACGGCGAAGCGCAAAAATCCTGCGGCAGTAAAGAACGCCCCTGCCATCGCCGTGACGATGCCGGACGGTTTGCAATGGCCCTGCAGATTTTTCGGCTCACAGGCCAGCTTCCGGCCCGCAAACAGGCTCACCAGCACCGCGATGCCCAGCGCAGCATACCGCAGCCAGACCGAACCGGCGATGCACAGGCCGCTTTCCAGGTCGGTCCAGAAGCCCAGATCCAGGCCCCGGCCAAGGGCCAGTGCCGTTCCTACAACAAAAACAAGTGTGAGTAATGGATTCATCAGCGTTCCTCGATCGGTTTATATTTCTGGCGCACGCCCAGATACTTGTAGGCGGGCCGGATGATGCGGTTGGCGAAGATGACCTCCTCCACGCGGTGGGCGCACCAGCCCGGCACACGGGCAATGGCAAACAGCGGGGTGTAGATGTCCTCGGAGATGCCCAGCATGTTGTAGATCAGCCCGCTGAACAGGTCCACGTTGGCGCAGACGGGCTTCGTGCTGCCCTTTTCCTCAGCGAAGATGCCGGGGGCCAGCCGCTCGATGCTGCACAGCATGTTGTACTCTTCCTCAAAGCCTTTCTCGTAGGCCAGGTGTCTGGCGCGGTTCTTCAGGATAACCTCGCGGGGGTCGCTCATGGTATAGACCGCGTGGCCCATGCCGTAGATGAGGCCGGAGCCGTCGCCCGCCTGCTTACGGAGGATGCGGCGGAGATACTCGCGGACCTCGTCGTCATCGTCGGGGTGCTCGACATGCTTCAGGATATCCTGCAGCTGACGGTTGACCATCAGGTTCGCACCGCCGTGTTTGGGGCCTTTCAGTGCGCCGATGGCCGCCGCGATGGCCGAATAGGTGTCGGTGCCCGAAGAGGACAGCACACGGGTGGTGAAGGTGGAGCAGTTGCCGCCGCCGTGGTCCGCGTGGACCAGCAGGCACATATCCAACAGCTTGGCCTCCTCGTGGGTGAACTTCTGGTCTGGGCGGTAGGTGCTGAGGATGTGCTCCGCCGTGCTCTGGCCGGGCTTGGGCAGATGGAAGAACATGCTCTGCTTATCGTAATAGCGGCGCTTCATCTGGTAAGCGTTGACCATCATGGTGGGCATGCTTGCAATGAGGTTGATGCTCTGGTTCAGGATGTTCTCCAGGCTCAGGTCCTCGGCGTGCTCATCGTAGGAATACAGGCCCAGCACACAGCGCTGCAGCTTGTTCATCACGTTGGGCGAAGGCGCGTTCATGGTGTCCATGAAGCCATCGGGCAGTGCACGGTGCTCGGCCAGCAGCGCACAGAAATCGTCCAGCTGGGTCTGGGTGGGCAGGCTGCCGAACAGCAGCAGCCAGATGACCTCCTCAAAGACGAAGCGGTCGTTGCGGTAGGCTTCTTCCACGATCTCCTCGATGTTGACACCGCGGTAGATCAGCTTGCCGGGGATGGGGATGACATGCCCCTCCTGGTCCTTTTTGTAGCCGACGACGTCGCAGACGTTGGTCAGGCCTGCCAGCACACCGGTGCCATCCGGATTGCGCAGGCCGCGCTTGACCCCCAGCCGCTCACTGGTCTCCGGGTCGATGTAGTTGTTGGCAATGTACTCTTCGCAGAGTGTCTGCATCGTCTGCGGGTCCAGCGTTGCCACTTCTGCATGTTGATAGTTCATGCGCAGATTCCCCTTTCTGTTTCGAATTTCTTATACCTTTCCCTGCCATCCGCGCTGATGGCACATATCTATCATAGCGCTTTTGTGAAATAAATTCAAGAAGAAGATGAAATCTGCGCTTTTTCTCCGCATGTTCCTGCTACACTGGCCCAAACGAAACTGCCTGTCCGGGAGGGGCTGCTATGAAACGTTCCTTTTTTCTGCTCTGTGCCGTGCTGTTCGTGCTGGGCAGTCTGCTGCCGCTGGCCGGATACCGGCTGGCCAAAACCGTGCTGGGCCCTTCGGCACCGGCGTCGTCCGCCGCGGCCCCGGAACCGGAAACGCCCGATGCCGCCTCTCTGCCGCCCTCCGACAGGGACAGCGAGACCTTCCTCATTGCCGACCAGAGCGATGGCGCGGTCGTGTCGGTGCCCCGCCGGGACTACCTCATCGGGGCCGTGGCGGCGGAAATGCCCATCACCTGGCCGGACGAGGCGCTGAAAGCCCAGGCCATCGCGGCCCACAGCTACGCCCTCTACTGCCGGGACCACGCACAGGACACCGCCGCAGGCTGGCTCACCGCCGACCCGGCCCGGCGGCAGGGCTATCTGACCGATGCCGTTCTCCGCAGCTATTGGGGCACGGCCTATGAGGCCAACTACGCCCGGCTCTCGGCTCTGGTGGATTCGGTCCTGACGCAGGTGCTCTACTATGAGAACGCCCCCGCCGGGACCAGCTATTTCGCCATCTCCAACGGGCAGACCGAAGCCAGCGAGAACGTCTGGGGCACCGCCGTCCCCTATCTCATCCCGGTGGACAGCAGCACCGACCAGAACGCCGACAACTACATCTACACCGTCTCGTTTTCTGCCGCACAGCTGCAGCAGCTCCTGACCGGGCTGGGCCTCACGCCCGACCTCTCCGCACCGGAGGGCTGGTTCGGGGAGGCTGCCCTCACCCCCTCCGGCTACGTGGCCTCCCTGCCCGTCTGCGGCCAGACCGTGACCGGCCCGGCGCTGCGGAAGGCGCTGGGCCTGCGGAGCGCCTGCTTCACGGTGCAGTATCAGAACGGCAGCTTTTTCTTCACCACCAGAGGCTACGGCCACGGGGTCGGGATGAGCCAGTGGGGAGCCAGAGCGCTGGCCGAGCAGGGGCAGACGGCTTCGCAGATCCTCGCCCACTACTTCCCCGGCACCCAGCTGCGGCAGTGAGCCGCGCCGCGCCGACAAAAAACCGCCGTGTGCATCCGATCTGCACCCGGCGGTTTTTCGGTATCTTTTACTGGAACAGACTGTCCAGCCAGCTCAACACGCTGCTCTGGGTCGTCGTCTCCGTTGTGGGGGGCTGTTCCACCACGGTGGTCTCGGTGGCCGTCTCCGCAGCCGTCTCTTCGGCCACGACTGCGGCCTCCAGCTCTTCCAGACCGATGCCGTCGTCGTTGGCATCGGAAGTGATGTACCAGTAGCAGGACGCCCCAGCGATCGAGATGCTGGCGCTGGACAGCGGCACACGGCCCTCAGAAACGCCGTTCGCCGGGTCTGAGCAGTAGAAGACGCCGTTCGTGTAGTCGGTCAGCAGCACCGCGTGGGGCTGGCTGCGGTCATACAGGACGATTCCCTCCGGGTGCTCCTGCAAGATCCGGATGAGGGCTTCGGTCTTGGCCGCCTTGCCGGAAGGAAGGGTGGCGTAGCCAACGTGCATCGCATTGTATGTAAAACTGTGGGACAGACCGCCGGCCCACGCCGTGCTCTTGATGCTGTTCTCGGTCACATCGACCCATCCGTCCAGACCATCAAAGTAAGCGCGGCGGCGCAGCATCATCGCGGCCGAAGCCAGTGTGCAGGTGCCGCCCCGGCTCTGCTTGAAGTAGAACCCGGCGTCAACGTTTAAGTCTACAGCCAGAGCTGCAGGCAGAAGCGTCATCATCAGCGCCAGCGTCATGAGCAGCGCCGACAGTTTTTTCCATGCGTGATGCGGTGCAGTTTCCACGTTGTTCCATCTCCCTTGAATCGCGTCGTTATTCACTGCCGTAAAGTATACCAGCTTGTTACTCTTTTGTAAACAGTTGTTCGGCTTTTTTCTCATATTTTACACGATTTGGTCACAATTCAGGAGCAGTTTGCACAAAAGGCACTTTTGTCTGTTGTGGTTTTCGTACAAAAATCTGTTTGTTCTTTCCGTTTTCTTTTTGTGCAGATTATGGTATACTTTCAAGCAGGACCAACGAAACCGAAACTTTGCAGGAGCAGGTAGATATGAAAGCAACCATCGTCATCCCCAACATCAACGGCAAGGGCTGGCTCAGGGATTCCATCGAGTCCATCTATGCCCAGACCGAACAGGATTTTGAACTCATCGTCGTGGACAACGGCTCCACCGACGAAAGTCTGGAGCAGGCCCGCAGCTATTGCACCCGCCCGAACTTCACCCTCATCGAGAACGGCCGCAACACCGGCTTCTCCCATGCGGTCAATCAGGGCATTGCCCGCGCCAAGAGCGAGTTTGTGGTGCTCTTCAACAACGACGCCTTCGCCGAACCGCAGTGGCTGGCGGAGCTTATCCGCACCGCCGAGACCGACCCCCGGATCTTCGCCGTGCAGAGCCTGATGATCCGCCACTTCGACCGCGAACTGGCCGACGACGCCGGGGATTACGTCACCTGGATGGGCTTTGCCTGTAAGACCGGCGACGGCCGCCTGGCCAGCCGCTACACCAAAACGAAGCGCATCTTCTCGGCCTGCGGCGGCGCATCGCTCTACCGCAAGAGTATCCTGGACGAGATCGGCGGCTTCGACGAAAACTTTTTCGCCTATTTTGAGGACGTGGACCTCAGCTGGCGCGCCAACAATGCGGGCTATCAAAATGTGCTCTGCCCTGCGGCCAGATGCTACCACATCTGCGGTGCCAGCACCGGTGCCGTCAAGTACAACGCCTTCAAGAGCCAGCAGAGCGGCCGCAACAGCATCCTGCTCCCGCTCAAGAACGAGCCGCTGCTCATGCTCCTGCTCAACTTCATCCCGCTGGCGCTGGGCTACCTGCTCAAGTGCTACAAATTCCACAAGCAGGGCTTTGGTGAGGCCTGGGACAAAGGGATGCACGAGGCCTTTGCCCTGCTCCGCTCCGGCCAGCTCGGCAAGCGCCCCTTCCGCCTGAAAGATCTGCCCAACTACATCCTGATGGAACTGTGGATGATCTGGAACATGGTGCCGTATCTGTGGTATCGGCTGGTGGTGGTACGGTTTGACTTAAAATAATTTTTATAAAGCCTAAATCACCCCCGGCTTGGGACGTTGGCAACGTCTCTAGCCGGGGGTGATTTTTATTTTAGATTAAACTACTCTATCCAAATCGATTGGTTTTGCATTGTCATGGCGTTTTGCCTTAGGAAGGTCTGTATCTGTCATGCTGATCGCATTCCAGCTATTTTCATCGCCGCCATAGTAAACATCGGTCAAGTTGGTGCAGTTGTTGAATGCACTTCCTTCAACACTCGATAGCGACTTCGGGATATAAATGTATTTCAGACCGCGAGCACAATAAAATGCCCACTTGGAAATCTTTGTCATTCCCTCCGGAAGGATAACTTTACGCAGACCTGTGCATCCATCGAATGCGTGCTCTCCGATCGTCCGCAGACCATTTTGCATTTTTACAGTATGCAGAGAGGTGCATCCATGGAATGCGTAATTCGAAAGGCTTACTACCTTCTGCGGAATTTCAATAATTTCCAGTGCTGTACAGTTCATAAACGCTCTTTCGCCAATGTTTGTCAAGCTGTTCGGAAGTGTAATATCATACAGTGATTTGCAAGCACTGAATCCAAATCTTGCGATTGAGGTCACCGCACCCTGCATTTTTACAGATGTCAGCGAGGAACAGCCGGTAAAGGTACTATATTTGATCTCCGTTACATTTTTCGGAAGTATAATAGAGTAAAGAGAGGTACATCCATAAAATGCCGACTGCCCAATATCATTTACACTTTCCGGAATGGAGATATCGGAAAGGGCGGTGCATCCAGAGAACGCGCTATCTCCTATGGCTTTTAGTCTTTGAGGAAGTGTGATTGATTTTAGCGCTGTACACTTTGAAAACATAGAATTGGAAATCTGTGTTATCTCATTGCCCAGTACAACATTTCTTAAACTCGTGCATTCACTAAACACATAGGCTCCGAATGTTGCTTTTTCTTTAATGGTAACACTTTCGAGCGCCTTATTTCCTTCAAAAGCACGGTCGTCTATTGCTACTGCATCCTGCGGAAACATTAGTTCTACCAGCGCGGTATTACTAAATGCCTGCGAACCAATATTTGTTAATTTTTTCGTAAAACGAACACATTCAAGATTCTTACAATTGGCAAACGCTTTTGAACCAACCGCTATGACTGTCTCCGGGAAAATAATACCAGTGATATTTCCATTGCCCGAAAAAGCACTTCCTCCAATTTCCGTAATGGTATATCCATCCACCTTTGAGGGCAGTTCTACCACGCCCGCAGGAATTTTCTCACCAGATGCATCATAGCCGGTCAGCCGTGCCGTAGAAGTGCCGGTTTTTGTGTATGTCCATTTGATACCATCCGTTTTTTCGGGTTTAGCAGTGCTGGACGAAGTGCTCTCCGAGGAAGGCGCACTCGGTGCACTCTCCGATGTGGCCGGAGCCTCCGTACTACTGCTTGCACTGGACGGCATTGAATCAGCGGGGGCCTCCGGAACCTCACCGCCGCCACTGCATCCCGTCAGAAACATTGCCGCAATGACAGCACTGACCGACAAAGCATAGAACGTTCGAAGATGTAAACGCATAATTCCACTCCTTCACTGATTTTGTGATTCCAAAGCTTTTGGAGAAAACCATTTTCTCCTGTTTGATTTCATTATAGGCATATTGTTTTGTCAAGTCAAGTTAATCTATTAAATTATTATTCTTTCAGTTTAATCCTGTATTGTCAGTATAAGATACATACAGGAGGTCAACTTCTATGATTGACTATGCTACAATCGGCAAACGCATTCAAAGCAGACGGCAGGAGCGGAACATCACACAGGAAAAATTGGCCGAGCAGGTCGGCATTTCGGTGGTCTATCTGTCCAAAATCGAAAATGGCCGCGTATATCCCACCTTGGAAACACTCTCCAATATCTGTACCGAACTGGACACCGAATTAGCCGAGATCCTGACCAACACCGAAATCGCTCGCAAAGACTACGCCAATGACCGTGTGGTGGAATTGTTCAATTCCTGCTCCATGCGTGTCAAACCCATTGCGCTGGCTCTGTTGGAGGACCTATCCAAACTATAAGCGACACGCAAAAAGTCCCCGCCACGAGAGGAACATTCCTTCCATGGCGGGGACTCTGCTTTTCTATTCGGTTTTGGAGCTTACCCTGCCGCGCTCTGCGATGCTGCTTCACTGCCAGCGGCACTGTCGGCATCGGCGGCGCTGCTCTCGGCGGCGGTGCTGTCGGCAGGCTCCGAAGCGGGGGCTGCTTCCCCGGAAGCTGCTTCGCTGGCGGCTGCGGAGTCGCCCGCTGTGGCGAGGATGGCGTCCTGCACCTCGCTGTCCGCCAGCGGCATCGGCTCAGCGGCAGCCGACGACGCGGTGCTTTCGGGCTTGGTCTCACTGTCGGTCAGGCCGGTCAGATACCAGCTGCCGCTCTGGCGGCTGAACAGATAGTCCATATACTTGGTGGGCGTTTCGGAGGCTGCGTTCAGGATGCTGTCATCCGCGCTCTGGGTGGGGATATAGCCCACCGTGACATGGAGCAGACCGTCCTTCTTGAACAGCCGGGTGACGGTGGCGCGGTAGGTGCCCACGCTGCCCGTGACCGGGATCTTGTAGCACTGGGTCGTCTCGTCAAATTCGACGGTCATATCATCCATCTCAAAGCTCTTGTGGGTCATCTTGAAACTGGGGCCCACGAGCTTGGCCAGATAGGCGTCCACATCCACCGAGGGAAGCAGCAGCTGCTCGGTGTCGGGGTCGGTGTTGTAGTTGTCGAAGCCGCCCTGGGTCTCCTGGATGCTGTACACGCAGCCCCAGACCGCCGCTTCGCGCAGGGTCAGATCGTCGATGTTCTCGATGCCGTCAAAGGGAACGGGGTCGAACAGGACCAGGCCTTCGAGCTTGTCCTCATACTCCTGCCGCTGCTGGGTATCGTCGAACAGGTTTGCCACGGTGCGCACACCGGCGCGTACCACGGTCACGGCACCCACCAGCACCAGCACCGCCACCAGCAGGCCCAGTGCCTGCCGGGCGCGGCGGCGGTGGAGCCGGGCGTGTTCTTCCGGGGTCATATAGGTTTTCATATTCTATTCGTCTCCTAATTGGATATCGTAGGGGTCACACTGTGTTTTAGTATACCACGATTCGCCCCAAAGTGCAAAATCCGGCGCGTGGATTTTTTGTGAAAGCGCGTGTTATTCCCAGCTCTTCCAGACATCGGGCTGATAGCCCACGGTGGCCTGCCGCCCGTTGCGGACGATGGGTGTTTTGAACAGCTGCTGGTTCTCGAACAGCTTGTCCTCCTTCTGCCAGTCCACCAGAGCGTCCAGCAGCGCAAGGGTCTGTTTGTCCTTCGCCGCCGGGTCCACCAGCTTTTCCCAGCCGCCCAGCGCGCGGGCCACGTTCTCAAATTCGCCTCGGCTCATGCCTTTTTCCTTCAGGTCGATCATCTGGAACCGGACGCCCCGCTCCTTGAAATAGCGCTGGGCCTTTTTGGTATCGAAGCACTTGTTCGTGCCGAAGATCTGAATGTTCATCGTTTCATCCTCCCGGAAAGTCTCAGCCTATTGTACCATACTTGCACCGAAAAGCATAGGGATATTTCCACGCCCCGGCGGGAAAACTAGCAGCATCCCAAATTGGAAGGAGGAGCATTCCATGAAAGCATTCGTTGACCCGGACCTCTGCATCGGCTGCACCCAGTGTGCAGGGCTCTGCCCGGAGGTATTCACGATGGAGGGCACCCTGGCCGTGGCCCTTCTGGGTGAGATCCCCGCCGAGGCAGTGCCCCAGGCTGTGGACGCCGCCCAGACCTGCCCCGTGAGCGCGATCCGGATCGAGGCGTGAGGCAAAACTCCCCCAGTCACGGCTGCGCTGTGCCAGCCCCCTCAGTGAGGGGGCCTTCGCGTGGCGGTCTGCTGCAAATGCCTCCCTCTTAGAGGGAGGTGGCATCGCGCAAGCGATGACGAAGGGAGTTCTACATCAAAAATTTTCAAAAAATCCTCCGATATCCTCTGCTTTGTGCTATACTATAAGATGTGAAATTATGTTATGGAGGATCAAAGCCTATGCGTCTACTGGTCATTGACGGCAACAGCATCGCGAACCGTGCCTTTTTCGGCATCAAGCTGCTGACCACCAAGGACGGCCGCTATACCAACGCCATTTATGGTTTTCTGAATATCCTGCTCTCCCTGCTCAAGGAGTGTGACCCGGACGAGGTCGCCGTCGCGTTCGACCTCAAAGCCCCCACCTTCCGCCACAAGATGTACGATGGCTACAAAGCCACCCGCCATGGGATGCCCGAAGAGCTGGCGCAGCAGATGCCGGTGCTGAAAGAGCTGCTGGCCGACCTGGGCTACCGGGAAGTGACGGCCGAGGGCTGGGAAGCTGACGACATCCTGGGCACCCTGGCCGCAGCCTGCGACGCCCGCAAAGACGACTGCTTCCTGGCCACCGGAGACCGCGACAGCCTGCAGCTGGTGAGCGAGAGCACCACGGTCCTGCTGGCCACCACCGCCATGGGCCGCAGCAAGACCGTGGCCATGGATGTGGCCGCCATTGAGGAAAAATACGGCATCCAGCCCCGGCAGCTCATCGAGGTGAAGAGCCTGATGGGCGACACGTCCGACAACATCCCCGGTGTGCGGGGCATCGGCGAAAAGACCGCTCTCGCGCTGGTGCAGAAGTTCGGCACACTGGAAAACGTGTATGCCAATATCGACGACAAGACCATCAAGCCCAAGCAGCGGGAGCACCTGCTGGAATGCAAGGCCGATGCCGAGCTGAGCCATCTGCTGGGCACCATCCGCACCGATGCGCCCATCGACACCGCCGAGGGCGCTTACAAGGTGGGCGAGGGCAACAAGGCCGCTGCCGTGAAGCTCCTGCAGGAGTTGGAGATCCACTCCCTCATCCCCCGGTTCGGGCTGGACGGCGTCGCCCCGGCAGCCGACCCGGAGACGCTGCCCGCCGTGGAGGGCACCGTGGACGTCCTGCCCCTGACGCCGTCCGGGCATTACCTGCTGGCCGCGCGGCCTGCAGTGACCGGCAAGCAGGGCACGAAAAACGTCGTGCTTCAGCCGGAAGCCTGGTATGCCGTGCAGGACACCACCATCTATCCCCTGTCGGACGACGCGCTGGTCCGCCTGCTGGACGACCCCGCCGTGACGCTGGACGTCTTCGACTCCGCCCCGCTCTATGCGCTGGCCATGGCCCACGGCGGCTGGGGCAGCAGCATCGTGTGGGACGGCAAGCTGGCCGCCTACCTGCTGGACGCCTCAGCTTCGAAATATCAGGTCTCCGAGCTGCTGACAAGCTACAAGGCACAGGCCGCATTCACCTGTGAGGCCTGGCCCGATGCCGGTTCGCTGGCCGACCTTTTTGCCCGGATGAAGGCCGAGATCACCGCGCGGGACGAGGATGCGCTGTACAATGACATCGAGTTCCCGCTGGCCCAGGTGCTGGCCGACATGACCCGCACCGGCATTCTGGTGGACCGGGACGGCATTGAGGCGTTCGGCCTGCGGATGCGCAGCGAACTTTCGGAGGTGCTGGCCCGCATCCAGATGGAGACCGGCAGCACCAGCTTCAACCCCAACAGCCCCAAGCAGCTGGGCGAGATGCTCTTCGATACCATGGGTCTGCCCCACGGCAAAAAGACCCAGCGCGGCTGGTCTACCGACGCCGAGACGCTGGAGTCCCTGCGGGATTACCCGCTGGTCGAGGACATTTTGCAGTACCGTGCCTACCAGAAGCTGAATTCCACCTACGTGGAGGGCCTGCTGAAGGTCATCGCGGAGGATGGCCGCATCCACACCCGCTTCAACCAGACCGAAGCCCGCACCGGCCGTCTCTCCTCCGACAACCCCAACCTGCAGAACATCCCCATCCGCACCGAGCTGGGCAGCCAGCTGCGGGCCTACTTCATCGCAAAGCCCGGCTGTGTGCTGGTGGATGCCGATTACAGCCAGATCGAGTTGCGCATCCTCGCCCACATCACCGGCGACGAACACATGCAGCAGGCCTTCCGCAGCGGAGAGGACATCCACCGTTCCACCGCCGCCAAGATCTACAACCTGCCGTTGGAGGCCGTCACGCCCCGCATCCGCTCTTCGGCCAAGGCCATCAACTTCGGCATCATGTACGGCAAGGGCGCTTACAGCCTCTCGAAAGACATCGGCGTCTCCGTCAAAGAGGCGGACGCCTTCCTCAAAAATTATCTGGCCGCGTTCCCCAAGGTGAGCGGCTACATGGACAAGACCATCGCCGACGCGCGGGCGTGCGGCTACGTTTCCACTCTGTTCGGACGCCGCCGCGCCCTGCCGGAGCTGACCAGTGCCAACCGGAACATCCGGGCCAGCGGCGAGCGGATGGCCCGCAACACACCCATTCAGGGCACAGCTGCCGACGTCATCAAGCTGGCTATGGTGCGGGTCTGGCGGCGTCTGCGGGACGAGAAAATGGAGAGCCGTCTCATTCTGACCGTCCACGATGAACTCATCGTGGAGGCACCGGAGGTCGAGGCCGAAAAGGCCGCCGCCATCCTGCGGGAAGAGATGGAAGGCTGTGTGCAGTACGCCGTGCCCCTGAGCACCGACGTACACACCGGCAAAAACTGGCTGGAGGCCCATTGATACTATGATCGTTTTAGGAATCGAATCCACCTGCGACGAGACCGCCGCAGCCCTGGTGGAGGATGGCCGGCATCTGCTGAGCAACGTCATCTCCACCAGCGTAAAAGAACAGGCGCTGTACGGCGGCGTCGTGCCGGAGATCGCCAGCCGCCGCCACTGCGAGTTCATCAGCGCCACCGTGAAAAAGGCCCTGCTGGATGCCGGCAAGACCATCGACGATGTGGACGCCGTGGCCGTCACCTTTGCGCCCGGCCTCATCGGAGCCGTGCTCGTGGGCGTGAACTTCGCCAAAGGGCTGGCCTACTCGGCCAACAAGCCGCTGGTGCCGGTGCATCATCTGCGCGGTCACATCGCGGCGCTCTACCTCACCCATCCGGAACTCAAGCCGCCCTTCCTCTGCCTGGTGGCCTCCGGCGGCCACAGCCACATCGTGGAGGTGCAGGACTACACCCACTACCACATCCTCGGCCACACCGTGGACGATGCGGCGGGCGAAGCCTTTGACAAAGTGGCGCGGACGCTGGGTCTGCCCTACCCCGGCGGGCCGAGCGTCGCCAACGCCGCTAAGACCGGCGACCCCAAGGCCTACCGCCTGCCGGTGCCCCATGTGGACGGCAAATACAACGTCAGTTTCTCCGGCCTGAAGACCGCCGTGCTGAACGAGGTAAACAAGGCCCAGATGAAGGGCGAGGAAGTCAACGTGCCCGACCTTGCCGCCAGCTTTCAGGAGCGCATCGCAGGCATCCTGGCCGAAAAACTGCTCCTGGCCGCAGCCGACACCGGGGCGAAGCAGGTCTGCCTGGCGGGCGGTGTCGCAGCCAATGGCCGACTGCGCCAGCTCGTCAACGACGGCGCACAGAAGCTGGGTGCCAAAGTCTACCTGCCGGAGCTCAAGTTCTGCGGCGACAACGGCGCAATGATCGCCGCCCAGGGCTACTACCAGTACATCGCCGGGCACACCGCCGGGCTGGAGCTCAACGGCCTGCCCACCCTGCCCATTGACTACGAATAATATCGTTCAAAAAACGAAAACGAGAGGCGTTTCCGTCTGTGCTGTACCCAGACGAAGATGCCTCTCTTTTGTTGCTGTAAGCTGTTTTTTGAACTCATTCCAACCCTGAGAATGTTTCGATGATATTTGTCGATGACTTGTTATTGTCTGCGAACGACAGCCTGTTATCAGGCAGGCTTCTTGGCGTCCAAGGATTTAACTTCGTCAACCGTCAACCCAGAGAACAAAGCAATATCTTCGTAGCTCAATTTCTTAGAAGCCAACATTGTCTTTGCAATTTCAATATTCCGTTCTCGAACCGTTTCATTCCGCATTTCTTCCATTGCTCTGCACATAGTTGCCACTCCTTTCGCATCTTGCTTAAAGTATTGTACCCGATTTGCAAGCACCGGATAGAACATATCCTTTGCATCGGTACAGAAAAAATCGTGCATCAGTTTTCCAAGCGCAGATTCATCCTTGATCTGCGAGTTCACATAGATGATATGTGACTGGTCATTGAAAACAGCACCTGTTTCTTCCACCATGCGATGAATGTGATAGATCGGCAATATCGTACCATAAATCATGATTTTTTACAAGCCGCCGTTCCATAGAAGAGCAGATTGCTCCATCGTGCGTAATCGCGGGGGCGTAACTCGACCGCCTGCAAAAGCCTGAAAACGGTGCAGGCGAAGCAATGCAGCCCCCAAAAATCGGCTTCAGCAAAAAGAAAAGCACCATACTTCCTACGAAGTACAGTGCTTTTTTGGTGGAGAATAGCGGGATCGAACCGCTGACCTCTTGCATGCCATGCAAGCGCTCTCCCAGCTGAGCTAATCCCCCACATGTTTGGTTTCATGTCTTGCGACATGAATTATTATACCAGCAATGGAGAGATTTGTCAACTTCTTTTTTCAAGTTTTTTTATTTTTTGTGTTTCCGGCCGAAGCGGTACTCCTGCCCTGCGCGGATGCGCTGGATATTGGCACGGTGCATATAGATGACCATGCCGCCCATGATGGCCGCACCGGCCACGCAGACAACGAGGTCGCCCACGGCCAGCCCCTTGAGCAGACCGTAGAGGAGGGTCAGCACCGGGTAGGAAGCAGCCATGACGATGCTGCCCAGTGAGACCATGCCGGTGGGCAGCAGGCAAAGCAGGAAGATCACCGCCAGAAAGGGCAGCAGAATGGGCTGGATGGCCAGAATGGCACCGCCCGCCACCAGCACACCCTTGCCACCCTTGAAGCCAAAGTAGAGAGGCTTCAGGTGGCCGACCACGGCCAGGATGGCGGTCAGATAAACGCCGAGGTAGGGCGAAACGGCCGCGTTTTCGGGCAGGAAGCCAAACAGCCACCGGCCGATGCAGACCGCCGCCACACCCTTGAGCACATCTCCCGCAGCGGTCAGGGCTGCGGCTTTTTTGCCAAAGGTGCGCAGCATATTGGTCATGCCGGCGGCACCGCTGCCGTAGTTGCGGACGTCATCGTGGTAGAGGTACTTACTGACCAGGATGCCGGTGTCGATGCTGCCCAGCAGGTATGCCTGCGCCGCGGCAGCGAAGACGATCAGGATCGTCATCATCAACAGTCTGCCCCCTTACACATCTTTTGCACCGACCGAGCCGGTGCCGCGCTCGCGGATGACCAGCCGGATGGGCGTGTGCTCCAGACCAAAGTTCTCGCGGATCTGGTTGATGAGGTAGCGCTGATAGCTGAAGTGGAACAGCTGCTTGGAGTTGACGAAGGCCACGAACGTCGGCGGACGGGTGGAGGCCTGGGTCAGATAGAAGATCTTCAGGCGGCGGCCCTTGTCGCTGGGCGGCTGCATCCGGGCGGTGGCGCGGGCCAGCATCTCGTTCAACACGCCGGTGGGCACACGGGCACCGTTCTGGGCGTCCACATCGCGGATGAGCTGCATCAGCTTGTTGACGTTATAGCCCGTCTGCGCGGAGATGAAGATGATCGGAGCATAGCCCATGAAGCTGAAGCACTCGGCATAGCCGCGGCGCTGGAGCTCCATGGTGTTGGTCTCCTTGCCCTCCACGGCGTCCCACTTATTGACGACGATGATGCAGGCCTTGCCCTGATCGTGGGCGTAACCGGCCACCTTGCTGTCCTGCTCGGTGAAGCCGACGGTGGCGTCCACGAGGATGAGGGCCACACGGCTGCGCTCAACGGCTGCCAGCGCGCGCACGACCATATACCGTTCCAGTCCGTCGGTGATGTTGCTGCGCTTGCGCAGACCGGCGGTGTCGGTGAAGATGAACTTGCCGTAGGCGTTGTCCACAGGGGTGTCGATGGCGTCGCGGGTGGTGCCGGCCTCGTTGGCCACGATCATCCGGTTCTCGCCCAGGATGCGGTTGGTCAGGCTGGACTTGCCTACGTTGGGGCGGCCAATGATGGCGACCGGGATGCGGTCCTCCTCCACCACGGTCTCGCTGAAATCCAGATGGGCGCAGACGGCATCCAGCAGGTCGCCGGTGCCGTGGCCGTGGACGGACGAGATGGGCATGACTTCCTCAAAGCCCAGGTTGTAGAACTCGTACAGCTCCATGGGAGCCTCGCCGACATTGTCGCACTTGTTGACGGCCAGGATGACCGGCTTGTGGCTGCGGCGGAGCATGTGGGCCACGTCCTCGTCGGCGGCGGTCAGGCCGTTGCGGACATCCACCACCATGATGATGCAGTCGGCGGTGTCGATGGCGATCTGTGCCTGCTCCCGCATGTGGGCCAGGATGCCCTCGGTGGCCTTCGGCTCGATGCCTCCGGTGTCCACCAGCAGGAAATCGTGGCCGTTCCACTCGCAGTTGGCAAAGATGCGGTCGCGGGTGATGCCGGGGGTATCCTCGACGATGGCCAGACGCTGGCCGCACAGTTTATTGAACAGGGTGGATTTGCCCACGTTGGGGCGGCCCACGACTGCTACGATCGGTTTGCTCATGGGGGTTCCTCCTTTCAGAGTAGTCTCTTACCTCTTATCTCAATGTCTTCTTCTCGAAATATGCAGGCCGCTGCGGAGCAGGGCGCGGGCTTCGTCGCCGCCGCTGACGGGCAGCACCTCTACCTTGACGCCCAGCCGCTCGCCCAGCTGCGCAATGGTCACATCGTCCAGGAAGGTATCCTTCTCTTCCCGCAGCATGACGGCCGGGATGCCCAGCGTCCCGCTCTTCAGGCGGCCCTCGCACTGGGCGATGATGTCGGTGGCCGTCACAAGACCGGCCACGCCGACATTGCCGCCAAAGAACTTGTTCTGGATGGTGTGGACTGTGACCTCGATCATCGGGTACTGGCGGTGAAGCTCGTCCATCATCTCGCAGATGAGGGGGGACGCCATGGTGCCCGTGACCACATCCAGCTGCTTGGTGCCGTAGATGCGGTGAGGCTTTTCCAGCTCGGCCAGAAACTCTTCGCGGAACAGGCTCATCATGCCCACGCCGTTTTCCAGCTGGTCGTAGTCTTCATAGAACTCCGGCGGCGGGATGGGCCGCCCTGCCTTGAGATACCACTCGTCGCTGGGGTAGATGATCCGCTTGCCGTGGCGGCGCTTGCACTCGTCGCCGAACGCTTCCAGAATGTCGATGACGGCAGCGCTCGTCTCGGCGTCGTAGGGCACCTGCGGGTAGAGGTTCTTGCGGTAGTCCGTCACGCCGCAGGGCACGGCGGCTATGCTCTGCACCATGGGGGTCAGTTCCAGCAAGTCGGTCAGGGTGCGGCGCAGCTCATCGCCGTCGTTGATGCCACGGCAGAGCACCAGCTGGCAGTTGATGGCGATGCCGCCCTGCACCAGACGGGGCAGGTATTGAAGCACCTCGCCGGCGCGCCGGTTGGCCAGCATCCGGACGCGGAGCTGGGGGTTGGTGGTGTGGACCGAAATGTTGATCGGCGAGATGTGCATCTTGATAATGCGGTCGATCTCATGGTCCTGCATGTTCGTCATGGTGATATAGTTGCCGAACAGAAAGGACAGGCGCTCGTCGTCGTCCTTGAAGTAAAGGCTCTCGCGCATACCGGGGGGCATCTGGTCGATGAAGCAGAACATGCAGTGGTTGGAGCAGGTGTGCTTCTCGTCGCCGAGGTAGGTGTGGAAATCGCAGCCAAAGGGGCCGCGCTCCTCCCGGCTGACATCCCATTCCCGGATGCCGTCCGCCACCTTTGCCTTCAGGTGAAAGCTCCTGCTGTCGGTATAGAAATCGTAGTCCAGCGTGTCGTTCAGTTCATTGTCGTCCACGCTCAGCAGCTCGTCGCCGGGCTGCAGGCCCAGCGCCTGGGCTTCGCTCCCCTCTTCAACGCGCTCGATCTTGATCGCCACTCTGCTTCACCTGCCTGTCTTTCCATATTCTTCGTACAACTATTCCTTCATCGCGTCCGCGACGGCGGAACGATTTCCGGACAAAAGAAGAAGGGGAAGGCATTGCGCCATCCCCTTCTCAACATAACACCAATGTGCCACC
>OLNL01001906.1_pt1 | contig 17578 bp, 10 predicted proteins | sample 1672181 | NCBI WGS metagenome assembly OLNL01 (sample SAMEA3136656, study PRJEB25190) | human gut metagenome | biome: human gut; feature: human-associated habitat; material: faeces | place: Austria | collected 2013
GATGATACATCAGACGGGCCTTGTTGTATATGTCGTTACTTATCTTCGCCGCAGCAGTGATCAAGCGTGGCCTTGAGCCGGGCTATCAGACATTCGGGTGCCACATCCGGGCGCAAGTAGGCACGCAACGCGGCAATCAACGCCTGTTCACGCTCGTCGCAGCAGGTACGGGGGTCAAAACAGTCGCCCTCCGTAACGATATGCACGTCCGCCTGGACCGACGCAGAGGCCGAGCCGGTATCCACTGAACGATGATGCACCGCCGTGATATGCACTTCGGTCTGGCTGACCATGCCATCGGCCCCCGTACGGGTTATGGAGATATGGCGAGTACGCTCTACCGGCTGATCGTTCATCAGATCTCCTTTCCCGAAAGCTTGCTTGACTGTTGTGGCGTGCGGGCGCCAGTCGCATGACTATGTCTCACTGCGGCTTGCGTGTCGCCATTGCTACCAACAGTTTGTTCACTACTTCCATTATGGCCGGAATCGGCGATTCGACCAACGTTTTCGCCCAACTTCGCGGATGGTGAACCAGCCGACGAACCAGTCACGTACCCGCGCTCTTTCGCATACGAGGCGAGCTCACGCTTGAGTTGCGTGCGGGCGCGATTCAGGCGGCTCATCACCGTGCCGATTTTCACGCCCTGCTCATCGGCCACCTGCTGGTAGGACTTGCCGTCGATGGCGGCGTCGATGAACACCTGCCGGCGTTCCGGCGAGAGTTTGGCGAGCGCGGCCATGATTTCCTCGGGCGCGAAGGCGTCCAAATATTCCTCTTCAGCGGACTTGAGCCCGTCCGACGTATGTTCGGCGGCATCGTAAATGTCCCAGTCGTCGTATTCACCGGTGGAGTCGTTGGCACGCTGCGGGCGCCGCTTGGCCTTGGCATACTGGTTGAAGTAGGCATTGCGCTCGATGGTGGTCATCCACGCCTCGAAGTTGGAGCCCGGCTGGAATGAGTCGAAGGCCTTGAACCCGCGTTCGAAGGTGTCCTGGACCAGATCTTGCGCGTCATCGGGATCGTTGGTCAGCCTCATCGCCTGCCGGTACAGTGCATTGACGGCGGGCATGGCGAGCTGTTCAAATCTGGCGCGCTTGGCTGCCATGGACTCGCCCGATCCGGCTGACTGCCCGGATTGCATAGTTGCTTCGCTTGTCGTCACGTTTCACCATTCTAATCAAATCATGTGCCCATATCGTGGTCGATGACGTGTGAGCCACAACACGCTGCACCCCACCTGTAGAATGGCGTATCGGCTAGATAATAGGGAGTAACAATTATGGCTTTGACTTTGGCTTCGGCCGCTGACCTGCTCAAGGAACACCATCTGCTGCGTGAAATCATCCAAGGGGATGTCTGGACCGACGACCCGGCCCGTATCGCTTCGGCGGATGAGCCGTTCGCCGGCATCACCTACGACACCCGCAAGGTCACGCCGGGCACCCTGCTGTGCTGCAAGGGCCGATTCAAGGCCGAGTATCTGAACGGCATCGATGAAGCCGGCCTGGCCGCATACGTGGCCGAAACCGAGTACTCAGCCGCAACCGCCGCCCCCGGCCTGATCGTCAACGACGCACGCAAGGCGATGAGCCTGCTGTCCGCCGCGTTCTACGGATATCCGCAGAACGAACTCACGGTCATCGGCGTCACCGGCACCAAGGGCAAGACGACCACCTCGTACTTCACGCAGGCGCTTATCAACGCCGTCTCCGGTGGCAAGGCCGCATTGTTCTCCTCGGTCGATAATTGCCTTGACGGCCACACCTACGTTGAGTCCGATCTGACCACGCCCGAATCGATGGACGCCTTCCGCATGATGCGCGAGGCGGCCGATAACGGCATGGAGTATCTGGTGATGGAGGTCTCCTCCCAGGCGTACAAGGTGGACCGCGTCTATGGCCTGACTTTCGATGTGGCCGCGTTCCTGAACATCTCCCCCGACCACATCAGCCCGATCGAACACCCCACGTTCGAGGATTACCTGTATTGCAAGCGCCAGATCATCGCCAACGCGAAGTCGCTGGTACTCGGCGCGGACAGTCTGCACGCCGATCTGTTGCGGGAGGACGCGGCGGCAGCCGGCATCGGCGCAACCACCTTCGCCCTGCATGACGCGGATAATGCCGGCACCAGTGCGGACGTCGTCGCCTGGCCCGCCGACCCGGAGCACGCCTCCTTCCACATCGCCGACGGAGATCAGGCCCTTGGCGACTACCATCTGTCCATCGATGGCGACTTCAACTACCTCAATGCGGCGGCGGCCATCGCCATCGCCCATGCGGCTGGCGTATCGCTCGATGACGCCGACGCACTGCACGCCATCGAATCCGTACGTATCGCCGGCCGTATGGAACAGTTCCGCGACCCGCAGTCGAACACGCTCGCCATCGTCGATTATGCGCACAACTACGCATCCGTCACCGCGCTGCTTGACTTCGTCTACGAGCGTTGGGGCGAGGAAAACCCGCGTATCACGCTGGTGACCGGATCGGCCGGCAACAAGGCCTACGATCGCCGTAAGGAAATCGTCGAGGCGGCCGAGAACCGCATCGCGAACTTCATTTTCACCGCCGAAGATACGGACACCGAGCCGTTCATCGACATCTGCATGGAAATGCAAGGCTACATCACGAACAAGGATGTGGCCTCCACGGTGATTTCCGACCGTCCGACGGCCATCACCAACGCCATTTACGATGCCCGTGCGCACGCCGACCGATTCAACATCCTGCTGATCATCGGCAAGGGCAACGAGCGTTGGATCAAGGACCATCGCAAGCATGTGCCGTTCGACGGCGACGATCACGTCGTCGAACGCATGTTTGGCTTGTGACGGGATTCCGGCCAATCAAATCCTGATCGGATCCCGATTAGCCCACATCAGATCACGCGCAATACGACCAAACCAGAAACACGACATACGGATACAAACGAAAAAGGATAGCTGAATCGTAATGATCACGTTGGAGAAAGTTGACGGAGCCACACTGGAAGCCGAAGCCGAGAAGGCCGGCATCACGTTGCCTATCGAACAGACCAAGGTTTGGTCTGGTTTTCAGGCGGATATCGACGGACGCACACCATGGGGCAATTATCTGATCAAGCGTGATGGTGAATTGGTCGCCGTGATCTCCTTTATCGATTTTGAGACGCACGGTTATCATTATCTGCGCTCGATGCATGGGCCGGCGTGGGTCGCCAAGCCCACCGAGGCTGAGGAGCGCGAGGTCGTCGACGCCATCGTGGACACCGTCAAGAAGGCCGACAAGAGCATCGCGTTCCTGCGTATCGACACCTGGTTCGCCGATGGTACGGAGAAGGTGCTGTCCACAGTGCCGTACGACCAGACCGTGGTCATCGACATCACCGGTGGCGATGATGAGATTCTGGCTCGGATGAAGCGTCGTGGACGCCGTGACGTGCGCAAGTCTCTACGTGAATGCCCGGCCGAGGTTGCCGATGAGACGGATAAGGCCCTGACCGATTTCTCCGAATATTACGATGTGATGGTCGAAACCGGCCAGCGCGATGGATTCACGCCTGCTCCGATGAGCGACTACTCCGATATGATCGGCGCGTTGGGTGCCGATCATTGCCGTGTGTTCGCCGCACGTATTGAAGACCGTGTGGTGGCATGGTCGATTGTCACCGTGAACGGCACGCATGCGGTGCGCTACTATGCCGGCATGCGCAACGAGGTTATGCGTCTGCATGTGACCGACAAGCTGCTGTATTCCGAATGCTGCATCCTGGGCTCGCAGGGTATTACGGAATACGATCTGATGGGCATCGGCTCCGATTTCGCGCCGTCGCTCAAGGGGCTTAACGAGTTCAAGTGCAAGTTCACCGAGGAAATCACCCCGGTGGCCCCCGCCCGCGACGTACCCATCAAGAAGGTCTTCTACAAGACGCTGCAGACTGTGCAGGGCGTGCGCAAGGCATTACGCTAATACCGCCCCGCTCCCGCTGGTGGGAGCTGTCGAGCGAAGCGAAACTGAGGGTGGTCTTTCGAGATGGACCACCCTCCGTCACCTGTGGCACCAGTTCCTACCAGCGGGTACCATTCGTTTATCGTTCGAGTTTTTGGCTCACCACGGCTGTTACGCCGTCGGCTCGCATGGTTACGCCGTAGAGCGCGTCGGCAATCGACATGGTGCGTTGCTGGTGCGTAATGATGATGAGCTGCGCATGGGCGCGTAGCTCATTGAACGCATTAATCAAACGGGTCAGGTTCACGTCGTCCAACGCGGCCTCGACCTCGTCCATCACATAGAACGGGCTGGGGCGGGCGGTGAAAATCGCGAACAGCAACGCCAGCGCGGTCAGTGAACGTTCGCCGCCGGACAGGAGGCTCAGCTGTTTGACGCGCTTGCCGGCCGGGCTGGCCTCGACCAGTACGCCGGTGGTGAGCATGTCTTCCGGGTTTTCCAGACGCAGTCGCCCGGTGCCGCCTGGGAACAGCGTGGCGAACATCTGCTCGAATGCCTCGGCGGTATCGTCGAACGCGGATTTGAATACCTGGACCATCGTGGAATCGAGATCCTTGATGAGCTGCATCAAATCGTCACGTGATTTGACCACATCGTTGCGCTGATCATTGAGATACTTGTTCCGCTCCTCAAGCGCTTCGAATTCCTCGGTGGCCAAAGGGTTGATCTTGCCGAGTGCGGCCAGATCGCGGCGAGCCTTATCGAGACGCTTCTTCTGCTCCTGACGGTTATACGGCACGGTCTTAAAACGGGCGGAATCGCCGTTGGTGCCGGTCTCTCCCCCGGTTTCTCCCTCTTCGGTCTCAGCCTCAGCTTCCGTCTCATCCAACGGCACAGGGTTGCCCTCATCATCCAGCACGGGCACCGGCTGTTCGGGGCCGTAATCACTAACCAATTCCTCCAAAGTGAGACCGAGTTCGTCGGACACTTTTTGCATGAGCTGCCCGGATTCGGCGGCCAACCGTTCGCGGTTTACATCCAAGGCATGTTCGCGCCCGGTCAGATCGGTGACCTTGGGCTCGATCTGGTTGCGCTGCGCGCGCAGGGCCTTGAGTTCCTCGTCATGGCTGGAGGCGGCGGCCTGCAGCTCGTCTCGTTTGGCGGCCACGTCATGCAGCGTATGCTCTACCATGGCGGCCACTGCTCGCGCGTCATCGGCCACGCCTTGCAGGTGTGCGGCCTGCTCGCGTCTGCGATCGTTCAACGCCTCGATGCGGGCGCGGCGTTCGGCGGTTTCTTTGGCGTTGTCCCGCAGCAGCCCGGCCTGTCGGCTCAGTGACTCCCCTTTGCGGCTTGCTTCGGTCCACGCGATTTTTGCGGCGACCTCATGCTCGCGAGTCAGGTTCAGTTCGCGCTCCAGCGTGCGTTCGCGTTCATCGAGTTCGTCGAAATCGGCATGTTCCGCTGTGGATTGCTGGGCCGATGCCAAAGCGCGATTGAGGTCGTCAAGCTTGAGCTGATGCTCGTTGCGATTCTCTTGGGTCTCGGTGATTTTCCTATCCAGCTGCTCGAGCTGACGGGTGAACGATGCGACGCGATCTGTGGCGGATTTCAGAGATTTCTCCGCCTGTTGGGCTTTGAGCCGGGCTTCGGTGCGTTTGGCGGATTCCTGGTCGACGAGTCGAGCCGCTTCATCGCGCTTGGTTTTGGCCTCGGCCACTTGCTCAGCCATTCCGCCGTCTTGGGCGGTCAACTGTTTGACCTGTGCCAATGCTTTGTCCCGGCGGGCGGCCAGAGACAGGTCCGATTGAGAGATTGAAGAGCCGCCGACCGCCGCCACGCCGTGTGTGAAGGTCTCGCCGTTCTTGGTGACGGCCCGCATGGCTTCGCCGGACGCCACGATGTGCTGGGCTTCGTCGGCGGTGCCGGCCGCGGCTACATCAGCCAGCAGGAGACGCACGGTGCGCACGACCGCTTCGGCCTGCGCCGGGTTCTCGGCATCCGGGTTCGCGGTGACGAGTGCTGCCAGCGCGTTGCCCGATTGCGGGGCGGCCCCCGCGTTCTCGGCGCTACTCTCCTCCGACTCCGTGCCCGGCTCTGTGGCGGGATCGCCGGCAATGCTCGCGGTCAGCACCACGGCTTTGCCGAGCTTATCTTCCCGAGCGCGTTCGAGGGCGTGCAACATGTTGCCTGCCTCGGGCACCACGATGGCGCTGGCATACTGGTCGAGCGCGTGGGCCACGGCTTCTTCCCAGCCTTCGGCCACATGGATGAAGTCGGTGAGTCGGCCAAGCGAGGCCACGTCCGTATCGCGCTCCAACGATCCGGAGGCATTGCGGCTGTCTAGCGTGTCGGCAAGCGCATCGGCCTTGGATTTGAGCGAGATGATCTTGGACTGTATCTCGCGCTGCTTATCGGCGCGTTCATTCAGTCGTTCGCGGCATTCGGCGAGCGTTGCACGCGCGGAGTCCAATGCGGCACCGTCATCGTCGGCAACGGAGTCCGCTTCGCTGCGCAATGCGTCCAGCTGTTGCTGGGCATCGTCGCGCTGGGAAGTCAGCAAGTCGCGTTGGGAGGCGTAATCCTTGGCGCGGCTGGTCGCCAGTTGCACGGCGGATTCCTCGCGGGCGATGAGTTCGCGCAGTCGGGCGATTTGCGCATCGCGTTCCTGTGCGGTTTTGCGCAGTTCCGTCAAGGTCTGGCGGACTGAGGCAAGCTTTTTCTCGTCGTCGGCGCGTTCCTCGGTGGCCTTGTCGAGTGCGATGCGCGCATCGGCCACGGCCTTGGTTTGTGCCGCGGCCTGAGACTCCAGTTCCTCGGCTCGTTTGACGAGCATGCCGGGATCCTCACCGAAGTTGGTGACGATCTGGCCGGCGAGTGACCGGCTGCGCTCTTCGGCCAACTGGGCGAGCGCGTTCAGTCGTTCACGGGTCTGCGAGAATTCATGCCAGTATTGGTTGGCCTTGGCGATGGCCGGACTGGATTCGGAGCTCAACGCCTCGACCTGTTCGATGCGTACTTTGACTTGGGCGAGTTCACGTTGGGCGACGGCCAGCTGGTTACGCACATCGCCAAGCTCTTGACGTACCGTGTCGCGACGGCTCATCGAGCGTTGAGCGTCTTCGGCGTACAGGCGGGCTTGGGCGTCGCGTACGGATATCTGAATCGCGTCGGCGCGCCGGGAGATGCGTGCCTGGCGTCCGAGGGGGCCGAGTTGGCGGTGAATCTCCCCCAGCAAATCGTCGAGTCGGCTCAGGTTCGTTTCGGTATTGGCCAGCTTGCGCAACGCGCGTTCCTTGCGCTTGCGGTGCTTCAGGATGCCGGCGGCCTCTTCGATGAACGCACGGTGGCCGGACGGGTCGGCCTTCAGAATCGCATCCAATCGTCCCTGGCCTACGATCACGTGCATCTGCTGGCCAAGACCGGTATCGGAGAGGAGTTCCTGAATGTCGAGCAGGCGGCATTGCGAGCCGTTGATCGCGTATTCGGAGCCTCCGTTGCGGAAGATGGTGCGGGAGATGGTGACTTCCGTGTAATCGATATCGAGCGTGTGATCGGAATTATCGATGGTCAGGCTCACCTGTGCACGGCCTAATGGCGGGCGGGAGGACGTGCCTGCGAAAATCACGTCCTCCATCGAAGTGCCGCGCAGGTTTTTGGCGCCCTGCTCACCCATTACCCAGATCAGGGCGTCGACGATGTTCGACTTGCCCGAACCGTTGGGGCCGACCACCGCCGTGATGCCGGGCTCGAAGCGCAGCGTGGTGGCGGAGGCGAAGGATTTGAATCCGCGGAGGGTGAGTTCCTTGAGATACATGGCGTGAGACTGTTTTCCGTATGCCGGGTGTCCGGGTATCCGATATGCCTTGGATGCGGGTTACCGGGCGTCGGCGGAATCGTCGGTGTCGGCGCTGGCTGTGTCAGTGCTGTCGGTGTCGGCACTGGCCGTGCCGGTGCCGGCGTCACCGGCGTCACCGGCGTCACCGGCCTGTTCCTTACCGAGGCCGAGGACGTCGAACACGTCGAAGTCGTCCGGGCTTACCGAATCCTCGAGGTTGTCGGCGGCCTCATCCTCGGCCTTGTCTGCCGGCTGATCCGAATCGTCCGGGTCAACCGCCGGCTGATGAACGGCCATAGCCTGCCTCATCGTGGGGCTGGCGTGTTCCTCAAGCATCAGGCGTGCGTCGCCGGCGGTGACGAAGCTGCCGCAGATAAGCACGCCGTGGCCGTAGCCCACGCCCAGCTCGTCCTCGGCATCGACCATATTGACGGCGGTCTGAATCGCGTCAGGCAGGTTCGCTTCCTTGATCACACGGTCACGACCGAACACGTCCACGGCAATCTTCTCAAGCTCGTCGGCCGGCATCACGCGCTCGCGCCACGAGTTCTCGGTGACCACCACGGAGCTCAGGATCGGCTCCAGAACACCCAGATATTCCTCGACCTGCTTGTCGCGCATCATGGCGACCACACCGACCAGCTGCTTGAAGTCGTAGCTTTCCTCGATGGCCTTGCGCAGGGCTTCGGCGGCATTCACGTTGTGTCCGCCATCCAGAATGATGGTCGGTGAGGTGCGGATCTGTTCGATGCGTCCGGGAATCTTGACCGAGCTCAACGCCTCGGCCACCAAGTCGCCGTCCAGCGGGCCGTTGACCGGAATCACCACTTCGGAGGCGGCGAGCGCGGCAAGCGCGTTGTGGGCCTGATGCTCGCCGAACTTGGCGATCGGCACGCCCTCGTAAGTGCCGTTGGGCGTGGTCAGGGTGGCGACTTGGCCGCCGACTGCGGCCATGCGGTCGGACGCGGTCATTTCGTAGCCGTCGCGCACGAGCATGGCGTGGTTGCGTTCGGCGGCTTCGGCGAGAATCGGCATGACGGCTTCCTCATGCGGCTGCGGGCCGATGATGGCGGTGCAGTTCGGCTTGATGATGCCGGCCTTCTCGGTGGCGATCTGTTCGACGGTGTCGCCCAGCCACTGCATGTGGTCCATGTCCACCGGGCCGATGATGGCCGCATCCGCGTTGAGCACGTTGGTGGCGTCCCACAGGCCTCCCATGCCGACCTCGACGATGGCCACGTCCACGGGCGTGTCGGCGAACTTCCAGATGGCCATGGCGGTGAGCACCTCGAAGAAGCTCATCTTCGGCTTGCCTTGCTCCTCCATCTTGGCGTCCACCAGGGCCACGAGATCCTTGGTCTGATCCCAGATGTCGATGAAATCGTCGTCGGACAGCTGCTGGCCGTCGATGGCGATACGCTCGTTGATCTTCTCCAGATGCGGCGACGTGTACAGGCCGGTGCGCATACCGTAGGCGCGGCAGATGGCCTCGGCCATGCGTGCGGTGGAGCCTTTGCCGTTGGTGCCGGTGATATGAATCACGCGGAACGACTGCTCCGGGTGGCCCAGGATGTCGAGCATCAGGTTCATCCGGTCGAGATCCAGATTGGTGGTGTTATGCTCCGGCGGGCGGCTCATGATGTCCAGTTCGACGTCCCGCATGCTCTCATTGTTCCGATTCGGATGCTCGAATGACATATCCTCTTCTAACCTCTGCTCGTGTTGCTGTTGCGCCGTTCGGAGTGCGTATGCCACTTACGTGTTCGCGCCATTCTCGTCATGTCTACGCATGCCCGCATATATTCCGCTTCCGCATGCGCAGGAAGCTCCCCTTGCACAGGTTTGCCCCGCATGGTTCGGGATTCTTGCCTTCACGCGTGGAGCCGCACTCCCTCAATTCCCTCTATCCTAGCCGCCGGGGTGGTTTATCGTGCGCGCACAGTGAAACCGTCTCATATGTCGCCGCCGCGCGGGCAGTCTCTACCTGCAGCCACGCACAGTGAAGCCGTCTCATATAGTTGCAATGCGGCTCTTGCCGTCGGCATCTCATTCTTAGTCGGCTGCAATCCAAAACTTGTATGTCCGGCGACGCTGATGCTATTCAGCGTCGGTACAGTGCCAGCTTCTGGCGGTACACCGACGCTATGATGCTCTTGCGAGTCGGTGGCTGGCCAAAACCTGGATTAATCCCGACTCCATCGCCTCTCAGTGTCGTCTCCTCGCCAAGGCATGCCATTCTGCCGTCGTTGAGAAATTTCAACGTCGTCAATCGACCATGTCTTGCCCCGGAAACGACTCTCACAAACGTCCTCTACATCATCTTTTGAACTCGCAGAGGCTCATTCACTGTTATGACTGCTCTCACCGTCGGCAGCCGTCCAAGCCCTGGATCTATGCCGCCAATAAATTGCAGCAAATCGTCGGCCCCGATACAACCATTGGACTCACGCCGACGCTAGATTCCACACTCAGACAGAAGCCAGCCAATATCTGAACCAGCACCGACGGCGTACAAAGCATAAGCACCGTTAACCGTCAATTCGCCGCCCTCTACCAGCTACATCCGCCTTCGCCGATGATATCTTGTTCGAATCCCCAAAGCACGTTGTTCGAATGACATTACTGATGGTGGATAAGTTTTGTGTGTTATCCACTATTCCGAATTAGCGGCCTAATACCTTGAAATTATCGGGAGTATCTCGCTCCAAGACAGCCAAGCTCCGAGGCTAGAACCACAATGGCTGAAATTCATACTTACGCTGCTTCGTTCCGGCTACGCTCGACGTCATGAAGACACACAAAGCAGTGGCCTCGCTCATATCAGCCGCGCAGAATGAGCTGAGATGCGTCTATTCAAGAAATGAAGCGGAACAGACCGCTCTACGCCGCCGTGCCCAGAGTGGTGAGTTGTTGAAAGTGTATGACGGCATTCCCAGTCTTTATGCAAATACTGCATACTGGGATGGTTTGACGCCGCCGGAGCGAACGTTGCATATAGCCCGCGCTCTTGCGCAAGAGCATCCTCAGTGGGTTTTTGGCGGCTTGGTGGCAGTAAGTGCCTATGGATTCGAACATCAATGGCATTTGCATGATGACTGCATAACCATCGTGACTTCCGATCATGGATCTCGTCAATGCCATCAGCGCTTACGACATGTCTATATGCCCGATATGAACAATCCGAAGACACATTACGAGGCCTCCGGCCTATCCCTGATATCACCGGCTAGAACCTTGGTCGAGGCCGCTATAGACCTTGATTTTCGGTTTGCGTTACCGATCTTTGACTCGGCCCTTGCCAAGGGAATAACCAAGGAAGAGATAGCCGCCGACTGCGTTCAATGGAGAATCGATTATGCCCGAGTATTCCGCCTGCTGCGCTATGCAAACGAAAGGAGCGAGAATGGTGGAGAATCCCTCGCGCGAGGCACCATCATCGAAGATCGCTTCCTCACGCCGCGTATTCAGGTAACGGTGACCGACCCACAGACGAATACCGAGTACCGCGTTGATTTCGTATGGAAGCTCGATGACGGGCGCGTGATAGTGGCCGAATACGACGGCACACAAAAATACGTGGACCCAGCCATGACCGATAACCGCAGCATTCAGGAGGTGGTGGCCAAGGAACGCGCACGCGACGAGGGACTGAAACGAGCCGGTGCCACCGAAATCGTCCATTTCACATACGCCGACGTCATCGAACGTACTCCGCTGCGGGTAAAACTGATCAAAGCCGGGGTGCCTCAGGTGGAGACCTCCGCATAGCAGTGAGTCCCGCGACGCGATAAACCTTCATCGCATGGGTTCACATGGATTCAGCCCACAGAATATGTCAATATCAATCGGCAAGCTCCAGCCCAAGCCCATGCCCCTCTCCTTCCCTACCGAGAACAATAAACGGGCCCGCATTCCAGCCCGCCGCACTCGCCATATGGGCATGTCCGGAAGACCGTCCAAATTCCGTACTTGGTTTTACCGTCAGCCGTCAATCGTGGCACATCGCATAAAGCCGACTAATATGAGGTGGGAATCGATGATTCGACAACAACTACATACAGGAGAGTGGCAATGGGTGAAGTGATCACCGCCAAGGACAAGGAATATGAGGCCGAAGAGCGCGCTACGGCACCGGGCGCGAACCAGTCGATGAGCGACCGCGTGAACAACCGCTCGCTGCGCCCGCAGTCGGCCGCATTCAAGGAGTTCATGAAGTCCGGCTGGGCCGACGATGATCCGGAGATTAATCCTCTCGAATCCTCCAAGTTCACGCCAGCCCGCCTTGAGGCGCTGGGCAAGGCCTTCCCGGGCGAACGTCTGGTCATTCCGGCCGGCCAGCCGAAGGTGCGCAACAATGATTGCGATTACATGTTCCGCCCGGACACCACGTTCGCCTACTACACCGGTCTGGGTTCCGATTACGAGGCCGGCGCCGTGCTGGTCCTGAACCCGGTCGACCCCGACTCCCCCGAAGCCGCCGCCGGCAAGACGCACACTCCGGAACTGTTCGTGGCGCCGCGCGCCGACAACTCCACCGAGGACTTCTTCATGTCCGCCCACTACGGCGAATACTGGGTTGGCCCGCGTGCCGGTCTCAAGGAGATGCAGGCGATGACCGGCATCGAAACCCACGACATCGCCCAGCTGGCCGACGCCCTGTCCAAGGACGTGGGTGCCGAAGCCGGCGCCGTACGCGTGCGCGTGGTCAGCGAAACCGACCCGCAAATCACTTCGATGGTTGAATCCATCCGCGAGGCCAACGGTTTCGCCGATCCGGACAAGAACTCCGCATCCGACGACAAGCTGCACGAGTTCGCCGCCGAGGCACGCATGGTCAAGGACGGCTACGAAATCAACGAAATGCGCAAGGCCGTGGACGCCACCAAGCATGGCTTCGACCGTCTGCTCTCCGCACTGCCGGCCGCGCTCGACAAGCCGCGCTCCGAGCGTATCCTCGAAGGCGCGTTCAACGCCGTGTCCCGTGAACTGGGCAACGCCGTCGGTTACGACTCCATCGTGGCTTCCGGCCCCCACGCTCCGATTCTGCACTGGATGCGCAACACCGGTGTGGTGAAGACCGGCGACATGCTGCTGGTGGATGCCGGCGTTGAGGTCGATTCCCTGTACACGGCCGACATCACCCGCACCTTCCCGACCAACGGCAAGTTCACCGACTTCCAGAAGCGTCTGTACCAGGCCGTGCTCGACTCGCAGCAGGCCGGTTTCGAAGCCGCCAAGCCGGGTGCCACCTACTCCGACATCCACCACGCCTGCATGCGTGTGATCGCCGAGCGTCTGCACGATTGGGGTCTGCTGCCGGTGAGCGTCGAGGAGTCGCTGTCCCCGCAAGGCCAGCAGCACCGCCGTTGGCTCGCCTGCGGCGTGGCCCACCACCTGGGTCTTGATGTGCATGATTGCGCGCAGGCCCGTTTCGAGTCCTATCAGGGCGCGCCGATTCGCCCGGGCATGATCTTCACGATCGAGCCCGGCCTGTACTTCCGCGAGGATGATCTGCTGATTCCGCCGGAATACCGCGGCATCGGCATCCGCATCGAGGACGACGTGCTCATGACCGAGAACGGCCCCGAATGGATTTCCGCCGGCATCCCGAAGCAGATCGACGACGTCGAAGCCTGGATGGCCGAGCAGGCTGCCCAAGCGAAGTAACCTAAGCTCCCTCTGATGAGGGAGCTTCTTTTCTACTAAGGAGGCAATGTGTCCACTCCGGAATTTGTGTTGGAATTGCGTAAGAAGATCGGCCATGATCTGTTGTGGCTCAATGGCGTGACCGGTTGTGTACTGAACGAACATGGTCAACTGCTGTTGGGCCGTCGTTCGGACACGGGCGAATGGGCGATGGTCTACGGCATCAACGAGCCGGGCGAACAGCCGGCGGACACGGTGGTGCGCGAAATCAAGGAGGAGACGGGCATCGATGCCATCGTCACCGATTTGGTGGCCGTCACCTCGTCAAACAAGGTACTGACCTACGCCAATGGCGACAACACCATGTACATGGATCATTCGTTCCTGTGCGCCCTGAAGCCCGACGGCAATGCCGAGCCGTTCGTAGGCGACGAGGAAAGCCTGAGCGTCGGCTGGTTCGATCTGGATGACCTGCCCACTCCCCTGGCGGCCAGCACGAGCGAGCGGCTGGAGCTGTTCCATACTTACATCGAGAACAAAAAACACGGCGACGCCCACGCCCTGTTCCAGTTCGATGGGCAGCAGTACTAGCGGATATAAAGTTAGCTCCCTCTGACGAGGGAGCTCCAATGCTATGCGATTACGCCTCTTGGGCTAGGAGCTCGTGGAGGTGGGCGCGGTGTTGCTGCTGTTCGCGCGGGTCGGGCACGGGCAGGGAGGCCAGCAGCTTCTTGGTGTACGGGTTCTCCGGGTGCTGCATAATCTGGTCGGCATCGCCGTGCTCCACGATCTGGCCCTTATGCATCACCATGATGCGGTCGGCAAGCATATCGACCACCGCCAAATCATGGGTGATGAACAGGCACGCGAAGCCGATTTCCGCCTGCAGTCGCTTGAACAGCTCCAACACCTTGGCCTGCACCGACACGTCCAATGCAGAAGTCGGCTCATCGGCGATCAGCAGCGACGGCTTCAACGCCAAACCACGCGCCAAAGACGCCCTCTGGCGCTGGCCGCCGGACAGCTCATGCGGGAAACGGTTCATGTAGGCGCGCGGCAGCTGGACCATCTCCAGCAGATCGCCCACATAGTTCTTGGCATCGGCCACGGAACCGTACTTGTGGTGCACGAGCAGCGGCTCGGCCACATTCTCCGCGATGGTCATCAGCGGGTTGAACGAGGAGCCCGGATCCTGGAACACGAAACCAATGTCCGCGCGCTTGGGCTTGAAGTCACGCTCCTTGACGCCGTTCATCTCGATGCCGAGCACGTTCAGGGAGCCGCCGGACACCTTCTGCAGGCCGGCGATGGCACGGCCGGTGGTGGACTTGCCGGAACCGGACTCGCCCACCAGGCCCAGCACTTCGGAGCGGTGGATGGTGAAGTTCGCGCCGTCCACGGCCTTGAAGTCGGGCTGCATGAGATGGCCCGGGTACGTGATGGTCAGGTTCTTGGCCTCGACGGCGATCGGCTGTTCGCGCCAATCGGCCTTGCGCTCGATCGGTTTGCCCTCGCGGTCGCGCACGACCAGCTTCTGACCGATGCGCGGCACGGCACCCAGCAGTCGCTTGGTGTAGTCGTCCTTCGGATGGTAGAAGATCTGCTCCACGTCGCCCTGCTCGACCACGTGGCCGCGGTACATGACGACCACCTGGTCGGCGATGTCCGCGATCACGCCCATGTTGTGGGTGATGATGAGCACGGAGGCGTCGAACTCGTCACGGGCGAGGCGCAGCAGGTCGAGAATTTCGGCTTGCACGGTCACGTCGAGGGCAGTGGTGGGCTCGTCGGCCAGAATCAGGCCGGGGTTCAGCACCAACGCCATGGCGATGACGATGCGCTGCTTCTGGCCGCCGGAGAACTGGTGCGGGTAGTAGTCCACGCGGGTTTCGGCATCCGGGATGCCGACCTTCTTCAGGATGTTGATGGCCTTGGCGCGCAGTTCCTTCTTGTCCTTCATGCCGTGGGCGCGCAGGCCCTCTTCAATCTGCCAGCCGATGGTGTACACCGGGTTCAGCACCGAATTGGGCTCCTGGAACACCATCGCGGCCTCGGAACCACGCACTTCGCGCAGCTGTTCGCCGCTCAGGGAGAGCACGTCCAGCGAATCGGAGCCATCGCGCTTGGACAGGTAGACGGCACCGGAGGTGGTGGCCGTCTCCGGCAGCAGCTTGATGATGGAGCGCGCGGTCACGGACTTGCCGGAACCGGATTCGCCGACCACGCCGACCACGGTCTTGCGCGGAATGGTGAAGTTCACGTCCTCAACGGCCTTGATGGAGCCGGCGTCGGTCATGAAGGAGACGGACAGGTCCTTGATATCGGCGAGATTCTTGTTGTTTTCGCTCATCTCTCACTCCTTGCCTTCCGGCTTGCCCTCGCCGGTCCATTCGGAGGCGACGATGGTCGGGTCATGGTCGGTGACGGTGGCCGGCGGGTCGACGTTCGCGTCGAGTTCGGCAATCACCTCGTTGCGTGCGGTCGGCTTCTCGTTTGGGTCGACGGACGTGTCTTCGATCGATCCGACCACTTCGCCGGCGGACTTGCGGGCGCGCAGACGCGGGTCGGCCAGATCGTTGAGCGATTCGCCCACGAGCGTGATGCCGAGCACGATGAGCACGATGGCGATGCCCGGGAACACGGCAGTCCACCAGATGCCGGCGGTCACGTCGGAAACCGAGCGGTTCAGGTCGTAGCCCCATTCGGCGGCGGCGGTCGGCTCGATGCCGAAGCCGAGGAAGCCCAGGCCGGCGAGGGTCAGGATGGCTTCGGACGAGTTCAGCGTCAGGATCACCGGCAACGTGCGGGTGGAGTTCTTGAACAGGTGCTTGGTCATGATGCGCCAGGTGGAGGCGCCGACCACGCGCGCGGACTCGACATACGCGGATTCCTTGATGCGGATCACTTCGGCGCGAATTGTGCGGAAATACTGCGGGATGTACACCACGGTGATGGAGATGCCGGAAGCCAGAATGCCGCTCCACAGGCCGGACTGGCCGTGGGAGATCATGATGGCCATCAGAATGGCGAGCAGCAGCGAGGGGAAGGAGTAGACGGCGTCGGCGATCATCACCAGAATGCGGTCCACCCAGCCACCGTAGTAGCCGGAGACCAGGCCGAGCAGCACGCCGGCGAAGATGGAGAGCAGCACGGCCACGACGATGGCGATGACGGCGGTGCGTGCGCCCCACACCACACGGGAGAACACGTCGAATCCGGCGGCGGTGGTGCCCCAGATGTGTTCGGCGGAGGGTGCGGCCTGCGCCGGGAAGGACGTGCCGTCGGCGGCCTTGATCTGGGCGTGGCCGTAGGGGGCGATCAGCGGGGCGAAGAGGGCCACGAGCAGGAAGAACGCGGTGATCGCGAGACCGGTGATCAGCATGCCCTTCTGCCAGCCGACCGCCACGCGCAGTTCCTTGATGATCGGGATCTTGGTCCAGAACGGCGTCTTGGTGCTGACGTTGAGCTTGGTAAGGCGGTCGTCACCGGGGACGGTGATCTTGTCTTGGGATGCGGTGGTCATCTCAGTACCTCACTCTCGGGTCGATAAGCGCGGCGATGACGTCGACGAGGAAGTTGACGACGGCCACGATGATGGCGATAAGGATCACGATGCCCTGCACGGCCACGAAGTCACGGGCCTTCAGGTACTGGGACAGCATGAAGCCCAGGCCCTTCCATTCGAAGGTGGTTTCGGTCAGGACCGCACCGGCGAGCATCAGGGCGATCTGCATGCCCATGACGGTGATGATCGGGATCAGGGCCGGTCGCCAGGCGTGCTTGTTGAGCAGGCGCTTTTCGGAGACGCCGCGCGAGCGGGCAGCCTCGACGTAGCCGGAATTGTAGGTGGAGATGACGTTGGTGCGTACCAGACGGATGAACACGCCGGCGGTCAGGAGGCCTAGGGCGACGGCCGGCAGCACGGCGTGGCGCAGCACGTCGACGAGCACGTTCATGTCGCCGAGCTGGATGGCGTCGATGATGTAGAAGCCGGTCGGCGAGACCAGACGGGTGAACTGCATTTCGGAGTTCAGGTCGGAGCGGCCGGAGGCGGGCAGGATGTTGAGCCAGACGGCGAAGATGAGCTTCAGGACCAGGCCGAGGAAGAACACCGGGGTGGCGTAGCACAGGATGGCGAAGGTGCGGATGCCGGCATCGGCGG
>OLNL01001912.1_pt1 | contig 17525 bp, 14 predicted proteins | sample 1672181 | NCBI WGS metagenome assembly OLNL01 (sample SAMEA3136656, study PRJEB25190) | human gut metagenome | biome: human gut; feature: human-associated habitat; material: faeces | place: Austria | collected 2013
AAAAGGATTTATTAATTTCCAGCTAATTTAAGCTTGACTTTTCATAGCTGGTCTCTATTTTCTTGTATTTAAAAGAGTTTTGAACAACTCAAGCAAAAAATTCCAGTTAAGTTTCAAAGATATAATTACGACAACACCAAAAGTAATGCACTCAATAAAAAAAGTCTTAGAGTAATATCCAACCATCGCAGTAAGTAAACATATAACCAAAAGAATCACCTTATTAACGGGCATATAAATTTTACAATGTCGTTTATTGATATCTATTAATCTCCAGAAGCTAATAACCATATATCCACAAATTGATGAGATTGGTGCCGCATAGATTCCAACAATCTTAATTAAAAGTATGTCAACAACTAAATTAATAGCTGCAGCAACCATAGTCGATATGGCCACTTGCGCAGTTTCATTATTAACCAAATAAATAGCACTTAACAATCCAATAACTGCATTGAAAAATACAGCTATCATATACACTGGAATTAATCCATACGCACCAGAAAACTGTTGATTTACAAATAAATTAAAAACAAATGGCATACAAGAAATTATACCTATTGCAATACATCCAAAAAAACAAATCATTTTTTCGAACATTTCATTTATGTATTCTGCACCACCTTTATCTTTATAATGTAGAATAACCTGTTCCGTCCAGGAGGTATTAAATACAGAAAAAAATGTAGTATAAATTGTCGAAAATTTAGATGCTACTGCAATTAATCCATTTGCTGAGTAAGATAAAACCATCGATATTACCCAACGATCCGATGAATGAATCACTGACCATGACAGTTCATTTGGAATCAACGGAATCGCATAACATAGCACCTTTTTTACAAATTTCCAATCATACAATGAAAATGAAATATACTTCCATAATTTACATTTTAAAATTAAATATACTGCTCCCAAAACAGGACCAATACAATAAGAAAGGAGCATCCAACCAATGTTAAGACGAAGTATCGCAATAAAGAAAACATTCAACACAACAATAATTGCAGACGAAAAGAAATTCGCAAATGCATATTGAGTATTATCGCCCAGTCCTCTTACTATACTTGAAAAAGTTTGTAATAGAATATTACTAACTACATAAACCAATAAAAACCACGCATATTTTACCGTTATAAATTTACTAATTGGCACAAATATAGCCGTATATACAACTAAAATCAACAATGTAAATAAAACAATACTTGATATAGCTGTTGCGCATTCTTTTTTATTTTCCCTGATTGTAACGAGAAATCTAAATACCGCTTGAAAGACTTGAAGACCCACTATAACAGCTATTAACCCGGCATAAGTAATTAAAAGATCTACTAATCCGTATTCTTCTGTTGTCAAAAGTGCCGTATACAAAGGTAGTAAAAAAAAATTAACTATCTTTGTACTGATTTGTCCAATTGCTATAATACCTGTATTTTTAAACAATGCTTTACTTGTACTTTTTTTGTTAATTTCCATTTTTTCACCTTTTCAACACTTTTTTTACGCCATCTTTTATATTTGGCGGTAATTTTTCGGACATTATTTGCCTAATTTTTTCAATATGAGTTATATTTTTAACTGTATTAACTATCATTATTTTTCTTACTGCGTGTTTCATTGCTTTTTCAAAGCCTTTATTGCTCTTTAATTCTCTAAGGAAGGTTTCTCTTTCCATTGGGACACGCGTAGGATAATTTAGCTGTTTTTCTGTTGTTACCTCTTCTTCTAGTGGTCGTTTTTCATAGAAAATACGATCAGCCGAACACAACTCTGAAAAAAGGCGTTCTCCTTTTTTACTATTTATCAACACACACGATACATTCTCATTAGAATAGCTACAGGGTTCATAAGATCCAACATACGAAAAGTCTGCTAGTGTAATATCTCCTTGTCGTTTTCTTGTTGCAAATTGACACAAATAACAATTATCCCTGTATGTTATTCCCTTATGATATCCAATCTGATATACATCATTTGCTTTAACTTTTCTTTTATAAAATGTGGTTTTTGCATCCTTTAGCGAAAACGTGAAACTTGAAGTTTTTTCGTCCGGATCCCTAAATTCAACACAAATTGCCTTCTTATTTTTCTTTTTTTCAATATATCCAATATGTTCTACTAAAAATTGTTCTGGTGTTGTACCATGACAGACAATATCTACTGTAAAAAGTAAATCCAACGATATTTTCTTAACAAGCAGGTACTTTTTAAGTGCTGCAACTTGACACGGTAACCCAACAAAAAGAACCCCTCTTTGGTTTGTGAGATTTTTTCCGACTTCACTATAAATATTCCCAGCATTGCTATAAACATATTTTGAATTTCTATATGCAGGTATTGACTCAAAGCTATCTGAAAGTGAAAACTCAGCTGTATGCATTGGTGTCATTGACACCCCTGCTAACTTATATCCTTTTTCAGAAAAAAAACGATACAACTCAGTCGCAATTCCGCCTGATGCACTATTAGTACGTATTGTATCATCAAATGACCAAGCTGCATAACAAGCAAAAGATTCTGATCCTTCTACTGTATCCAATTGCGGGCAAACTTTTTTACACAGATGACAATTAATACAACTATTTTTATTTATTACAGCTACTTTTGTTCCTGTTTCTTTTTTTAAATATGAAATACAACCTTTCGGACATATATTTATGCATGCACCACATGCTGAACATTTCTCAGTGCCACATACATTCATTACAGTATCAAGCTTCATCATTTAATATCTCCATAAGACTTTTTATAGACTGATTTCGAAAATCAGCAACTTTATCTGTAATTCTTTTATAATCTAAATCATAAACTGTATTATTGCTATCTCCACATTGCTCTAAAAAATCTAGTTTTTCAGCAAGTGACAAAACTCTAGATTTATGAGCTCTAGTATAAAAAACAAATTGCTTTTCAAAATAGATCGAAAACAAAATTCCATGATAAGACGCTGTAAAAATGCGATCTGCACTTTTTATTAATCCAAGAAAATCATTCAGCGTTGTTGGCTTTTTCTGAATCACGCCCGACATTTGTTTTCTATAATAATCAATATAAAAAACTTTTTTATTATGTTCTCTTCCATATGTTATCGCATCTTTTAAGCACTTATGATCTGGAGAATCAAAATACACTAAAACATAATTATCTAAAATTTGAGTAGGCGGAATAAGTTCCATCCACTCTTCTGCAGTAAGCAACATAGTCGGATCGCACACCCACTCCGCTTCTTTGCTTGAAAGATTTTTTACCCATTGAATAGTCTCTTTCTCTCGTACTGCTATCTTCGAAAAAGTCTTTAGCAGTTCTCCGACTTTTTTCTCGTCACCTCGAGTCGAATAATCTCCAACAGATGCTGAAAATGCATATTTCTTGTGATTATTTGATACAAAGTCTAAGAAATATACATAATCATTATTCGTTATATCTCTTCCCCAAACAATGTCACTGCCCACCAAAAATTTTCCATAGTTTTTATTTGCAGAGCTTATTGTGTCAGGCGTATATTCCTCACTAATCTTGGCATGTTTTTTTAAAAAATCTTCCAAGTTATTGGCTTTTCTTTTTAATGTCGGCCATAAAAATAACCTACGATAAATAGATTTTGGCTTAAACAAAGAAATTCGAGGTACTGTCAAATTCTCTCTTGCCTCAATCGCAGGACATCTATAATCTATAATTTCACATTGATAGCCCATCATTTCAATTTTTTTATATAATGCAAATGCCTGTAAGCATGAGCCAAAATTTGTACTTCTATGAAAAGTTATTAATCCTATTTTATTTTTCATTTCTTCACCACACCTATTTCAACCATCCAAGTAAATATTTTCTTTTGTCACGCAAATAACCTTCTTTGTCATATGTTTTTTGCTCTTTTAAACACTTCTCTGCATACTGTTCTGTTGTTGAAATTACTTTCGCAGGTACGCCACCTGCAACGCTATTATCTGGTATATCTCTAGTAACAACAGCTCCAGCTCCTATAACACACCTTTTTCCTATTGTAACTCCAGGCATAATGATTACGCCCGTACCAATAAACGTATGCTCTCCAACATATATTTTTCCATATCTGATCACATCTGCATAACGCTTATTATCGCGAAATGCCCATGTTCCGCCATCGTGTGTTACAAAAGTGACATTAAATGACAGTCTGACATTGTCTGCAAGTTCAATCAAATACGGTTCGGATCCAAAATTTGCCCCCCCATTATAGTTACATTTCTTCCCTCTTTTAATCCATTTTTTTATGCCTTATAATGCTTAATTTTGTCAAATACACTCATTTATTTTTCTCCCATACTCTGCCAAACTTGATCCTATATATCCTTTTTTTGTTATATACGCAAAATACTTGTCCATTACCTCAAAAAGCATCTCAATTTCTTCAGCGTTTTTATAATATGGACTTCCACCAAGCATAAATTCTGATGAATGAATCATAAATTCCAAATAATCACTTTGTTCTCTTTCCACTTGTTCTGTCAATGTAATAAGTTCTTGCACCGATTTATAAATCGGTCTAAGCCATTGACCTTCACCGAAAACAAACACTTTGACTCGATGCTTCAGAGATCCTACTGATGTCTTGTGAACTATCCTGGAAGTCATTGGAATTTCTATTAACTGCTCATTAATTCGATAAGGTTTGCAAGAATATTGAATATAATTATTTCCACAGTTTTTTGATCTTCCCGGAATTTTGGATAAATCCATTTGTGGTGCTACCGAACAATCAATCTGTATTCCATATTTAGTCAAAACCTTAAAGTAACGCTCATCCGTTGCCCACCTTCCTGATCTATTAGAAAGTATCTGTGTTTCAAAACGATTTTCAAGAAAATCCTTGAGGGACTTAACTTTCTGATCTATTATTTCGTCTGGATATTCCGTTATATATGGATTCCCCGGATATAACATGTTCAATTTATAATCTGGAGGAGAATTCCATGCATGAATGTGCATACCAATCTCACACTTTCCATCTTTTTCTTTTTTTCTTGCATATTCAACCCATCTATCATCACATGCCATTTCATAATTTGTTAAATACGTAGGAATCAATCCATACTTTTCACACAACTCTTGAAATCTCGGAATGAATAATGAGTTTTCTGTTGTGATTTTTTCTCCTGGCTTCCATTGCCAAAGATTATCTCCTTCAGTGTCAACCGTTATCAAAAAAGTTTTCATTATTTTCTCCAAAGACTAATATATTTTTCTATTTCATTTTCATTTCCAATAATTTCGCATTCAAGATTACTAATTATTTTGTCTTTCAAGCTTTTATCATTAATTATCATCATAATCTTTTCTGCAACAGACTCTGGCGTAAAATCAGCTACTATACCGTTTTCACCATCTTTAATCACATCGCGAACTGTCTTATAGTTTGTTACAACAATCGGTTTTTTTAGTATTTTGGCTTCATCAATTACCATTGACTTTCCTTCATTATCTGAAGTTTGGACAAAAATATCTGCATTATTTATATACGGATAAGGATTAGCCTTAACTCCAACTAAAACAAACTCTCTTTCAAGACCTATTTTCTTAATTAGCTCTTTAATTTTATTTTCAAGATCACCACAGCCAAGTAAAAGCCAGATAAATTTAATTCCGCTATCCTTTAAAATTTTTGCAGCTTCAACTGCTCGATCAAACCTCTTTACATTAGTGATTCGTCCAATTGAAACAATCTTTATATAATTTTCCTTATTATCAAATTCATGTGCGATACCACTCATAGCCATTTTTTTTATCAAAGCCTCTGAATGTATATTTTCAATACAAACAACTTTACCTTTTAGTTTTGGATGTACATTAACCACACTTTGAACACATCGAGATGAAACAGTTATTATAGCATCTGCTTTCTTGAAATAAGAATAGTCATACTGTACATTCTCATTCATTTTTTCATAATCATGATGAATGTAAAGATACTTCTTATCTGCATCGCATTTGTCAATTACAAAATAATTAGTTACACCGTGCATATACGATATTGCCACATCGTAATGCTTTTTCACCGATGGAATATAAGGCTTCCAATGATTCCACATAGCTTGAATATCACTCAATTGACCATCACTCTTCTTTATACGACGTATATAATGCGCAGTCTTTCCCGCAATTCCCTTTAAGCTTATATTAGACCAAAACATTTTCTCAGAAGGTGAATACGACATCATAAACACCTCTTTAGGCTTTGTTAGACGATTACAATTCTTTGGAATTTGATTAAGAAACAACCCTTCAGGTCTAAATAATAATAGATCAACATCTATATCATTCCCATATTTCATCTCCAACGTTGTTAAAAACGAAACAAGGCTTTTCTCAGCTCCACCACCATTAATACCGTACATGACTACCAATAGTTTCATTATTTCCTCCACTCATCATACTTTTCCATTCATATAAACACCTAATATTTGCTATCAATACCCAGAAGCAAACTGTCATTTCATTAAAACCATAGTTTTCAGCGATACCTTCCAAATTCATAATAACTAATGTGAGCATCAAAAACTGACTTATACGTCTATCTGAATAGGGTTTATTCTTTTTATAAAAAAGAAGAATCAACAATAAATAAACAATTATCGCAACTATTCCACCATATATCAATATTGAAAGAAAATAATTATGAGTACTTGCATTATTACTTTGCCAAACATTAAAAATAATATCTGATCCCATTCCATAACCCATCAATGGACGTCTGCTGAATGTAGCAAGAACCATTGTCCATATCTGTCGTCTTCCGTCTAGATCACTTGATTCTCCCAAAACATTTACCATAATATAATCCAAAAAGCCAAATGTTCCTCCAGCAATAAGAAGTATATTTAACAACGATGTTATTAAAAAGCCATATTTAATAATGGATTTTACAATAAATGTTTTCTTATTTACTAATATCATGCACAACAGTTGCAAAATCAAGCAAACAATTGTTGTTGATATTGGCATCTGAATCAAATAAGCGATAGTCCCTCCAATTGCCATCATTAATAACGTATCTGCAAAAAGTCTTTTATTTCTTGGAAAACTCATCAAAAATGCATAATCAAATGCCAATGCCGGAAGCAGATAATATGTAATTGTAGTTTTTGTTCCCAAAAAACAGCTAAAGGCAATATCTCCGGTTTTTCCTCCTAATCCCGGTATATTCCATGTGAACGCATCAATTAAAAGCCATAATGAAAGTATCCCACCAATCATCATACAAAAATTTCTTGGTCGCCGTTTCATCATATACTTGCCCAATACAATTACAGAAAAAGCATTTTTTGCAAAATACATATAATCAGCTGTAAGCTTCTTCGAATATAGCACAGAAGATATTCCAAGAAGAATTACAAAGAATATTAAAAGGTTTTCAGTTAATTCTCTGTATATTCTATCTTTCAAATATAACAATACAGATACTAAAAAAGCCATAGTTCGTAATGCACCACACAACGAATGAATCCATGTTCCGATAAAAGATGTTGGTTCTATAATTCCCACAAATAATATTAATATCGCAATTTGAATTAATGTACTTTTTTTTATCTTCATTGTAATGCTATTTCAACTCCTATATTATTCTTAACCATTCGTTTACTATTCTCTTTTCAGAAAACCTTTCTGCTGTTTTTTTTGCATTTTCTGAAACTTTAGAACAATATGCTATGTCAGAAGCATTATCCATGGCCTTTGCCATGCCATCACAATCACCAACTGGAACTAAAAAGCCATTAATCCCATTATGAATTACCATTTTTGCGCCCCCTATCGGACAATCTGTACAAATAGACGGCATTCCCATTGAAACAGCTTCTATCATAGAATTTGACAATCCCTCGTAATCTGATGATAATATAAACATTCTATAATTTTTTGCTTCCTGAAGAATATTTTTTTTAAAAGGAAAAATTTTAACTACCCCATTCAGATCACTATCTTGAATTTGCTGCTCAAGTTCTTCTTTTAGTTCTCCATTTCCAAATATATGATACTCATATTCTGGATGATTCTTATAAAATTTAGCAAATGCCTTTATCGCCATTGATAAATTTTTTTGCGGCTCTAATCTACAAAAAGAAATAAATGCATTTTTTGTTTTTGTTACGTCATATTCTGGCAAATTACTTTGCAAAGGATTTAATATAACGCATCCTTTTTTTTGTATAAAAGTCGGATAGTAATTTCTCGCGTCTTGTGTTTGAAACGTCACACAATCTGCCAAAGCAAATGAAATCATTGCAGATAACTTTGGAATTATTCCTCCGCCTTGAATCTTATCTGGTGCATTTCTCAAAGATAAAATCAATTTATGATTTTGTCCAATATTTGCAAGTGCAGCATAGAAATTCTGATACGTTAGAAACGATATAAACGTGCCACATGGTCTTTTTTTCATATAGCTCCGTATATCCAAGATTTGTTGAATTGGATTTCTTGTACCACTTTCATGCATGATTGATTTGTCGATTTTAACTCGACTATCTATTCTATATTCAATTATATCATTTTTAACCAGAACTAATGTGGTTTCTACTCCCGACTCTGCAAATTGATTGACCAAAATACTTGCAACACGTTCTGCTCCACCACCAGTTAAATTAGGCATAATAAAATATACTCTTTTTGTTTCCATATTACTCCTTTTATACAAAACGCTTAATTGTTCTATTTTTCTAATTGCATCGTTATTTATGTTCTATCCTATTATATAATTCTTCCAAACGTTTCCTATGGATCTCAAATGAGTATCCTGACTCTATAATATGCATGCTTTCTTTAGCTGCAACATTTCTATCATTGTTGTTAGTTAACAGTTGACTAATTTTATTGCTAAATTGTATTATATCACCTGGTTCACAACAGTAGCCATTTTCTCCATCATGAACAATCTTGGGGATTCCACCAACATTAGTACTCACCACTGGCAAGCCGTATCCCATTGCATCTAGTACAGACATCGGCATTCCCTCATTGTAAGATGGTAGAAAAAACACATCTGCTTCTCTAAGCCTTTTATCTTTAATGTCTCCACGAATCCAACCTGGGAATGTTGAATTCTCAGTTACATCTTTCTCTTTAATCAGCTGTTTGATTGCCTTTTCATCCATCTCACTTCCTGCTCCAGCTAATACAAACTTTACATTCGGAACATTCTTTTTTACTTGTTTTATAACATCTGGAATGTCATAACATCCTTTTCTTTTCCCCAGTTCACCAAGAAACAATACTGTATTATTACATGCCCTCTTCATTCGTTCTTCTAAAGCATCTTCATGAAGGACACTATAATTTTCAATAATTACTATTTTTTCTTTTGGAACAATCTGTCTTAATTGTTCTTTCCATTCATCAGAAAGCGCAATCAGAACATCACATTTATTATATACTTTTTTTATCTTTTTCTTTTTCTTTTCTGAAGCACTGACAAAAAATTCATCAAAATCAGCTCCATGGATATGATTAATAATTGGAACATTTCGTAAGAATGCCATATAGATAAACGGCATCTTTCTATAAAAAGATGGGCCAAAAGAAGAATGAATGTGAACCAAATCTGGTTTATGAAACAGCAAAACACATGCGAAATGAAAATATCCACAAATTCCCTTTAATAATTTATCAAATTTGTTTCCATCCTTATAAGACTCTACATAAGTTATTTCATAGTGTTTTTCAAGCTGTGACCCTCTATATCCATTTACAACAGCAGCTATTCCACCTTTTACCATTCTATTTGGAACAACCATACATATTCTTTTCATATCTATTTTCTCCTAATCATTGCATTCCAAATAAACTTCGTATTTGTACTCCAATACCGCTTAAATAATCTCTTTGGATCTTGCATTAATCTATATACCCATTCAAGATTACTCTTTTGCATCCACATCGGTGCTCGTTTAATATTTTCTGCAAAATAATCAAAACCTGCACCTACACCAAGCATTAGTCCATCAATTTTCCCCTGATGTACTGCCATCCATTTTTCCTGTTTAGGTGCTCCCAAACCGATCCAAACAAAATCTGGTTTTGCCTCATTAATCCGATCAATAGCAGCTTTATCTTCTTCCTCTGTTAACGGACGAAACGGTGGACTATACATTCCAACAATTTGAATTCCCGGATATTTTTTTTTCAACTTTTTTTCAAGCAACTCAAGAGTTTCTTCTTTGCTCCCATAAAAATAGTGACGGTATCCATTCTTTGCTGAAATACTAAAAATTTCTCCCATCAAACTTGGTCCCGTAGTTCTTGCCATATTTTTATATCCGCGTTTACGACCAACAGTAGAAAGCGGTCCACCATCTGGAATTGCCATCAATCCACCGTTCTGAACTGCGCAATATGAAGCATCTTCATAACTTGTGACGGTCGTATGTACATTTGAAACACAAATATAATCACCTTTTATATCTGCAATATTTTCTTCCAGATATTCGACCAACCATTCCATATTAATAGCGGCAATATTTACTCCCATAATATTGCATGTTGGAATAAGGGACTTTTTTACTTTCCTTTTATATCCATTACTCATTTATAAGTCCCCCCCTTTTTCGATAAATACTTAGTGCTTTCACCTTGCAACCTCAATCTCTCCGAAAAATATCTCTCGTATAAACCTTCTCTTCCACATCATCAAGACACTTATCATATCTATTTGCGATAATCGCCTGACTCCGCTTCTTGAACTCTTCTAAATCATTTACAACCAAGCTGCCAAAGAACTTCTCTCCATCCTTCAACGTTGGCTCATAAACGATAACTGTTGCACCTTTTGCCTTAATGCGCTTCATAACACCTTGGATCGAACTCTGTCTGAAATTATCAGAATTACTTTTCATTGTCAAACGATAGACTCCAACTACCACGTCCTTTTCCTTACTCTCATCCCAACTATCATTCGCTCCATAAGCACCAGCAATTTCCAACACACGGTCAGCAATAAAGTCTTTACGAGTTCTATTGCTATCAACAATAGCCTCAATCAAATTTTCAGGAACATCTGCATAGTTTGCCAACAACTGTTTTGTATCTTTTGGTAAACAGTATCCACCATAACCAAAAGATGGATTATTATAATGCGTGCCAATACGCGGATCAAGGCAGACACCATCTATGATCTGTTGCGTATTCAACCCTTTCATTTCTGCGTAAGTATCCAGTTCATTGAAATAACTGACACGAAGTGCCAGATATGTATTCGCGAATAATTTGACTGCTTCTGCCTCTGTAAATCCCATAAATAATGTATCAATATTTTCTTTGATAGCCCCTTCCTGTAAAAGTTCTGCAAATATATGAGCTGCTTTCACTAATCTTGCATTCTCTACATCAGTCCCAACTATAATACGGCTCGGATACAAATTATCATACAACGCTTTACTTTCACGTAAAAACTCCGGGCTAAAGATAATATTTTCACAGTGATATTTTTCACGTACACTTGCTGTAAAACCAACAGGAATTGTGCTCTTAATAACCATAATAGCTTCTGGATTGTACTCCATTACCAATTTAATAACCGCTTCAACAGCAGACGTATCAAAAAAGTTTTTCTTTGAATCATAATTAGTTGGGGCTGCTATAACTACAAAATCTGCATCACTATATGCTTCTTTCGCATCTAACGTAGCAGTCAAATCCAATTTTTTTTCTGCAAGATACTTTTCGATATACTCATCCTGAATTGGTGATTTTCTATTATTAATGAGTGCCACCTTTTCTGGTATAATATCAACAGCCATAACTTTATGATGTTGACTTAACAACGTTGCAATAGAAAGTCCTACATAACCAGTTCCCGCAACTGCTATTTTTAAATTCCCAAATTTTTTCATAATCTTACTCCCTGTCTTTTTAGGCACTTTTTAAATTTATACTCGCTTACAAGTCACATAAAGCTCGCCAAGCATCATATCTTTTTTCTACAAACACATTATTCCATTTTTTCCATTTATCATCCATTTCATATTGAAACTCACCTTTGTAGTTTTTCATTAACACGCTTCTCGCATATAAAAATACTTGTTTTTGAATTTTATCAGGCATATGATCAATCCGATGCTTTAAAATACTTGAATATTCATGCAATAAGCACTCATACATATATACATCCCTTGGAAGATTCAAACAGCAACCATCACTAGCCAACTGTTCTGGAAGATATAATTGTTCTAAACATTTTGGATTCTGTTTTTGCCAGACAACATTTGATGCGTTATTCTTATGTTGCAATTTATAATAAAGAGTTTCTCCGAGTGCTATAAATTTATCTGATTGACGATATAAAAGTGCCCTAGTAATCATATCTTCATACCAAAATCCTACCGGAAAACGTACGCGCTCAAACAATTTTCGTTTATATACACCCCCCCAAATATAACTCTTATAAGCAAAAAGTTCCTCTTTCAACGGTCCATTGATTATCTTGTCATCTTTTTTGGCTGTTGCTACTGTATTTCTATCTCTAACCTCTAAGAACTCACACTTTACAATATCTGCATCTTCGCTATAGGCTGCTGAAAGTAATTTTTCCACATAATCTGTTGTTACCCAATCATCATGGTCAGCAAAGCCTATATATCTTCCGCAAGAATTTTCTAACCCTGTATTTCGTGCTGCAGATATACCTCCATTCTCTCTAAAAATTAATTTAATTTTGTCTGCGTATTTTTTCTGAAATTCTTCTGCCCTAGTTCTTGTTGCATCAGTTGAACCATCATCAACCAAAATAACTTCATAAGTATATTTTGTCTTTTGCTTTACAAAAGTCCCAATACACTTATCCAAGAATTGTTCCGAATTATACAATGGAATAATGATTGATAAATCTTTCTTTATTTCTGTCTTTAAAATCTCATCACTTATGCAAGAGATATTTGGTCTCGACCATGTCGACTCAATCAATTCTTTATCTAACATTTCTTTACATATTTTACGCCCCTTACAAATATAAAGAACCCTTGCCTTACTCGTTTGTAATAACTTATAAAATCTTCGTAAAACATTTCTAATCAAATAAATCCCTCCTCATATATCACAAAAGCAGATATAAAATTATAAATTTCTATTTTTACACAAATAATAAAATATTTCTCAGTCTTTACAAATAGCCCTGTTCTTAAAACAGTCAGTACCTATTTATAAAACTCCGCATACCACTCAGCAAATTTCCGTAAACCATCACGTAAACTGGTACTTGGCTTATATCCAAAATCACGTTCTAGAGCACTTGTGTCTGCATAAGTCACAGGTACATCACCTGGCTGCATCGGAATCAACTCTTTATGAGCCTCAAAATCATAGTCTTCCGGTAAAACTTTTGCACGAACTAATTCTTCAGAAAGAATCTGTACAAAATCCAGCAAATTCTCTGGATTCTGATTTCCAATATTATAAACTGCATATGGCGGAATCGGCAAACCGTCTTCGCCATTCTTCTTGTCAGGTGCTTTTTTCATCACCCGTACAACGCCTTCAACAATGTCATCTACATATGTAAAATCGCGCTTGCAGTTTCCGTAATTAAAAATCTTAATCGTCTCGCCTTTCACCAGCTTATTGGTAAATCCAAAATACGCCATATCCGGGCGTCCTGCTGGTCCGTACACAGTGAAGAAACGAAGACCTGTAGATGGCATATTATACAGTTTTGAATAAGCATGAGCCATCAACTCATTCGATTTTTTAGTAGCAGCATAAAGACTTACCGGATTGTCCACCTTGTCCTCAGTGCTATACGGAACTTTTTTATTTGATCCATAGACACTGGAAGAAGAAGCATATACCAGATGTTCCACACCACTTTGTCCATTATCATAAGAATGGCGGCAGGCTTCCAGAATATTGAAAAATCCAACTAAGTTAGACTCCACATACGCATCCGGATTTGTAATGGAGTAACGTACTCCCGCCTGCGCTGCAAGATTTACAACAATAGCTGGTTTATATTCATCAAACAAATTATTTATTAATTCTTTATCTGCAATATTTCCTTTAATAAATGTAAAAGTAGGATACTCGGATAATTCTTTTAATCTGAATTTCTTCAGAGATACATCGTAGTAAGCATTCATATTGTCAATTCCTACGACCTTAGCTGATGGTACTTCCTTATAAATTCGTTTAACTAAGTTTGATCCTATGAATCCTGCTGCACCAGTTACTAAAATTGTTTTGTTTTCTAATTCTATTGCGCTCATTTTTTTCTCCCGCATCTTATTACTTTCTATTATTTGTTCATCTTATTCGTTACAGCATCCTGTGCGCTGTATCTGTTAAACCAGAAAAATCTCAGCACAATGTGCTGTCCTGTTCTATTTGCGGAAAACACAAACTCAGAAGGAAACATTATTATGCTGAGATTTCAAATAACATCATCTTTCTTATTTATAATAAAGTATATTTTATCATAACCTGTCGAATCTAATCTGTCAAGTTACACAGAACCTTCATGCTTGACAACGGAAAGGACTGTTTTAAGCAAAATTTTGATATCCAGTCCAATATTCCAATTCTGTATGTACTCGGTATCCAGTCTCACAACTTCCTCAAAATCTGTAATATCGCTTCGGCCGCTCACCTGCCACATGCCGGTGATTCCTGGTTTAGTGGACATACGGCTTCTGTGGTGAAGTTCGTACTGTTCCCATTCGTCTACTGTCGGCGGGCGGGTTCCTACGAGGCTCATATCGCCCTTGAGGACGTTCCAGAACTGCGGAAATTCATCCAGGGAAGTTTTGCGGATGAAGTTTCCGATTCCCTTTGGATTACCGTTCTTGTCTTTCTTCTCGCTGCCGATGATACGTGGATCATAGTCCATCTTGAACATGAAGCCATCCATCTTGTTCTGGCTCATCAGTTCTGCTTTGCGGGCTTCGGCATCCATGTACATGCTTCGGAACTTGTAGATCTTGAAGCGTTTTCCATTCTTGCCGATGCGCTCCTGTGAGAAGAAGATCGGTCCCGGTGATTTGATATAGATCATCGGGCCTATGATAATGATCAGGATCAGGGTGAGCAGGCAGCCGACAATCCCACCTGCAATGTCCATGAGACGTTTGTAAAGCATCTGCTTCGGCGAAATTGTGTTGATACTGGAAGTGACAACTGTGTAGTTGCCGATTTTTTCCACAAATTTCTTACCGGACAGGGACTGCTCTACAGAACCGAGGCTTAAGTGTACTGTCAGACCCATGGTGACGATCTCATCGATCAGCTTTCTTGGGTATGACTGTGTGTCGGTGATTTTTACAAAAACCTCGTCTACCCATTCGCGACAGAGATAATCGTGAACGGTATCAATATCTCCGATAACAGGGATTCCATTAAATGTGCTGCCCTTGAAGCCTTTGTCCATGAAGGCGATTCCTGTGATGGTGAAATCCTGGATCGGACCGCTCATCATTCGCTGAATCGTACGTTCTGCTTCATCGGATGCTACTACCAGGACCATGGACTGTTTGCTCTTGTTTGTAAGGTTTCTCCTGAGGACATGTTTTTTCCATAAGAGTCTTACGACGTAAGCGATTGCCAGATACAGTCCGGCTGTGATGAAAAATACGATTCTTGAAAAGTCATTAGACTGCTGTGTGGTGAACAGGTATGCCATTGACAGAAGCATTACCATGCAGACATGCTTTACTGTCCTGGTAAACTCGATGTAATAGCCTCTTTTGAGAATGCCCTGGTATGACTGGCTGAAAAAAATGACAGCAATCTGACACAGGATGAAGCTTATTGCTTCACTGCTGTACAACGGGTCTGAATAGGGATTGCCGATCCCCTGGCGGATAAAGTATGCTATGATGAATGCGATCTGGAGACATATGATATCCAGTAATATGAAGTCCCAGTGCTTCAGCCAATCCTCTGCCGATTTCTTATACATATACTCAACTCCAACCTTTTTATATTCGTGTATATCATATCTGCTCGGTCTGGATTCGTCAAGCCAAAATAGGCGTTATTTCGGCACGAAATGACACTGATTTTGACATTTTGGGATTTTTTTAGCGATTATTAATATTTTTTGGTAACTGTTCAGTACCCTCACAGTTACGAAAAAGGTATGAGGAACTTCATCATTAAACCACAAAATTCTTCATACCTTTTTCTTTAAATTGATGCGGACTTACATTTCGCTTAGATAATAATGCACACCATTCCGCCTTTGCTGTCGTTTACGATCTTCTGCATGGTATCCTGCAGTTTTGACTGGCTCTCTTCTCCGATGGAGGTAAGTTTACTTCGGATACCGTCCTGAACCAGCTGTTCAATGGACTTTCCGAAGATGTTCGTCTCCCAGATACTTTCACCACGCTGTCCACTTTCTCCGATATACTGGATCAGATCTTTTGCCTGCTGTTCAGTTCCGACGATCGGTGCGATTTCTGTTTCGATGTTTGCTTTGATCATGTGAATGGACGGGCTCTTGGATTTTATCCTGACCCCAAATTTACTGCCCTGACGTATCACGGACGGCTCTTCTATCTGGATCTCGTCAAGTTCCGGCACTACCACTCCATAGCCGCTTTCTCTCACTGCTTCGAGGGCTGCCTGCACTTTCACATATTGTTCTTTCATCGCTGCCAGTTCTTTCATTGTATGGATCAGATCATATTCCGTCTCCATCTGGATGCCGCTCATCTCGCTCAGGATTCTGTAATAATATTCGTCCTTAATCTGGATTCGGATGCGGACTTTTCCGCTGGAGAGGCTGACATCTTCCAGCAGTACATCCTGTACAAACGGCGCTGTCAGTTGAACGGATTCTCGTGTTACATCTTTAATATGAAGCAATTTCTTCATCTGTTCCCGTATCTGATTCAGAAGCTGTGCCTTTAACTCATAGTTGTTTGGCAGCATTTCCACCCATTTTGGTACGAAGAACTGAATCTCGCTGACCGGAAATTCATACAATATGTTTGACAGAATTCTGGTGATATCTTCTTTTCGAAGCTGTTCGCAGTTCGCCGCCATCGTCGTTACACCATATTTACTCTGCAGATTTCTGACAAGTTCCTGTGTTTCATCTTTATACGGCATCTGGGAATTTACAAGAAGTAAAAACGGCTTTCCCTGTTTTTTCAGAAGGTTAATGGTCAGTGCTTCTGCCTCGAGAAAATTTTCTCTTGGCAGTTCTCCGAAGCTTCCGTCGGTTGTGATCACCAGCCCGATCGTGGCGTGTTCCTGAATGACTTTTCGTGTACCGGTTTCTGCTGCCTCATGAAAGGGAATCGCTTTTTCAAACCATGGTGTTTTTACCATGCGTTCTCTGCCCTCTTCGATGTGGCCGCTTGCATCTTTTACGAGAAAGCCTACGCAGTCGATCAGGCGGATCCGTACTTTCTGATCATCCCCCAGGTTTACGTTTACCGCTTCTTTTGGAATAAATTTGGGTTCTACGGTTGTGATGAGCTTACCTGATCCGCTTAAAGGGAGCTGGTCACGCACTTCCGCCTGTTTTGCCGGTTCCATATCCGGCAGTGCCACCAGCTCCA
>OLNL01001920.1_pt1 | contig 17475 bp, 23 predicted proteins | sample 1672181 | NCBI WGS metagenome assembly OLNL01 (sample SAMEA3136656, study PRJEB25190) | human gut metagenome | biome: human gut; feature: human-associated habitat; material: faeces | place: Austria | collected 2013
AAATGAAAGGAATTGCATATTAAAAATACTAAAGTATTTTAATGTTTGACTTTTTCTTTTAAATTTTTCGGTATTTTAGGTTGATAGCATAAGAATAAACATCTTCCTTCTACTGTATTGCTTATCTGCTTATCCGATTCTCGTTTAATGCCTTTTAAAATTATTTTTGTCACTTCTTCTCTCATATGTTTTTCCTCCTTATAATAAGGTTATATTTTTGAATATTAAAATAGAATAGAGAATGCGTAATATATAGATTTAGATGTTTAATTAATATATTAAACACTCAAATTATTATTTTAAACAGTATACATTGAGCAAGCAAAACTCGGAAAATATAATATAGAAAAATAAATAATGTAGGCTATTGGTTGAAATATATGAAAAAGTTCTATTTTAATTTTATAAATGGTTTGAAAAGAATATTCTATCTAATTCTTGTTAATAATATAAGAACGCTCCAAAATAAATTATTATATTTTATCAAAATGGAAGTTGAAGACATGATTAATAATATGTTTTAAAGATAGCTTTAAAGATTAATATCCAATAATTTTTATACTTGTTTCTATTTTATTGTATTTTAATACTTTTAATAAATTAGAGTAAAAGTAATGTTGCCATATTAATTTTATTATTAAATTTTTTTGAATATTATAAATGAAGAGGGTGTGAAAAAATGGTTAATTATATTTTAAGTAAAATGATTATTAATAATATTATAGATGAAAATGAATTAGATAATTATCATTATGCTTTAGAGGTGCTATTTTTGAAAATGGTTCATTTTATTATGATTATAGGAATAGGTCTCTATTTTAATATTTTAATAGAAACGATCATTTTTTTATATATTTATTGCTCAGTTAGGAAATATATAGGAGGATATCATTCAAAAAATTTATATATATGCTTATTATTGTCTGTATTATTTATTGTTTTTTTAGAGTTGCTTCTAACGTATAAAGAATTTTTTGATGAAAAAATTATTTTTTTAGTAATATTTATAGGATTATGCTATTTTTATCAACATTGTAAGAATTACTTTCTTACTAAAATAAAAAATAATATGGTATTTATCATAATTTCATCTGCATTTTTATTAATAATAGCTCAAAAAGATTATTTAATAAGCATTGCATATGCTATAGTTCTTAATTTTTTTCTTTTCAAATTGTCAAAAATTTAAATTTTAATGTTTTAGGAGGAATAAATATGAAGTATGATCAATATTTAGATGAATTATTAAATAAGACAATCACTACAAAAAAGCAATTAGAAGCAAATGAATATGTTAGGGTTGCTAAAAATTACATATTTAAAACCAATAAATATACTAATTTAGAAAAAATCGATTATTTGTTATTAATAGATAAAATATCAGAAAGTAGACATTTACCAATTTAATATAAAGTTTTAAATAAGATAATGAAGATTTACCTATACGATAATAGAATATATATGATTAAATGATTAAAAATATGCTAAATAGTTTATAAATGTTAAAAATGGTGGAAGTACAAAGCATTTATATTAAAAATTATAAAATATGGGCAAAGAAATATGAAATATTAATAAAAAGATTCAATAATACTATTGGAATTATATGTTTTTTAACAAATAATTGAAATTAAATTATATATAACTTAGGTTAACTAATTCATTATAAAATATTTTAATATTAGATCACCTCCTGTTTTTAAGAAATAAAAAATAAAAACAGGAGGAAGTTATGAAATATAATTATGAAAAAGAAAAATTAAGATGGGAAAAAGATAAATTATTAGAAGAAAAATTATTAAAGAAAAACAATGTAAACCATTCAATTATAAATATGCTTAGAAATTATGATTGGAATGATTTTAAAAGAGAACGAAGTTTTAAAACACATCAAAATGTAACAAAAGATGTGTTTTTTGATTTAAAAGCAACTTATGATGAAAAAGAAATAAATTCTATAAATGATTTAATGGATGAAATAGAAAACGAGAATTTATATAAGATTTTATCTAAAGAAGATAATATTACTTTAAAAATATTAGTTTATAAAATACAAGGATATTCAACTAAAGAAATTGCAAATATATTGGGTATAACAATAGATAATATTTATTACCGAATAAAAAAATTAAGAAAAAAAATAAAATAATTTACAAAATCACTTAATTTCATTGCCTTTATAGTGAAGGGTAAAAAACCTAAGAGTACATTGAAAACAGAATAGTAATATCGGTAACGTTACTTATATTTAAGCCCAATCATAAGTACGCCATGACCAATGTATATTGAGAGCGAGTAATATTTGATGATAATCATAGGTGCTGCTATGAGGCGATGACAATATAAGAATATAATGATACGCATAGTGTTCGCATGAGTAATTAAATTTGCCGCACGCAAAACACTATTGAAGGTTAGAATCCTTTGAGAACATATAACGCCTTGAAGATTATGTGGGACTCGTGGAATTGCATAGCAAAGCAATCTACTGATATTACAATTAACTAAAAGCAACTTTACTGTTGCTTTTAGTCATACATAAAAAAAGAAGGTGATGAAATTGATAGAAAACATAGTAAGAGGAGAAATCTATATGGCTGATTTAGATCCATGTATAGGCAGTGAACAAGGTGGTATTAGACCTGTTGTGATTATTCAAAATAATACTGGCAATAGATTTAGTACAACTACTATTGTTGCACCGATTACAACAAAATTAGGCAAAGCATATTTACCAACACATTTGGTTATAAGTAAAAGAACAGGAATTTATAAAAAATCTATGATATTACTTGAACAAATAAGAATCATTGATAAAAGTCGGCTGTTAGAAAAACTAAGTATTTTAGAAGATCAAGAAATCGATTTAATGGATAGGTCTTTGCGGATAAGTATTGGTTTAAATTAATGTACGATTAATAAATTTGCACATTTGTATGTGAATAAACATCTTAATAAACTAAAGGAGAAGTCAGAAAATGAATATAGTAAATGATTGGGATAAACAAATATTAACAGCACAGGATATTGCAAGAATTTTTAAATGTGGCAAGAATCTAGCTTATAAAATTATTGAAAGTGATGATATGAGTGCTGTTAGGATTGGTTCAACAATACGAGTATCTATGAAATCTTTTAATGAATGGATTGATAATAAAGGTTTTCTTTTAAATAACGAAGAAACATTTGATAATCAAGTTTATACATTAGAAGAAATAAAAGATATCTTAAAAATTGGAAGAAATTCTTCTTATAATCTATTAAATGAAAATTACTTTAAGATCATTAAACTAGGAAAAATTGTAAGAATATCTAAAAAATCATTTGATAACTGGCTTAATAAATAGAATTAGGAGGAACAAATGTGGAAATAACAAAAAGAAAGTACATTACTACGATTACTTATGACAAAATATGTAATGGAGTAAAAAATTCATGTAGAGAAAGCTTTTTTGATGAGAAATATGTCGATATTAGAGTAGATGAAATCAATAATTGTGAATATGATAAAGAATATAAGATAGATAAAAATACATTATTTTTAGATTTTATTGATATCTATTTAAAGAAAGTTTCTTTAAAGAAAGATACTTATAAAAAGTATGAATTTTATGTGAGTTTGACACGAAGATATATCATGGATTATTTTGAAGATATTTATATAAAGGATATAACACAAACATTTATTGAAAATTTAAGCACACAGGTAAATAACCAAGTTTCAAAGTTTGGTAATAAGGAAAAAGTAATCTCAAAAACATTAAAAAATGATATAAAGTTTTTCATAAATAAATTATTTAAATATGCTACGGATATGAATTTATATGATGTTAATCCTATGCAATATTATAAAGTACAAAATGATTCTAATCGTTATTTAGTTGAATGGGATTTTGATACTTTAAATACTATTTTTGAATTATGTAAAGGAACAAGATTACATATGTTCTTGCATTGTTTTTTTGGAACTGATTTAAAGATGAATGAAATTTTGGCTTTAAAATGGGATGACCTTTATATTGGTCATAAAAACATCAAAAAAAATAATTGTTATGCTGTAGTGAATAAAAAATTAAAAAGAAAGAAGATATCCTACATTAATGAACATAGAGAAAATATTATTAAACAGTTTGATCCAAAAATAAATGATGAAAGTAGTACTAGGCTTGTCATTTATAAAATTGAAAATAGTAAGAAAATCCATATTCCTATTAATGTAGCCAAAATGCTAATAAAATGGAAAAAAGTAGAAGGTAGAAAATATCAAATTTCCTATGAAGAATATGAAAATAATGACCTCGTTTTTTCACTGCTTAATGGTAAAGCGTGTGAAGATAGGATTATCAATAAAGAATTTGATAAATTAAAATATGAAAATAATTTACCGGATGTAAAGATGAGCAGGTTGGAATTCTTTTCTAAGGAAAGAATTATATATAAGGAAGAGGTAATGACTATTAGAGATTTTTATTACAGAACGTTATTTTATGATTATTCAGAATATTTTGAAATTGGATACATCAAAAGTGGATTATCGTATAATAACAATATAATACCTATAGGTACAAATTATCGAAGTGTGAATTTAAAAGATATAAACGTACCTAAGAAAAAGGAAATAGATTTATCAAAAATGATTTCATTAATAAAAAATAATTCAAGTTTATCAAATGAATTGACAAGTATACTCAAAGAGTAGAACTTGTCTTTTTTATAATCGCACGTTGGTTAAAACATAATGTTTTCCATAGAATATGGATATAGGAGGAGATAGTAATGGCATCAATTACAAATAGAAAAGGAAAATATTATGTTGTTTATTGGTTTGATTCATTTGATGGAAAAAGAAAACAAAAGTGGGAGCAATGTGAAAACTATGAAGAAGCAATCTTTAAAAAGAAGAAGATTGAAGATGAAGTAAATAATCAAGTGTTTTTAGCTCCAAGTAATCAAACAATCAGAGAATTTTTAGAAACGTTTGTTGAGCTATATGGTACAAAGCATTGGGGGTTTAATAATTATAAAGCTAATACAGGTTTATTGAATAACTATGTTTATCCACTTATAGGTGATAAAAAAATACAATCATTTTCAACGTTAAATGTTGATCAATATATTAATAAACTGACTAAAACTAAAAATGTGAATTATGGTGTAAGAAAAAATGCACCTCAATATGTATCGCCTAACACAATAAAATCAGTAGTAAAATTATTAAGATGTGCATGGCGACAAGCTCTTAGATGGGAAGTTGTAAAGAAAAATGTGTTCATTGATTGTAATTTACCTTATTGTGAATCTAAGGAAAGAGAAATATGGACAGCAACAGAAATACAGCATGCTTTAGAAATATGTGAAGATCAAATATTATATTTGTGCATAAACTTGTCTTTCTCTTGTTCACTGAGAATAGGTGAATTATTAGCACTTACTTGGGATAATGTATTTATCGAAGATGAAGATTTTGAAAAAGACAATACTAGATTAATTATAGATAAACAATTTGTTAGAATTGATAAGGAAATGATAGGTGTTTTAACAAAGGATGAAATCTATAAACAATTTGATACACAACTAAAAAGAGAATGTAAAACAGTATTGGTTTTGAAATCACTTAAGATGAATGGTAAAGCAAGAACTGTGTGGATACCTCGAACAGTTGCTTATATGTTAAAAGAGTGGAAGAAAAAACAAAATGATATAAAAAAGAAACTTGGTAGTATCTATGATGATAACAATCTTGTTATTTGTTTTGAAGATGGAAATCCAATAGAAAAAACAAATATTGAAAAAAGATTTAAAAAGTTTATAAAAGTGAATAATCTACGAGAAGTAGTATTTCATTCTTTGCGACATTCAAGTGCAACTTATAAACTTAAATTAAGCAAAGGGGACATCAAAGCAACCCAAGGGGATACTGGTCATAAATCAGCCGATATGATAACTAAAAGATATGCACATATTATTGATGAAGATAGAAAAGTTAATGCTACAAAGTTTGAAGATGAATTCTACGCTTCTAAAGAAAATGAGGAAAAAGATGATGCATCAGAATTGTTGGATATACTAAAAAATAATGATGCATTAAGAGAACAATTGAAAAAAATGTTATCTTTATAAATGGACTACAGGTCCATTTTTTTCATTGAATTTAAGGCTAAATTACTATAAAATTATTAAAAACAAGGGTTTTCCTAACAATGGCTGTCATAAGTGAGTTCGAATCTAACCGAGGATGAATTAGAAAACATAGTAAAATCAAGGCTTTTGAAGGAATATTTCAAACGAGAAAATTTGATGTTTTCTAACAGATTTCTAACAAAGACATAAAAAAACAGCAAAAAATAGATAAAATTAGAAAAATTATAAGAGACCAAGAAATCTTCAAAAGTGTTGGTGTATATAGACTTTAAGGGATTGAAGAAAAAAATTAAACTAAAAAAATTGGTGGTTGTTAGCCTCCTAAGCGATAGATCGGGTGTTCGAATCACCTCGAGGACGCCAATATGATTAAAAAGTCTTGATTTTCTAAGACTTTTTTATTAATTGAAATTTGGCAATAGAAGTGAAAATAATAAATAAAAGGTGATAGAAAGAAATGTGTCATGTAGATGATTGTTTAAATAGTTCAATTAATTACAATAGATGAGGTTGAATATGATAATAGGTTTTTTATTTACTATAAAGGGTGCATTTAATATATTGAAGGGGTTAAACTATTTTATTTTCAAAGATAATTTTAAAATGATTACTATGGAATTAACATCTGTATATAAATCACCTGTTAGTGTTCATGAAATTACGTATATATATTGTTATCAATCTATTCATCAAGGAACGAATGTAAAATATAAAACCAAAGGACATGATTATAAAAAAGAAGTAGGAGATATTGATTTCTTTTATTATGATGAAAGATTGCATATTGTTTATGAAGATGAAGAATATGTTATTTCTTATATGATTTTAGGAATATTTTTATTTTTATTTGGATTAAGAATAATTTTTTTGTACATATAAAAGAGGATATGATATTCATTAAGATTTGATGCAAAAAAAGATTGTAGGACAGTATCTACAATCTTTTTTGTTCTAGTATTAGAACAAAACTCCTAACGTTTATGTTTGTGTTCTGATATCAGAACACAAAATGTTATTCAAAAGCTTTTGTTCTGTAATGAGAACATGAAATAATATGACATTTGTTGATTTTATTTATACACAAATATGATAAAATAAAGTCACAAGGGGGATTTGTATGGAAAAAGAATTGAACTGGACAGTCATAGGAACAGGTGTGATTGCTAACGAAATGGCACAAGCTTTACAAAAGATGGGTAAAACACTTTATGGAGTTGCCAATAGAACACAAACAAAGGCTATTGATTTTGCAAAGAAGTATGGTGTTAAAAAAGTCTATGATGAAATTGATGAAGTGTTTGATGATGAAAATGTTGATATTATTTATTTGGCAACATCACATAATACGCATTATCAATTTATGAAAAAGGCGTTAGAACATGGAAAGCATTTATTCGTAGAAAAATCAATTACGTTAAATAGTCGTGAATTAGATGAAATGATGGCACTTGCTAAAGAGAAAAATTTAATTCTTGCAGAAGCCATGACCATTTGGCATATGCCAATCTATAAAGAATTATGGAAAATTATGCAAAGCGGTGAACTTGGTAAAATGCAAATCATGACAGTAAACTTTGGAAGTTTTAAAGAATATGATATGAATAATCGTTTCTTTAATATGAATCTTGCTGGTGGAGCTTTATTAGATATTGGAGTTTATGCTCTTTCTGCAGTACGTAGCTTTATGTCTAAACAGCCAAATGAAATAGTAAGTCAAGTGAGGTTTGCACCTACAGGCTCTGATGAACAAGCAACGATTTTGCTTAAAAATGAAGATCAACAAATGGCAACGATTGCTTTATCAATGCATTCAAAACAACCTAAAAGAATTATGATTTCATTAGAAAAAGGGTATATTGAAGTTTATGAATTTCCTCGCGGACAAAAAGCAACGATTGTGGATGCTGTAACAGGAAAACAAACAGTTATTGAAAAAGGAAATACTGAAAATGCACTTTATTATGAAATGTGTGATATGGAAGAAGCTGTTAGAAATCAAGATGATTCACATTTAAATTTAGAGTATACAAAGGATGTCATGGATATTATGAGTCAACTTCGTAAAGAATGGAAAATGCAATATCCAGGAGAAAAATGGTAAGGACAAATTTTTTGTCCTTTTCTTTATGCAGTGATAAAATAAAGGAAATAAAGGAGGATCATTATGGATAAAGTATTAAAATTTTTAAAAGATGCAGAAACTTATTATTTAGCAACAGTAGAAGGTGATCAACCAAGAGTAAGACCCTTTGGAACAGCACATGTTTTTGAAGGAAAGCTTTATATTCAAACAGGAAAAGTCAAAGATATTTCGAAACAACTTCATCAAAATCCTAAAGCAGAAATTTGTGCTTTTAAAAATGGAGAATGGTTACGAGTAAGTGGAAAATTAATCGAAGATGATCGTAATGAAGCAAGACAATCTATGTTAGATGCTTATCCAAGTTTACAAAAGATGTATAAAGCAGATGATGGAAATACGGAAGTTTTCTATTTTGAAAATGCTACAGCTATTTTTTCATCATTTACTCACGAACCACAAATTATTAAATTTTAATCATAAGTTACCTATTAAAGAAGCTTTTAATAGGTATTTTTTATATAAATAGACAAATAAGATAAATTGTCAATATATGGATAGATAAAGAGGATTATGCATTGTTGTTAATATTTCATTTAATATAATAAAATTAGATAAAAGAAAGGATGAAATATCGATGTTAAAGAATGAAAAAGGACAAGCAGTTACACCAAAAACAGTCACAATGACAAAAAAAGATTTTGAAGATCAAGGAAACATCCGTGTTTATTGGTTAGGTGGCGGAGGAGCCATGATCAATGATCATGGAACAGTGATTATGATTGATCCCCTTTTAGAAGGCTTTGATATGACCTTATTGATTGAAATGCCAATTGATGTAAAAGATGTACCTCATGTGGATGCTATTTTAGTATCTCATGTAGATAATGATCATTATTCAAGATCAACGTGTAGAGATTTAAAGGATGTTTGTAAAGAATATCATACTTCTTATTATGTTGCTTCTTTAATGAAAGAAGAATGTGGTTTGGATGGAATTGGACATGATATTGGAGATCATATTCAAATTAATGATATTGATGTTGAACTTACACCTGCTGATCATGCTTGGCAAAACCAAGTCGCAAAATATAATTATCGTATATGGGAAGATCGTGAATATTGTGGTTTCTATGTAAAAACACCAACAAAAAAGATTTGGTATGTAGGAGATTCTAAATTGCTGAATTGTCAATTACATATGGACCCACCAGATGTAATGTTCTTTGACTTTGCGGATAATCCTGTGCACATTGGTTTAGAAAATGCTTATAAACTGGCTAATACTTATCCAAATACAAAACTTGTTTTAATTCATTGGGGAAGTGTTGATGCACCTGAAGCAAGTGCTTTTAATGGAAATCCACAAGATATTTTAGACAATGTCGTTAATCCTGAGAGAGTTGTTGTTTTAGCACCTGGTGAAGAATATGTTGTTGATTAAGAAGTAGAAATCATGAGCTACAGTGAAGTTAAAGATTTTAATTATGATGATTGTTTTAAATTTTGATGTTTAATTGCGAAAAACATGATAAACATAAAGAACTTTTTGCGATTAGAATTTATATAGATGATTTTGTTATCTTTCAATATATCATGCAAAGATGCAGGAAATGTTTCTCGTGGTAGAACCCCTCTTTGTACAAAGCAAAGTGAGTGTTGTTTTAGGTATCAAGCTAAGTTATGGTTATAAAGATTTATGTTTTAGCTTTAAAATCATCACTTCATCAACAAATGCCACTTGCTTGGAAAAAAGAACAATTCTTTTTTCCAGCAACAACTGTTTTTATCAAATGTGCAAGAGAATACTTTAAGAGAGGATAGAAATATCATCTATTTTAATACCTAAAAGGTATCATTATTAATAAATTATAAGTATTAGATATTTAAAATAAAGTGAATTATAATGAAGTTGTAAAGAAAGAATGATACTTATGACAATTGAAGAAGCAAGTAAAAAATATAATATTCCAATTCATATCCTTAAAGAATATGAAATTTGGGGATTGTGTCAAGAAGTTAAAAAAGTAATGGGATCTTGGCAATATGATGAAACAGATTTTGAAAGATTAAACTTGATTATGATGTTATATGATTTAGATTTTACAGTTGAAGAAATAAAAAAATATATGAAACTTTCTTTGGAAAAAAATGAAAGAGAATGTTTAAAGCTTTTAAATAAAAAAAGAAAAGGAATCTTAGATGAAGTTCATCTAAAAGAAAAACAATTATCAAGAATTGATTATTTAAGATATGAGATGGATTGGGAAAATAAGGAATGAAAAAGATTTGTACATTGATGTAACCTTTAATTTTAGTTTTTATCTGTAGTGCTTGCAGTAGTAAAAAAGCAACCGCTAAAAAGAAAACAAAACACAAACAGATTTAAAAGAAGTCTATTCAAAATCATTAGTTATTTATTTCTCTTGGGTTGGAAGTACTCAAAATATTGCCAAGGAAATACAAAAACAAACCAATTCAGACATCTTTGAGATTGTTCCTGAAGTTGCTTATAGTGATGATTATGATATGGTTGTTGATGATGTGAAAAAGGAACAACAAGAAAAAGCAAGACCAAAGATTAAAAATAAAATTGAAAATATTGATGAATACGAAACCATTTACGTAGGGTATCCAAACTGGTGGGGAGAGATGCCTATGATTCTTTATACATTCTTTGAAGATTATGATTTATCTAACAAAACAATTGCACTATTTTGTACAAGTGGTGAAAGTGGATTGTCAGATACTGAAAAAACAATTCAAGTACTTGAACCAAGTGCTCCAATGGTAAAAGGATTGTATGTTTCAAAGTTAGCATCAAAAGAGGCTACAAGTGATGTAAAAGAATGGGTAAATGAAATTAAATAAAAGGAGAGAAGAAAGATGAATTTATATGCAACAGATAAAGAATACAAAGAAAGATTTGATTATTTTTTAGAAGAAGTTAAAAATGATGAAGGAAATAAATTAGATGAACCAACGCGTTATTTAGCTGTTTTATCCGTTTTAATGGGAAATCAAGGAATTTGTGCTTATGAAGAAGTTCTTGAAAAAGCTTTAGATGTTTTGTCGCCTGTGCAAGTAAAAGAAATGGTTTATCAAGCAACTGACTATTTAGGATATGGAAGAATGCTAGAATTCTTAAAAGTTACAAATGAAGTATTTAATAAAAAAGGAATCGAACTTCCATTAGAATCACAAACAACAACGACAATTGAAAATAGATTAGAAAAAGGAATCCAAGCACAAGTAGATATTTTTGGTGAACATATGAATGAAGCTTGGAAAAAAGCAACAGTCAATAAATGGTTAGCTTCTAACTGTTTTGGTGATTACTATACAAGAACTGGGTTAGATTTAAAACAAAGAGAAATGATTACTTTCTGTTTCTTATATGGACAAGGTGGATGTGAACCTCAAGTTATGGCCCATATTCAAGGAAACTTAAATTTAGGAAATGATAAAGCTTTCCTTACAAATGTTGTTTTACAATGTGTTCCATATATGGGATATCCTCGTAGCTTAAATGCACTTGCTTGTATTAATAAAGTAGAAGATTAAATATTGAATATTTGTGGTATTGCAAAGCAATACCACTTTTCATATATAGAGGGGTGGGAAAACGATGAAAACTATTGTATTACAAGGAAGTTTACTAGTAAATGATCAACGAATATCCTCTGAAAACTTTATCAAGTGAGCAAATGAAAAGAGGTATGAAGTAAGAAGTTTTAAGGTTTCGAAAATGAATATTAAACCTTATCTTGGTTGGGTTGCCTGGGGTTATAAAGAAATCATTATTACGTAATGATTTCTTTATGTACAAATATAGGATTTTATAACAAAAAAGGGTTTAGCTGAACCCTTATTTAATTTCTATCCAATATCTTTGAATTGTTTTACCATCTTTAACAATTTCATTTTCTAAAATAGCACCATTGTTTTTAATTGATTTTGCAGAACCAATATTATCCTTATCACAAACAAGAAGTACTTTATCAATATTTAACTTTTGACATTCTTTTAAAGCTAAACCGATGATTTTAGTTGCATAACCTTTTTTTCTTTCACTTGGTCTTATCCCATCACCAATATGTCCACCGTAATTTAATAAATAATCATTAAGTTTATGACGAATATTGATGGCTCCAACCATTTTATTTCTTTCTACATCTAAGGCGAAAAATGTTGAATCTTCTACCAAACCAGGTTTTGGATTTTTTAAATCAAGACTATTAATATAATAATCAAAATTATGATAATCATTTTTAAAAATAGAAGCTGGAGAAGTATTAGCTTCAGGATGATTATTATTATAATCAATCCACTCCTTCAACATATCTACAATTAAATCTTGATATTCATATGACGCTTTAATTAATTTAATTGACATAATATAATCTCCTTTTATTAAAATATTTCTATTATTATAACATTTGTAGAATATAGTACAACCCTCTATTAAGTTGTACTTAATAGAGGAAAGTGCATATTATCTATTTTATCAAATATTTTAATAAATCTTTAATAGTGACAATACCATAAAAACATTGGTTCTTTAAAACAATAATATCTTCATAAAAACGTGAATGTTCATTTTCAAGAAAAAGTTGACAAACATTTTTAATAGGTAAATGGGAAGGAACAATTAGAGAGTCTTTAAAAAGATTAGATTCAGCTGCATCTAAATTACAAAGCATATTCTCTCTTTTTAAATAACCTAAATAATGTCCTTCATCATTGATGATATAAATTCTTTGAGTGGTATTATTTTCTTCAAAAAGTTGATAAGCATTGTTTATATTTTGATAAGTTTTTAATGTACAAGGGAAATGACAAAGTGAATCTATTGTAGGAATGTCTAAAGTTTTCTTATATTTCTTGTATAATTTTTTGATAGTTTCCTTGATATCTGGTAAAAGATCCTCAAAGTTATCAATAGGTTTCTTTAAATAATAACCTTGACCATATTCAACCCCTAATTGAATTAAACATTCAAGTTCTTCTTTTGTTTCAATTCCTTCAACAATTAACTTATAATTCATTTCCTTACAATAATTTACCATAACTTCAACCATTGTATGTTTATCTTTATTTAAGTGAATATCTTGAATAAGCTCTCGATCAAGCTTTAGATACTCGGGTTGTGTATGATTGATTCTATTTAAATTAGAATATCCTGAACCAACATCATCAATCGCAATTTCAAAACCTTGGCTGCGATAATGTCTAACAGCTTGTTTAAATAAATGTTTATCTTCTATAGATGTTGTTTCAGATAATTCAAAAACAATATTATTAGAATCTAAATGATATTTCTTTAAATATTCTTTTGTGAATCCTTGAACAAAATCTTGATCAAGTAAAATATTAGCATCCACATTAATAAATAACTTTTTACCTAAAGGCATTTGTTGACTTGTTTTAATTGCACATTTACGACATAGTTGATCTAACTTCCATGATTGTTCAAGCGTGTTAGCTATCTTGAATAATTCTTCAATATTTATAGGGCATGATTCTAAAGTAATACGACTTAAGGCTTCGAAAGATACTATTTCTCCTGTTTTTAAGGAAACAATAGGTTGAAAAACACTTTTTATTTTCTTTTCATTAATAATCTTAAAGAAATCACTAATCTTTTTTTCATTTAATTTCATTTTTTTAATCCTCTATTCTTTTTTAGAATATATAGAAATATGAAAAGAGTTTCTATCAATATTCAATAATAAAAAGGTTAAAAATAAGTAAAGAAAAGAAAGTATTGTTTTTATTATCGAATATCGATATAATGAAAGTGAGATAAGTATCGATATTCGATAATAAAAGAGGTGAGAGAATGGCTAGAAGAGAATTTGAAACATTGACACCACAAATGTTTTATATATTACTTGCACTTTATGATCCACTTTGTGGCTTAGAAATTATGGAAAAAGTCAATGAAATGAGCGAAGGAGATGTAAAAGTTGGAGCTGGTACACTTTATGCACTTTTGCCAAGATTTGAAAATGAAGGTTATATAAAATTAGTAAAAGAAGAAAATAAAAGAAAGGTTTATCTTATTACAAATAATGGAAAAAGAAAACTTGAATCGGAAAAAGAAAGGATGCAAAAACAAATTATTTTGTTTATGAAAAGGGATTACGAAGATGAAATATAAATATACATTTTTACGCAATCGATTATATTATGATGAAATACTTGTTCCTTATTTAGAGAGAATGTCTAAAGAAGGATGGAATCTGGTTTCTATGAATACATTTTTTAAGTTTGAAAAGACACCACAAACTTATAAATATCAAGTCGATTATAATCCATTAACGGATGAATATTTAGAAACATTAAATTATTTAGGGTATGAACATGTTTGTTGTGTGCAAGATATGCATATTTATCGTAATCTTGATTTAAATGCAGAGGATTTATCGAGTGATGAAGATATTTTATGTGAAACAAAATTAAAATTGTTTAAACTATGGATGATTATTTTTTGCCTTTTTTCAGCAATTTTCTTTTATGGCGTCACAAAGTTTTTATCATGGCTTTATCGATATACGTGGGGTTCGTTGCTTTTAAACTTAGATATGTATTTTACTTCATTATTGTTGTATGCATGTAGTTTTCTATGTGTTTTAGGTGCATTATCTCTCTTTGTGAAAAGAAGAGCGTTAAAGAAAAGAACGTATTCTTATCAAAAACTTAAATATTTAGATGGTATTGTGCAATTAGTAACAATTATTTTAGCTGTTTTTACAATTCTCATGTTTTTTGTATTAAAGATGAATCGTTTAAGTACATTATTGAAAATAGGCGGATATCTTATTATTACTATGACATATGTGAAAATCGTAAATACAAGAATTCCTTTAATAAAAGATACCGCAAAGAAGAAAATAATTATAATTATGACAGTGGTAATTTATGTTGGTATTTTTAATCTTTATGGAGAAATAGATTTTTCTAATTTAGATAAACAAGAAGTAACAATAACTTTACCAAAAAACAAAAAGATTGATGTAAAAGATTCAAATCTTCTTGTTGATATTACAACATTTAATCAAAAAATAGGATACGATCAAGAAGTAGATGAACCTGTTTATTCTTATGAAGGATATTATCAATGTGCTAATGCTTTTATTTCAAAGAATATCTTTAAAGAATTAGTGGTTGAACATGAAAGAGAAGAAAGAATGCCAAGTGATGAAGAAATAAATAAGATAACGGATGAAAAAGGTTCATGGAGTAGTGATGAAGTTAAATATGATACGTATCAAAATGTTTTAAAGAAATATAAAAGTAATCACTCAAAATATTTTGATACAGTTATTGAAATTGGACAATATAAATTAGGAATTAAAGAAAAAAATATACTTGTTGTTTATGATGAAGATATTGATTATTTTTATAGTCATTATCTAAATCTTATAAAAAAATAAACGATTGAATCTATTATTTTTTCTTGATAAAATTCAAGTGTAAAGAAAGTATACCGTTACCAATAGGCAAAATAAAAATGGTTGGGTTGTAAGTAGTAGTTCTTCACTATTAAGTGAGGGGCTTTTATTTTAAAGCTAAAAAGGAACATTAATCTTGTTCCTTTAAGCTTTCTTTATAACTTCTTCCAATAGGAAGATGAGTTTGTTCTTTTAAAATAACTTCTTGATTTTTTACTTCTTGAATAAATTGTTTATTAACAACATAAGATTTGTGAATTTGAATAAAATCGAGAGATTGTATTTCTTTAATAAATTGACTTAATGTTTTTCTTTCAATCATTTCGCCATTGATTGAATGAAGAATGATTTGATGTCTTAGTGATTCAACATAATAGATTTGGGATAATCTTATTTTAGAAGTAATCCCATTTCTTTGATAAAGATAATATTGAAAATTCTTTTGAATTTGTTTTTTTATAAAATCTTGATAATGAATAAACTGTTTTTCTAATTCACTATTAATAAAATAAAGATGTGTCTGCTTTTGTAGACATATACTTACTAAATCAAAATCTTTGGGTCCAATAATATAAATAAGTGTACTTTCTAATTTCTTGAGATGATTTAAAATATTTAAATCATCCTTTTTTTCTATTTCTACAAAATAAATATCTTGAATGGATTGATGTGTATAATTTGTAAGAATGTATTCTACTTGTAAATTATCAAAGAATTGATGAATAAGTGGTTCTATTTGTTTGTAATGTTTTGAAATAAGAGAAATTCTAATCATGATTTTTCTCCTTTTCAACGAGGGCAATATGTAGATTGATATCTTTATTAGAACAAAGTGCTTCTAATAAATGATAAGGATCAACAAAACGCACACCTTGTTTTTTCATCAATTCAATTCCTTGTTTAAAAGATTCTCTATCATGACTTACAAAGTTTTCAATAATATATTGTGAACCATCCAACATATTAAATTTAAAAACAATTTTATATCCTGAACCATCAACTAAATATTTAGATGGATAAAAAGAGTAACGATAATAAGATATTTGTACAAAATCAATTTGCGAAAGTCTTAAATTGATTTGATATCGAGGATATTTATTTCTAAAAAGAAAAGAATAAAGATATTTTGTTTTATCTAAATTGTGATCGAAATGAATATATTTTAAAGAATTTTGATCTACTTCCCACATAGAGTTTAAAAATATTAAACTTGGCAAAACAAATATCATCACTATAAATAAAGTAGTAATAAAAATAAAGAGTAAACATTCTTTATAGTTATCATACCCTAAATCAATATTCATTAATAAAAAGAGATAAAAAAATAAAGGAGCTAATAATCCAATGCAATATTTTATAACTTTCCTTTTCTTTATTTTTCCAACCGTAACTTTCATAACTTCCTCCTGCTTTGTATTATAACATATTCTTTTCTATTTTCTTTTGTTGTTGATGTCACATTAACTGTTGTTGGTGCCTTTTTTAATTAAATGAGAAAGAAATTAAACAATAATTAAAAAAATACTTGAGTATAAACCTACTCTATAGTCTACATTGAGGGTGTAAGGAAAAGAAAGAAGGGAAAAGATATATGATTGGTTTTACTTTTAAATATTTCTTTAAAGAGATGAAAAAGAATATAAGTATGATAGGGGTTATAACAGGATCATTATTATTACTTAGTTTGATATTAAGTATGTTTTATAATACAACGCTTAATCCAAATTTAAATATGGATGATCTAACGTAAGCGCCAAATAAAATAGTGGATAAAAATATAGAATTTTAAGAACTACA
>OLNL01001931.1_pt1 | contig 17404 bp, 11 predicted proteins | sample 1672181 | NCBI WGS metagenome assembly OLNL01 (sample SAMEA3136656, study PRJEB25190) | human gut metagenome | biome: human gut; feature: human-associated habitat; material: faeces | place: Austria | collected 2013
CAGTACCGCCGATGGAAGCAAGTCCACCAACCATGGATGTACCACCCATTACACAACCAGCGATTGCTTCGTTGTTGTACTGATCGCCATAACCAGGCTGAACGGTTGTATATGTAGCTACGAAAAACAGTGCTCCAATTCCAACTAAAACACCGCAGATTACATAAGAAAGCATGTTCCATTTCTTTGTATCTACACCAGAAAGTCTTACGGCTTCTGTGTTGGATCCGAGGCAGAGGATGTAACGTCCAGGTTTGGTATTGTAAAGAATGATTCCACAGATAATTGCTGCTCCGAGGAAGATTACCAGACCTACCGGAAATCCTTTATAAGATACGATGTTACGGAACCAGCCGTTTGCCGGGTCACTTGCCAGCGGCCAGCTTACGGACTGTGTTTTTGTGAATACAGATGCGATACCTTTTGCAATATTCATGGAAGCCATGGATACAATGAATGCCGGAACTGATAAGTAAGATACCAGCCATCCGTTAAAGATACCAAATGCAAGACCGATCAGTACACAGATTACCATTGCTGCTGCGCATGGAACCTTGTAGCTTGTCATGCAGTAACCGGAAACGAGTGCACAGCAGAACATTACCGGTCCGATGGAGAAATCGATTCCTCCTGTTGCGATTACGAATGTGACACCAAGTGACAGGAAGCCAAGGAAATATACATAGTTCAGTGTGGACTTGATACTGTCTCCAACAGGGAACTTACTTCCGAGAACCACCTTGAAAACTACGAACATCAGAATCAGGATGCAGACAAGTAAGATCCTGTTCAGGCCGAGTTTTTTCACGATTGGATTTTGTTTCAGCTTTTCCAATTTTTCGCCCTCCTTAAAAGTTTTAGACACACATCTTGCGTTTTCTATATAATACCGTGAATACTGCACAATTGTAATGGAAAATCTTACAAAAAAAGGTTAAATATTTACGGTTCGTCCATAAATATTTAACCCTTTTTATATTTTTTTTACTATTTTACTAGGAAAGCTTCAATGTATTGAACGGAAACAGCAGTTTTTCGATTTCACTGTCATACATATTATCCGGTGTCACAAGTTCGCACCCGGAGTTTATATCTTTCTCATAGCTCTTACCGCGGAGCATCAGAATGGTCTCTTTTACACCAATATAACCCATCTTAAAAGCTTTCTGTACAACAAGGCCTTTAAATACTCCGTTTTCCATAAGCTGAACAGCCTCCTGCGAACTGTCTACGCCGACTACCTGGATTCTGTCTTTGGCTCCGGCCGCTTTTACTGCCCGCGCCGCTCCGACAGACGAATACTCATTCATTCCGGCAACCATCTTGAGATTTGGATATTTTTCCATAAGCTCCTGCGTAAGTTTACGCGATTTCTCATACTGGGAATCGCAGTAAACTACTTCAACAATATTTTGTGCCAGATCTCCGAGTCCTTTGCGGAAGCCTTCTTCACGCTCGACTGCAGTTGATACTCCTTTGACATGGGCAACGATCGCAATCTGATCATCCGGACCAAGAAGTGTTGCCGCAAATTTCCCCAGTTTTTCTCCTGCCTCGAGGTTATCTGTCGCTACCGTCAGATCCTGTACTTTCTCCTCGGTATAAGAATCGATAAAACTGATGCGGATACCTTTTTCTTTTGCCTCTTTCAGAAGATCATTGGATTCTGTAAAACTGGATGGTGAAAAAAGGATTGCATCCGGTTCTTCAGAAATAGCTTCTTTCAGAAGTTCATTCTGCCGCTCAATATCATTTTCCTCTGCCGGTGCTTTGATCTCAATATCGGCATTATATTCTTTGGCTGCCATTTTGGTTCCGAGGATCAGTGCTTTCCAGAAATCATTCGTGCTGTCCTCAACTTTTGGAATATAAACAAGGGACATTCTTCTTTCTTCAATTTTTTTCTGGCGGTACCACGCAGTGCCTCCGATTCCTCCGATCAGACAGACAACCAGGCAGATACTCAGCCATTTTTTCTTTTTTATCATTTCTGTCCCTCCTGTCTGCCCGGAATCGTGATCGTTGCTGTCGTGCCTTTGCCCGGGGTGCTCTCATATGCGATTCCGTAGTCTTCTCCATAATAAAGCTTCAGTCGTTTCTGTACATTGTAGACACCGACCCCGTTGGAATGATAATTTACTTTGTGTCGGTCATAAATATGAGCCAGCGTTTCTTCATCCATTCCGACACCATCGTCAATGACCTGAAGAACAGCATTTCCGTCTTTTGGAAATCCCTTTATAATAAGAAGTCCTTTGCTCTCTTTGTACTTCAGACCATGGTAAATCGCATTCTCAATAATCGGCTGAAGCACCAATTTGATCAGTGGGATATGTAATATGGAAGGATCTACATCAATCTGGAATTCCAGTTTGTCTTTGTAACGCATTTTCTGGATTGTCAGATAGCCACGTGCATATTCTACTTCATTGGCAATCGGAACAACCTCATCCTCGTTACTGATACTCTGGCGAAGAAGCCTTGCAAGTGAAGCCGTCATCAGGACAACTTCTTCGTTTTTCTTTCCTTCAGCCATCCAGATGATAGAATCCAGCGTGTTGTAAAGGAAATGTGGGTTGATCTGAGACTGAAGTGCTTTCAGCTCGCTCTTTCGTTTCTGTTCCTGCTCATGTACATTCTGCTCCATCAGTTCCTGAATACGGTGTGTCATCACATCAAATGATTTTGTCAGACTGCCGATTTCATTTCTGGAATCCACAACAACATCAGAAACGCTGAAATCTCCTTCCTGAACTTTTTTCATGGAATCACGCAATTTCTGAATTGGAAGTGTAATACTTCTTGCCATAAATCTGGAAAAAAGGAGCGCCACAATCACCAGAACGACCGCTGTCAGTACATAAATGCTCTGCGCCTGGCGGCTTTTGCTCAGGAGTTCGCGCACATTGGTGCAGTCAACAACGGTCCAACCGGTCTTATCCGATCTGGAAATGGAATATAATTTTCCGTTGTTTCCGGTTCCGGTCAGTACCGTATCCTCATCGGTATCCATGATCAGACTTATATTTTCTGTCTGAAGTTCGTTGTAAAGCTGCTGCTGCTGCGGATGATAGACAATATTTCCCTTTGCATCAAGGATAAATGCATATCCTTTTGTTCCTACTGTACTCTGGTCGCAAAGTCCACTGATTGCACTGTAATTTAGATCAATAAAAAAGACGCCTTCTTTTTCTCCGCTGCCGCTGCGGTCACGGATTCCACGGCTTAAAGTGATCACCCACGGACGTTCCCCACTGATAATATGCTGCACATGAGAAGAGGTCAGTGTCGGTCCTTCCGGACTGTTCAGCGCCTGCGTATACCATTCCTGTGTATTGATATTCAGATCATGATTAACAGATTTGCTTCCATTATTAATAAGCATCCTGCCGCTTTTACTGATGATTCCTACATTTCGAATATCGCTTCGGCTGTCCAGAATGGTCTCAAACTGTTTCAGGATACGATAACGTCCTTCGCTGTCAATTTCGTCCGAAAAAAGATAGTCCTGGACATCCTCGTTGCTCGAAATCAGATAGGCAATATTTTCCATGTAATCGATGTAGGAGTCAATGTTCTGGTTCATCTGCTGGATGATTGTCTGTGTATACTGTGAAGAGTTTTCAAAAATAGAAGTATTTGTAAAACGCATCGAGACACCTGTCACGATCACAACGGCACTCAGAACCAGAACGGCTACCGTCGCAAAAATAACACTCTGAATACTGCTGAATCTTCCGATAAATCTTGCTGACAGATTCTTTTTTTTCATCGGCGTTTCTCCCTTGCATATTCTGTCGGTGTATAGCCTGTCATCTTTTTAAACGAAATACCAAAATAGTGAGGATCGGAAAATCCGACTTTTTCAGCAATCTCATAGTTTTTCATCGTAGTATTTTCCAGAAGTTCCTTTGCCTTCTCCATACGGGTACGAATCAGAACTTCCGTAAAGGTCTCACCGGTTTCTTCTTTAAATATGGTACTGAAATAACTGGTGCTGATATTTAAATAAGAACAGATACTGTTCAGGCTGAGATCCGGAACCATGTAATTTTTCTGTATATAGTCGATTGCAAGACGTGCCTGACGCTCACTGCTTGACGTATTCATTGCAGAAAGAATACTGATCACACGTTTTGTATGGCGTGCAACTACTTCGCATGCCTCTCCGAAAAACTTCTGATCAGTGATCTCGCGGATCAGTTCATCTCGGCCTTCCCGGATCTGCTCCATATCTGCTGAAACATCTTCGCAGGCATTGTCCATGGTTCGTATAACCTGTTGAAGATACATACAGGCACGGCTTTTTTGCATCAGTGCATTACGAATCAAATCTTCAATTGATACAAGCGTCTGAAAGACCAGGTCTTCCTGCCCGGTTTTTAATGCTTCTTTCAAAACAGAAAGCGGTTCATCTATCGAGATTTCCTGTACCGGATGTTTTTCTTCCATATCAATAAGAAGATTCCCTCCCAGAAGGTAACGGTACTGCAGGGTATCCTGTGCCATGTTGTGGGACTGTACCAGTTCTTCCGGTTTCTTCACCCATTTACCGATTCCCATAGATACGTCAAATCCCATAACTTCTTTTGTCTTCTCCTGAATTTCCCGACAGATTTCTCTTGTCTTTTCGGTGAAGTTGCGGCTCCATTTTTCCTGAAACAGGATTCCGACACGATTGTTCCCTTCCTGATATGCAAATCCTGCTTCTTCACGTGTCACGATCTCATCGCTGATATTGTAGAGAACAAATGCCATGAGTGCACTTTCCTGCTGTTTTTCGGTATCCAGTTCATACATTCCTGAATAAAGGTCGATATCAAAAAGAGCCACACGATAGCTGATTGCAGAAATATCGATTCCCATCTCTGCAAGGCGCTGGATGCTTTTGCTCACATCGGTGGTACAATTGACCAGAGCCTCCATGTTTTTAGAACGGATTACCTGTACATTTTTGCGGTATTTCTCTGAATTTTCGGTCAGCTTGTTCATTTTGGTTTTTTCACGGCGAAGCTGATCGACTTTTTCTTTCATTTTATTGATCACTCCGGTAAGTTCCATGGCAGTCACCGGTTTCAGAAGGTATTCGCTGACACCATACTGGATGGCCTTTTTGGCGTATTCAAATTCGCCGAAGCCGCTGAATATCACGATCACGACATCCGGATAATTGTCATGCAGAAATTTACTGAGTTCCATACCGTCCATATATGGCATGAGAATATCGGTCAGAACAATGTCCACGGGATGTTCTTTTACAAATTCTGATGCCTGTTTGCCGTTTTCGCAGTCACCCACAAGTTCACAGTCCAGACTTTTCCAGTCGATGTTTTCTTTGATGGCATCACGAACAAGGATTTCGTCATCTACAAGTAGTATTCGATACATGTATTTTGCTCCCCCATCTATATCAATTCATGTACTTCTGGATATTTCCCAGTATTTTATTGTAACATGATTTGGGGTGTTTGGGTACAGGAAATGTGGGAGTTTTGTTAAAAAAAATACAATAAAAGGGATATAGCATAATCACATCTCCACCATGTTATTTTCCCAATAAAATACCCCACACAGGCGCTTGCTTTGCGTGGCCCGGTGGGGTGCGCGAAGAGAGAGCGGCCTTCGCAACTGTGAGCGCACTCCCCTCGCAATTTTTTTTAATTGTCAAATTATTTAACGGATCTGAGGGCAGTTCCCTTATTTTACAATATATCCCTCTTCATCCCACAGATCATGCCAGTCTTTTGCGCCTTCCCACAGGAATACCTGGCCTTTAACCAGTCTGTTTCCTTTTTCGAGTGTACCGATCTTTGCCATTTCCTCATCGGTCAGCGGATCTTCTGTGACGCATTTCAGGTTGCTTACATAGTTATGTACTGAGAACGGAATGGAGATTTCTCCTCTCTGATGAGCCCATTTCAGAGCGATCAGTGCCGGATGAACACCATGTGCTTTTGCAATCTCCTGCATTTCCGGTGTCTGCATATCAGCAACATCTTCCGGGCAGATATCTCTTTCCGGTCTTCTTGGTGAACCAAGTGGCATATATCCTACCGGCTGAATGTTGTGTGCAACAAGATAATCATACTGCTCCTGCTGCTGGAAGCATGGATGAAGTTCCAGTTCACATGCTGCAGGTTTGATTCTCATTAATGGAAGAACTGCTTCCAGTTTCGGAATGGTCATGTTGGAAATACCGATGTAACGGATTTTTCCTTTTTCTACCAGCTCTTCGCACTGACGGTAGGTATCCATGAATTCTTCTACGCTAAACGGTCTGGAATCCGGATTTCTGGAATCTACATCACAAAATGGTGCATGGTAATTCGGGAATGGCCAGTGAATGAAGTACAGATCCACATAGTCGCATTTCAGATCCTGAATGCTCTTTGTGCATGCTTCTTCTACTTTTCTGTGCATGTCGTTCCATACTTTTGTCATGATGAAGAGGTCTTTTCTTTCTACGACGCCTTCTTTGATCGCTGCTTCAAAAACTTCACCGATCTGATGCTCATTTCCATAGCATGCTGCACAGTCAAACATACGATATCCGCTGCGGATTGCTCCTGCAACTGCTGCAGATACATCTTCTGCGTTTACCCTGTCAGAACCAAATGTTCCCATACCCATACATGGTACTTCTTCTCCTGACGGAAGTGTTACTTTCGGCACGATTGCCGGATCGATAAATTCTGCCATTTTTATTTCCTCCTGATTTTGATTATATAGTTTTCGTTTTCTTAAAGTCTTTGTATAGCAATCTGCGGTAACAGTTTTTCCATATCTTCCATTACAAAGAATCCAGTCTCTTCACGCATCGCTGCTGCCGCGGAGATTGCGCTTGCTCTTCTTAATGTTTCTTCGAGAGAAAGTCCCTCGCTTAAGCCCAGTGCAAATCCGGCTATCATGGAATCACCACATCCTACGGTATTGACTGCATTGATCTTCGGAACAATTGCACGGAAGATTCCTTCCTCCCCCACGGCCAGCGAACCGTCTGCGCCAAGTGAAACCGCAACGATTTCCACGCCATTTGCGTGAATCGTTTTTGCCGCATCAATGATATCCTGCATGTCATCGCAGTGTTTACCGGTCAGCATACGGATCTCATCAATGTTTGGTTTGATCAGTGTCGGGCATGCCTCGATGCCCATCTCCAGAAGCTTACCGCTCGTATCAAGGATTACCGGTTTGCCGGCTTCTTTTACAATCCTGACCAGTCTCTGGTATGCTGTTCCGTCAAGTCCTTTCGGCACACTGCCGGACATGGATACAACGTCTGCATCTTTTACCAGTTCTCTGAATTTCTTTTCGAATCCGGCAAAATCTTCTTCTGTCAGTGTAAATCCCGGCTCCAGAAATTCTGTCTGCACATGATTTACCTCATCCCAGATATTGATGCAGGATCTGCTCTCTGCATTCACATGATAAAAATCACCTTTGATGCCGAATGGTTTCAGCGCATCTTCGATATAGTTTCCTGCATGGCCGCCCACAAATCCGGTTGCAACAACCTCTGCCCCATAAATAGATGCCGGTTTGGATACGTTCAGACCTTTACCGCCGGGAACATAAGAACATTCCCGGACACGGTTGACTTCGCCTGTTTTAAAATCATCTACCACATATCTTTTGTCGATTGCGGCATTCAATGTCACTGTCAGTATCATTTTCACTCTTCCTCGTTTGATAAGAGAATCTTTCCTTTTACAAGTCCCGGTGTTTTAAATAACTGGAATGCTTCCTGTGCCTGGCTCATCGGGATCTTTTTGTAAACGAAGCCCGGATCAAATTTCAGCTGGCCTGTTGCAAAATAATGCGCTGTCAGATCCCATTCACGTCCCGGGAACGGTGCACTGTAGGACATCCAGGAACCGGTCAGTTTGAACTCTTTACGATTCATGTTTTCCCACTGCGCAGGTGTGAAGGTCAGATTCTCATGTGGAGTACCGATAAAGCATACATGAGCTTTGTTTGCAGCAAGTTCGAAGGCCATATGCATGGTTGGAACCTGTCCTGCTGTCTCGAATACAAATCCGTATCCTTTGCCGCCGGTGATCGCCATTGCTTTTTCCATGTAACCTTCTTCTTTTGTATTGATGACTTCATCTGCACCAAGACGTTTTGCAAGATCAAGACGCTCATCGCTGATATCGAATACAACAACTTTCTTTGATCCGAAGATTTTTGTCCACTGCATAGTGAACATTCCGACTGTACCGCCGCCGAGGATTGCTACATACTCTCCGCCATGATAATCGTTCTGGAATACACCATGGATAGCCACAGTTGCAGGTTCAAACATTGCGCCCTGCTCATAGGAAACGCTCTTGTCAAACGGAACTGCATTCTGCTCCGGAACTACAACATAATCTGCGTTGCTTCCCTGCTGTCTGGAACCGATAAAGCTGTAATGTTTGCAAAGGGAGAAGTTGCCCTTCTGGCAGTCGTCACATTTCATGCATGGAAGAAGTGGTGCTCCGGATACACGGTCGCCGACTTTTACCTTTGTTACACCTTCACCGACTTCTACTACATCACCGGAAAATTCATGACCGAGAACGATCGGGTAAAAATGTACGCCATGATTCAGAACACGCGGGATGTCAGATCCGCAGATGCCGGAATATCTGACTTTGATCTTTACGGCGCCTTTTGTTACCTTTGGTTCTTCAATTTCCTGATACTGTACATCTTCATTTGCAACTACTACTGCTGCTTTCATAATATATTACTCCTTTCGTGAAAGGAGGGAAAGCTCCCCACTAAAGTGGGGGATTACTCCTAGGGGACGAGCGCGTCGCCCCCTCGGGCACCCCCTGCGCTTTCTGGAAAAACAAGCCCATTTTATTGAAACTTGAAGTTCTCGGGAACTGTTTTCTCTCCTGACTATTCAAATATGTAAGTTATCCCGCGTGGGGACATTCTATTTGCTCAAAATCATTAAATCACTTTGTCATCATATGTGCCAGAGACTTGTAAAGTTCAAGATACGTCTCATAAGTCTTATCATACACTTCTTTATTCTCCGGGTTTGGCTCATGGCGACGTGTTTCTGTCACGGTGATGGAAACTGCTTCATCATAATCTTTGTAAAGTCCGACTCCGACACCTGCAAGGAGTGCGGCTCCAAGCGTTGTTGCTGTATCGGATGCCGGTACAACGATCGGTTTGCCTGTGATATCGGATTTGATCTGTGTCCAGAGAAGAGAATTTGCAGAACCGCCCATTGCTCTTAAAACTTCTGCATTTACTCCGGCTGCCTCTGCCACCTCAAGATTGTGGCGCAGAGAAAGTGCCACGCCTTCCATGCAGGCACGTACCATATGGCCTTTGGTCTTTGCAAAATCAAGTCCGTAGAAAACACCTTTTGCATATGGATTCCAGATTGGGGAACGCTCACCGGACATATATGGAAGGAATACGACTCCGTCACTGCCCGGATTGATTTTTTCTGCAATCTCATTGAGCTGATTCAAAGAAGATGCTCCTGTCTGTTCCTTCATCATTCGCTCATAATCGGCAAATTCACGTTCAAACCAGCGCATCACTCCGCCGCCACCGGTCGTTCCGCCCTGCAGAAGCCATTTACCCGGAATGACATGATACCCGAGGATCAGTCGTGGATCTGCTTTGTATTCATCAATGCAGATGCTCATTCCACCTGCCTGTCCGCCCTGTTCCTGTGTTTCTCCCGGATGAATGACACCGGCACCCAGAGTTCCACAGGCTGCATCCAGACCACCTGCTACAACCGGGGTTCCTTCCGCGAGTCCGCACTCTGCGGCTGCTTTTGCTGTCACGGTACCTACGATATGGTCACATTCGCAGATCTCCGGCAAAAATTCCATCGGAATTCCGAGGCGTCTGCACATCTCTTCGTCCCAGCATCCCTTCTTCATATCGAAACAGTGAAGACCGTATCCCTGAGACATATCCTGTGTGATCGCGCCTGTCAGCTTAAAGGCAATAAAACTGTTGGACTGGAGGATCTTGTCGATCTTTTCATAAACCTCCGGAAGATTTTCTTTGTACCAGATGATCTTTGCTGTCGTATAAGACGGCTGAAGTGAATTTCCTGCAACTTCAAAGATTTTATCCTCACCGATTTCCTTATTCAGCCGTTCACAGATATCCTGTGCACGGGTGTCCATCCAGATCGGTGTATTGGTAAGTACTTTGCCCTCTTTGTCGAGCGCGATGGCAGACCAGCTCTGTCCGTCAATGCCGACTCCGGCAATCTCCGCCGGATCAATGCCTGCTTTCTGCACGGTTTCTTTCGTTGCCCTGCATACAGCACTCCACCATTCCTCCGGATTCTGCTCCGCCCAGCCTTCCTGTGGATAGTATACCGGATAGTCGCCATTGGCTGCGGCAAGGACTTTGCCCTCTTTATCAAACACCGCTACCTTACAGGCACTTGTTCCGATATCGATTCCAAGTAAATATGATTTCATCATTTTGCTGCTCCCATTTCTCCGGCTGCCCGGAGTTCCTTCTCTTTATCAGATGTTCATGCAAAAACCCTTACGGATTTTCCGGCAATGATCTCGGTCTCAAGTTTCTCACTGAAAAGCTCTCCGGATGCCTCGCCGGTATTTTCCAGATGATTCAGCATAACCTTTGCAACTTCTTTTGCTATGCCGTCCGTCGGCTGCGCTACGATCGTCAGCTTCGGATTACATGCTCTCGCAAACTGCAGGTTGTCAAACCCGATCATCGACAGCTGCTCCGGAATCCGGATGCCCAGTTCGTTTACTCCGATCATGGCCCCCATAGTCATTTCATAGTTCGTCACAAACACTGCTGTCATCTCCGGATTATTCTGTACAAGTTCTTCAAGTCCCCGGACACCGCCCTGAATCGTATAGTCTCCATGCCAGATCAGAGATTCACTCACCGGGATCCCGGCACTTTCCAGTGCTTTATAATATCCTGCCATACGTTCCTGCGCAGTAAAAACTTCTTCCGGTCCGCCGATGATTCCAATATTTCGGTGTCCTCTCTCGATAAAATACCGGACTGCATCTTCGGCGGCTTTTTTATTATCAACCAGCACACTGTCACAGTTGATACCCTGAATCTTTCGATCAATCAAAACGATCGGTTTACCCGTCTTCTGAAACCTTTTCAGGTGGTTTCCCTCTTCATCAACCGGCATGTTGATGATACCGTCCACACGCCTGCGAGTCAGGAATTCAACTGCCTCCCGTTCCAGTTTCTTATCGGTTCGGCAGTCGCAGACGATCGTCGCATAACCATGACTTCGCAGGACATCCTCCATACCGGTGATGATCTCGGCACAGAAAGTATTGTTCAGCTCCGGAATGACAACACCAATCGTTCTGGTCGCGTTCGTCTTTAAACCTCTTGCCACCTCATTGACTTCGTAATGAAGTTCTTCGATAGCTTCCTCAATCTTTATTCTGTTTTTTTCACGGACATTTCCTCCGTTAAAATAGGAAGAAATCGTAGCCAGTCCAAGTCCTGTCCGTCTGGCTATATCCTTCATGGTCGCTGCCATTTCGCCTCACTGCCTTCTGCTTTTATTCTGCTTTACCGTCGCATCCGCAGACTTTCATTCTTGCCATAACCAGTTCTTTCACTGCTGCGATTGCTGTCTTGCCATAAGCTTTCGGATCAATGGTATCCGGTTTTTCTTCAAGAAGTTCTTTGACTGCTTTGGAGTAAGCTGCACGAAGTTCTGTCGCAAAGTTTACTTTGCAGATGCCGCGTTTTACGCAATCGCTTACATCTTCGTCACTGAGTCCGGATGCTCCGTGAAGAACCAGCGGAATATCAACAACTTCGCGGATCTCACTTAAACGTTCTTTATCAAGAACCGGTGTACCTACATAGAAACCATGTGCTGTTCCGATTGCAACAGCCAGAGAAGTAACACCTGTACGCTCAACAAATTCTTTTGCTTCCTGCGGATCTGTATTGGTGTCAGCTTCTGCTTCAAGATCATCTTCCTTGCCGCCGACTTTACCAAGCTCTGCTTCACATGGAATATCCAGTGCATTTGCTACATCTGCTACGCGTTTTGTCTCTGCAATGTTTGCCTCGAAGTCCAGTTTGGATCCGTCGATCATAACAGAAGTATATCCTGCATGGATTGCCTGCATAGCCAGTTCAAAACTGCTGCCGTGATCAAGATGAAGGCATACCGGGACAGATGCTTTTTTAGCTTCTGCTGCAACGATTGCTGCATAGGTATCCACAGTACCGTACTTTACAGTAGATGGAGTTGTCTGGATCATAACCGGTGCTCTCAGTTCTTCTGCGGCCTGAATGATGGCTTTCACCATTTCCATATTCTCTGCATTAAATGCTCCGACTGCATATCCACCTTCCTGAGCTTTTAACAGCATTTCTTTTGATGTAACAAGTGGCATAACTTTTTCCTCCTTAATGATATATGTATATTTTTTTGTTTTACTACTTGTGATTGATCGGAAAATTTCAAAACCGAAACGTTTCCGTTTTGAGTTAATCATACATCGCCTCCCGCATTCTGTCAACCGTAAAATATTTATCTTTTATCGGAAAATTTTCCCTTGCATTGTACAGTAATTACAGGTAAATTGAATATAGAAAGGCGTATTTTAAAAGACTGCGCCGGCGAGAAATCAAATTATCTGAACGGAGGCATAAACGACATGTTAAAAGGTATTCCTGAAATCTTATCACCAGAATTATTAAAAGTATTATGTGAAATGGGACACAGCGATCGTCTTGTTATCGCTGATGGTAACTTCCCGGTAGAATCCATGGGTAAAAACGCTATCACAATCCGCTGCGACGGACATGGTGTTCCGGAAATCCTGGAAGCAATTCTGAAAGTTTTCCCACTGGATACTTATGTAGAACATCCGGTAAACCTGATGGAAGTAATGCCTGGCGATGATGTAGAAACCCCGATCTGGGATACATACAAAGAAATCATCCGTAAATATGATGACAGAGGAGATGCTGTAGTAGGAAACATCGAACGTTTTGCATTCTATGATGAAGCCAAAACAGCTTACTGCATCATTTCCACAAGTGAAAAAGCTCTGTATGCAAACATTATGCTGCAGAAAGGTGTTGTCATCAACAACTAATTATCGGCCATCTTTTTTCAAAAACCCCGGGGATCTTTGGAGACCTCCGGGGTTTTATTATTGCCTGTTTTAATCCAGTTCGAAAAGCTGACGTTGTTTCAGGTCGATGGATGACCATACCGTACTTGTATGTTCCTGACCGTACAGATATACAGTACTGGAAACTTTCGCATACAGCTTACAGGACTCTTTATATCCATTGCTGCCATTCTGGTTTCGCAGATACTGTTCGATATCAGAAACTTTCAACGCGTAGGCACTGTTCTGGAACAGATGGAATTTGCCATCACTGCCACTCTCAATTGTACCGATATTTCCATAACCGCTCAGACTTCCGATCTTCGCTGTAATATCAGATACCTTCTTCGTGGTCGGGCATCCGTCTTCTACACTGCCATTTTCATCTTCAATGTAAAACTGAACAGTCATCTCCTGTTTATCAAGTTCTTCCTGACTTAAATCAGCACTTACCATATTGTAATCCCTGACATTGATGTAGAAATCCATATTTTCTTCCAGTGTATTTGCTTCACCAGAATCCCATGATGTCTGGTCTGTCATATAAAATCTGGTGCTCTCTGTCTCTGCTGCCGGATTCAGTGTTTTTACAAAGTTTACTTCCGGTTTTACCGCAGTAACGTTTGCCGCTGCCACGATCGTATTGATAAACAGTTTGATTTCATCATCATTCTGTACCCGCCGATGTCCTGCTCCGGTATAAATAACATTCCCCTTACTGTACAGATAATAATTATTTCGAACATCATTTGGTGAATTCTTATAATAATTATCCGTCAGACAATACCAGGCAACCACATCGTTCATTCCATCGCTCTGATCATTGATATCTCGATCCTGCTCCATCCCAAGCTGATAATACTGTCCGTGTGTCTCTGCAATGGTAATACTGTCGCCAATCACATAAGGATACTGCGTGATCGCACCATCATTTACCTTTGTTGCCCTTGTTGTCAGTGTATCTCCCGAACCGAGCGTTTTACCGTCCAACATTGCATTTGTATATCCCTGTGTCTGTGCATAGCTCTTTGATTTATCACCGTTTTTATATGCCACATCACCTGCCAGCGTAAGCAATGTCTTAAAGTCCACACTTCCATCTGACAATGGTTTGCCTTTTTTGAGCAGTTCAGAAACCGTCTGATTTCCAATCGTTGCATCAGAAGTAATACCATAGCGGTCCATACCTACTACCGAACGGAGAATTGTATTCAGCGACAGGCCCCAGTTTTCATTTTTTGCAGTATACCACAGCCATCTGTCGGCATAAATACCAATGCTTCCGCCGTTGTTTACTGTTCCATTTAAATTGTAACCGTCCCTTGCGATCTGGTCGTATATTTTTTTATGATCAGTATTGATATAAGAAGTCGTGTCATGTGCAAAAATAACACTCTTTCCGGATCGGATAAATTTCAGGATCTCCTGCACCGCATCTATGGAAATATCCTGATACACATCCTGGAATCCTATGATCAGCATCTGCTGATCATCCAGCAGATTTGCAAAGGTTGTTTTCTGTCCGTTTTTATCCAGAACATTTCCATTATTAATGTCTGTAACATTTCTGGAAATTACATTGATATTGAAGTCCTGCACTCCGGCTATCAGATTCTTAAAAATGCTGCTATCCGCAAGTGTCCATGTACATGGATTTGAACGATTTGCTGAATTATCCTGTGGAACAAGCTGCAGAACATTGATTGTCTGTTTCGCAACCCCATCCGGTTTCTGCTGTTTTGCATAGCCAATCTCAGAAGTATGGATATAGGTGTTACGGTTGCTTGTCAGTTCCAGTTTCCAGGTAATCAGCTTATAGTAATCTGACGGAATTTTTCTGGTAACGGTATATTTCTTTCCAAGCTTCAGTTCATAACGCATATCTCCGCTACCATAATCTTTCTGTGAAAGGACATTTCCGTCTTCATCCTGCACGACCATATATTTGTCCTGCGATTCTTTCTTTGAAAGATTACCGTCAAAGTTCAGATCCAGGTAAAGTTTACAGTCATAAGTTGTCGTTGCCGGGGCTGCATCAGAATCATTTTCTACCGTAAAAGTATATTTCAGCTCCCCGTCAATATATCCTGTATCACTGAGATCCACAGGTGTCTTGAATGTGCTGGCAGTTCCCAGCCGCTGCGGTTCCTTCGGTTTGCCTCCGTTCTCATCAAATTTGATTACCGGCTTTGCCAGATTCATAAAGAAGCTGAGATCTTTTGCTCCGCTTTCCAGTTCTTTATTCGTAGCTACATTTTCATATTTCAGTGCGTCCTTTATGAACTGGTAATAATACGAAGCAGAATCTATTTCCTTTGAATTGCATGAAATTTCACATTTATGTAGAATATTTTCCTACCTAATATTAAAACTGACCTTTTGGATAGTCCTCCGCACAGGTAACCGTTCAAAATCAGGCCAATTAGATGGTCTGAATAATAGTAAGTACAATACCGGGTAACCAAATTTCGGGCTGTGGATGACTCTGATAATAGTAAGTACTGTTTTGGTCCACAAAATTATGCTTAACAAATACCCCTGACCATAGTAAGTTGGAATAGAGTCCACAAAATCTCAATAAATCGGATGACTCATATTGTAGTAAGTGTATTCCGAGGCATTGCAAACGCTAAAATCGGATGACTTTTATTATAGTAAGTCTATTATCACGCAAAAAGAGAAGCCTTTTCAGGCCTCTCCTCCGTAAACTTATGAATGATCATTACTCTCTATCTTTTCTCATGAATGATCATTACTCCTTATCTTTTCTTATAATGATAGATCAATAATCCTGCTACTGCCAGAACTGCCACCGCAATGATCCAGATAAACGGATTCTGGTACCAGTGGCCGGATATACTTCTGACATCCTGTCCGGAAGCCTGACGGCTCACGGCATCTGTCTCATCCTGTGCAGCTTCTGTATCTTCTTTTTCCGGTTCAGCTGTTGCTGTTGCCGCCGGAGTTTCAGTCGCTTCTGTTGCTGCGGTCGATGCCGGTGTCTCGGTCGGTTTCGGAGTTGCTGTCACTTTCGGTGTCGCGGTCGCTTTCGGTGTGGTTGCCATCGCTGATTTTTCCGTTGTTTTCGAAGCTGCTGCCACTCCTGAATCCTCGACAGGCTCTGCGCTGACTGCATTTTCTGCTGCCGCTTCAGCATCAACGCTTTCTGTCTGCGCTTCCGGATGTTCTTTCAGCCATTCTTCTGTCTTCTCCAGATTCATCCAGCCCTCGGTTCCATCTACCGTTGTCACACCCCAGTGACTTCCGTCCACCATTTCGGCATCTTGTGTAATATGAAGCGTTTCTCCGTTTTCGATGTCGCGTACACCCGGGACCTCGCCGTATTTCTCGCCCGGTCCCTGATAAAGCTTCTGCGTGCCTTCTTCTGCATAAGCTTTTACATCATAATCCGCACTATAATTTACATGATCCTTTCCTGCAATATACAGTTCTGAATCAATCGCTTCCTTCCGGGACTGCGCCGGGCGGCATTCATCCAGCGGTGCATAACCTTTCATCTTATGATATTCTGTATACCCCCAGATCCGGCTATTCTCTGTATCTTCAGCCTCTCCTGTAATATGAAGCGCCGTACCGTTTGGTATCTGCTCATCATTCAGCTTCGTTGAATCAAAATCCGGCTGTGAATAAAAATCAATTCCTCCTGCCTTTGATTCCACAATCATATAATAGTCTGTGCTGTAATCCGGTTCTGTCTTACCTGTCTGCACATCTGCCATGACATTGACGCTCATACAAAGTCCCATCAAAATAACCAGAAGACTCTTTGCCAGTTTCTTCATTTTATTTTCTCCCCTTCACTCCGTATATCTTCCGTATTTTCAAAAAGTTATAACTTTTTGAAATTCTGAACCTATCATATCACAGACACAACACAATGATAATCCTTTTTTGTCATAAAAAACTGATGTTTTTCGACACATTTACAGTATGAATAATATCTCCCAAAAATACAACGACCCCGGAGGATTCTCCGAGGTCATTGCGTTTATCATGACATTTCAAATAAAGCCTGTTTTATTATTTGTACAGTGGTCCGTAGTTCTTGCATGCACGGAAGTCTGCACCTTCTTTATCCATTCCGAATGCATTCCATGCTGCCGGACGATAGATATCTTTTTCCGGTACGTTGTGCATGGATACCGGGATACGAAGCATAGAGCACATTGTAATCAGGTCAGCTCCGATATGTCCGTAGGAGATAGCACCGTGGTTAGCTCCCCAGTTGTTCATTACATCATAAGCTGTTTTGAACGGTC
>OLNL01001932.1_pt1 | contig 17400 bp, 15 predicted proteins | sample 1672181 | NCBI WGS metagenome assembly OLNL01 (sample SAMEA3136656, study PRJEB25190) | human gut metagenome | biome: human gut; feature: human-associated habitat; material: faeces | place: Austria | collected 2013
CCTTAAAGATAAGGCAATGAATATAGAAAATAAACCAATATTCATATCTCTCTCCTAAAAAAATTATAATAAACAAAAGAAACCATTCTAGGCGCCAACACTAGAATGGTTTCTTTTCTACTAAACTTGTAGAATATAGCTATTCTTTGCTACAATACAACTATGCCAAGAATTCAAAATGATTGTATAAATACAATAGAAATTAAAAAAAGTAAATTTATTACCTACCTTCATAGAACACAGGATGAACAAGAGGCAAAAGACTTTTTAAAAGCTATAAAAAAAGAACATCCCAATGCCAATCATCATTGTACAGCTATGATAATAGGAAACATTATGCGATCTAACGACGATGGAGAACCAAGTCAGACAGCAGGTCACCCTATGTTAGATGTGTTGATGCATAATGATATGCAAGATATTCTAGCCATTGTAGTACGCTATTTTGGAGGAATCAAGCTTGGAACTGGAGGACTTGTAAGAGCCTATAGTTCGAGTATTTCCCAAGCTTTAAAAGTGGCAACACTGACAACTGTAACTACACTTCAAGAATTTCAAATTCATTTTTCTTATGATCTCATTGGAAAAATTGACCATTACTTTAGAACACAAAACATTGAAGTTATTGAACAACAATATGAAGAAGATGTTGTCTATCATTTCCTTGTTCTAGAAGATATTTCTAAAGATTTAATGGAACTCACAAATGGAAAAATAAAAATTCAATACATACAAGACATTGAAACCGAATGCGTTATTTAATCCGCATACTATGAATATGATATACTTTAGAAAAGCGAGGTGCCTTTATGGATAGTATTCTTTCTCTTATTGCCTTTTTTGTGATTATCTTTATATTTGGAACCCTAGCAAGCTGGCTACTTCCATTTATTTTACCAATCATCATTTTCTTCTGGATTATTTCCCTATTTACAGGAAGAAGGCATGTACACGTTCACACTTATCGCAGTACACAAAGCCAAAATGAACAACCAAAATCAACTCCAAAACATGGAGCTATTGATGTTGAATATACGGAACACGAAGAAGATGGAGATAACCAATGATTTGTCACAATAGTGTTGGATATGATGCACAAATCAAAGACTTGTTGATTAAATCCGCATTTAATATGGATAAAAAAGAAATCGATGCCTGGATAAAATATCAATATGATCCACAACACATGTTCTGTTTCTGGCAAGACGATAAGATTACTTCTTGTCTTCAAGTCACAAAAAGAACAATGATGTTTTTAGATCGACAAATGCGCGTATCTGTGATTGGTATGGCTGCAACTTTACCAGATTATAGACAAAGAAAACAGTTTTCTAACTTATTAGATGCTGCCATTTCACAAGCTACCTATAACGATTTATTAACCATCACATATACAAACATGCCTAAATTATTTGAGGCAAAAAGCTTTCAACACATTTCAAACACAAAAGAATATTGGATTGGAGCTCCATTATGCAGAAGTGGTAATCCTTATCATGTAAAACAAAAAGCAGAGAACTTATACACATTATATTTCCAATTCATGCAGTATTTTGATGGCTGTATTCTATTAAGTGAAGACGAATTCAACAACCTTATTCAATATCATAAAAGCTTAAAAAAATCCATTGTCACAATGGTTAATGAAGATAAACAACCGAAAGGATTTGCGATATATTCCACAAAAGACAATCAGGCTCATGTAGAAGTTTTAGTTTACTTTGACTCACAAGCCATTCAAGATCTTCTAAGTTATTTATCTATCAACAATGAAGTAACATCCATTCTAATCAGTGAAAGCGAAAGATTTGATAAATTATTCCCGCTTCATTTTCCTAGAACCGATAAAAAATTAATGGTCAGACTCAACAATTATAAATTATTCGATAAATTCTCTAACACAAACGTTAGAAACGCAAAAACAGCTTATGAACTATTAGAAAAGCCTACATGGAACCATTTCCAGTAGGCTTTTTATTATGAAACGCAAAAAAGGAGGCATCGCTAAAAACCTCCCTTTCTGCTAAGAATAATGGATTTAGATACTTTCAACAAGCATCCTCCATTATCTTAACACGTTTTAAATGAAATGAAACAAATTATTTTTGTTTTGCCAAAGCCTCCAACATATTTCGAGCCACACTGTACTCATAATAAGGACCTCTTCCAAAGCTGTGCATGGCGCATACGAATGTTCAAACATCGACAACATCTATAAATCATTGCCACCATCACCGTAATTCCAATGATAAAAACGTAAAAACAACTTATGAATTATCATAAAAGTCTACGCAGAATATTTCCAGTGGGCTCTATTTACTAATTCATGAAACAAAACTTCTGCCAGCTTTTACTCCATTCAATAAAATATGATCGGCTTCTGGAATCCAACGGTGATCTTCAACAGTTGGAAGTCCATCATGTACTGGCCATGATCCATGTGTATTGTCTTCATTACTAGAAATAAAGACAGCACTAGGAATACCCAAAGTTGCCAATTCTTTATTGATGGAGCGAATACTTTCTAAGTCGGATGCCGTATAGCGTTCTGGATAGAAATTGTGGCAAGTTGAGAAATTCTTTGGATTTGCCCCATTTTCTAAAGCCATACGAATAGCTTGAATCATACAACTTGATAATTCGATTGTAATGTTATAAGGGTTGTTGATTAAAGTCACATCTCTTTGATCAAAATATGGTAGGTCCATACGAATGATATCTATTTCCATTTCTTTAAAGATGGAGATATCACTTTCGCTAGCACCCATTTTCTTAAAGAATGCGGTGTTACAGTCACCAGATACCTTCATTCCATGTTTATGTGCTAAATCACAAAAGTTTTTAAAATAATCAAATACTTCTTCTTTTGTGCCCGGAACACTAAACATACTTGTAAAGATTTTTGTGAAGCCATAATGGCTTGCCATTGTTAGATAGCCTTCAATTTCCTTCATGGTTTCTTGTTCCGGATATAAAGAAACTCCTAAAATTGGTTTTTTTAACTAGTTTTGTTTCACCTAAAAGTCCCATTATTTTCTCCTTTTAAACTAATTTTGCATGTGAACCATTTCTTCTTCAAATATTGGATACGAAATAAGTGTTTTACCATCTAAATCCTCATTAAACATATTCACACCACTGATCTGACGATTATTGTATGTCGTATAATAGTAAATTCCATTTCTTAAGTCGCAACAAGACGTATAAATTGTATATTCATACTTTCCTGGTTCCACTTCACAAAGACCTTTTTGTTGTTCCACACTACCAATAATGTGGAAATATTGACTTAAATCATTCTTATCACTCGTCGCATTGGCTCTTGTATAGGCAACACGCACAAATCTTGATCCACTCGATAAATCACCCGGAAGTCCCATAGCTCCAAAACCACGTGAATAAGCAGTTAAATCCAATCCAAAGTTATTTTCAGGCTGTTTGTTTGATAAATACATATAGTCATTCAAACGGAACAACTGCATAGGTAATGGCGGATTGTTTGTCAAAACATGCGTAGGATTATCATATACATGCATACCATCTTCCATACACTCCACGACAATGCTTTCATTTTCATCACTGATCATATAGTGTAATTCAGCTACTGGAAAGTGTTCATTAAATGGTGTGGCACAAACATTTGTATTTTCTAATACGACTCTTGCCTCTTTGACACTTGCACATTGCGATAAGATCCAAGAAATAAATTCAAAGGCAGCCACATTGTTTTTACCTTCTTTTGCTTCATAAAACTTTGCATTCCCAACAAAGTTTAATCCAGCCATTCCCAAGCCTTTCTCATTCATGGCATCATAATATAATGGATACTCTTCAAATACATGGGCCATTCCAATCAGAGCATAATGACTTTCATGTTTATCTAAATGTCTAAAATGAAAATCATAATTGCGTGGCGTAACAGCTACTCGTTCTCCATATGAAAATTCATAATCTAAATTCCTTCCAAAAAACTGATTAAAGCTTAATGCGGTACACATTAAAATCATCTCCTTCTACTTAATAGCTTAACACAAACCACAAAAAGATTACACACATAATAATGTACAAATCAAAATATGTGTTCATTGCGTGACATTCAAAAAAACTATATATTTTAAGTGTCATAAGAAATGCCTTATCTTATGATTAACCCTTTGGAAAATTATTCAACCCTATAAACTCAAGATACATTTTTATCTTAATAATTTTCCTCTCCCTAAAGCAATGTCAAGCCCGGACATTGCTTTTTATTTTACCTAAAAGAAAAAAGCCATAAGTTTCCCTATGACTTAAAATGCGAATACAATTCCTACAACCGCACTAACTACAATAAACCAGATTGGATGTAATTTAGGTTTATACTTACTCAATGCCAACAATACGAATAGACAAATAAACTGCTTCCAATGAAATGTTGAGAAAGTATAATCACCAAATAAAGTTGTCACCAAAATATCAATGGTAGCCACGGCAATAAAAGCAACTACGGCAGGTTTTAATCCGGCAAAGATTTGTTGAACAAGCTTCGCCTCTTTAAATTTTTCTAAGAAATTGGCAATGATACAAATAATAATCAAACTTGGTAAAACCAAACCGAGTGTTACCACAATGGATCCTAATATGCCATATTGGCTAAAACCTACATAACTAGCCATATTGACACCCATTGGACCTGGTGTAGATTCACTAACCGCAATCATTGTAGATAGATCACTCATAGTATACCAGCCATAGCGAACCCCAATCTCTCTTAAAAAAGGAATGGTCGCTAGACCTCCTCCTACCGCAAATAGGCCTGTTTTAAAAAATTCTAAAAACATCAACAACAATTTAGGCATTTTTCTTTAACCACCCTATTCTAGAGAAGATAACTCCGGCTATGCCTGCACCAATCACAAGTAACACCGTAGATACTTTAGTAAACATCGCAAAAATAAGAGCTACCGCAAAAATCAAGAAACCAATCTTATTTTTAATATTGCCCTTCCCTAATTTTAATACCGCATTGATCATCAACATACATACAGCTACACGAATTCCATTTAGTGCATGTTGTACAATGGCTAAACTTGAAAAGTTTGTGATCAAACCTGCAATCACACTAATAATGATGATGGATGGAGTAACTACACCTAGAGTAGCGGCGATAGCTCCTGGAATTCCTGCTTGGTAGTATCCAATAAAAGTGGATGTATTGACCGCAATAACACCAGGTGTACATTGGCCAATCGCATAATAGTCCATGACTTCATCTTCTGTTGCCCAATGATATTTTTCAATCACTTCCTTTTGAATCATTGGCAACATGGCATATCCACCACCAAAAGTAAATAGACCCATTTTAAACCAAGAAACATATAATTGAATGAGTTTCTTCATTTTACTCTCCTTTTAATACAAATTTTTCAATAACTTCACAAACAGCACCTTCTTCACAAGTAGCCGTTGTGATATAGTCGCAATCCGGCTTGATACCAGGTGCAGCATTTTGTACTCCCACACCTAAACCAGCATCCTTGATCATAGATAAATCGTTATAGTTATCCCCAATCGCAATCGTATCCTGAATGTCAATATGTAACAGATCGGCTAGTTTTTTTAGTCCAGCCCCCTTATTTACACCCTTATGGTTAAATTCAATGTAACGATTACTTGAATATGAAACATCCATATCAAATGTAATATCCTTTAGATCACGATCAATATTTTGAAGATAGTCAAAATCCGTATTTGTATATAATACTTTTACAATTTCCTGTCCCTTTAAAAAATCCAAATTTTGATCAAATACCTCAATCATTTCCTGACGATTCTGCACATATCTTTTTTCATCTTCCGTTAAATTATATGCATATACTGCATCATGCGTATATACATGAATGACTACATCATACTTTAATCCGCGCTTATATAATTCTTCAGCTTTCTCAAAAGAAATACCTTCAAAATGCAAAAGTCGATTGTCTTTATTTTCCGTAATAGCCCCACCATTATATGAAATCACATATTGATTGGCTTCATCAAAAAGATCCAATTCCTTAAGTGTACCCTGAACTGTGTTATAGCCTCTTCCTGTAGCCAACACAAATTTAACACCTAAATCTTTCAATTTCTTAATGGCCTCAATATCTCTAGAATCAATTGTTCGATCGGGTTTGATCAAAGTTTCATCTAAATCACACGCAATTAACTTATACATAAGTAAACACCCTCCCTTAGATATGGAAAAATTATAAACCATATGTTTTCAAAAAAAAAGTAGCATTAAAGCTACTTATAATACAGAGCCAATCAAATGAACTACAAAAGCTAAAATCCATGCAAGTACACATTGCCATGCAACTACACCGATTGCCCATCTTGCGCCTAGTTCTTGTTTAATAGATGCGATAGCCGCCACACATGGTGAATAAATCAAGCAGAATACAAGTAAAGAAGCAGCTGATAGTGTAGTTAATGCACTATGTAAACCACCTACAAATAATACTTGTAGTGTAGAAACAACACTTTCCTTAGCCATAAATCCACTAATTAAAGATGTCACAATACGCCAATCTTGAAGTCCTAATGGTGCAAATACAGGAGCAATCCATCCGGCTACCATTGCCAAAATACTTTGGCTTGAATCTTTGACCATATCGAATTGTAGATTAAAGCTTTGTAGGAACCACACAAGTACAGTTGCCACAAAAATAACTGTAAAGGCTTTTTGTAAGAAATCCTTCGCCTTTTCCCACAGCAATTGACTCACATTCTTTAATCCAGGCAACCGATAGTTTGGAAGTTCCATCACAAATGGAACAGCTTCACCTTTAAATAAAGTATTTTTAAATAAGTATGCGATTAAAATACCTACGACAATGCCCAAAACATAAAGTCCTGTCATAACTAGGCCGCCTTGTTTTGGAAAGAACGCATTCACAAAGAAGGCATAAATAGGTAATTTTGCGGTACAAGACATAAATGGCGTCAATAAAATCGTCATCTTACGATCTCTTTCACTTGGTAAAGTACGTGTCGACATAACGGCTGGTACCGTACAACCAAATCCAATCAATAAAGGAACGATACTTCTTCCTGACAGCCCAATCTTTCTTAATAGTTTATCCATAAAGAAGGCTACACGCGCAATATACCCACTATCTTCCATCATAGATAAAAAGAAGAATAGTGTCACAATGATTGGTAAGAAAGATAAGACAGAACCTACACCTGCAAAGATACCATCAATCACCAAACTATGTACAGCATAGCTTACGTGAGCACTTGTCATCCATGCATCCACTACTTGTGTGATCCAATCAATACCTAGTTCTAATAAGCCTTGAAGCCATGCACCAACCACATTAAATGTTAGATAGAATACAAGCAGCATTATTCCAATAAACATAGGAATTGCGGTATATTTACCCGTTAAAATACGGTCAATTTTTTCACTTCGAACACGCTCTTTACTTTCTTTAGGTTTTACTACGGTTTGTTCACAAACCTTTTCAATAAAGGAAAAACGCATATCCGCAATGGCCGCACTACGATCGAGTCCACGCTCTTTTTCCATTTGAAGCACAATGTGCTCAATCATTTCTTTTTCGTTATCATCTAAATCCAAACGATCAAGAATCAAATTATCGCCTTCAATAATCTTACTGGCCGCAAACCGCAAAGGAATATCTACCTTTTTGGCATGATCTTCAATCAAATGACAGATGGAGTGAATACAACGGTGAACAGCTCCACCAAAATCATCTTCTCCACAAAAATCTAAACGGCCTGGTCTTTCTTGATATTTTGCGATATGAATCGCATGTTCAATCAATTCATCTACACCTTGGTTTTTGGCTGCAGAAATAGGTATAACTGGTACACCAAGCATAGTCTCCATACCATTGATATCAATCGAGCCTTGATTGTTGGCAACTTCATCCATCATATTAAGTGCAATAACCATCGGAATATTCATTTCTAAAAGTTGCATAGTCAAATATAGATTTCGCTCAATATTTGTGGCATCTACAATATTAATGATAGCCTTAGGCTTATCATTTAACACAAAATTACGCGATACAATTTCTTCACTCGTATAAGGTGACATCGAATAAATACCTGGTAAATCTGTCACCATTGTATTTGGATACCCTTTGATTGGACCATCCTTTCGATCGACGGTTACACCCGGAAAATTTCCAACATGTTGATTCGATCCTGTTAATTGATTAAACAAAGTGGTTTTTCCACAGTTTTGATTTCCTACCAAGGCATATGTTAAACAAGTTCCTTCCGGCAAAGGATGTTCATCTGCCTTTACATGATATTTACCATCTTCACCTAAACCAGGGTGAACGGTGTTATTTATATTTTCTGCACTCTCATGCTTTCGTGTTCTCTCATCAATTAATTCAACCAATATTTTTTCAGCTTCATCTAAACGAAGCGATAATTCATAACCATGAATCTGTAGTTCCATTGGATCGCCCATAGGCGCAAACTTTACAACTGTAACCTCGGCTCCAGGTATAACTCCCATATCTAGAAAGTGTTGTCTTAATGCACCGGTTCCTCCAACAGCCTTAATCAATGCACTCTGTCCTATTTTTAACTCTTTTAACGTCATGCATATCCCTCCCTAATCAGTCTAATTATATCCACATTATTTGTGTAGTCAATTATCGTACATCATATTTTTTAACTATTCGTTGACAGAATACTTCCACTTGTTTACAATTGAACTGTTCACAAGTAAACATTAGGAGGGTATATGTTGACTATAGAAGAATTTTTACGTTTATCCAATCGATTGCGTGAATATTATGGCAAAGAAATCAAAGATCGATTTTCAGAATACACGTTTTCCCCCAACGAAATCTCAATTCTGATTTTACTACAAAACAACACATCCATTACAACAAGCACACAGCTTCGTGTTGTACTCGGTGTTTCAAAAGCTTTGGTTTCTCGAAGTGTAACAAGTTTGGCACAAAAGGGATTGATCACAATGAAGAAAGTTTCAGAAAATAGAAGGATTTCTTATATTGAATTAACAGAAGAAGCGATTCCTATATTAGAAAAAATCTCTATTGAGATTGATAAAATCAATCAAGTTTTATTCAAGGATATTCCCACAAAAGATATTCAATGTATGATTGATACAATGAATAAAATGAATGAAAAAATAGAAGGAGCAAAATAAAATGAAATTCACAACAGCGTCCGAAGTGGATTTAGGACATGAAAAAGTTGGTAAGTTACTCTTTATGTTGGCAGTTCCTGCCATCTTAAGTCAAATTGTTAACTTACTCTATAATGTAGTTGACCGCATGTACATTGGTCACATTCAAGATGTAGGGGCCATCGCCCTAACAGGCGTAGGCGTTTGTTTACCAATTATAATGATTGTATCCGCCTTTGCGTGTTTAGTCGGTATGGGAGGTGCCCCAAGAGCTAGTATATATATGGGTAAACAAGATAATCTGACAGCTGAAAAAATCATGGGAAATTGTTTTATCGCATTGATTATGATTTCATTAACTCTAACTGTATGTTTATTAGCTTTTCAAACACCATTACTACAATTATTCCAGGCAAGTTCGACAACAATTGTATATGCCAAACAATATATGGGTATTTATGCCTTAGGAACCATTTTTGTCCAAATGACACTTGGGATGAATGCCTTTATTTCTTGTCAGGGATTCTCTAAAACAAGTATGATGACCGTTTTAATTGGGGCTATCTTAAACATTATTTTAGACCCTATCTTTATCTTTGGATTCAATATGGGCGTAAAAGGAGCTGCACTAGCTACTATTATTTCGCAAGCTATCAGTGCAATCTGGGTCATTCATTTCTTGAGTGGTAAACAGACAGTTCTTAAGTTAAAAAAAGAAAATTTTAAAATTGTTCCAAGCCTATTATTTCCTAGTTTAGCTTTAGGCATCGCACCTTTTGTGATGCAGTCAACAGAAAGCTTGATTTCTTTGTGTTTTAATATGCAACTCTCTAAATTTGGTGGGGACGTTGCGATTGGAAGTATGACCATTCTAACGAGTGTTATGCAGTTTGCGATGATGCCAATACAAGGATTAACGCAAGGTGGACAACCCATTATCAGTTACAACTTTGGTGCTAAAAATGGCCAGCGCGTTAAAAAAGGCTTTCTACTTCAAACACTATGTTGTTTCACATACGCAAGTATCATCTGGATTCTAGTGGAATTATTCCCTCAAGTATTTATTTCTATTTTCACAAATGATCCAGACTTAATGGCAATGGCAAGCTGGGCCATTCGTATCTATATGGCATGCGTATTATTGATGGGACTTCAGATTTCTTGCCAACAAACCTTCATTGCGTTTGGAAACGCCAAGATTTCCGTATTTTTAGCTATCTTTAGAAAGATCATTGTCTTAATTCCATTGATTTTTATCTTACCAAACATCTTATCCGATCATATCTTTGCGGTATTTGTTGCAGAACCAATCGCAGACTTTATTGCGGTAAGCACAACAGTAACATTGTTTATTAAAAACTTTAAAAAGACATTAGCACAAATGAGTTATGAACGTTCATAACTCATTTTTTAATATATTTAATAATTCTTCTTTCCTATTCTTTTCCGGATGATAAAAAGCGTATTTTAAACACATATTCAAAGCTTCTTGAATCTGTTTTCCTCTTAAATTTGTAGCTTCTATAATATCTTTTCCATTCAATGCAAGTTGAGATATACTCATACAGCGATTTCTATTTTGAATGTAATACGCATAGAAAAGTTCTACATTTTTAGCTGATTTTTGTCCCAATTCAGAATGGGCCATCGCATCACTATAGCGAATCTGAAGTAAGTTCAACAAGTGTTCTTCATCCAAATGATATGTAACACGATACTTATAAATACAATCTAAATCACAGGTAAATTTATCGTCATGATGTAAGACATAGAATGGAATCCACTTTCTTTGTTCATTTGTAAGTTTAAAGCGTCGACAAAGCTCTTTAGATAATTCACTTCCTACCTTCGCATGATGCTTAAAATGATCCTTTCCATTCGAATCGGTTGTCTTTACTTGTATTTTTCCTAGGTCGTGGAATAATAGCGCAAAGGCCAAAGTTTCATCATATGGTTTTAAATAGCACATCGCATCTAAAGTATGATGCAAGACATCGGTATAGTGATAGATTGAGTTTTGACTACACCTCAATGCCAAATCCAACTCATTAAATACAGGCTTTAAAAGAAGTGTCATATCGGCCAATACTTGTGGATTTGTTTCCATGATTTGTTTTAATTCATGTATGATTCTTTCTATAGATACATATTGAATCAAAGATGCATTTGTATCGATGGATTTTTTTACTGTTTCATCCATCGAAAAGCCTAGTTTTGCACAAAAACGATAGGCACGCAACATTCTTAGAGCATCTTCATTAAATCTTCGATCTGGATTACCCACACATCGAATGACTTTAGCTTTAAGATCAAATTGACCTCCATACGGATCAATCAAACCACGACTTGGATGATATGCCATCGCATTCACAGTAAAATCACGTCTTGATAAATCTTCTTCAATTGTTGAAACATATTTCACACTATCTGGATGACGATGATCCTTGTATTCACTCTCTAAACGAAAGGTTGTGATTTCAACGGGTGAATTCGATAAAACCGTTACCGTTCCATGTTTGAGTCCTGTTCCCACACTTCGATCAAATAGATTTAATATCACTTCAGGTTTGGCGCTTGTACAAATATCATAATCATGAATTGGTCGATCTAGTAAATAGTCACGTACACATCCACCTACCACATACGCTTCATATCCAATATCATTTATTTTTTGAATGATTTCTAATATATATTCAGGCAATTTCATACTTCTATTATATTAGAAAAAGGTGCTGAATTGCACCTTAATTACTTTGTAACCTTTACATATGTTGGAATTGTATCCGCCATAATTTTCTTGGCAAGTTCCATACTTCCAAACATGAATTCAAAACCTTTTCCATAACTTACAGGCGTACAGAAGTTTCCTAAATCTTGAATTGTTTGTTTATTATCATTAATCATATCCACAACTAAGAACCAGTGACTAGGCTGATCTTTGACAATTCTTTCTTTCAAATAAATAGAAAGAATGTCTGGGTGAGAGTCACCAAATTCACAGATAGCTCTTTGAAGTTCTGTTACACTTGAAATAGGATCACGAAGCTTTAAACTATCTCCTTTATGAATTGGATTTTCACTCACTTGTGAACCACGACTTTTATCAAGTTCAACCAATAAGTTGCAGTCTAATAAAACATTCGCTCCAAATGGATTGATCACAATGCCATGAATCTGGTTTAATGCCATCTTCACAAATGGCATATATTGATTATATGTCATAACCAAGGAATGGATTTCACTATCCTGATCCCACTTTTTCAATTGATCCATACTTGAGAAGACAGGAAAGAAACTATCTCCCTTATCATTTTGAATCAAAGACAATTGGAATTGTGTATTTGGTTCAAAGACTAAGACTCCCTTTTCATCGCGAGAAGGATCTTTATCCCATTGTGCTGGAATTAGAAAATTAGTCGAAATAAACGCATCCAACAAGTTTCTAAATGCTGAATCTGTTTTTTCTCTATTAAATACAATTAATGTTTCTAGTAGTCTTTCATTTTTAAATTCATTTACCATATTTATTCCCCTGAAATTGTACACTCTTCAAATGCGATACTTGGACTTATAACCTGGTGATAACTCCAATCTAAATCGTTACCCACACTAATTACGTGTTTCATCATATTTAAGAAATTATTTGCGACGGTAACCAAAGTAACATTCTTATCTCTTTTACCATCCTTTATCCAGAAGCCTGAGCATTGTAGTGAGAAGTTTGTAGATACAAAATCAAGTCCAGCATGAAGGCCCGCTAAATTCTGTACGACAAAGCCATCCTTAATTTTTGTACACAAATCCTCAAAACTATCATTTCCCGGTACAATGTAACAATTCATTGGCTGTACACTTACGCTAGATGCATAGCCCGATTTAAAGCCATTTCCTGTACTATTTGTATGCATTCGATTGGCACTTCTTGTGTCATGAAGCATCATAACATATTTTCCATGGTCCACCAAAGTTTTTGAAGAAGTTGGACACCCCTCATCATCAAAATTGGCAATACTTAAACAATCCATATTCTTTGGATTATCAATAATTGTGATTTGTTCAGAGAAAATTTGTTCGTTAAACTTATCTTTTAAAGGTGAAATTCCCTTATACATTAATTCCCCATTAAATAAACCAGTAAAGGCAGCAAATAAAGATGTCATCGCATCCTTTTCAAAGATGACTGGACATGTACAGCTTGGAATTGGTGTGGCCTTCAACTTATTTAAAGCTTTATCGCAAACACGAGAAACAAATGAATCTAAATCATATTGTTCAAAGTCATATACAACTTCAACTAAACTTGCATCCTTGACTTCTTCCTCTTCTTTAACGACAACACTGGCAACAATGTACTGCATTTCATCTGCATCTTGTACATCCATGCCTAAGCTATTCACAATACTGCGACTTCCACTGCCTTGGCTATATCCTAAATATCCAACTTGAATGACACGTGGATCATAGGCTAGAATCTTAGCTTCTAAGCTGTGCAGAATATTCTTCACATATTCTGTACTAGCCATATTCCAAGTCACATCTTTTTTTACGTACTCAATTGGTTCTGGTTTTCTTAATGAATCGGTTTCTTCATTTGAAATAATATGTGCTTGTTCTATCAATGATTTTAAAATAGTTTCACACATAGAATCATCTATTTCTTCCAATGCCATATTGGCCATTTTTCCATCTACAATTCCACGAATACTTGTACCTGTCACTTTACTGGATACTAAAGTATCCATTTGTCCTTGAAACCAAGTCATTTCTTTTTCAACCGTTGTAGATTGATAGATTTCAAATTCCTGAATACCTAGGCCAATTGCTTTTTCAATCCATACTTGTTTATTCATTGGCCGTACCTCCTACTGTAATTTGTGAAACACGAATGGCCGGTTGACCTACATCTGTAGGAATTGAACCCGAACTAGAGCCACACATACCTTGTCCGCGCTCTAAGTTTTTACCAACGCGATCAATATTAAATAGGATGTCTGCACCATTACCAATCAAAGAAGCCCCTTTTACTGGATAGGAAATCTTGCCATCTTCAATTAAATAACCTTCTAATACGGCAAAGTTAAATTCTCCGGTTTGTGGATTTACACTTCCACCACCCATTTTCTTTGCGTATAGTCCTCGCTTGATTCCTTCAAACATTTCGTCAAAATCATCATTTCCAGCCGCAATATATGTATTTGTCATACGCGAAGTTGTTTCAAATTTATAAGACTGACGACGCGAACTTGAAGTCGATTCAAGACCCATCCTTCGGCCATTCAAACGATCGACCATATAACTCTTTAAAATACCATTCTCAATTAATACACGTTTTTGTTGGGGATTACCCTCATCATCGACGTTTTGTGAACCCCACGCATTTGGAATTGTGCCATCATCAATAGCTGTAACTTTATCACTTGCGACTTTTTGACCTAATTTATTACAGAATACACTCTGATTTTTACTGACTGAACTTGCTTCTAGAGCATGTCCACAAGCTTCATGGAAAATAACACCGCCAAAGCCATTATCAATAATGACTGGCATTTTCCCCGATGGACAATCTTTCGCTTCTAATAATACTAATGCAATACGACTTGCTTCTTGTCCAATAGATTCTGGAGTTCTTTCTTCAAAGAATTCTAAGCCTTTACTTGCACCTGGTGCTTCATAACCAGATTGTAAGTTTTGGCCATCTTGGGCAAAAGAGGATACAGACATACGACAACGAATTCTTGTATCATGTACAAGTCTTCCTTCACTATTTGAAATCTGAACATTTTGGCATACACTTGCCAACCCTACAGAGACTTTTTGAATTTGATCTGAATATGCCTTAGCCGCATCACTTGCACGTACCATTAAGGCAACTTTAGATTCTAATGAAGCTTCTACAGGATTTTCCTTGATGGGATGAAGATTTTCATGAGTTTCTTCAACCAAAGAGATCGATACAGATTTAGATTCTATGCCAAAACCTCCACGCAAATCATCCACTAAGGCATTTAATGATTCTTCACTTGTTTCATTTGTGTATCCATATACAGATTGCACACCTTTATATAGACGAATTCCAATACCAGCGCGAATCAATACATTTGTATCTTCTAATTTTCCATTTAACATGGATAAAGATTCAGTTGTACCTTCTTCTTCAAAGATTTCGGTAAAATCACAAGAAGAAGCCATACAACGCTCTAATAATTTTTCTAATTGTTCCTTCTTTAACATACTTATCCCTCAATGCAATCTACAAATCGTTTTGTGATTAATTGAGGACGAGTAATAATAGATCCTACTACAACACTAAAGCATCCAAGTTCTAATACACGGCGTGCTTTTTCTGGTGTATCAATATTTCCTTCAGCAATCATCGGTACATTTGATTGTTCTAAATATTTACGCATTAACTCAAAATCATTTGTTTCAACTTTGTCGCCCTTACTTTCTTCTGTATATCCAACTAGTGTTGTTCCTACAAAATCAAAGCCTAATTGAGCGGCATGAAGACACTCTTCTAATGTAGAGCAGTCTGCCATTAATTTTTGTTCTGGATACTTAGCACGAATATCTGCATACAATTCATCTAAAGTTCTTCCATCTGGACGAACACGACAAGTTGCATCTAAGGCAACGATTTCTGGATGTGCCCCTTCAATCAATTCATCGATTTCTTTCATTGTAGGTGTAATAAATACTGGACAGTCCCCATATACTCGTTTAATAATTCCAATAACTGGTAAATCAACTTCTTTTTGAATTTCATTAATATCCTCTACAGTATTAGCACGAATACCTTTTGCGCCTCCCCATTTAGCCGCTCTGGCCATACGTCCCATAATAAAAGATGAATGTAAAGGTTCATCTGGAAGTGCTTGACAAGATACGATTAAGTGTCCTTTTACTGATTCAATGTTACTCATGATATAAATCTCCTTCTTCTTACTTATATATAGGTAATTATACTACGTATATAGGTGTAAAAACACGAAAATAAAAAAAATTAAAAAAATTAAAAAAAGTGCTTGCAATCATTTTAAAGTAATGGTATATTTAATGGGCACTGAGCGAGACACAAAAGCTCAGTTGAAATAAATGCGCCCATAGCTCAACTGGATAGAGCGTTTGACTACGGATCAAAAGGTTGTGGGTTCGATTCCTGCTGGGCGCGCCATTTATTTTTTTTCTAAAAATATCGGGATGTAGCACAGCTTGGTAGTGCACTTGATTTGGGATCAAGGGGTCGCAGGTTCAAATCCTGTCATCCCGACCATTATTTTATTTAATTCGGCTGGGTAGCTTAGTTGGCTAGAGCATCCGGTTCATACCCGGAAGGTCGTGAGTTCGAGTCTCACTCCAGCCACCAACGAGTTTAACTTGGACCCTTAGCTCAGTTGGTCAGAGCATCCGGCTCATAACCGGCGGGTCGTAGGTTCGAGTCCTACAGGGTCCACCAATTATACATATGCAGAAGTACCCAAGTGGCTGAAGGGTCCGGTCTTGAAAACCGGTAGGTCGTGCGAGCGGCGCCTGGGTTCGAATCCCAGCTTCTGCGCCATCTTAATTAATTCACATCGCGGGATAGAGCAGTCTGGTAGCTCGTCGGGCTCATAACCCGGAGGTCGTTGGTTCAAATCCTTCTCCCGCAACCATGTGGTCTCATAGCTCAGTTGGTAGAGCAAAGGACTGAAAATCCTTGTGTCGTTGGTTCGATTCCGACTGAGACCACCATTTGTCAAAGATTGCACCTAGCATTTGCCAGGTGCTTTTTTTACGCCTTATTTAAAGCATATTCCTACATTATGGTTATATTCATCATCATTAATAGGAGTGAATTTCTTCACTCTTTTAGATAAAAGTTACAAAAAAACTACAAAAAATTTTCAAAGCATATTAAAAACGGATAGTAAATTATCCGCTTTTTTTTACCGATTTCGATTGTTTTTATTTCCCTCTAAATCCATTGCTTCTAACTGAATTCACAACAAAAGAATTTCTTCTTACCTATATTTTATTTATCATCTTTACTTTTTAAGTAATATCCGCCATTTCTATTCGAACCACGATGCTCTACATAAATAGTCAAATTTCTTTTTAATTCATTTTTTATCATATCCCTGCTAACTGATGTGCATATGACGGAAAAATCCCACTCAAAAATACAATCATCAAACATATATTGAACCTGGTATATTGTAATTGACCCATCTAACTGGTCATCTACAATATACTTC
>OLNL01001936.1_pt1 | contig 17380 bp, 27 predicted proteins | sample 1672181 | NCBI WGS metagenome assembly OLNL01 (sample SAMEA3136656, study PRJEB25190) | human gut metagenome | biome: human gut; feature: human-associated habitat; material: faeces | place: Austria | collected 2013
TGCCATACATCACACAGGTTGCTGTTGGCAAGCTGAAAGAGCTTGGCGTATTCGGAAACGACTACGACACTCCGGACGGAACTGGTGTGAGAGATTATATCCATGTTGTAGACCTTGCAAAGGGTCATGTAAAAGCATTGAAGAAAATCGAGGAGAATCCGGGACTTGCAATTTACAACCTTGGTACAGGAAAGGGCTACAGCGTTCTTGACATTGTGAAGAACTTTGAAGCAGCAACAGGCGTGAAGATTCCATATGTGATCAAACCACGTCGTGCCGGTGATATTGCAACCTGCTACTGCGATGCTTCCAAGGCAGCCAGAGAGCTTGGCTGGACTGCAGAGAACGGCATCCGTGAAATGTGCGAGGATTCCTGGAGATGGCAGAGCAATAACCCGAATGGTTATATGTAAAAAACTGTATACGATTTCAGGTTATAAAAATACAATATCAATGTTTTTATCGTGATCCACCCGGATTTCCCTGATGCAGGAACGCCAGAGCCTACGGCGCTCCTGCGGATTCAGGGTGAAGTAGATAGAAGGCAGATCCATTTTCAACATATTCCTGAGGGCGGACAGATCACGCTTTTCTATGGCAGCAGCTTCTGCCGGCAGCTGAGACAATTCTTCCTGGTACTTTGCTTTACTGACTTTTAACTCATCCATAGTAATGATTTCATTTATATACAAATCTTTTAATCGTTCAATCTTCTTTTCAATTGCAGCACGTTTTGACTCATAATCAATTACCTTTGCATTTTTCTGTTCGTACTTCGAAATCTCAATCTCCAAAAGTTCATGCAGATGCTCCACAAGATACCTTTCCAGAGGAGCTTCATAGAAAAGCTTTCTGTTAGGGCAACGCTTATAAGGATAAGCGATCCGGCAGCGGTATGCCGGAAAAATTCGATAAGACCCATCCTTGCGTTTCCCTCCACGTTGGGGAAAGCCATTAATAGTATGATCACAATCCGCACATCGTATCAATCCGGTAAAGATATATTCATACTTCCGGTTGGAGTGTATATTCATTGCCAACTGCCTTTGTACGCTGTCAAATAGCTCACGGGAGATGAGCGGTTCGCAGAAGTGTTCGTTATCGCGAAATACACCGATATATTTTTTCTGCTTCAGGATTGTATTCTTTAAATTGGCAGAATACATAACGATGCCAAGCTCCTGTTCCATGAATTGTACAGTGCTGGAAAGGGAGCTGGTAGCAGCATAGTGCTCAAAGATCTTAATTACCTTTTCTGCATCTTTGTTAGGAACCAGGTGCTTATCTACAATAGAATAACCAAGAGGAGCCTTCCCGCTTAATACCTCCCCGCGTTTATATTTATAGTCAAACACATCTCGGATCCTGGTACTGTCGTTGGCAGCTTCCAGCTCCGCAAAGGTCATGCTCTGCGCTACAAAGGCCCGCCCATGAGGGGTAGAAGTATCGAAATACGGCTGATCCACAGCCAGCCAGGCACAGTGGTTTGCTTCAAGGGTAGCCTGTGTGTTTAGATAATGACGCAGGGAACGGAACCAACGGTCCAGCTTGGTGAAGATGATCAGATCAATCTGGCCGGAACGCACATCAGTCATCAGCCTGGAAAAATCTCCACGCTTGATCTTCTGGCCGGATACGCCATCATCCACATAAGTATCATACAATATAAGATTATCATGCTTTTCCACATATTCCCTGCAGGTATCCAGCTGCTCATCCACACTGTCCCCCTTCTTGGCCTGCTGATCAGTGGAAACACGAATGTAAATTGCTGTGTGAAGTACATTGGGTTGTTCTTTTTTCATAAAGTATCATCCTCCTGTAACATTATGTTGAAGTCAACAAAACGCTCCTATTTTGTAATTTGCGCCGGCGCAACCGGCAAAAATGGGTACAAAAAATACAGCCAGCGCAAACAAAGGTTCCGCTTGCATGGCTGCTCCGAAGGTGATACAATATTCCTGCTAAAGACAGGTATCTCTTCGGAGATTCCCTACCGCTCCAGTGTTACCAGCACCGGGGCGGTTTTTTATATTATTTAATCTTAATACTCTTTACAGCACTGTAAGGACCATAGACTTTCTTTCCACTTACAGTTCTATATGCACGTATTTTAAAGTAATATGTTTTCTTACTTTGCAGGTTAATGAGTGTTTTTGAGGTACCGCCTGATACCGTATACTTGGCACCTTTAAATGATTTGTCTGTAGAATAACAAACCTGCACTCCATTCTGCCCATAAACCTTTTTAAATTTTACCACTACAGCTTTAGATCTGGGAGAAGTAAGGCTTCTGATGGTCTGTTTCTGTGGAGAAATATAGAAGCATACATATTTCACTCCGCTATAATTCCCTCTGCCTTTAATGGCACATTTTGCACGGCCGGGATATCGATTCATCCAGTACTGCACCACGTAGTCTTTTGATGCGGTAAGCTTTTTACCATTGTAAGAAACTACCGGGGCTGGCTTCTTTACTTTTCCATTATAAACTTGAGCTTTAATACCACTAACCGTTGCCTTGGAAATAGAAATCTTCTGGGAACCAGGAGTAGTTGGCTTGGGCGTGGCTGTTGGTGCAGGTGACACATAAATAATATAATTAAGTGTGCGGTTACCAATCTCGCAAGTAATCCTTGCGGAACCAGCAGCTACGGCTTTGATTTCTCCGGAAGAACTAACGGTTACAATGCTTGAATTATTGCTTTTCCACTTAGCTGATAATACACCAGGATTAGAAATTACATTGAGAGAATATGTAAGCTTATCAGAGCTTCCAACAGTCATCGTTCTGGTACTGATATTTGTCGGGACGTTTCCAATAACCTTACAGGTTGCAGTATAGGCCCCGTTAGAGGTGCTGCATGTTATAGTTGTTACCTGCAAAGGAGAAACACAAGTTACCAATCCGTTTGAAGAAACGGTTGCATATCGATTATCACTTTTCCAAACTAATGAAGTTCCAGATGGAACATTTAATGCCTGTAGCTGAACAGTCTGTCCAGAAGTAAGAAAAACAGTGTCGTAGTTCAACTTGAAGTCAATGGCCGGAGTAACTTTGATGGTTGACTTACTAAGCAATGCTCCGGTGGTGGCGCTGTAAGCAGTTACTTCTGTACTGCCGACTGAAGCTCCTCTGAAGGTAGCAGAGTATTTTGTCTGTGAATAATTGCCAATGCTAACCGAGGAACTTCCGGTGCTGACGAGCAATAACTTGGAATAATCGGAAACATTCCATTGTATCTCCTGATCAGAAGCTGCGGAAAAGGATAATGTGATTTCCATACCGGAAGCAACGCTGAAAGTTTCAGCGTGAACTGGAACGATAGTCAATAAAAGCAGACAAAGAACTGCTAATATTGAAATAACATGTTTCTTTGATGCGCTTTTCATACGCTTTCCCTCCTTATATAGTTTTTATTAAAACGCCGAAGCGAATTAATTAAGTATAAAAATAGAAATACATTACATACTAATGACATGAAAATGCTACTGACAAAAGTTATGTATGAGAAAAATGTATCTGTACGGCAGTTGTCAAATTTAACAGGCATCCCGAAATCCACGATCAATAACATCATGACTGAGAAATACTCGCCAACACTGGACAACTTGGAAAGGATTGCCCGAGCATTGAAGGTAGGGATGGTAGATTTATTCGATTCTCCGTACAAATAGTAAAAAGTGTCCAGCACGCTGGACGATTGCGCTACTGAGTTTAATAATGCCCTCTGAAATTCGTATAATAAGTAGAAACAAAAGTAAAAACGAACAAATGTTTGGAAAATATATTGCACTTCAAATGTAAATAGTGTATATTGAAAACAAACAAACGTTCGATAAACGAGAACGGAGGGCTTATACATATGAAGAAGGCGGAAAATACAAAACAGTATATCAGCGAAATGCTGGCCAAGCTGGACGAATCAGACGAAATGTTTTTAAAACAATTATGCGTGATCATCCGAAAACACTTGGACCGGAAACAACTCGATGAGAAGAGGGGGCGTTAGCCCTCTTTCTTTTTGTTTAAATTTTCCACCAACTTCTTACTGGATTCCTGGAGCACCTTCTGGCTGGCCGGAGAAAGTTCATTATATGTCTGAACAATCTCAAGGATAATTCCAAAGAAAGGATTATCCCGCCCATCTTCCAGCAGATCACTGACCAGTGCAGCGATTTCTTCTTCTTCGGTACGTTTCCGGGTCATATCACCTTCACCAGTTTTAAGCCATTTTTCATTAATATTGAATTCACGACAAATATCTTTTAACATTCTTTCTGTTAAACTACGGTTTCCTCTTTCAATATTTGACATAGTCACCTTGGTAACGCTTAAACGTTTACCAAATTCTTCTAATGTCATGTCTTGAGCCTTACGAACCTCTTTGACTCTTTCTCCCAATGTCATTTTTTCACCTCCATTTCTTGAATTCAGAATATCACTATTAGAGAGTAATGTCAACATAAAAAGTTAGCAAAGTAAACAAAATACTCTTGACAAAGTTATCTTTTAAAACTATAATGTAAACAAAGAAAACAGAAAGCGAGGTGAGAATATGACAAAAGAAAAGAAAGAACGTATCACAGCAATCGTACAGAATCTGAAACAGATGGACATTGTAAGTCTTAAGCTGATGGAGAATAATTCAGAACTCCTGAGAGCCAGAGACGCAATGGAACTGGAAACCCAGAAAGCAGGATAACAGGAAAGGAGATGAGCAAGATGGCAATTATCGGAGTAAGCATTTTGGCATCAGTAATCACTGCCAAAATAGTAGCCACCTACTATTTTAAAAAAGTAGATGGCTATGTTAAAGATATGTGCGAAATGACAGAAAAAAACAATAAATACACATTAACTATTTTACGCAAACTTCAAAGAAATCCTTGCCAAGAGGAGTGAATTGCCCAAGGTATTTATGGATATCAGCTCTTTTGGATGCGAAAGATTGGCGCGCTTTACGGGAAAATTCCACGTAATAATCAGTTTGCTCATAAGGGGTATAAACCCTAGAGTTTGAAATTGTAGACTGAGTATCAATTGAAATTATTCCTAGTCTGCTTAAAGAAGAAATTGAGCTGCTTGCCTGCTGTATGGTTACTCCGGAAAGATTTGGAATATAGACGTTTGAAAGTTTAATTTCAAAAGTGTCTCTAAAGCTATTTCCGGTATGGTTACTCAGAACATAATCAACAAGCGGAAAACTGTAACGGGGATCCAAGTTTTTTAAAATACGTGCATCTAAAGGGCTCATTTGCTTAATTATTTCAGCAAATGACGGGTGGACCTTTTCGACATAAGAATTGTTTACGGAGTTACCAATTAAATTAACAAACATTTTACGAAGGTCTTCTGATTCGATACAGTATTTAGAGTTTTCAAGAGCCTGAGCAGTTATTTGAATGTCAGGTTCAGCAAGATTTTCTTCTGGAATAGAAGAAATGGCTTGCGATAATTCTTGTTTGAAAAGCTCTAAATCATGGGCGTATTTCATACGACGCTTAACTGCAGCTTGCGTGATTCCACCAAAAACTAAATACCATGCATCTGAAAAAGTTTGCCCTATTCTAAACGTTAGCTTATCAGTGAGATTTTTAACTGCATTGTCAACGGAAGCAGGGAGATCTGGAAAATTGATAAGGGAAGAATTTTTATCAGACATAATAGTTTCCTTCTTTCTTATGTATTAGGCATGGCAGTGCCTGTATTTACAGAATAGGAAAGGCTGAAAGAAAAGTCAATACAAGAAATATCCACAGACAGTAGAAAAGAAAGGAGCATAAGAAATTGTTTGAGCTTGAAAAGGTAGACAAAACTATCGAAGCAGTATGTGACAGAGTACAGAGAAAATCCAAGGAAGGTGCTTTTGAGGATCTGGAGCTTCCGAGCCTGGTAACCGCCCTGGCCGATCTCATCTCTGCCAGAGAAAAACTTTCTTAGGCTAAAGGAGGTGAAAAGACATGGCACAATCCAATATTACTTTCCAGATGCCAGATCCGGAGAAAACAGCAGCAGCATTCTGTAAAATGCTGTCCCAGATCCTTTCCGAAAAATATGATGCCAAGGTAACTGTAACAAAGAAGGAGAGGAAAACAGGATGAAGCGCAATGTAATTTTATCCATTATTATCGGCATCCTCACCACATACCTGCCAATCTGGCAGTGGGACGGAGCCCAGGCAGCAGGAGCTGTGGCGTGTTCAGTAATGACATGGATGTTAATACAAGGCACTGAACCGGAAGGAGATAGGTATGATCTTAGAAAAAGAAATCAATGAGTTATTCGAGCTTTCAAAGAAAGCAATAGAAAAGAAAACAGCATGGGCAATCGACTTCACTATAGGAACAACAGGCCCATTGTGTGGAGTCATGATAAAAGAAACTCCAGAAATTGAAGCTGCTTTTTACTGCATTTACAGAAATGAAGAATTTATGGAAACATCACTTAAAAACTGTACAGCTGCCAAGGAACACTTAAACAGATTACTGGAGAAAAAGCAGGAAGGAGAAGCCTGAATGAGCGGAAGAATTACAATCGCAAATCCCAATGGAGCTGGATATAGAATTCCTGGCTGCAGAGCTTCTTCTCTCCGCTTGGAGTGGCAGCAGGAGCAGACCGTGCTCTTTGGTACTGTAGCGGACCGCCTGGGAGAGTATGAAGATCTTGGCTCCGTGGAGGAACTGCGGGAACTGAAACGGAGGGGTTATTGATGGACAAGCCAGAGAAAAGACGTACCTGGACAATCCTGTACGCAGATGGTTACAAGGAATATTATACCGGAACCAGAGCTGAAGCGGAGGCCTTGGCAGAAGAACGGTGCGTTCTGCATCTCAATGATTATATAATTGCATAAAAATTGCCCCATGTACGGGAATACATGGGGCAAAGACTATCCGTAGCTTGGATGAAATGCCTATACATAATATACCATCCAAGCTTCGAAAAGTCAAGAAAACAGGGGGATTTCTTCCCTGTTTAGCACTTGATAAAGATATTAAAGATAGGACTTGGAATGTATGGGGACAATAAGAAAAGGATACCGTTTACGAGGTGGAGATGTCTTGGATATCCTTGAGTACCATGATGGAAGATATGGAGCCAGGGGTAAGAAGAGGATGCCGAAGAAGAAACCCACCAAGGAAGATATGCAGAAAGTAAATGCCTGGCATAAAGCTCGAATGGCCAGACTGAGATTGATAGAGTATTTCACGCCAGGAGATCTGTGGGTGGATCTGACATATGAATTGAGAAACCGACCTCCCGATATGAAAACAGTCGTGAAGCAAGTTGGGAAAATGCTAAGGAAAGTTAGAAGTGAATACCGGAAGCGAAAAAGGGAGCTATTCTGGATCCGGAATGTAGAGCTTGGAACGAAGGGGGGATGGCACATACATCTGGTTGTTAACGAAATAGGAGATAGCTTGAGTATTCTGCAGAAGGCATGGGAATTTGGGCGTGTGAGTGGAATCGCAATCAAAAATAGTAAATACTATGACGAAGATTTTTCCGGACTATCAAATTACATAACAAAAGACGAAAATACGCAGGAATTCAAAAAAGATGGCACGCCAGCCAAACCCAAAATCAAAGAAGCGAGCTATAGCCATTCCAGGAATATGCCATTACCAGAACCGGAAAAGAAAAAAATGGTTCGATGGAAGAAGGAGATAAAGCCGAAAAAGGGATATTACATGGCAGCTTTCCACGAGGGTATTAATCCGAAAACCGGATTTAGCTACCGCCGATATACGTTGATCAAATTGGACAGGAGGATTTAAAGAGTGCAGCAAGTAGATATATACCTATATCCTTCCTCCAGAGCTCCCAAGCTCAAGGAAGGATCCTATTACTGGAAGGCACGCTGCAGGGGCGTACCAAGAGAGGGAACCGGACAAGCCGGGGAATGCACATCTGGTCAGCGCCTGGTTCTGATGTGTGCGGCCGCGGCTCTTAAGATTGTAATCCGCCCTGCCATGATAACAATCCACACGGATAGCTATTACCTGGTAGGAAACCATAAGAAACTGCAGCAGTGGAAAGAAGATGATTGGAAGAAACAAGATGGCACAGAAGCCAGAAATGCCGACCTCTGGCAGCAGATCATGGACTTGGAAAGTCAGCACAAAGTCAAATACCAATTAGAACGGCCAATGCCGAAGAAAGAGGAAATATAGGAGGAAAGTTATGTTTGAGAAATTTGGAGAAATGGACAGCAGCAAGGATATCAATGAACTTGCAGAAAATCTGTTCAACGAAGGAGACACTGACAGTATTAAGATCATGGCAGCAGAAAACGGAATTCCGGAAGATTTTGTAAAACTGTACCTGGAAGGAGATATCCCTTGCCTATGTGATGCTGAAACCGCAGCCATTGGGAAGCTGGATGTGGAGAGCAAAGCTCTGAAGCTGAAAGGCCTTATGGTAGATTGGGTGGAATACATCAAAAGCCTGTGCATGGAAAGTGATCTGATGGCCCACCAGGTACGAAAAAAGGGAAAGTCACTGAAGGAGTGCATGGCAATTCTTCTGACCTATTCCTTCCAGAATCGGATCAGCGTGGACAAGGAGATCATAAAAGCCGCAAAAATATCCGCAAGCAAGGTGGACTTTGGCGTTCCCGGAATGGGTGAAGCCAAGAAACTGATCCGGGAGTACTATTTGGGAGGTGCCAGAAGTTGAAGAGAACAGCATTGCTTTTGAACATTCCCAAGCAGGAAGCCCCGGAAAAAATAAGCGGGTTTGTAACAGCGGTAAGCCAGGTTGCAGATTACGACGGGCAACAGTACTTGAATATCGATCTTTTCTATTTGGGCGAACTGAAGGCAAGATACTTTGCAGATCGGTTTACATATGCCTGTTACGTGGACGGATCCTGGCGAACCTGCAGACTGTATAACATTGCAAGAATCTGCATGGGAAAAACTGTGCTGAAAGGAAATGAAACATACTTTCAGCACGACGAGTGGAAATGGAACACAAAGGAAGATGAACAGATTGTAAGGAATTATCTGGGGAAAGGGATTGATTATTACGAAACCTGCATTGGTCAGGAAAAGTATATGAATGCTTTGCAGAAAAAAAGAAACAGGATTGAAGAGATGATGAACAAGGTACCAGTCCTGCCGGAAAACCTGGAAAAGTGGCTGAGAACAACTATATTTCCACAGGAATATTTGTTTATGAAGCGGAAAAAGAGCCGGACGGATTATTCCTGTACGGTTTGCGGTCATAAGGGCTGGAGCAAAATAGGATGGAAGCATAATGAAAAAACCACTTGCCCGAAATGCGGACAGCCTGTCACAGCCTGCCTGAACAGGGAAAAGATACAGAAAAAAGAACCGGTTGTTGTGCTACAGATAATGGATGAACTGGAATGGGTGGAACGGCAGCTGCGGACGCGGTGTACCTGGACACCGGGGGAAAAACAGATTGAGATCATGGAAGAGATAAGGGTGATCATTCCAAGAGCTAGGAACTGGGGGAAAGTATGGTATGGGACAGGCTGTGAACGGGATGAATTCGAACAGGACTTCTGGGACCATAACCAGACAAACAAACAGTTTTACAAATCGTATTTATATCCGGAAAACCTAAAGGAAGTATTGGCATATGGGGACTCACTGCAGAACAGCGGATTAGACATCCTTGCAGATATTCAAAGAAAAATCAACGTAAATACCTTCATTGTTACATTCAAAGCACGAAAATGGCTGGAATATTGGATTAAAGCAGGGCTTATACAGTTAGCTGAAGATGTGGTGGAACTGTATGGGATGTGGGGCAATCCAGAATACATCCGGACAGACGGTAAAAAACTGACAGAAAATCTCGGACTGAACGGGAACCGGCTTCACAGGCTGAAGGAAATCGATGGAGGGTTAGACGCTTTAAAGTGGCTGCAGTATGAAGAGAAAAGGGAAGCATCAGGGAAAAAAATAAAGATATCGAAGGAAAGTCTGGAATTCCTTTCCGGAAAAAGAGTTGGTACGAAAGAATGCCGAAAGATACTGAATGAACTGGGAAGTGTAAACCGTATGGTTAATTACATGAAGAAGCAGAAGATAAACCCTAACAGTTTGGCGCAGATATGGACTGACTACCTGAGAATGGCACAAAATGAAGGGCTGGATGTAACAGATGATATTGTAAGACTCCCCAAAGATCTGAAAGCCCGACACGATGAACTGGTAGAACGAATCAATGCCAGACGGGATACGGAAAAGGTGAAAAAGGAAGCCGAAAAATACGAAAGGCTCAACAAAGAAATAGTGAAGCATCTGCCGGAAGCCAAACGGTATTTCTGGGAAAACAAGGATTATATGATCATCCCGGCGGGCCAATGCGAAGAACTGATTGATGAAGGCAGGACACTTCACCATTGTGTAGGAGCTTCCACAAGGTATATGGAAAAGATGGCAGCAGGTGAAAGCTGGATCCTGTTCCTGCGAAAAAAGCAGGAACTAAAAAAACCGTATTACACAATAGAAATAGACATGGAAGATGACAGGATCTTACAGTGGTATTCCGAGTACGATCGTAAACCGGCTGAAAAGCAAATAAAAAAATTACTGGATACATTCAGGAAGAGCATCAGGAAGAAACCCGAGAGAATCCAGATCGCAGTATAAGGAGGACATTATGGAGTATGTACAATTAACCCTGGATGACTACATCCAGTGCAAAACAGAAATCAAAGAGAATTTAACCGGAATCGTAAAGGGCTTCGTGAAGATTGGCTGGCAGCTGACCAGAATCAGCGCATCCAAGGCCTACACTATGGACGGATACAACTCCATCACAGAATTTGCTAAGGCGGAGTATGGAATGAACCCGGATGGTGTAAGCCGTTTTATGAAAGTGTATGAGCGCTATTCCATTCCAGGGGACACCCCGGAACTTCAGGAACAGTACAAAGATTTTAAATTCGCACAGCTTTCCGAGATGCTTCAGCTCCCAATTGAGGACCAACAGATGATTACGGCAGATACCAAGAGAGATGATATCCGGGAATTAAAGAAGTTCAACAAAGAAAACGAACACAACCCGGAACAGCTCTTTGCCTGGAAAAATGGCCGGGGAAATAAAATCTATGATACGATCTTTGAATTTTTTAAATCTTCCAGGGAACTCTTGAACACTCTGTTCGGATCCGATGCCTATAGAGCTGGATCACTGGAACAGATGGTAGAGATTGTGAATCCTTCCGGAAGCAGGAGCTACCGGAAAGGAACGGTGTTCCTGATGATGTACGGATCAGAAAAAGGCATTATGGTCAAACAGATTCCACAAGGTACGGAAAATATGACATGGAGCGAGTTCTTCAATATTGTGCAGGATCTGTTTGGAGAAAAGGCAGCAGGCGCCCAGACCTGGGAGGCCTATTTTGAGCCAAAAAATCAAAAAATAGCAGAACCAAAAAAAGAGCCTTCCCATTTGGAAGATTCCGGGGCGGACATGGAAATTACGCTCGCGCAAGTACCAGACGAAAACGAGGGAAAAAGTCAAGAAATTGCACCTGCACCGAAGACAAATACACCGGAAGAGGTGGAGAACCCTGCTCCCGATGTGGAAAAGCCAGAAAATCCGGTTGAGATTGTGGAAAACGAAGAACAAATTCCAGGGCAGGACAGCATTCTGAATCACGAGGAGTATATGCCGAAACCAGAGGCAGAAAGTCCAGAGAAAATTCAAGAGTCGGAACACAAGGAACCTGTTTTAGAGACGACAGAAAATGGGGAGCCAGAACCTGCAGAACCAGAAGATGAGTTGCCAGCAGAACCAGAAGAGCGTCTGGCAGTAGAAGCGGAAGAACCGCCAAAGGAAGAAATTCCAGATCCAGTTCTGGAAGAAACGCCGGAGAAAGAGCCACAGGATCAGGAAACCGAAATTGCGCCCGCGCAAGAAATAGTAGAAAAGCCAATCCACAGAAAAGAATTCCTGGACTCCCTTACCGAGTACGGCGCAGCTGACTATATTGCGAAAGCCTTTAAGGGCTTCGGAAGTGTCACCTTCAGCCAGCTCCAGAATACAAATTTCTGGTTGCGCTGGATGGATACCAAAGTAGACCACCTGGGACGTCCATGGGTAGATTAATCAAGGGTGTAATCTGAATCACATATATATCACAATTTCACTTCCCTGCCCCAAACCTGTTAGAGGGGCAGGGGGAAAGGAGCCAGATGAAATCAAAAACTGTAGGATTAAAATTCCCTAAAGAAAAAGCCAAGAAGAAAAGAAAATCCCACCCCAAAAGCATCTTGGCAAGCCAGAAAGGAAGATGCTACCTGTGTGGAAAATATACGAATACTGAGGTACATCATGTTTTCGAGGGACATGCAAATAAGAAAATATCTGAGGAATACGGAATAAAAGTTGACTTATGCCCGGATTGCCACCGCGAAGGTCCGCATGCTGTACACAAAGATCCAGAGGTAATGGATAAACTCCATAAGCTGGGACAGGAGGCCTTTGAAGCAAAGATAGGCAGCAGGGAAGAATTCATGAGAATTTTCGGGAGGAATTGGCTGTGACATTATATGAAATCACAGAAAACGTTGCAGAAGAAGCTGGGGAAGCAGTAACCATACAGGAAGCTTCTGAATTGTTGGGACGGACAATTGGAAGTCTGTACGGTGCCGCCGCTGAAGGGCGGCGAATAGCCGGAAAATATTACCTGAGAGCCATAGATCGAACCATCAGCAAGACCAGAGATCTTAAACTGCTCCTGGAATATGATCGAACCCGGCAGCAGCTTCTGAGGATAAAACAATGAGCACAAAGATAATCCTGCATCCTTCCACCCCAGGATATTGCAAGGAATGCATATACCATACAAAGGATGACCAGTGTACAAATGAGGAGTACAAGAAGAACTTTTATAATGTCTGCTGCGTGTGGGGCTATTGCAAATTTAAGAAAGTTCGGAGGTAGAAAGTGATAGATAAACCTGTTTTGGATGTTACGTGTGGATCAAAGATGATTTGGTTCAACAAAAATAATAAACTGGCCGTATATGTTGACAGGCGCGAGCTGGACTGCGAAGCAATATGGACAAGTGGAGATGGAAAAACAACAAGATACTGCAACATCAATCCTGATATTATCGCAGACTTTACAGATCTGCCATTTGAGGATAATACTTTTTATCACATCATATTTGATCCGCCACATCTTGTTGATGGCGGAGACAATGCCTGGATGGTAAAGAAGTACGGTAAGCTCAACAAGGATACATGGAAACAAGTGTTACATGATGGTTTTTCTGAGTGCATGCGTGTACTCAAACCTTATGGCACATTGATTTTTAAGTGGAATGAGACACAGATTCCAGTAAAGGAGGTTATAGCTGCCATTGGAACAGAACCCTTGTACGGCAATAGATCCGGCAAACAGGGGAAAACACATTGGATGGCATTTGTGAAGGAGGTAGAGCAATGAAGGATCAAAGCTGTAAGACCTGTAGATACAATGACAATCTTCTCTGTGACCGTAAAGGAATCTGGATCCAGGACGATGATACCTGCAGCAAGTGGCAGCAGGACAATAAGGTAGCTTGGAAGGAAACTATGTTGGCAAAATTTTTAAGGACGAGGTGAGGCAAAAATGACAAGGGCAGAAATAACAAAATTCCTTGGACAGTTACTCATAGATACACGTTTTCGAGGAGCTGGGAAGCATTGGGCCAGCGAGGTGAGCATTGACCCATGGGGGACCGAAGCTAAAAGAATTGACTACATGCAATTTTGCCCGGAAAACCAGTGCTCTGTATCTGGAATCGAAAAGGGAACATTTGTATGTTATGAGGTAAAGAGCTGCAAGGAGGACGTTTACAGCGGAAACGGACTAAATTTTTTAGCAGAGAAGAACTATATCGTGACAACAATGGAATGCTACAAGGACATTTTGCCGGATTTATACAGTGGGAAATTTGCAAGACATATGGAGCAATTCCCAGAATCATCCAGCTATTTTGGCATAATGGTTGCTATTCCTCGCTTGGCGGAGCTTACGGATGAACTTAAGAATCCGACACCAATAGATTCTGATGTAGAACAATGGAAACTGGCCGTGGCTCTTCCAGCTCGGCAAGGGCCAAGAAAAAGATCAATGACGGAATTATTGTTTTGCATGCTCCGAAGCGGGCGTTGAGAAAGGAGAACATTATGAGCAAAGTAAGAGAACACTTAGAACAGCTGAAACGAGATCTGGAAAATCATACCATCTACAAGGAGGGACTCCCAGGAAGTGCCCTGGATATCGTCAAAGCCATTCTGGAAGATCTGGCCGCAGATGAGGAAACTACGAGTTGGAATCTGACGAATGAAAAGACTCCGGAAAAAGCAGGTACATATCTGGTAACCTACAACGGTGTACTTGTAGGAGAAAAATATCCATTTACAGGACTGGGCTTTTTCGAAGGTGGACAGTGGGATGATGAAGAATGCGTCATAGCCTGGAAACCGCTCCCAGAGCCGTATAAGGAGGCGCTACATGAGTAAAGCATATAGGGATCCAACAGCCGACAGAGCTATTTCCGAGGCTGATAAATGGGAGAAACGGCAGCAGGAACTGGAAGCCCTGCATGGAATCAAGAGAGGAGATACTATTTGGATCGTGGTATCCAGTTATTCCTCCGGTGAAGGAAAGACTATCCAGAAAAGGGTCAAAACCAAAGTTATAGCTCTGTACCCACATGTGGTACAGCTGCAGTTGCCTAATGGATTAACCAGATCCCCTACATACTGGGAACTGGAAAGATTAAGAATTGCGCCCGCGCAACTAGGAGGTGGTACCAATGGACAAGAACATCCTGGATCAGTATATGGATGCATGCGCCCTGATCAAAGAGACAGAGGCGGATATCCAGAAACTGGAAAAAAGAAAAAGAACCGTTCAAGATTCCGTTAAGGGCTCTAATCCGGAATTCCCTTACCAGGCCCAGAGTTTCCACATTGAGGGGACTGCGGAACAAATCGAAGATAGGGAAAAACTGGAAGAAAAACAGCGTATTCTCAATGAGAGAAAGGCTAATGCAGAGAAAATTAAAATGGATGTAGAAGCTTGGATGAATGCCTCGCCTCAGAGAATACAACGAATTGTAAGATTCAAATATTTCCAGAATTTATCTTGGGAAGAAACAGCGGAGCTGATTGGAAAGGGGAAGTCAGGAGAAAGTACAAGAAAAGAATTGGAAAACTTTATAAAAAAATAAAATTGTTTCCGCTTTTTCCGTTTTTTCCGCTTTGCCTATGCTATAGTATAAACTGAACTTAGGATAAAAAGTTCTCAGACAAAAGACTCCTATGTATTAAGTAGCGGCTACCAGGCTTCATACCCTGGTAGCTGATTCGGGAAATGGTGAACCCGAAAGAACCAATAAGAACTCCTTAAAGTGAAAGGCATCTGGCAGCAGTCAGGTGCCTTTTAACATGCAATTTTTGATAATTTTAAAAGAAGGTGAGCCTGAATGACGAAAAAACAGAAGAGATTTGTTGATGAGTACCTGATTGACCTGAATATCACTCAGGCCGCAATTAGAGCGGGCTACAGCCCGAAAACCGCATATTCCATTGGGAGTGAAAACCTGAAAAAACCTGAGATACGCGCGTGTATAGAAAAAGCTATGGCAGAGCGTTCAAAAAGGACAGGAATCAATCAGGATCGAATTATCATGGAGCTTGCAAAGATTGGTCTGCTGAACCCGAAGGACCTGGTAGATTTTGATGAGGCAACCGTCAAGGAAGAAGCTGCAGAAGAAGATCTGGCTGCTATTGCTTCAGTCAGGGTAAAGCGTTTCCCAACAAAAGACGGAGAGGGAATCGAAAGAGAAATCAAGATGCACGATAAAATCAAAGCACTCGAACTCCTGGGACGCCACTTCGGAATGTTTAAGGATAAAGTCGAAGTATCAGGCCTGGAAGAAGAAAAGAAAAAGCTGGATGATATCCTGCTTCAGATGAGTGGTGATGATTAGTGAGTTCGGAAGCCTTAAAGCTGTCGAAGAAATATAAAGCTTTCTTAAAATGCAACGCTCCGGCTGAATTTCTGGAAGGCACAACTGCTGCCGGCAAAACAACAGTAGGCTTATTTAAGTTCATGCTGAAGGTTGCGCAGTCTAAAAAGAAGCTGCATATCCTGGCAGCAGATGATACCGGAGCAGCTGAGAAGAACATCATCCAGAAAGATCTTGGAATCCTGGATGATTTCGGCATCCTGGTAGAGTATAAAGGCAACGGATCAGGAGAATACAAGATGCCACATCTTCTTTTCCATACATCAGGAGGGGATAAAATTATATTTGTTGTCGGCTATGGCAACAAAAGAAAATGGAAAGATGCCCTTGGAGGACAGTATGGCTGCCTGTATATTGATGAGATCAACACAGCAGATATTGACTTTGTCCGCGAGGCTTCCATGCGCTGTGATTACCTCATGGCAACCCTAAACCCAGATGATCCAAGCCTGGATGTGTATAAAGAGTATATCAACTGCAGCCGTCCGCTTCCTGAATGGGAAGAGGACACGCCACAGGAGATCAAAGACGAATTAAAAGAAGAACCAAAGCCCGGCTGGGTTCACTGGTTCTTTTCTTTTGACGATAATGCAGGGCTTCCGGAAGAAAAGAAAGACCAGATCATCCGGAACACCCCGAAAGGAACAAAGATCTATAAGAACAAGATCTTAGGCCTCAGAGGAAAAGCAACCGGGCTGATCTTCCCGAACTTCAGCCGAAAGAAACATGTAGTATCTGAGAAATGGGTAAAAGCCCAGATGGCAGCAGGCAAAATAAAATTCAAAAAATTTACCTGCGGTCTGGATACTTCGTACTCCTCAAAATCCCCGGATACAATTGCAATGGTATTCCAGGGCATTACGACAGATAGAAGGCTGCTCACCCTGGCTGAGAAAGTTTACAGTAACAAAGATCTGGATCAACCCCTTGCTCCATCCGATACAGCAGTAAAATTTGTTGAGTTCCTGGAAAAATGTCGTAAGGACTGGGGCTTTGCAAGGGAAACCTTTATTGACTGTGCAGATGCGGCTACGATCACAGAACTGCGGAAATACAAGCGTCTGAACGGATGCCTGTACAACTTTGTGGAATCCTACAAAAAAGTAGAAATCCTGGACAGAATCAAGCTTCAGCTTGGCTGGATCCAGCAGGGCTGCTATCTGGTAGTGGATACCTGTACAAATCATATTTCAGAGATGGAGAAATATTCATGGGATGAGGATAAAGACATTCCGGAAGATAGAAATGACCACACGATCAACTCCCAGCAGTACGGATGGATTCCATACCGTGACTTGATTGGATTTGAGGAGGAACAGAAAAGGTGAAATGGATGGAAAGATTAAATGAAAACATAAAAAAGA
>OLNL01001937.1_pt1 | contig 17338 bp, 15 predicted proteins | sample 1672181 | NCBI WGS metagenome assembly OLNL01 (sample SAMEA3136656, study PRJEB25190) | human gut metagenome | biome: human gut; feature: human-associated habitat; material: faeces | place: Austria | collected 2013
TATAGCCGTGCAACGGAAAAGAGCCGCCCTTTCGGACGACTCAAACTGTAATGGGCTCTTTTAGCTACCCTTTGACAGACGACGAATTATCTGGGATTGGGGCAAATATCAACCGACATATTGGGGTAGCTAAAATAGCCCCGTCCCAAAATGACTACCTGGGATGGCTGGTTCGGGTAGGCGATATACTGCTGGGCAGACGAAAGGAGCGCCGACGATGCTTAATGGGTGCGCATATATATTGACGGTCGACGTGGGCAACACGTTCATTCGCTTTGGTCTGTTTGCCGAGGATTCGGCCGCGGCGCAGGAATGCCCGCTTGCGACGTGCGAGATCACGACGCCGCCGAGCATTACGGCCGATGAGGCGCGCATGAGGCTCGCGCGGGTCATGGGCGCACTGGCAGCCGATGCGGGCATGCCTGGTGTGCTCGTTCCCGCGGCAGCAGTGCTGAGCTGTGTGGTGCCGGCGCTCGAGCGCCCGTGGAAGGCGGCACTTTCCCGTACCTGCACGGGGCGCGTGCTCACCGTGGGGCCGGGACTTAAGACCGGCATGCCCGTGCACTACGACGACCCGGCCGAGATCGGTCCCGACCGCATCGCCGACGCCGTGGCGGCCCGTGCCGTCTACGGCTCTCCGTGTATCGTGATCGACCTGGGCACTACGACCAATATCGAGGTCATCGATGCGCACGGAACCTTTGTCGGCGGTGTTATCGCGCCGGGACTGGCGCTCGGCGCTCGCTCGCTCTCGGCCGCTGCGGCGCGCCTGCCGCAAGTCGAGCCCTCGGCACCCACGCATGTGATCGGTCGCAACACGCGCGAGGCCATGCGCTCGGGCGTGGTCTTGGGCGAGGTGGCCCGTATCGACGGCATGCTCGACATGGTGCTTGCCGAGATGCGCTCGACCAAGGCGGCAGGCGAGGGCAGCGTGCCCATTGTCATCACCGGCGACGATGCCGAGGCGCTCGCGGCGTTGGTCGGCCACAGCCTGACGGTAGACGACGCGCTGACGCTGCGGGGTCTCGCCGAGCTGTACCGCATCAACCAAAAGCCTCGCCGCGCATAAAGCCAAGGACGTCGGCGCCGGGAGGAAACAGCCCCACCTTTCACCTGCTACAATGGGCCAAACTATTTCGATTTCGGAGGTGTCTGCCATGTCGGACGATCTTCATCAAACCGCGTCGGGCAAGCGCCGCGACGTTATTAGCTGGGACGAGTTCTTTATGAGCGTGGCCATCGCCGCGCAGCGCCGCAGCAAGGATCCCAATACGCAGGTGGGCGCGTGCATCGCCAGCACCAACCACCGCATTCTTTCGGTGGGCTACAACGGTACGCCCTCGGCGCTCAACGACGACTTTTTCCCGTGGGGCACGAGCGATGACCCGCTGCAGGACAAGCATAACTACGTAGTTCATGCCGAGGCCAACGCCGTGCTCAACTACCGCGGGTCGCTCAAGGACCTTGAGGGTTCCACGGTCTACGTCACGCTGTTCCCGTGCCACGACTGTGCCAAAATCCTGGCGCAGGTAGGTGTGGGCGAGGTTGTCTATCTGGACAATAAGTACGCCGACACCGACGACGGCCGCATCAGTCGCCGCATTCTCGACTCCTGCGGCATTAGCTTCCGCCAGGTTATCGTCGATGTCCACATTGGTACCGGGGAACAAACTCAGCAGTAGCGGCAGCGTGTACGAGCGCCGGGCGTTGGCAAAAGCGGCTAATTAAGCCCCGTTCCAAATTGACTGTCAAATTAACTGCTCGTGAAAGTCGTGTCCGCGCGCATGGACGGCTCGCGAGCGGGTACATGGCTGTAGTAACATAGCTCTGTCCGCGGGCGCGACCGCGTTATTGTGAGAAAGGAGCCCCTGTGGCTGTTAACGAAGAGCTGCTTAAGAAGGTTCTTGAAGAGATTCGCCCCAACCTGCAGGCCGACGGCGGCGACATGGAGTATATGGGCGTTGATGACGAGGGCGTCGTCAAGCTGGAGCTCCAGGGCGCCTGCGCCGGTTGCCCCATGAGCGCTCTGACGCTTTCCATGGGCGTCGAGCGTATCCTCAAGGAGCACGTGCCCGGCGTTACGCGTGTCGAGCAGGTCAATGCCTCCGGCGAGGCCGAGGATCTGTACGACGAGTATGCGCCGTTCTGAGAAGCGAAAGCTGCGGGCGATGTGCTCCGCATAGACGTCATGCCCAAATGTGCGGCTGCGAGCGAAAGGCCCGCGGCCGCATTTGTATGTAGGGAGCAGGGGGACCGATATGCTCAACGACCTCTACCATATGCTTGATCCTGTCGCCATTTCGGCGGGGCCCATCACCATCTACTGGTACGGCTTGGCCTATGTGGTCGGAGCTCTGCTCACGGCGGTCGTCATGTACCGAACGCAGCGTCGTTGGGGTTTTGACATTACGGTCGACGACCTGATGAGTGTCGTGGTTGGTGTGGTCTTTGGCCTCATCATTGGCGCCCGTCTGTTCTACGTCATCTTTTACGGTGACGGCTACTACTGGGCGCATCCGCTCGAGATCTTTGCCACCAACGAAGGCGGCATGAGTTTCCATGGCGGCCTGGTGGGCGGCATCATCGGCGGCGTGCTCGTGTGCCGCATGTACAAGCTCGACGCCTGGACCATCGCCGACCTTGCCGTTATCGGTGCTCCGCTGGCCTTGTTCCTGGGGCGCTGCGCCAACTTTGTCAACGGCGAGCTGTGGGGCAAGCCGACCGATCTGCCTTGGGGCGTGATCTTTGGCGGCACCGCGGGCGATATGCCGCGCCATCCATCCCAGCTCTACGAGGCATTTCTCGAGGGCATTGTGCTCTTTTGCATTCTGCAGGTGCTCAGCCGCAAAAAACCGCTGCTGCCCCAGGGTACGTTTATGGGTGTGTTTGTGATGGGGTACGGCATCGTCCGCTTTTTCGTTGAGTTCGTGCGCGTGCCCGATGCCCAGCTGGGCTATCTGCTGGGCGGCGTCATCACCATGGGTCAGCTGCTGAGTTTGCCACTCGTGATTGCGGGCCTGGCGCTCATCATTTTTGCCCTCCGTCGCAACCGTCCCCAGCGCATCTATCTCGACGCCTAACCACCACATACACCACAAAGGGGACAGGCACCTTTGTGGTGGTTTTGCCAGGCAACGATGACAGAACCGTAACGTTTCCCCAGATAAAACCTGCCAAAATAAACCTGTCCCTTTTTGGCAGGTTTCTAGAAAGGCTTTTCGGACTGTGAAGGATTCCGATCTCTCCACAACGGCTGCGCGCGACGCCGCCCGCATCGTTTGGTTTAAGCGCTATCCCGCCAAGCAGACGCTCGTCGCATTTTTGCTCGCCCTGCTGGCGACCACGGCGTTTTCCATCGATCCCGCCCCGGTGTCGAGCAACGCGGTCCTGGCGATCGATCCAAAGGCCTCGGGCATGCTTTACGTGTGCTACGAGGTACTCCTCTCATTTGCCGGCCATACCGACGCTGTGATGCTGCTCGCGCTAGCCTGCCTGCTCACGCTGCCGTTTCGCTATGTGTTCTTTGGCCGCGGTGACGCTTGGCGCCCCTCGGTCGTGCTGCCGTCGCTGTTCTTTGCCGTCTGCATGGTGTTCGGCCGCAGTTACGACCTCACCGATTCGGCTGAGATTGTGCTGGGCGACAAGGCGCGCGTTGTTTGCGCCTGGATTGGCGGCGCGGGCTGGATGCTTCTGGCGATTGTGTCCTTCTATCTGGCTTTTGAGTTTTTGGATTGGCTGAGTTCTCGCCGCATTCCGTTTTCGGAGGCGCATTTTGGCCGCGTGTGGCGTGTTACCCACGCCGTGCTCTCGGTCCATCCTTTTGTTGGGCCGTTTCTTGTACTCATGATTGTCTGGGCGCCCACGCTTATCGCCTCGCTGCCCGGCCTCTTTATGGGAGATACGGGCGCGCAGATTCGCCAATGGTTCAACTACCCCAACGGCACGAGCGACTACCTGCGCCTGCTTAACCCCAACGTGCTGCTCAACGGCCATCATCCGGTGGTGCACACGGCCATCATCGGCTCGTGTGTGCAACTGGGGCTTTCGCTATTCAATAGCGCCAATGCGGGTCTTGCCATCTACACCTGCGCCCAATTTGTCATCACGGCCGCCTGCGTGGCCTATTCCATATCGTCGCTGCGCAAGATGGGCGTGAGCCTGCCGGTACGCGGCGTCATCTTGCTGTTCTTTGCGTTTATGCCGATGTTCTCCAACTACGCGGCGCTGCTGACCAAAGACGTACTGTTTGCCGATGCGTTTCTGGTACTGCTCGTTCAGACCGTCAAGCTCGTGGCATGTGGCCTGCCCCGTCGCGATGTCAATGCCGAGCGCGCGGGCGAGCGCACGCCTGTGCTCTTTGCGCGCCACGACTGGCTGTTGCTCGTGCTGGGCGCCATGGGTTCCACGTTTTTGCGCAATGGCGGCCTGGTCTTTCCGTTGGCGGCCTGCGTGATTGCGGCGGCGTTTTGCGCCTGGGACGCGCATGTGGCCCGTCGCGTGGTCAAACAATCTGGCGTCGCACCCTCATGCGCCACGCCGCGCTTCCGCTGGGCCGGCGTTCTCGCGGTGCTCGTGCTCTGCCTTGCCTCCAACATGTACTTTACCAAGGTCTTTATGCCCGCGCACGATATCACGCCGGGCTCCAAGCGCGAGATCCTCTCGATTCCGTTTCAACAGACGGCGCGCTTCGTCCAAAAGCACGACGGCCTTAATTCGGGCGTTAACCCCAAGGTCAAAGACGACGGCACGATTGAGGAAGCTCCCTGCGACGGTCTGGTGACCGATAAGGAACGCGCTGCGATCGATCGGGTGCTCAAGTACGAGAATCTGGGCCGTCGCTACAACCCGGATAAGTCGGATGCCGTAAAAAACTGTTTTAACGAGTACGCCTCGCAGGAGGACATCAAGGCCTATTTTGAGGTGTGGGCCCAGATGTTCAAAAAGGATCCCGAGTGCTATATCTCGGCGCTCATCAATAACTACTACGGCTACTTTTATCCGAGTGCCCGCGATGCGTGGGTCTACAGCACGGCGCGCAGCGCCGAGATCATGGCGAAGCCCGATAACCTCAAGTACTTCGACTTCCATCCGGTCGATAGCAAGGTTGTGCGCTGGTGCGACCACCTGATCAACCTGTATCGCGTGGCAGTACAACGCATCCCGTTTATCTCGCTCACCATGAGCTCGGCTACCTATGTGTGGATCATGATCGCTGTGGTGGTCTATCTGCTACGTCGTCATTCGTGGCGCGGGCTGGCCATTTGGGTGCCGCTGCTGGGCGTGCTCGCCGTGTGCCTGATCGGTCCCTGCAACGGCTCGACCTACATGCGCTACCTGTATCCAGTCATCGCCTGCATGCCCTTCGCCATCGGCGCCACCATCACCCGCAGCGACCTTCTCTGGTTCTAACTTGGTGCAAAGGGGACAGGTTACTTTGCACCAAGGGGCTGCATCATCACGACGCCTTCATTTTGGGGTTTATCTCGCAGGCCAGTAGGTATATCATAACGACGTTTGTTTATATTGCCCGAGCATCTGCGCTGGGCTTTAGGTCGAAACCGATAGGAGACACGTATGTCCGGACACTCTAAGTGGGCCACAACCAAGCATCGTAAGGGCGCGCAGGACGCCAAGCGTTCCGCCCTCTTCTCCAAGCTGAGCCGCAACATCACCGTTGCCGCCCGTCTCGGCGGCGACCCGCTGCCCGAGAACAACGCCAGCCTCGCCGCTGCCGTTGCTAAGGCCAAGGCTCAGTCCATGCCCAAGGACAAGATCAAGTCCGCTATCGACAAGGCCTTCGGTTCGGGTGCCGATGCCGCCGTCTACGAGAACATCGTGTACGAGGGCTATGGTCCCGCCGGCGTTGCCGTCTACGTCGACTGCCTGACCGATAACCGCAACCGTACCGCCGCCGATGTCCGTTCCGCCTTCTCCCACGCTGGCGGCAACCTGGGCACCTCCGGCTCCGTCGCCTTCCAGTTTGAGCGCAAGGGCCAGATCGTCGTCGCCAAGGAGATCCTGGACGAGAACGCCAAGAAGGAGACCATGATCGCCAACGGTGCTGCCGGTGACGAGGAAGAGTTCATGATGGCTATCGCCGAGGCCGGTGGCGACGACTACGAGGACGCCGGCGAGGAGTGGATCGTTTGGACCGCCGCCAACGACGTCATGGCTGTTTCCAAGGCGCTCGAGGAGCAGGGCATCCAGGTCAAGGGCTCCGAGACCACTATGGTTCCGACCACCCCGACCGAGGTCTCCGGTGCCGACGCCAAGAAGGTCCAGCGCCTCATCGACCGTCTCGAGGAGCTCGACGACGTTCAGGATGTTTACAGCACCATGGACATGACCGACGAGGTCATCGCTGCCCTCGAGGAGGAGTAGCGCCTGCACGGGTTAAGCCGTGCATATCTGGGCATAATGAAGCGAGCATACAAGCCTCGTGGAATAGATGAGCCGGATCCGCGTGCGTATGGCACCGGACCCGGCTCTTTTATAATGATGCGAATCGTTTTGCATTCTGCGGACCGAAACCTGAAGGGAGCGCGCGTGCGCGTACTCAAACGAGCCCTAGCAATCGTGTACCTTGCCGCCGCCATCGTGGCGCTGGGCACGCTTGTCTGCCAGTTCTGGGGACCGTATACGTATCGCTTTATGCTGCTGTTGCGTGACACCATGCCTCGCGTCGTCGTTACGGTGTGCGCCGCCATCGTGGCACTTGGCGTGCTCATCGGGTATTTCCGCCTGATGTTCGCGCGTCGCGAGCCGTCTTGCGTGCATCCGGCGGGGGAGCGCAACATCGAGGTCACCCTCTCAGCGCTTTCCTCGTGCGCTCGCGCTGCGGCAGAGCGCGACGACCGTGTGATGGTCGAGCATGTCGAGGCGCGCGTGCAGGGTTCCGACGAATCGCTCGTCCGTTTTAAGGTCGACGCCATCGCGCTCGATGACCGGGACGTGGCCTCCCTTGCAACCGCGATGCAGCAACGTATCGAGGAGGCCTGCGACACCATGCTCGGAACGCCGGGCACGACCGCACGCGTCCGTTTTTTGCCGTCCAAGACTACCGTCCAGACCGTGGAGGTTTCCGGTGAGTGATACCAATCAAGACAAGACCGTCCGCACCCCGCGCCTGACGATCGACCAGAACGCTACGCCGGCAGGCGAGTCCGCCGACACCAAGCCCGAGGCCGGCGAGCAGCACGACAGCGCCGCCAACGACTTTGACGAGGCCATGGGTCTCATCAAGGGTACGGGGGCGGCCATCTGGAGCTATGCCGTCCGTCATCCCAACACCACGCTCGGCGCCGTCGCTGGTTTTGTGCTCGCCGTGCTGGTGCTCACGCTCGGCCTGTGGGACACACTCGTCATCGCATTCTTTGTGCTGATCGGCGCCGTGATTGGCCAGATCCGTGACGGCGAGAACGGGATCGTCAACTTCTTCGGCCGTCTGTTTAGCGGCCGCTAGTATGTATTCGACCGCCGCGTGTGCGGTGGGCATAAGGAGGAACCATGGCTTTTAACACGAAGGTCGATGTGGCCGATACCGAGCTCGAGGCAGACGAGACCGTTGCCGCCGAGGCTGAGGACGTAACGCTCGAGGACGGGGCGCTCGTCGAGGCCGAGCCCGCCGACGATGCGGACGAGGATGATGAGGAAGCGGACGAGTCCGAGGATTCGCTGACCTATTCCAACGGTGTGATCGAGAAGATCGTCGCCATGGCCACCCGCGAGGTGCCGCACGTCCTGGGCATGAAGGGCAACCTTATGCACTTTGTTCAGGAGCAGTTTGGTGCCGAGAACCTGACCAAGGGCGTGACGGTCGAGGTCACCGATGACAACCGCGTGGTCGTCAACATTTCCGTCATTATCGAGTACGGCGCCTACGCACCCGCGATTTTCGACGACGTTAAGGCGCGCGTGACCGAGCGTCTGGCCGCGATGACCGGCCTTGAGGTGGCAGGCGTCAACCTGCGCATCGAGGATGTCATCACCCCCGAGGAGTACGAGCACCGCACCAGCCAGCACGAGTAACCTACCAAATAGGAACAGGTTTGTTTCGATAGGTTTTACCTGCGAAAACGCTAAACGGTCGACCGCGCAAGCAAAAGTGCGGTCGACCGTTTTCTATATGCCCTCGATGTAGTCATACCGCTCGTCTAACTAGGGGTTGCAATCTTCGCGTTCCGCGTTACCCTAATGGGCGCATTGTTTCCAAATTGTTAACGAGGGGTTGCCGTAATGGCCGACGAGCACGAAACAGAAAGCAAGGCATGGGCGATTGAGGCCGCTGCGGCAGAGGCGGCATCGCGTGCCGCCGAGGAGGTGCATCGTCCTCCCGTGGTGCCGATGGAGCGCGTGGTCGATCGCGCCGATATCGAGCGCGGCGAGCGTGCCGGCCGCAAGCGCAGCCAGGAGCCGGGCTTCCCGCGCTTTTTCGCCGAGCTCAATCTGGGCCTGATCCTCACGGCGTTCGCCATCGTGGCCTTTAAAACCCCCAATCACTTTGCCTTCGGCGGAACCTCGGGCGTGTCGGTCATTCTTTCCACGCTGTTCCCGACTCTGCCCGTCGGCGTCTTTATGTGGATCATCAATGCGGTTCTCGTCGTCTTGGGCTTTATCTTTTTGGAGCGCAAGGCAATCCTGTGGAGCGTTTTTGCCTCGTTTGCGCTTTCGGCCTACGTCTCGCTGTTTGAGCTCTTCATTCCGACGGATGTTTCGATGACGGGAGATATGTGGCTCGACCTGTGTTTTGCCGTGATTTTGCCGGCGCTGGGCAGTGCCATTGTCTTTGACATTGGCGCCTCGACGGGCGGCACCGATATCCTTGCCATGATCCTCAAGCGTCGCACGACGCTCGAGATCGGACGCGCCTTGCTACTGGTCGATATCGGCATCGTGACCATCGCGGCCTTTTTGTACGGTCCGCGCGTTGGCCTGTACTGCGTGCTCGGCCTGTTTGCCAAGACGCTTGTGGTCGACAAGGCCATCGAGAGCATTCACTTGCGCAAGGTCTGTACGATTATTTGCTCCGAACCGCGCAAAGTCGAGGAGTTTATCGTCAAGCATCTCAACCGCACGGCAACGATCAGCCGCGGCTACGGTGCCTTCTCGGGCAATTGCGTCACAGTGATTATGAGCGTGTTGAGCCGTCGCGAGGCAGTGCAACTGCGCCGCTATACCCGCGATATCGATCCAGATGCGTTTATCACGATCGTTGACAGCTCCGAGATCGTGGGCAAGGGCTTCCGCGGCACGAACTAGCGCGGATATACCCTTCGAACCATTGAATAAAGCCGCCTACGTTTCAAATCGGTCATCTTGGGGTATTTGTCCCCACATTGCGCGATAATGTTGCCAAAGACGTCGTTTGCGATCCAGGTGATTCGCTCTAGATACGAAGGGATGATTTCGATGTTCTGTTCGCAGTGTGGCGCCCCCATGGGCGATAACGACAAGTTCTGCGGCGTGTGCGGTGCCCCTAATACCGAGGTCAAGGCCGCCGGCCCCGCTCCCCAGGGACAGTCTCAGCCCCAGCAGTTTGTTCCGCAACCGCCCGTGGCGAATGCGCCAAAGGGCTGTGTGGCTCAGGCGTTCCAAGACATGACCAAGACTCCGGGCGTGCTGCAGCGCGTGTGCCAGATTGCTTTTTTGCCGGCGCTTATCTGTGTCGTGTCGGTGCTCGTGCTGTTCATTCCCATTATCGGCGGTATTGCAGCTGCCATCGGCTTTTTGGCCGCCTGCGTGGCGAGTGTGTGCGGTTCGGGCTTTGGCATCGAGTGGGGTCGCGACCTGTCGCTTAAGATCGATGACGGCATGGATCGTCCGTTGATGCGTTCCACATCGTTTGGCCTCGGGGTCTTTTCGAGCGTTATTTCGGTTGTGCTCGAGATTATCGCTGCCATTCCCGTTATTGGTGTAGTGCTTTCGCTGGTGGAGAGCGTGGTAATTGGCGCGGCGGGCTCGTATTCGTATTACGGCTCTTCTGCGCTCGAGACTGCGCTGTTTGGCTCGCTTGGCCTGCTTGTCCTGGCTATGATTGCCACGGCGGTCTTGGGAGTCTTCTTTAAGATGTTCGCCGATATCGCCGTGATGCACTTTGCGGTGACCGGTCGCGTCGAGAGCGCGTTTTCGCTCGACAAGGTCTGGGCGGCCTTTAAGAACAATAAGACCAAGCTGTTTTGCGCTTCATTCCTTCCCGAGTTTTTGACGGGCCTGGTCGCCAACGTTGTCACATGGATCTTGACGGCGGTCTTTGGCGCTATTGCCTCTGTCGGTATGTATAGCTACTACTATCGTCCTACGGGTATTGAGGCAATTGTTAGCGGCGGTGGCATCTCACTCGTGCTGTTCCTGGTGCTGATCGCTTTCGTCACCGTATTTCTAACGGTCTTTGGCAAGATGCTCAAGCACCGTGCCGTTGGCTATTGGGTCGCACGTTATGCAAGCGAGTGGGCCGACGAGGATAAGGACGACGTCCTGACGTTTGTATTGCCCTTCGAGAAGAAGTCCGCTCCTTCGGGTTACAGCGCTCCGGATGTCGCGCCTGAGCCCGAGCCTGAGTCTGTCCCGGGATCTGCGCCGGAGTCCGAGCCCACGACGGAGCCCGAGCCAAGCTCCGACGAGGACCCGCAAGACGAGTAGCCCTGTCACCTGCCATTTGGGGACGGGATAGAAATGGTAGAAATAGTGCTTGACGAATGAGCGGGGGCGGACGTGTCGAAACGTCCGCCCCCGCTTTGACATCGCGATGTGGCTACGGCTGCGAGATGGTCGCGATTCGACTACTCGTTGTGCTTCTCCTCGTGACGAGCGGCGGTGCGAGCTTCGTGGATGCCCTTGATCGCGGCATGGCGAGCCGTGCGGGCATCATGGATGGCGTCACGAGCCTCGGCGGACATCGCCTTGGCAGAGCGTAGCTTGGCGGCCAAGGCAGGATTGGTTTCGGCGACTGCGGCGATAGCGGGGCCGTCGAGCTCCTCTTGCGTGGGCTCGGCCAAAAAGTCGATAGCATACTGAGCGGCCACCATGGAGCCCTGAGCCAGCACGGTCTCGTCGATCTTGTAGAAGCAGGAATGTTGGGCGTACGTGGCGCCAATCTTGGGGTTGCGCGTGCCCACAAAGGCAAGCACACCCGGTACACGGCGCAGGTACTCCGAAAAATCCTCGCCCGAAAGCGTGCCGCGATAATGGCCTTCGCCGGCTGCACCCAGACACTTGACCACGGCCTGACGACAACGCTCACTCGAGGCGACATCGTTTTCGACCTTGTAGTTGGCGATGGTGTAGTCGGTAAGTTCAGCCTCGGCGCCCAGGGCCGCCGCAGTGTGCTCTACGATGCGGCGCATGAGCTCGGGCATTTCCTCGTGCGTCGAATCGCCATAGGTGCGCACCGTGCCGGCGAGGTAGGCGGTACCGGCGATAACGTTGCGCGCGGTGCCGCCGTGCAGCTCGCCGACGGTAATGACGGCCGGCTCGTAGGGGCTGATCTCGCGCGAAACGATGGTCTGCAGGGCGTTGACGATCTCGGCCGCCACCATGACGGCGTCGTGGCCGCGCTGGGGCATGGCGCCGTGGCACGAGGTGCCGCGGACATCAATGCGGAACCAGTCGGTATTGGCCATGCGCGGACCGGGCTCGCAGCTTACGGTGCCGGCGTCGACCTCACTCCAGATATGTGCGGCGTAGGCGCCGTCGACGCCGTCGAGCACGCCCGTGCCGATCATGAGTTTGGCGCCTTGGCCGTTTTCCTCACTGGGTTGGAAGACGATGCGGACCTCGCCGTGGATGTCGTCGGTCATATGGCGCAGGATCTGCAGCGTGCCGAGCATCATGGCAATGTGGCAGTCGTGGCCGCAGGCGTGCATGCAGCCCTCGTTGACGCTGGCGAACTTCTCGCCGGTCTGCTCGGTGACGGGTAGGGCGTCGATATCCGCGCGCAGCAGGATGCGGCGGCGCGGCGTGCCGTCCTCGCGGTAGGCGTCGGGTGCGGTGCCGCGAAGGGTCGCCACCAGGCCCGTCTTAAGCGGGCGCTCGTAGGGGATATTCATGGCGTCGAGCTGGTTGGCGATGTCAGAAGTCGTGCGCTCTTCGGCGAGGCTCAGCTCCGGGTGCTTATGGAAGTGCCGGCGCTGCTTGATGATGTAGGGCTCAAACTCGGCGGCGATATCTTGGATGGCTGCGGTGACGTCATCAGCCGCGCGGGCCTCGGTCGCTGCCATAATCTGCTGTGCCTTGGTCTTCGTCATGGTCGATTTGCTCCTTGCTGGTTTATCGCAAAATCGTACAGGCTCTTTCCAGTATGCCACCTGCCACTTGGGGACGGGGCAGAAATGGTAGAAATGGATACCTCCGTAACCTTGACAGGTCCAAATTGCTTATGCACGCAGCCTTGGATGCGGCTGTCAAGCTTGAAATCTACCATTTCTACCCCGTCCCCAAGTGGCAGGCGGGGCCGTTGGGGTTGGGAAAGGTGCCGTTTACCGCTTGACGTTTTGCAGCTGTGGCGGTGGAGTACACTCGGGGGTGTTGAATTTCCTGCCAGAGATGGGGATGCCCATGCAACATATCGATCGGATTATCCGCTCTAAGAACGTCTTTACCTCGCAAGACGGCATCGATACCGCCCGTGAGCTGGCGATTGCCATCGCAGGCGACCGTATCGTCGCAGTCGGCAAGCCCGATGACGTGATCGCCGCCGCGCCTGCCGCCACGCCGGTTATCGACTACGGCGAGCAGTTTGTCTGCCCCGGTTTCCATGACGCTCATCTGCACTTCTTTCATACCTCGGTCGGTTCCTCGCCGTATATGCTCATGGATGGGGGCACGTCCGAGGTGGCGCTGGTGCAGCACGCGCTCGAGTTTTCCCAGGATCTGCCCGACGACGCTTGGGTTGTGACGCAGGGCTGGCGCGACTACCGTTGGGACCCGCCCGAGCATCCTACCAAGGCGTCGCTCGATGCGGTATTTCCCGATCGTCCCTGCGTTATGTACTCGGGCGACGGCCACACGCTGTGGCTCAACAGTCGCGCTCTCGAGGCGCTCGGCGTCACGCGCGATAGCGAGCCGCCAGCGGGCGGCAGCTACGACAAGGACGCAAACGGTGAGCTCACGGGCATTGCTCACGAGGCGGCCGCCATGCAGCTGTTGCCGCGCTGCCTTGAGTGGCTGGGCGAAGATCGCATCGCAAGCGCTTACGCCGATCAAATGAGGCGCATGGCCGAGCAGGGCATCACCTCGATCTGCGACATGTCGCTCATGCCCATGCCGGGCTGCGATTTTATCCGCGACGACGTCTACGACAAACTGCAGACAGCCGGCAAGCTGGGCATTCGTGCCCATCTGTTCCCCACGCTGCTGGATGACCAGTCGCGTCTAGAAGAGCTGCAGGCACGTTACGCGAACAACGCACTGCTTTCGGCGCCGGGCTTTAAGCAGTTCTTTGACGGCGTGTCGAGCGAACATACGGCATATCTCACCGAGCCCTATACCAATCCGCGCTTCCCGGGCGACCAAGGCCGTCTGACGGTTTCCGCCGAGCGCATGCGCAAGCTGGTTCTGGCGGCTGCGGAGCGCGGCCGCGCCGTGCGCATCCACGTTATCGGCGACGGTGCGATTCATGCCGCGCTGGATATCTTCGAGGAAGCCGCCGGTCTGTACGGCCTGCCCCAGCACGGCCACAACACGCTCGAGCACCTGGAGAACCTCCTGCCCGAGGACATCGACCGCCTGCGCAAGCTCAACGTCGTCGCCTCGAGCCAGCCCTGCCACATTACGCTCGACCCGGGTGGACCGGAGCGCGATTTGGGCTTGGAGCGCAGCCGCATCATGTGGCCGTTCGCAACCTATAAGCAGCGCGGCATTCGCCAAGCCTTCGGTACCGACAGCCCCATCACGCCCGTTACCAGCATGGACGTGCTCTACACGGCTATCACGCGCCAGGACCCAAAAAGCCACTGGCCCGAGGGCGGCTGGTTGCCGAGCGAGCGCATCGACGCGGCAACGGCTTTGCGCAACTACACCTTGGGCAGCGCCTATGCAGCAGGCGACGAGCAAAACCTCGGCAGCTTGGAGCCCGGCAAGTATGCTGACCTGGTAGTCTTGGACCAAAACCCGCTCACCGTTGACCCCCAAGAGCTGCAAGCCACCAAGGTTCAGGCCACCTACCTAGCCGGTAACCTCATCTACGAGCGCTGATGCTCATGCCGTGTCGTTAAACGCGGCCCGGGCGACTTATTTTGGGATGGCGCTCGAGCCACGTCTGCATATCGGTGGGGACTCGTTATGAGCGTCCCTGCTCTGCCGGATTTGTGCGTGGGGTGGAGGCGCTGCTGCCCCGCGCGTTCAAATTGGACATTTGCAATGCTGCCTCATGGTGTTTTGCATACTTCCCATTACAGATCGCATAAAAAGGTTGGGATGTTCTTTCTGGCCCTGATGTACCCCCGCCTGGGCCGTGCAAAAAACGGAGTATTCAGCACTGCGAGCTCTGCCGGCGCCGTTGCGGTCGGGTAATGTCATGGGGATTGACGTCATTTTGGCGTCCGGGCAGGCACGAGGCATGCCTTTATGCCCTGATGGGGTCTGCCTGCCGACCCAAATCGCCGGTCGAAGGCGTCCTTGGGACCAATAAGATGTGTCTGGCGCGTATACAGCCATCCTGGTCTGCTGAATACTCCCAAAAATGCACGGTGCTCCCCAGGGGACCCGTGCGTGCAGCGAAAGCCATGCCCATGTTCCTATCCGCATCGCCATTTTGCTGCACTGACGTTTCTGAATGCCGCGCCCGAACTAGTTAACTTGGCTCCCGTGTGGCGCCGGAGGGGCGGGATATAAGGTTTATCGCGAGTTCCGCACGAGCCGAAGGCCACGTAATGTGGCCTTCGTGCGAGCAGGACTGCCCGAGCAGGAAACCTTATGCCCCGCCCCTCCGGCGCCACACGGGAGCTGCGCACAAGTTATCCCCCCGGCATTCAGAAAATCTAAGTGTCAAAAAATAAGATTTTTTGACTCTGTGTTGTATAACCCGCCATTCGTGGGTACCATTCAACGCGTACGCAAACAAATAGGGTTAATTCGCGTGGCATAACCACGCGGCCCAAAAAGGAGGAGACAAGCATGTCGTCTTTGAAGCCGCTTGCAGATCGTGTTCTGGTCAAGCCCGACGAGGCCGAGCAGAAGACCGCTTCTGGTCTGTATATCGCCAGCAACGCTCAGGAGAAGCCGCAGCGCGGCACCGTCATTGCCGTTGGCGCTGGCAAGGTCAACGACAAGGGTGAGCGCATCCCCATGGACGTCAAGGAAGGCGACGTTGTCATCTACGGCAAGTTCGGTGGCAACGAGGTCAAGGTCGACGGCGAGAAGTATCTGCTGATGCGCGCCGACGACATCTACGCCGTCGTCGAGGCCTAGTCTCATCAGGCTCTCTGATTCGTCTTTGAACGCGGTCGCCGCATAGGACTCGGAAGCGGCGACGTGAGTCACATTTCTTTTGGAGGATTACCTACCATGGCAAAGAACATTACGTTCAATACCGATGCCCGCGCTAAGCTCGCCAAGGGCGTCAACACTCTGGCCGATGCCGTTACCGTCACCATGGGCCCCAAGGGTCGCTATGTCGCCCTGCAGCGCACGTTCGGTGCCCCGACCATCACCAACGACGGCGTTTCCGTCGCCAAGGAGATCGAGCTCGAGGACAACATTGAGAACATGGGTGCCCAGCTGGTGAAGGAGGTCGCCACCAAGACCAACGACACCGTGGGTGACGGCACCACCACCGCAACCCTGCTCGCTCAGGCCATCGTTAACGACGGTCTTCGCAACGTCGCCGCTGGCGCCAACCCGCTGGCCATCCGTCGCGGCATCGACAAGGCCGTCAACGCCGCCGTCGCCGAGATGAAGAAGCAGGCCAAGCCGGTCGAGACCAAGGAGCAGATTGCTTCCGTCGGTACCATCTCCGCCGGTGACCCCGAGGTCGGCGAGAAGATCGCCGAGGCCATGGAAGTCGTGGGCAAGGACGGCGTCATCACCGTCGAGGATTCCCAGACGTTCGACATCACCATCGACACCGTCGAGGGCATGCAGTTCGATAAGGGTTACGTCTCTGCTTACTTCGTCACGGACAACGACCGCATGGAGGCCGTGATGAAGGATCCGTACATCCTCATCACCGACCAGAAGATCTCCAGCGTCCAGGACATCATGCCTGTTCTCGAGGCTGTCCAGCGCGCTGGCCGTGGCCTGCTCATCATCGCTGAGGACATCGACGGCGAGGCTCTGCCCACCCTCGTCCTCAACAAGATCCGCGGCGCCCTCAACGTCTGCGCCGTCAAGGCTCCGGGCTACGGCGATCGCCGCAAGCGCATTCTCGAGGACATCGCCGTCCTCACCGGTGGTCAGGCTGCTCTGGACGAGCTGGGCGTGAAGGTCGCTGACATCACCGCCGATATGCTCGGTACCGCTAAGTCCGTCACCATCTCCAAGGACAACACCGTCATCGTCGGCGGCGCTGGCTCCAAGGAGGCCATCGACGCCCGTATTGCTCAGATCAAGGGCGAGATGGAGAACACCACCTCTGACTTCGACCGCGAGAAGCTCCAGGAGCGCCTGGCCAAGCTCTCCGGTGGCGTTGCCGTCATCAAGGTCGGCGCTGCCACCGAGTCCGAGCTCAAGGAGATCAAGCACCGCGTCGAGGACGCCCTGCAGGCAACCCGCGCTGCTGTCGAGGAGGGCATTGTCGCTGGCGGCGGCGTCGCCTTCATGGACGCTGTGCCTGCGCTCGATGCAGTCGAGATCGACGACCCCGAGGAGAAGATCGGCGTCGACATCGTCAAGAAGGCTCTGACCGCTCCGGTCGCAACCATTGCCAAGAACGCTGGCTTTGAGGGCGCTGTCGTGGTCGACAAGGTCGCCGAGCTGCCCGCTGGCCAGGGTCTCAACTCTGCCAGCGGCGAGTGGGGCGACATGATCGAGATGGGCGTCCTCGACCCCGTCAAGGTCAGCCGCGTCACCCTGCAGAACGCTGCTTCTGTCGCCAGCCTGATCCTCATCACCGAGGCCACGGTTTCCGATGTGCCCAAGAACACTCAGCTTGAGGATGCTATCGCTGCTGCTACCGCTGGTCAGCAGGGCGGCGGTATGTACTAAGGCCGACAAGGTCTAGAACTCCCACCGGGAATCCGGGGGCGTGACGGGGTTTCTCTCCGGAACGTCCTCGGACATGCAAAGAGGCTCCGCATCGCGCTTCGCGCTGCGGAGCCTCTTTGCGTCCTGCGGAATGTTCCGGAGAGAAACCCCGTCACGCCCCCGGATCCCCTGCGTTTACGGCCTTGAAGTCGGCGGGCGG
>OLNL01001939.1_pt1 | contig 17290 bp, 12 predicted proteins | sample 1672181 | NCBI WGS metagenome assembly OLNL01 (sample SAMEA3136656, study PRJEB25190) | human gut metagenome | biome: human gut; feature: human-associated habitat; material: faeces | place: Austria | collected 2013
TTGACGAGGGCGAAGACGATCTGTTTGCGTTGAGCCTCGACGACGTGATGAGCGACCGCCCCGGGACCGCCGACGAGCCCATGAGCGGCAAAACCCATTCGGCAGGCGATCCTTCCGAGACGGCATCGTTTATCGCCGCGGCGCAGCATCTTGCGCCCGAACCGCCCATTGCAGATCTCGACGACTTTGCGACCCGTCAGCTCGCCTTCGATTCCTGGGCTGATGCCGATCTGGACGAAACATCTGCCGGCGCGCCGACGCTCGGCGAGCCGGTAAATCCACTTGTCGCCGCGTCCGCTTCCGAATACGAGCCGGACGACCACGCGCAAGCTATGCCCACATCCTCATACACCGATAGCCACACTGACAACGACGATTATTATGGCGACTACTACGCCGCGGAAGAGGCGCCGCGCTTTTTGGATTTCAATCCAGTAGCAAAGATTATCTTTATAGCGATTGTCGTGGTGCTACTTGGCGTCATTGCGTTTGAGGGATTCCAGCTGTTCCGCAGCCCCGTCGAGTCCGAATCGGCAACGCAGCAAAAAGAGGACGAGAGCAACGACTACCTCGACGTCAACAACCTCAAGGGCGACCCCAACGACGGGGACGAGTAGCGAGGGCTGAGGGCGGCTGAAACGTCCATATGTAGCACCAGCTTCTACGTGCTGTTTTGTTATCCGGTTACACTTTTCCGAATGTTGAGACCGTCAGATTCGACACTTTTCCGTACTTTTGAGGTGCCGATTCCGACACTTTTCCGTACTTTCTTACGGCCGATTTCGACACTTTTCCGAATGTTGGCCGAATAATTGCCGCGTAATCAAGCGCCGTCTGCACATCATTTCGCAGGCGGCGCTTGATTTGTGTCCGCGCGCGCTGATAGACTCCATCGTGCCCGCAAGGAGCGGGCGCGTTTTATCCAGAGTCGGGGTAGAGAGTTGGCTCCACGATCCCGACGCCAACCGGCCAAGAGGCACGGTGGCCCTGCCAACATCGATGAAAGGGGTCCGTATGGACAATTTCTCCGTGCGCAGCGAGCGTAACTTCCACAGCCTGGCAGCCAAGCCAAAACGAATGCATCTTCTGGACGCGCCGAGCGGCTACGCCTCGGCCATGGTCAAGAGAAGTCTCTCCCACCAGATGCGCTTTACGGTGCAGAAGCTCGAGGAAGAGCTCTGTGCTGCCGGCGACCCTCACGTATTACAGATCAAGCTGCTCGGAGACGATTCGCGCGAACCGTCTAGCTGGAAGCTCTTCGCCGACGGCGTGTGCGTTGCGGACGGATCCGGCCCCTTTGCCCGTGAGTGCTTCTGCGAGGGAGCCGAGGTGTTTTTGGACCTGTGTCGCGACGCCGTGCGCGCGGCCGAACTGCGCCAGTGGAGCCAGAGGGAGTATGAGCTACTGAGTGCGGCCCGCGGGATTGCGGGGGCTTAGACGGGCGAATGGGCCATCGACGATTTTGAGCTGGCAAGGGTCGGGAATTAGATTCCCGACCTTCAACCTAGCATTGCTTTATGAGATCGAGCACCGCGGGAATATCGTCAGCGCTACGGAGTGCAACATAGGTCGGCATACCCGGCCCAAATCCGCCCTGCGTGCGTTTGTCCTGGCACATATCCTCCGGGTCAATCAGCTCGTCCACACTCTTTGCCAAGCCAACGGCAATCCAGCCGCCGTTGCTAGTCCTGCCTTCTAACACGGCACGCAGTTTTCGCTTGCCCGACCTGAAGCCTACATAGTACTTGGCTATATAGGACTCCCACGAAGGGTTACCACTCAGAACGGACTCGCATACCTCATCGAAAAGCTTCTGGTTGAGTCCGCCTTCAGCAAAAGTAGGGTGATTCTCCTGCAGAGTCCAGACAGGAGCCTCGTCGGACTCCCCGCGAGAGGGGCGATACTTGTCGACGACATCTGCCGGAAGATCGGGGTACTTCCATATCTCGCACGCCTCTTTCGCCAGCTCGTCCGCACGCTGCCTAATCTCCTCCTCGCCCCATTTTTCATGCGAGGCGATCGACTTGTTCAGGTGGAGCGGACTGCACATAAGTCCCACGCCAGGAAGATTGAGCTTGTCCGAGAACGACCGGTTTGAGTACTCCTGGTTGTAGCCCGTCAGCGTAAGATTTCCCAAGTTGTTGCACAGCCTGTCGTGGATGTCTTCCCAGTTCTCGCCAAGCGATTCCTTCCAGCCGTGCTCGTCATCAATCGTCTGGGGCATGACGTGCTCGATCTGGTATTCGTCGGCTGAGATGGGCTCCTTCGGGTGGTGCCAGTTCTCCATGCGTTCCAGGTAATAGCGCTTCTTAGAGAAGCGGTTGTAGCAGTCACGCGTCTTAAACTCCTCGACAAAATGCTCGTCCGTCGGGAAGTACGCGGTCATACCACTGTTATGGATAAGGAGCATCGCCGTAACGTACTCCTCTATATCGTCCTGTTGCTCAAGATTGCGATACATACCGGCAAAGAAATTATTCAGGCCCGTGGTAAGCCTGCCGCAAACCGCACGCCTGAACAGGAACGACTCGATAGTCTCGCAGATACGTAGAAACGCATTGCGGCTTAGCCCATTTCCCTCGTAAACCGAGTAAAGCAACATTAAGAGAGGCCTTATCTGCTTCACGTCGAGGCTTACGATTCTGCCGAACACTCGGCGCAGTCCGTCGTCCTTCTCCTTACCAAGGAACAGGCTGGCGTATCTATGTGCATACCCGCGCAGCTCCTTAAGCAGGCCCTCGGTGTCACCATCGTAGTCGTCGGCGAAATAGCGCTTAAACTCGTAGTAGGCCTCGTTCTCCTTCGGCATCCTATTGGGAACTTTAAGCCACAGCCAGTACCAGATAAATGCATTGAACTCGTCCTCGCCGCCTTTTCCGAACAAGCGCTCGAGTGGATGCCAGTAACCCTCGTAAAGCTTGGTCTGTTCGTCGTTGGGAAGCGACATTAGAACGTAGTTACGGATGAGGTCAATGGGCGTGAGTGGCTTGCCCTTGGAGTTCATGGACTCAAATATGAGCTGGGCATTATCAACGCCAGCGGTGAGCTTAGTGTCGATGACCTGTACACGGTTTAGCCCTGCCCAAAGCCTTGCCGGATCAAATGATTTCCCGCGCATCTTCTCGCGGAAGAACGCATGATTCTCGACAATGCGATCCGATTTTTCATCCGGCACGGGAGACCCGGACACGATGGAGAACAGTGTCTCTTTGTCGTCCTGCGAGAGCACCAGCTTGTAGCGCGCCAGACCGTTGTAGTCATCATCGTTAAAGAGGTAGTTCTTCCGAAGCGCTGAGATTTTGAGGTCGCCAAGGAAGCTGGCCTTGTCGGGGTTGTTCTCCAAATAGTCAGCCAAGGCGGCAATCATCAACGAAAACGTCGTCATGCGCTGCTGCCCGTCAATTAGAAGCACGCGCGAAATGCTCGTGGCAGAACTCTCGGACTCGGGGATATAGAGCATCGACCCCACGAAGTGCGATACGCCATCACGACCCGCTCGCATGATGTCATCCCAAAGCACCTCGCACTCTTTTACACTCCACGAGTAAACTCGCTGGTACACAGGAATGACGAACTGCATCTTCGCCACGCCCATAAGGTCGAGTAGGTTCGCCTCTGTTGCCTTCATTTGCGTTTGCCCTCTCTTATTTACATCGCCTGCAATTGCTCCGTCAGTCAAAACACTGGAGATGAGATTGCGTGCAATCCGTGTGGTCAGTATCCGCAAGGACGCTGAAAGGCAAATAGTCTTTTAGCGTCCTTGTCACAAATAATACGCGCCCCCCCTCTTTTTTGCGGTACTAGACAATAACTTAAATGAGCATCGGTTATCATGGCGTTAGCGCTTACGGCCTCCTTTTGCTGGCATACGTCAGCTTAGAATCCCGACAAAGGAGGAAAAGATGAAGTACACGCCTAACGATGAGGTCGTTCTCGCCGTCATAGATGCTATTGTGACTATCGCAACCGCATACTTTAAGTATCGCGGCAACGAGACGCCCAGCAGCTAAACGACGGAAGCGCTCCGGCGCGCGGACTCTCGTTCGCGCGCCGTTTTCTTACCAGACCTGCACCCGTTCGCCGCTACGCTTTACAAAGAACACCCTAGACGGCATATTGTCGCGGTCAACTACGATGAGATCGTCCTTGCTGACAGCCTCAGTCAATTCCCGTTCACGAGCGCCACGATAGCTGTCAACTCTAACAAAAAATATCTTCGAAGAGACTAGACCGTAGTCGTCATACTCTATGACAGGTTGCTCGAAGGGCTTAACAGCTTTCACAGGATTTAGACCCTCAAACTCCAAAACAAAGTCAGTCAAAGGTATCTCGGACAGCTTCATATACATTTCGCTATAAGAAACGTGCTTCAATCCAAGCGTTTCAAGCGCCTTTTCCTTGCTTCCTGGGATAACATAACCGCCCAATAGGTAATACAGAAGCGCAATTGCATCTTGCCTAATCCTATTTACTTCACCCAAATCCGTAAAGTTATCCTTGTGGAAATAGCCATTCCTATCTTTACCTGCAAAATCCCTTATCTTGAGAAGCACAAAGTGTCTTCCCTCGTCACTAATCCGCCATGCCGTTTCATTGTCGTGGAGAAGATTTGCAAGAGAGACCAAGTTCGTCGAAAACCGTTCTCTATTTGATTCGACGAATTGAACATGCCGAGTTTTTTTCGACCAGTCAAATGGTCTTCTATATTCGATCGCTCCTATTCCTTTCGAAGGCGTGGCAATGAACAGGTTTTCCGACCCAGGCGCACCCAGCGTAGCAAGCATAAGCTCATATGAGAGTTGCTCAACCGCCTTTATATAGCCACAAACAATTGAAGTGTAATCGAACTCTCCGCCCCGCAAGAAAGACCTGCGCAGATACTCCGATGTGGTAAGACATCTAGCAAAGCCCTTTGTTCCAACAAGACAGTGTCCGAGCCCATCATCGAAAAAAGCTTTATTGAGCACTATTTGATCTTCGTCGGCAAGCCTGAACGTTGCGTGATTTGATTTAACCGTGTAGGTCGACTCAGGAAAGCCGTCAACAGTGCGATGAATCTCGTCTATCAGCGAAGCCCTGAATGGCGCCAAGCGAGGCATGGATAGGCTAGGAATGGCCTGAAGACCGATGATATCCTCCACTCTTGCAACTGCATCTCGAATGCGATAAACAAACTCATCGTAGAGAGCCTCTGGGAAGAACTTTTTGAAAAACCCGCTCGATGATATTTGGAATACGCTATCGGGCCCTTCGACACACAACTCCTCGGAGCGTCGTTTTAGCTCCTCAGTCTCCGCTGCAGACCAGTCGATAACAACAATCCTGCTGATTCCCCATGAATCAACTTCCATAGCGGTAATCGGATCCGGAATTGTGTATCGATACCCTACGGTTTCGCAATTTGTTGAAATTAGAAACTCGATAGGGTTCGCTCTTTCGTGCTTCTCATTATTCAACCAAAAAACAGTCGAACCCCTCGGCCAGATAGCGTCAATACCATAGAGAGCAAACAAGGATTCGAGTATTGGATTGACCATGTCATTTCTAACGGAAAACTCGATGAACTCATTAAAGAAATCGTATTCAACCTGCTCTTGCGATGGCTGAATCAGCGTCGCAAAACCGCCGATTCGTCTCCGGAGCTTTTCGCCACTCCAGCGCTCCCTGAATTTGTAAGTCGTTCGCAATGCAGAGGCAATCTGTTCGTCAATCAACGCAACTGCCTTTTCTAGTTGGGCGTCGGCATTCATCGTTCGCCTTTCGTCAAAAGTCACCGTATCGTTATTATGTCAGCGACTTCTGATGGCTGGTACGTTGCTTTCAGCAAAGTCTCTTGCGGAATTGGATACCGATTTACATTTAGATGCCCCCGTTAAGAAAGCGCACCTGAGCATCTCGCTCTGCAGGCAAAGCCGCACCGGAGTGATGCGGGGAGATGCGCGAGGTCTCATGGACCTCCCTGACGCGGCCTAGCGGAAGTGCCACCCGGCATCCCTTCCATAACGCACGGGTAAACAAAGGGAAATAGCGCCACCCACCGCGCAAGGAAGGACGCCACCATGGATCTCACGAAAACGGCTAGAGAAATTACCCGCCTCATGCTCCCCTACCTGACCACGCAGCAGAACCGCCAGCTCAAAAAGGTTTTATCGCACTGCCTTTTCGATGAAAACGAGTTAGCTGAGAACAGCGGCGACAGTGACAACAAATCATTCCTCGATCTTTTTCTGTCCGCGAAACGCCTCGAAGGCTGCTCGGATAGGACTATCGCCTACTACGAAGCAACCATTAATAAACTGCTTGAATCGTTCGACACGCCAGCCTGCGACCTGGGAACCGAAGAGATTAGGTCCTATCTTTCCGACTATCAGCAAAAAACCGGCGTCAGTCGTGTTACCGTCGACAATGTCCGAAGAATCATCTCAAGCTTCTACTCATGGCTCGAGGACGAAGACCATATCATTAAGAGCCCAGTTAGACGCATCAAAAGAGTCAAGGCGCCGCAAACCGTAAAGGAAACATATAGTGATGAGGTCGTTGAGATCCTTTGCGACAATTGTGGATCGCCCCGAAACCTTGCCCTGATCGACTTGTTGCGTTCCACGGGCATGCGTGTGGGCGAACTCGTCTCGTTGGACAGGAGCTCCATCGACATCATCAATCGCGAGTGCATCGTACACGGCAAGGGAAATAAGGACCGTATCGTCTATTTTGACGCAAAGACTAAAGTCCATATTGAGAATTACCTGTCAACCCGAATGGACAGCTCAGAAGCGCTCTTCGTGTCGAGCAAGGCGCCACACGAGAGGCTACAAATTGGCGGCGTCGAGGCATTGCTTAGAAAACTGGGGCGCGAGCTTGATTTAGGAAGGGTCCACCCTCATAAATTCAGAAGAACGCTTGCTACAAAGGCTATCGACAAAGGCATGCCCATCGAACAAGTCCAGGTGCTCCTTGGCCATAAGAAAATAGACACCACATTAAGGTACGCAATGGTCGACCAGCGCAACGTCAAAGCATCCCACCGTAGATACCTAACTTAAATTTCGATTTGTCGACCGAGGCGGCGAAGTCGGCGAACTCCTGCTGGAGCTCGAGCGGAGGAACCGGAACCGGCAGCCTTGCCAGCTGAGTTTTAGGGATGTTGACCATGGATTTTGCCGATCCGTGGGCCATACCTTGAATCAAATCGAGGCCACGGTCACTTCTCATGTACGCAAGTAAATACAGCGCGTTGACACCCTTCGGTTTCATACGAAAGACGAGATCGGGAAACATAAGGCCCTTCACTTCGTTTGGAACATAAACGGCTGTGCCAACTAGCTCAGGCGTATTTTTGCGTGCAAATAAGAGGTCACCCTTTTCGACCTCTTTTATGGACATGAAGTTGTCTTTAGAAATCACTTTGTTTTCGGAGGCGACAAAAGTACCTGACGATAGCGCACTCAGCTTAAGGACCCCAAAACCACCAACTCCTCGTGGGCCTTCTCCGCAATTCATACTTTTACCGGTATCAATGGAATCAACGCACTCCGATAGGGGCTTGAAACCCCATTTCTCATCCCCAAACATTTCGACAAATTGTGATTTGACGACGTCACCGCAGGCTGTGAGCAATTGCTTGTAGCGAGACCTCGTCTCCTGAGCGGCCCAAAGAATATCGGCAAGCTCTTCCTGTTTGTCGGCGTTGGGGAGCTCGAACTCAAATTGCGAAAGGCTCTGCCACTTGACTCTTGGCGAGAGGGAGCCTGCCGAATTGGTGACGGCGTGCTCGAATAGGGCGTCATTCTGGATGATGAAGGGGAGCAGCCTCGGAGAGAGGCTGCTCTTGGCGGCGATGACGGTGATGTCTCCAGAGCAGATTCCGTCGAATGGGGCGACGGCTGCTTTACGCAGGTAGGCCCTACGACGCCCGAACAGCACCTGCCCCTTTGAGAAAGCCTTAGTGAAGGTGGTCTCGGCACCTTCGTCCCAATGGGCGAGTTCGACCTCGCCGGGGTCTAGATGCTCAAGGCCGACCGTCGGCAGCTCTTGCCCAGCAGGGACCTTCTGTTTTATTTCGCGGGCCACATCGCCCAAGCAAACGTGGGTCATGTTACTCACCATCGTTTTCATGCAATTTTGCAGCAATAATATCGAGCAGGGACGCGGCCTCTGTGGAGGCGGCTCTCCAGCTTCCTACCGTCTCCTCGATGCTTCTATCGTCAGCATTTTCATCATTGGAGGGCTTCACGTACAGAGGGATGGAGAGCGAGAAGGCGTTGCCCTCGAGCTCACTAAACGATGCGTGGGATGAGAAACCTTCGATGTCCTCGTCAGATCGGTAGGCATCGACGATTCTCTTGATGTGTTGAGGCTCAAGGTAGCTTTGCGCGTTCTTGCGGGTTACCTCGGCAGAGGCGTCTACGAACAGTATTTTCTTGCTTCGATTCGGCGCTTTCTCGCTGCGGCAGATGAGGATGCAGGCCTCCATGGGCGAGTTGAAGAAGAGGTTTGCGCCGAGTCCGATGACCGCCTCAACGAGATCGCTTCTCACGAGCCTTTCGCGCATCTCCGATTCCTCGTTGCGGAAGAGTACGCCATGGGGAAGAAGGATGGCGCACCTTCCACTCCTCGGGTCCATGCTCTTGAGGATATGCTGTATGAAGGCATAGTCGGCCCGCCCCTGCGGCGGGGTGCCGAGGAAGTTGCGGCCGTAGGGGTCCGACGCGAACGCCTCGCGGTCCCATTGCTTGATCGAATAGGGAGGGTTAGCGAGCACCATATCGAAGGTGCGTAGCTTTCCCGCCTCGAGGAAGGCTGGGTGCCGCAGCGTGTCGTCGTTTGCAATCTCGAAGTCCTCGACGCCGTGCAGGAATAGGTTCATGCGTCCGATGGCGGAGGATAGCTGGTTGATCTCCTGTCCGTAGGCGTGAGCGTTGCGCCATTCCTCTCCGTGCTGTTTGAGGTGGGCGATGGAGGAGATGAGCATGCCGGCGCTGCCGCAGGTGGGGTCATAGATGGACTCGCCCGGTTTGGGTTGGAGGATCTCGGTCATCAGATGGACGACCGTGCGGTTGGTGTAGAACTCCTGTGCCGTGTGCCCTGAGTCGTCTGCGAACTTCTTGATGAGGTACTCGTAGCCCTGGCCGAGCTCGTCCTCGGGACAGTTGGCTATGGAAAGTGTCTTGGCGCTGAAGTGTTCGATGAGGTCCTTGAGCAGGCGGTCGGGAAGTCGTTTCTTGTTAGTCCAGGCGGCGTCGCCGAAGATGCCACGCAACTTGGAGCCGTTGGCCGTCTCGATGGCGCGGAAGGCGCCTACGATCGCCTTACCGACGTTTTCCGTTGCCTCACGGATATCGCACCAGTGGGCGCCGTCCGGGATTGCGAAGCTGTGGTTCTCGGGAAGGGCGGCGAACTCCGCATCTCCGTCAGAGGCTTCCAATGCCTCGGCGGTCTCCTCGTCGTAAACATCTGAGAGGCGCTTGAAGAATAGCAGCGGGAATATGTACTGCTTGTACGAGCCGGCATCGATGTAGGTGCGCAGCAGAACCGCTGCGTTCCATAGATGGTTGTTCAGCTCTTCCTGGGGGATTCTACTCTCCATCGACATAGCCTCCCTTTGAGAGCAGCTCAAGGAGTTTCTCCTCGGACTTCCTCGTCTGGCGAAGGAGGTCGTAGAAACGTTTCCTGGTTTCCGCCGGCGGCTCGATCTCCTCGCGCCTTCTTTCGACGTAATTGTTCGCCGAGAGCACGTAACCCTCGCGCTCTATATCATCGAGCGTCGCGATGGCGCACTTCTCTACGACGGGTTCGTAGGATTGGTAGAGGGAGAGCATCTCCTGAGCGTTTTCCTCCGAGATCATGTTCTGCGCACGCTGGGCGGTGAAGATCTCGGTACCGTCGATGATGCAGACGCGGCCCCGATGTGCCGGAGGCTTGTCATTCCGGAGGAACAGCACGCAGGCGGAGACGCCGGTGCTGTAGAAGACGCCGCTCGCGAGCGAGATCACTGCCTCGACCTTGTCTGACTTGAGCAGCTCCTTGCGGATGGCACCCTCCTTGCCGCCGTGGAACAGTGCGCCCTGGGGCAGCACTACGGCGCAGCGACCGCTCTTCTCGTCCATGGAGCAGACCATATGCTGCACCCATGCGAAGTCCGCCGACTTGTCGGTGGGGACACCCCAGATGTTGCGGCCCCATGGGTCCGAGGAGAACTCTGCGGATCCCCAGTTCTTAAGGGAGAAGGGTGGATTGGCGAGGACGCAGTCGAACGACCTGAGGGTGTTCCCGGCAAGGAAGGCGGGCTCGCGCAGGGTGTCGCCCTGGGCGATGCGGAAGTCCTTCGCGCCGTGGAGATACAGGTTCATTCGCGCTATGGCGGACGTGCTGAGGTTCTTCTCTTGGCCATAGAGCTTTCCGTAAGCGAGCTTGGAGTTGTCCATCTGCCGCACGGCTTCGATGAGCATGCCGCCCGTGCCGCAGGCGGGGTCATAGACGGTCTCGCCAGGTTTCGGCTCAAGCAGGGAGACCATCATCTTGACGATTTCGCGCGGGGTGTAGAACTCGCCGGCGTTCTTCTTCTGCATGTCGGCGAACTTCTTGATCAGGTATTCGTAGGCGTCGCCCATCATGTCGGCGCTGTAGTTTCTGTTGCCGAACTTCTTTGCTGAGAAGTGCTCGACGAGGTCCTTCAGGCGCTCGTCGGAGAGCTTGCCTTTGTCTGTCCAGCTCGCATCGTCGAAGCTACTGAAGAGGCCGCTGAGGGTATCGGGGTTGGCTCGTTCGATTCCTACCATGGCGTCTACGATTGCCTTGCCGACGTTTGCGCCGGTGTCGCGCACATCCTGCCAATGGCAGCCGTCCGGCACCGCGAAGCTGTGGTTTTCGGGCAGGGCGGCATAGTCTTCGTCTCCGTCCGACATCTCTAGAGCTTCGGTGGTCTCCTCGTCGTAGACGTCGGAGATGCGCTTGAAGAAGAGCAACGGTGTGATGTAGCTCTTGTACTCGTCCTGGTTGATGGGGCCACGCAGGATATCGCAGGCTCCGAGTAAGTGGTTTCCCAGCTCGGATTTACTTATCGGTTCTTCAGTCATTCAGGTACCTATGAGCTCAAAAATACAAATTACAGCTCTTGTGATTATACCGTCATATTTGCCGAGATAAATGAGCTGAGCATCGCCGCCCATTCAGACATTCTGCGCCTGTAAATCACAATTTAGCTACTGGAGGTGCGCGGCATGACAAGGTATAGATTCGACCAGATAGCCGAAAACAGCACCGCCAAGAAAAAACCCGAGGAAAGCGATCGCAACCGGTACGTTGGACTGGAGCACCTTGATCCGGGCACTCTTGAGGTGACCCGTTGGGGTGCCGAGGTTACTCCCAAGGGCGATAAGCTGCTCATGAAGAAAGGCGATGTCCTGTTCGGCCGCCGAAGGGCCTATCAGAAGAAGGTCGGCATAGCACCCTTCGATGGCATCTTCTCGGCTCACGGGATGGTGCTGCGCCCGAAGGCCGATGTCGTCGATCCGATGTTCTTCCCGTTTTTCATCAGCTCCGACATATTCCTTGACGAGGCAATACGGGTTTCCGTCGGCTCTCTTTCACCGACGGCAAACTGGAAAGATCTCCGGACCTTGGAATTTGACTTGCCCTCGCCGGGAAAACAACGCGAGCTTGCCGGCATCCTCTCGGAAGCCGAGAGCCTCAAGGGGCATTATCGTAAGCTGCTCACGACCTGCGACGACGTCGTCAAATCACAATTTGTCGAAATGTTTGAAGGCAAAGGATACCCGCTTACGCCAATTGGCGAATTGGCGCAAAGCAAGATGCCAACTGCCAAGAAGACATATCATGAAAACGATTTAATTAGGTACATCGATATTTCCTCGATAGACAACGGCGCCCATGCAGTTTCGGGCTATACGGAAGTGCCGCTCGGAGAGGCTCCTTCTAGGGCTCAACAGTGTATTCGGAAAGGCGATTTGTTAATTTCGACGGTGCGCCCTAATTTGAAAAATATTGCCATAAATAGTCTGAATGAAGACAACCTTGTTGCGTCATCGGGCTTTTGCGTGCTTCGCTGCAAAGGATGTCCTCCGGTTTACATGAAAGCGATAGTATGCGGGGATCGTTTCACGCGCGAAATGTGCCGCTTGACAACGGGCGCGAATTATCCGGCCATTAAGAATGCTGACATTCTCAAGTATCAAGTTCCGGTGCCACCGCAAGAAGCAATGCGGGAGTTCGCCGACTTCGCCGCCTCGGTCGACAAATCGAAATTTGCCGTACAGCAGGCACTCGACGAACTGAACGCCACGACGAAGAAAATCTTGAACCAGGAGTTAGGACTCGGAGATGTTTAACGAGGACAACACCATCGAGCAAATGAGCGTCGAGGCGCTTGCCAGCCTTGGCTGGAGATACGTGGCTGCCGAAGACCTCCCGCGCCGCCATGCCGACGTCATGGTCGAGCCCATGGTCAAGGACGCCCTCATCAGGCTTAACCCGGAGATTGCAGAAGACCCCGATCGCGCCGACGAGATCATCTACCGACTCAGGGCCCTCATTCAGTCCACAAGTCCGCAGAACCTGGTCTCCACCAACGAGCGGTTCAAAAAGCTCGTCATCGAGGAGAACTCATTCCCCTACGGCAAAGACGGCCGCATGGTCCCCATCCGCTTCTTTGGCACGGCGGCGGACGGCGATCTTGACAAAAACGAGTACATCGTCACCAACCAGTGGGTCTACCCCCAGGAGCAGGGCGGCAAGCGCCTCGACCTCGTCCTTCTTGTCAATGGATTTCCGCTCGTCATCGGCGAGTTCAAGACGCCGGTGCGCGATTCGATAACCTGGCTCGACGGCGCTGGCGACATCGCTAAATATGAGAAGAGCATCCCGCAGATGTTCGTCTGTAGCGTCATCAACTTCGCCAGCGAAGGAAAATGCTATCGCTACGGGTCGGTGAACATGCCTCCCGAGATGTGGGGACCCTGGCATGAGGGCGACAAGAAGAGCGAGGGCACACTTGCCGACGTCAAGAGAAGCATGGCGTCCATGCTAACCCCCACGAACGTCATGGACATCTTCCAGTTCTTCACGCTCTTCGCCACCGACAAGAAGCATCGACGCATCAAGCTGATCTGTCGCTACCAACAGTTCGAGGGCGCGAACCTTATCGTGGACCGCGTCCGCGCAGGATACCCGAAGCGTGGCCTCATTTGGCATTTCCAGGGCTCAGGAAAGTCACTGCTGATGGTATTCGCCGCCCAGAAGCTGCGCATGGTCCCCGAACTCAAGAACCCGACCGTCGTCATCGTGGATGACCGAATCGACCTCGAGACCCAAATCACGGGGACCTTCAACGCATCCGATATCCCCAACCTCGCAAGCGCCGGCAGCAAGGAAGAGCTTGAGTCCTTCTTCAAGCAGGACATGAGAAAGATTCTCATCACCACCATCTTCAAATTCGGCGAGGTTGCGGGGACGCTCAACGAGAGCGAGAACATCATCCTCATGGTCGACGAGGCGCACCGCACCCAAGAGGGCGACCTCGGCGAGAAGATGCGACTCGCCTTGCCAAACGCCTTCTTCTTCGGCTTGACCGGCACGCCCATCAACCGAACCGACAAGAACACGTTCCACACCTTCGGTGCCCAAGAGGACAAGTCCGGCTACATGAGCCGCTATTCCTTCGCCGACTCCATCCGCGACCACGCCACATTGCCGCTCCATTTTGAAACCGTTCCCGTCGAGCTCCACGTCAACCAAGAGGTCGTGAACGCCGCCTTTGACGAAATGACCCGAGACCTCAGCAAAGAGGACAAGGCGGAACTCACCAGGCGCGTCAAGATCGAGTCCGTCATGAAGGCCCCCGACCGCATCCACAAGGTATGCGAACACATCGCCAAGCACTTCAAGTCAAAGGTTGAGCCCGACGGCTTCAAGGCGCAGGTAGTCTGCTACGACCGAGAGTGCTGCCTGCTGTATAAGGAGGAGCTCGACAAGCTCTTGGGCGCTGATGCAGTCACCATCGTCATGGATACGAACAACGACAAGGAGGACCGGTACAAGGCATATCGTCGCGATCGCGATGCCGAGGAAAAGCTCCTTGACCGTTTCCGCGATCCGGACGATCCGCTCAAGATTCTCATCGTCACTGCGAAGCTGCTCACTGGGTTCGATGCGCCCATCCTGCAAACTCAGTACCTTGACAAGCCCTTACGCGACCACACGCTATTGCAGGCAATCTGTCGAACCAACCGCGTCTACAACGACAAGAAGACATTCGGTCTCACCGTTGACTATATCGGCCTCTTCGACAACGTCGCCAAGTCCCTGCACTTCGACGAGGCCGAGGTGCAGAAGGTCATAACCAACATCGACGAGGTAAAGGCCGAACTACCCAGGCTTATGCATTGCTGTCTTGAGTACTTCTCAACGGTCAGAGATCGCCGCATCGCGGATTGGGAGTCCCTTCTCGAAGCTCAACAATGTCTGCCAACGACAAAGGTGAAAGACCAGTTTGGGGCCGACTTCTCGGTCTTGAACAGAGCGTGGGAAGCCCTTTCACCCGATCCGTGTCTCAATCCCTACAAGCCCGATTTCATCTGGCTCTCGCAGGTCTACGATTCCGTGAGACCGGTAGACAATCGCGGAAAGCTCATCTGGGCAGCGCTCGGGCCCAAGACAATCGAGCTCGTGCACGAGAACATCACCGTCGAGAGAGTCCGAGACGATGACGACATCCTTGAACTCGACGAGGACATGATCGAGCACTTCATCAACGACAAGAGCAATACCGAGAAGATCACGCGTAAGCTGGAGATAGATCTCGTCGCCCGAATCCGCAAGCACGATAAGAATGGCAAGTTCCAGAAGCTCGGCGAGCGCCTGGAGGACCTGAGGGAACGTCACGAGCAAGGTCTCATCAACAGCGTCGAGTTCCTCAAGATGCTCATCGACCTCGCCAAAGAAGCACGAGCCGCCGAAAAGGAAGTCGTGCCCGAGGAAGAGGAGGACAAGGGAAAGGCTGCTCTCACTGAGCTCTTTAACGGCATCAAGAACGGCGACACGCCTATCATCGTCGAGAATATCGTCAATGACATTGACGAGATCGTTAAGATAACTCGCTTCGACGGCTGGCAAGCTACCACGGCAGGCGTCAAAGAGGTCAAGAAGCAGCTCCGTGCTATTCTATGGATGCGCTACAAGCTCAAAGACCAGGCTCTTTTTGATAAGGCGTATTCGTATATCGAACTCTACTATTAGGTAACAGAAGACAGACTTCTAGGGACGTTCCGCATTAACCATTTCATAGGATGTGGAGCGTCCCAACTTGAACGAGTAACGTCTTGCGATGGGCAAATGTTGCAGTCCCAATGGCTCGACAACCCTTTCATAGTCTGGTGTTTAAGTCTTCACTAGAAGCCATCCACACTTTGTAGTTAATTGATTCCTTCTTCGCAGGCGAAAACGACAATATTGTCCGCTCCGCCTACCTCCCCTCCGCCTTCAGCTTCAGCAGCAGGTCGCCCAGCTCGGGGCACTTGCTAGAAAGACACGTCTCGGCTCGCTCGCCCATCCCCCACCGCTGGCGGACTTCCTGGGCGCGCGGGCTCACGCGGTAGTCCCCGTCCATCACCTGCTTGAGCAGCTTGGCGGTCACGCGCGCATCGGCTAAGGCGCTGTGGGCGTGGCCCGTCGACTCGTCGAACTCGATGCCAAACCACGTTGCCGCGTCGCCCAACGAGACGCGCCCGTGGCTGCCCACGTCCATGATCGAGGTGTAAAACGCCTGCAGGTCGGCCCAGTCCGTAGGAAATGCGGAAAGGTCGATGCGCTTTGCCTGGCACTCGGTCAAAAGCTGTCGACGGTCCGTCCCGCTCCAGCAAACCACCTGGGCGGAGTAGCGACCGATCCAATCGCTGAGCCTTTTGATCACCACATAGAGCGGATCGGCCATCGCGGTGTCCACAGCCGATATCCCCGTAAGCTCGCGGACGGGATACGCAACGCCTTCGGTAAATTCCGTCTGCACAAACTGCGAGAACTCGCCCATAACGTTGCCGTGGTAATCGAGCTTAACGGCGCCGACCTCGATAATCTCATTGCGCAGTCCACGTCGCTGGCGCTGCTTTGGCACCGGCGCAAACTCAAAGTCCAGCACGATCTGGCGCGCAAAGTTCGTCGTATCGATAGCCGAGATACCCGGCGTCTTTTCAGCTGACACGGTTAGGGCCTTTCTCCGTTGCCTGCCGCTTGCTACATAGGCGGCTACATTGCCGTAAGGATAGGCGCTCGTGCGGACATGAAAGCGCCCAGCGCGGCCACCCGGCACCCTTGCGTAAAGCTGCGTTTTGAGATGGTCAGATCGCTGTTATTATCGAACATATATTCGTATTTATGGCTGCAGTTTGATAGACTGGTTATTGTTGACGGCAGTTCCATGTGCCGGGCAGCGCCCTCCATGCGACGGGAGGTGATGCCCATGACCGATCTGATTGATTTCGTGAAGCTCCTGACCGCTTTGGTCTCGCTCCTCACGGCGCTTATCGGACTTACCGAGGCACTCAAGCAGTGTTCGAAGCACAAGACGATATGAGAAAGCCATTTGGGTCGCCTCCCCCGCGGCGCAGCTTCTTTTCGCGGGCTCGGGATGCCACAATGGGCTTTGAGTATCGGCCCGTGCGGTAGCCCTTACCGCACCTGCGGGGAGGAGGCTTCCCATGCCCCATGTTACCTCCATCGGCCTGGACGTCCACGCGCGATCGGTCGCCGCCGCGGCGTTCAACCCCTTCACCGGCGAGGTGGTGCACCGTGACTTCGGGACGGACGCCGCCGAGATCGCGGAGTGGGCCCTCGGGTTCGAGGAGCCCAGGGCCTGCTACGAGAGCGGCCCCACCGGCTTCCACATGGCGCGCGAGCTGCGCGCGCTCGGCCTCGACTGCGCCGTGGCCGCCGTCTCCAAGATGCAGAGGCCGGCGGCGGACGCGCGCCGCAAGAACGACCGGCGCGACGCCGAGTTCATCGCCCGCATGCTCGCCACCCACAACATCGTGGAGGTCCCGCTGCCCGATGCGGCCGTCGAGGCCGCCCGGGACCTCGACCGCGCCCTCGACGACGCCACGGCGGAGTACCGCCGCGCCAGGCAGCGCCTCAACATGTTCCTGATCAGGCTGGGCCACGTCTGGGACGAGCGCAACGCCGACGGGACGAGGAGGGGATCCTGGACGCGCGCCCACTGGAGGTGGATGTTAGCGTCAATCTATTTTTCACCAGTTTCGCTAAACAGGCGCGCCGTTCGCGC
>OLNL01001945.1_pt1 | contig 17202 bp, 20 predicted proteins | sample 1672181 | NCBI WGS metagenome assembly OLNL01 (sample SAMEA3136656, study PRJEB25190) | human gut metagenome | biome: human gut; feature: human-associated habitat; material: faeces | place: Austria | collected 2013
GGAATGTTCTGTTTTACCGGAGCAGCATCGAAGATCGCTCTCGGCCGCTGCCTAAGCAGAGGCATGTAATGATCCAAATGATAGGAAAAAGAGCTTTACAAGACCGGATGAAGCAAAACATTATGTAGAAGAAACAGGAATTGACTGTCTTGCAGTTGCTATTGGAACAGCGCATGGTCTGTATAAAGGAACACCAACACTTGATTTTGAATTGTTACAGACTTTAAAAGAGACATTGAAAATGCCGTTAGTTCTTCATGGCGGAAGCGGAACCGGAGATGAAAATATTAAAAAAGCATGTGGAATGGGAATTAACAAGGTTAATTTGTGTAGTGAACTGCTTCAGCATACTTATATGAAACTTCAGTCAGTTGATTGGGCAAATGATGATCTGGAACAGCTGGCTCATCACTATCAGGAAGGATATGCTGAAAGATTGAAAGAATACTTTGAACTTTCAGGAAGTGTAGGAAAAGCATGGACGCCAGAAAGAAGTGAAGGCTTGAAAGATAGAAAGATCGTTTTTGGAGAAGGAGAAAACCTTCTGAGATTTTTGTAAGATCAAGACGAGGGGGAACATTGTATGATAGGTATTATTGTAGCGACACATGGAGAATTTGCATCCGGATTAATTGATGGCATGACACTTTTATGTGGAGAACAGGAAAAAATTATTCCGTTTGGACTCAGAATAGAAGATGACATGGATGTATTTTCGTCTGACATTATTGCAAAAGCGCATGAATTGGACGATGGAGATGGTGTTTTAGTATTAGTTGATTTTGTTGGTGGAACTCCTGCGAATATTACAGGAAAATTACTGATGAATGAACCTAATATGGAAGGTCTTTCCGGAGTGAATTTTCCGATGATTTTAGAAGCGGTTAACAGTCGTGATGACAGTACACTTAATGAATTGAAAGAACAATGCAAAGTGGTTGGAACAATGGGCATTGTGGATATCAAAGAGCGTATGAGCAGCATCATGGATGATGATGATTAAGCTAAAAGGATAAAAAGGAGAGGAACGTTATGGCAGAAGTATCATTGGTTCGAGTTGATTTTCGATTGGTTCATGGACAGGTTGTTGTTAAATGGAGTAAAGTTGCAAAAGCTACAAAGATTATTGTTATGAACGATGTCATTGCGGCAGATAAAACAATAAAAAGTGTATACAAGATGGCAGCACCGGCAGGAGTGAAGGTTCTGTGCTATTCTCTGGAAAAAGGAATGACAAAATATAAAGAAACACAGTTTGGTGATGGAAGAGCAATGGTGATGTTTAAGGATATCAAAGACTGTTATAGAGCGTGGAAAGCAGGATTTGATATGCCAAAATTACAGCTTGGAAACTGCCCAAGAGGAGCAGATAAAAAAGCATTGAATAATGAAGTGTACGCAACAGAGGAAGAAATAGGACTTTTGAAAGAAATGTCAGCTGCTGGCGTGGATATTGTCATTCATACTATTCCAGAAGCAACGTGCGTATCATTTGACAAAGTGATGTGAGAGGAGGAGCAACATGCAATTAGTATTAGCTATAGTATCAGGTTTATTATATTTCTTTGGATCTGCACAGATCGGATATTGCTTTGCAGAAGGATTTGCGTGGATGCCTCTTGTTCAGGCAGTCGTGTTTGGAGCAATTACAGGTCAGATGACACAGGCAATTATTATTGGTGCAACAATTTCAGCTCTATATGTAAGTGTAGTACCGGCAGGTAATAATACTCCAGCGGATAGCTGTGCAGCAGGAGCGATTGCAATACCTATTGCTCTCATGTCACATATGGATGTTGCAGCAGCGTCAGCTCTGGCAGTCAGTGTTGCAATCATTGGCAATCTGTTACAGCCAATTCAGTATAACGTGAATGGCGTATATGCGCATATGTGTGATAAACATGCAGCAAATGGCGATTATAAGGCTATTGTCAGGACCTGTTGGATGTCACTTGGAAGTACATTTCTGATTCGTTTCCCAATTGCATTTGTAGTAGTGTATTTTGGAGCAGGAATGGTTGATAAAATGATGGCAGCTATGCCAACATGGTTGAGCAATGGTTTGACAGTATCAGGAGGAGTGCTTCCTGCATTAGGTATTGCTGTAACATTAACAGTCATTGATAAAAGACAGTATATTCCATTGTTCTTGTTTGGATATTTCTTCGTAGTAGTAATGAATCTGTCGGTACTGGCAGCATCTATTTTGGGAATTTGTGCTGTGATTCTCTATATTGTAATTTCATTAGAAGATCAGAACGATATAGTTACAGCAATTGGTGTTGGCGATGATGACGACGATGATGATGATTGATATGGAGGGAACGACAATGGCAGAAAATAAATTAACCAAGAAAGATGTAATGAGTGCATGGGGCCGCTGGCAGGTATACGCAGAAATGGGACATTCTTATGAAAGAATGATGGCAGTAGGAGTGGCTAGTTCATTAGGAAAATGTTTGAAAAAAATATATGCTGCTGATGATGAAAAGTTTAAACGAAGCCTGCAGAGACATATGACATTTTTCAACACAGAAGGTAACTGGGGCGGAGCAGTACTTGGAATGGCTCTTGCGATGGAAGAAAAAATGGCAGATTGTCCAGAAGAGGAGAAAGATGAGGCTATTAATGGTCTTAAAACATCTCTTATGGGCCCACTCGCTGGAATTGGTGATTCTATTGACTGGGGAACTTTGAAACCGATTATTTGCGGTCTTGGAGTATCCATGGGATTGACTGGCAATATTTTGGGTGCAGTATTTTGTGTTCTGTTTTGCCTGGTGATCCTGTTTATCGGAAATAAATGCTGGTGGCTTGGATATTCCAAAGGTATTGTTGCCATGGAGACAGTATTTGGAGGGCCTCTTTTTAAGAAAGTTGTTAAATCGGCAAGTTTGCTTGGTATGTATATGATGGGCGTGCTTTCTGCATCTTATGTGGCATTACAGACAGTAATAAAAATTCCGACAGAGAGTGATCCGCTGGTAATTCAAGATATTCTGGATTCGATTATTCCTGGATTGTTACCGGTTGCAGCAGTATTGTTTGTGTACTATATTCTGCGTAATAAGACACAGAAGTTTGGTCTGGTAGCAGTTGGAACGGTTGTCCTTTGTCTGATATTGAGCTTTATCGGAGTTGTATAAAAAGAAGAAGGAGGAAACATGGCATATTTAAAGACCATGTAAAAGAAAAATGAGTGAGAAAATGACATTTGCATGTATGGTTCATAAAGGTTTGAGTGTAATAAAAGAGCGTGAAATTCCAGAACTGGGACCAAATGAAGTGCTGGTAAAGAATATTGCATGTAATATTTGTACTACTGATTACGGACAGTGGATGGGACTGCGTGAACATCAGGGATATCCGATGGTAGGTGGACATGAAGGATGCGGAACAGTAGAAAAAGTCGGAAAAAAAGTGAAGTATTGTAAGCCGGGAGATTTTGTAGGAATTAATAGCTATAAAGGATGCGGTATTTGTGATGCATGCCGTAAAGGAGAAGTTTCACAGTGTGAAAATCCACCAAAATTGATTACGGATGACGGATATCTTGGCGAGTTTGGATTTTCTACTCATGCAATCTGGGAAGAAAATGCAATTATTCAAATGAATCCGGAATTGGATCCAGGATGTGCAGGATTCTTAGAGCCACTGGCAACTGTACTTAAAGGACATAAAAAATTACGTCTTGAGTCATTTGAGACAGTTGTGGTAATTGGTGGCGGAACAATGGGTATGTTAAATGCACTGGCTGCCAGAGCACGTGGAGCGAGAGTCATTGTTTCTGAATTGATGGAAAAGAAACTGGATCTGGCTAGAAAACTTGGCTTTGAGACAATTGATTCCGGAAAAGAAGATGCCGTTGAACGTGTGAAGGAATTAACCGGAGGAAAAGGTGCTGATTGTGTTATTGTAGCAGTTGGAGTTGAAAGTGCAAATAAACAGTCTCTTGATATGGTGAAAAAGATTGATGGAAGAATTTTGCTGTTTGCAGCTGGCTATCCAGCACCGCCGATGGATGTGGATTCAAACTTACTTCATTATAGAAGACTGGAACTGATCGGAACATATGGCGCAGATAACGCAGAGTTTGAAGAGGCTGCAAATATGCTGAACCAGAAGATGATAGATGTGTCTGGACTGGTTGAACCAGTTCGTTATCCATTAACTGAAATGCAGGAAGCTTTTAAGGCTGCTTCAACACCTGGAATGTACAGAGTATGTGTTGAATGCCAGAAATAGAGAAAATGAGAGGTAAAGAAAATGTTTAGGGTAGATAACTATACACCAACAAGAGTTGTGTTTGGTGCAGGAAGACTGGAAGAACTTGCGACTATGGAACTTCCAGGAAAAAAAGCAATGATTTTTGTGACTGCAGATGGCCTTATGGAGAAGCTTGGTATTCAGAAAAGAGTATTAGATCTCTTGAAGAAGAATAACGTAGAGGCTGTTGTCTATGATAAAGTTACACCAAATCCGATGCGTAAGTATGTAATGGAAGCGAAGGAGATTGCCAAAAAAGAAGGATGTGATTTCTTTATTGGACTTGGCGGAGGATCAAGTATTGATACGGCAAAGGCAACATCAGTAATGCTGTTAAATGAAGGTGATCTTTGGGACTATGCATATGCTGGAACAGGCGGCAGAAAGGAAATAAAAGTTGCTGCGCCGGTTATGACGATTACTACAACATGTGGAACTGGTACAGAGACTGATCCGTACTGTGTTATTACAAATGAGGAAACAAATGAAAAACTGGATTTTGCTGTAGAAGCTATTTTCCCTAGAGTATCTATTATTGATCCAGAATTAATGACATCTCTTCCACGCACTTTGACCTTATATCAGGGATTTGATTGTCTGTTCCATCTTGCAGAATGCTATATTACGAACAAACATGAAAATAGATTAGTAGATATTTATGCAGAAGATGGAATTAAGGCTGTAGCTAAATGGCTTCCGGTTGTTGCTGAAGATGGTGCTAATCTTGAAGGCAGAGTACATATGTCTTATGCAGCTAATATTCTGGCAGGATATACGCAGTCCTTAATTAATTGTACATCTCACCATATCATTGGACAGACAATGGGTGGATTATTCCCGAATGTTGCACACGGAGCAAGTCTGATTTTGGTAGCAGAAGAGTACTACAAACATGTGCGTAAGTATTGCGAACAGATTTTTGATGAATTGGGTGAAATGATGGGAGTTTCAGCTGATGCAAATGATCCTGGACAGGGATTTATAACTGGCTTGGTTAATCTTTTAGATAAAACAGGAATGCGTGATCTTGCAATGAGCAGTTTTGGAATTGCTAAGGAAGATTGTGCTAAGATTGCAGATATGACTGTAAATAATACAGGTATTGATGATATGGACAGATATCCAGAGTCGCTGACTGTTGCCGATGTTCAGGATATTCTTGAAAAATCATATAAGTAAAAGGAGATTTTAAATTGTCTGGAGGGATTATAGATGTTGATATTTTCATGAGAAGCGTTGAAGAATGGATGCATAATATTTCAGTCAATTCAGTTATTATTCTGATCATGATGTGTTTTATGATTCTTGGCGCGATAGATCGACTACGTGGAAATAAACTGGGATACGGAGAACAGTTTGAAGAAGGAATTCGATCAATGGGAACATTAGCATTGGCGATGGCGGGAGTCATTGCAGCTACACCGATTTTATCCATTATACTATCACCTATAATCCTGCCGGTATATAGAATGCTTGGAGCGGATGCATCTATGTTTGCGGGAACGATATTAGCCTGCGACATGGGTGCATATTCATTGGCAATGGAAACGGCAGAAAATAGTGCGGTAGGTATATATTCGGGGTTTATATTAGGATCAATGTTAGGAACAACTATTGTGTTTACGATACCAATCGCATTGACTATCGTAAATGAGCATGATAGACTTTATCTGGGAACCGGGGTATTATGCGGATTGATTACGATTCCGGTTGGATGTATTGCGGGTGGAATTGCAATGCAAGGGACATCATATTATATAGGAATAAAAACAATATTGATTAACACTATACCGGTTATTCTGGTTGCGTTATTAATTGTGGCAGGTCTTTGGGTTATTCCGAATAAAATGATTAAAGGATTTACTGTTTTGGGAAATTTGATTACAAAATTGGTTACAATATTTTTGGTGATTGCAGTTTTTGAATATGAAACCTCAATTAAATTTCCGTTGTTTTATTTGATGGTTGAACCTAATAAAGAGGGAATTGTGCCACTTGAATCAGGACTATTAACATGTGGACAAATTGCAATTGTTCTGATAGGTGCATTTCCAATGGTAAAATGGCTTGAGAAAGCATTACAGAGACCATTACAAAAACTTGGAAAACGAATCGGTATGAATGCGAATGGTGTGTCAGGACTATTGGCATCAATGGCTAATAATATTGCGATGTTTAAGAAAATAGAACAAATGACTTCTAAAGAAAAATTGATTAATATAGCATTTGCTGTTTCAGCATCTTTCGTATTTGGAGATCATCTTGGATTCACGGCAGGCGTGAACTCAGAAATGGTATTTCCAGTGGTCATTGGAAAATTGACTGCAGGAGTAACTGCATTGATATTAGCAAACATCCTTTCGCCAATATTGTTGACTAAGATTGAAAGGAATGCTGCAATTGACAAATGAGTTGTATTAATAATGAAATGTTGAACAGTCTCTCATAGAAATAAAAGGAACAAGGAATCCGGATGTTTGGATTCCTTGTTCCTACTTTTCTTATATATTAAATAATATGAGTTTAGGCAATGTACTTGGTATCTATTGCGTAAGCTAACAGTTTTGAGATATCTTCGCGATTATGGAGGGCTAACTCAAGCTCTGAAAAATGGCCGTCAATAGAAAGGATATTCTGTGTGAGTTTGGATTTTAAGTCAATACGTGAGCCATCTTTCTTTACTAATTCTACTTTGTCTTTGCATTCATTTACTACGTTAAAAAATTCTTCTGAGTTATCGATATTAAAAAGTTTCATACTTTTCAAACTCCTTCCCTTGTTAAACATTTATCATCTTTTCTTTTGCTGATTTTATTTTAACTGAAATACAGAAAATATCAATGCATTTAATGTATGAATTATACAAAACCAAATGGAAAAAATTGTGCAATATTACAAATGCGATTAAGGATGTCAAAGTTATAGATAAAAAAGACGATTCTTTGTGCAAAAAATAACAATAAAATAGCATTTCTGCCTTTCAAAAAAAGTACTTGCCAAATCTTTTTTATTATGATATTGTTTGATAGTCAAAATACTTTAAAACAAAATAGTATGAAAACAAAGGTAAATAAAGAGGCGGATATGATGATAGGAAAGATATGTGGCACAGGATCCGGTATTCCAGTAAAAATCATGGATAATGATGATCTGTCGAATATGGTGGATACGAATGATGCGTGGATCCGTGAGCGTACCGGCGTAGAGAAACGCCATATCGCAGAGTCAGAATCCACAGTGTCTATGGCAGTGGAAGCAGGCAGACGGGCTCTTGCACAGACAGGAATACGACCGGAAGAGTTGGATATGATAGTGGTGTCAACGATGTCACCGGATGCAGTGCTTCCTTGTACAGCCTGCGAAGTGCAAAAGGCTATCGGCGCAGAGGGTGCGGTCTGTTTTGATTTGCAGGCAGCATGTACAGGATTTATATTTGCGTATAATACAGCGCAGGCGTACATTCAGAGCAATATGTGCAGAACAGTATTATTGATCGGGAGTGAGAGATTGTCCAGGTTGGTAGACTGGACCGACAGAGGAACCTGTATTTTATTTGGTGACGGTGCCGGAGCAGCAGTTTTGAAGGCAGCAGAAGGAAGAGCTTATCTTCCGGTTTCTCATTCTGATGGAAAAAAGGGAGAGGCTCTGACATGTGACAGATACATTCATATGGATGGAAGAGCAGTGTTTCAGTTTGCGGTAACCAGAGTGCCGGAGGTGATTCGTGAAGTACTCACAAAAAATGAACTGCTCATGGATGATGTTGATTATTTTGTTCTGCATCAGGCAAATCGGAGAATTGTGGAAGCAGTGGCAAAAAGATTGAGGCAGCCAATTGAGAAATTTCCGATGAATCTTCAAGAATATGGAAATACATCTTCTGCAAGTATTCCGATTCTTCTGGATGAAATGAATCGGTCAGGAAAGCTGAAAAAAGGTCAGAAGCTTGTAGTGGCAGGATTTGGGGCAGGTCTTTCGTGGGGCGCATCCATTGTAGAATGGTAAAAATGATTGAAAGGTAATTACCGGTAAGGAGCCGGATTACATAGACACAGAAAACTTAGAAATGAACAAATATGAAGGAGAATAAGAATTATGTTAGAAAGAGTAAAAGAAATCGTAGCAGATACACTGGGAACAGAAGCAGAGAAGTTGACTGAGGCGACTTCATTCAAGGCTGATCTGGATGCAGATTCACTGGATTTATTTGAAATGGTAATGGCACTGGAAGAGGAATTCGGTAAGGAAATCCCAACGGAGGATCTGGAGAAGATTGCAACGATTGGAGATGTAGTTGCTTATCTTGAGAAATAGGAGCTGGGTGATATGAAGACAGAGATTACAGAACTTTTAGGAATTCGTTATCCGATTATCCAGGGAGGCATGGCCTGGGTGGCAGATTATCATCTGGCGGCTGCCGTGTCTAATGCAGGAGGTCTTGGATTGATCGGAAGCGGAGGCGCACCGGCAGAATGGGTCAGAGAGCAGGTGCGAGAAGCAAAGAAACTGACAGATCAGCCATTTGGTGTCAATCTGATGCTGATGAATCCGGAAGCCGATCAGATCGCGAAAGTACTGGTAGAAGAAGGCGTGGCAGTTGTAACGACAGGTGCCGGAAGTCCGGAAAAATATATGAGCATGTGGAAAGAAGCCGGTATGAAGGTAATTCCGGTAGTGGCAAGCGTGGCGTTGGCAAAGAGAATGGAACGCTGTGGTGCGGATGCTCTTGTAGCAGAAGGAACGGAAGCCGGGGGACATATTGGAGAACTGACTACGATGGTACTGGTTCCGCAAATTGTTGATGCAGTATCTGTACCGGTAATTGCAGCCGGTGGAATCGCAGATGGCAGAGGAATTGCAGCAGCCTTTATGCTGGGAGCAAGAGGAGTGCAGATGGGCACACAGTTTGTGGCAACAAAAGAATGTAATGTTCATGAGAATTATAAACAGGCATTGATTAAGGCAAGAGATATTGATTCTCGTGTGACGGGGAGAACCACCGGGCATCCGGTCCGTGTCCTTCGCAATGCAATGGTAAAAGAGTACCTGAAGAAGGAACAGGCTGGAGCTCCATTTGAAGAACTGGAACAGCTGACACTCGGTGCACTGCGTAAGGCAGTAGTGGATGGAGATGTAACTAATGGAAGTGTTATGGCAGGTCAGTGTGCGTCGATGGCTCATGAGATAATGACTTGTAAAGAATTGATCACAAAGCTGACTTGCGAGACAGATAAGTTGATCGGAGGCTCAGGGTTCTATGAGTAAGATTGCATTTATCTATCCGGGACAGGGAGCGCAGAAAGCCGGCATGGGAAAGGATTTCTATGAAAACAGTCCGCTTGCCAGAGATATCTATGACCGGGCATCGGAATGTCTCAAACTGGATATGAGGGCATTATGTTTTGAGGAAAATGACTTGCTGGATCAGACGGAATATACGCAGGCAGCTATGGTAACAACCTGTCTTGCGATGACTGCGGTATTGAATGAACAGGGAGCAGAAGCGGACGTGACAGCAGGATTGAGTCTGGGAGAATACTGTGCCATTGCGGAGGCAGGTGCAATGGATCTGTTGGATGCAATCCGCCTGGTCCGAGTACGCGGACAACTGATGCAGCATACAGTTCCGACAGGAGAAGGCGCGATGGCGGCAGTGCTTGGAATGGATGCAGATCAGATTGATGCCGTGATTGAACCAATTGCGAATGTAACGGTAGCTAATTATAATTGCCCGGGGCAGATTGTAATTACAGGAGGAACAGCAGGCATCGAACAGGCATCCAAGACATTGAAAGAGGCTGGTGCAAAGCGGGTAGTTTCACTGAATGTCAGTGGACCGTTTCATTCACCGATGCTTCGGAGCGCAGGGGAAAAGCTTGGCAAAGAACTGTCGGCGGTACAGCTTGGTGAGTTGAAGATCCCATATGTAACGAATGTGACGGCAGAGTATGTGACGGACAGCAGCGAGATCCGGGAGCTTCTTACCAGACAGGTATATTCACCGGTGCGCTGGGAGCAGAGCATCCGGAAAATGATCGCACAGGACGTGGATACGTTTGTGGAAATCGGACCAGGCAGAACCTTAACCGGATTTTTACGTAAAATCGATCGGAATGTGACGGTATATCAGGTGAATACCTGGGAAGATTCAAAGCAAATCATGGAGGAATTATGGCAGAGAAAACAGCAATAGTAACAGGTGCATCCAGAGGAATCGGCAGAGCAATTGCATTGGAACTTGCAGGAAAAGGATACAAGGTGATTTTAAATTACTGCGGCTCTAAGGTTCGTGCAGAGCAGGCGGCAGAAGAAATCTGCGCAGCAGGCGGACAGGCAAAAGCCGTACAGTGTGATGTATCAGATTACATAGCATGCGAGACATTTATCAGCAATATTATCAAAGAAGAAGGACGGATAGATGTATTGGTTAATAATGCCGGAATCACCAGAGATGGACTTCTTATGAAGATGTCGGAGGAAGATTTTGATGCGGTGATCAATACGAATCTGAAGGGATGTTTTCACTGTATGCGATTTGTTTCCAGGCAGATGTTAAAGCAGAGAAGCGGAAGAATCATTAATTTGTCTTCTGTATCCGGAGTGGCAGGTAATGCAGGGCAGGCAAATTATGCAGCATCTAAAGCCGGTGTGATCGGGCTTACCAAAACCGCTGCAAAAGAGCTGGCAAGTCGTGGAATCACAGTGAATGCGATCGCACCGGGATTCATCAACACAGAGATGACAGAGGTATTATCAGATGCAGTAAAAGAAGGAGCCAGAGGGCAGATTCCATTGGGACATTTTGGAAGACCGGAAGATGTGGCAAAGGCAGCAGCATTTCTGGCATCGGAGGATGCGGCTTATATCACAGGCCAGGTGATTCATGTTGATGGCGGCATGGTCATGTAGAGAAGGAGAAGAGTATGAAAAGACGGGTAGTTGTAACAGGACTGGGGGCAGTCACCCCGATCGGAAATACAGTGGATGAATTCTGGACAGGGGTCCGTACTGGTAAGACAGGAATCGGTCCAATTACCAGATTTGATGCGGAAGGATATAAAGCACAGCTTGCAGCAGAAGTAAAAGATTTTAATGCCAGGGAGCGTATGGATGTAAAAGCAGCCAGAAGAATGGAATTGTTTTCGCAGTATGCAGTGGCAGCTGCATTAGAAGCAAAAGAAGATGCAGCAATTGATATGGAACAGGAAGATGTGTTCCGTGTAGGTGTGATGATCGGATCAGGAGTTGGCAGTCTTGCAACAGTGGAACTGGCTCATGAGAAAATTGTGGAAAAAGGTCCGGGAAGAGTCTCTCCAATGATGATTCCATTGATGATATCCAATATGGCAGCAGGAAATGTATCCATTCAGCTTGGACTGAAAGGAAAATGTACAGATGTCGTGACAGCATGTGCATCAGGATCTAACAGTATCGGAGATGCACTCCGTGCGATTCAATATGGTGACTTGGATGTCTGTGTTGCAGGGGGTACGGAAAGCGCAATCTGTCCGACCGGAGTGGCTGGATTCTCAGCATTGACGGCGCTCAGCACCAGTACAGATCCGATGCGAGCATCGATTCCGTTTGATAAAGACAGGGATGGATTTGTGCTTGGAGAAGGTGCTGGAGTAGTAGTTTTGGAAGAATTGGAGCACGCGAAAAAGCGTGGCGCAAGAATCTATGCAGAGCTTGGCGGATATGGAGCGACTGGGGATGCCTATCATATCACTTCTCCGATTCCGGATGGAAGCGGCGCAGCAAAGGCTATGCTTTTGGCAATGGAAGAAGCAGGTGTGACACCGGAACAGGTGGATTATATCAATGCACATGGCACCAGTACCCATCACAATGATCTGTTTGAGACAAAGGCGATTCATGAGGCGTTTGGAAGTGCGGCTGCGCATGTGGCTGTGAACTCAACGAAATCAATGATCGGTCATCTGTTGGGTGCAGCCGGCGGTGTAGAGTTTATTGTCTGTGTGAAATCAATTCAGGAAGGATTTATCCATCAGACGGTAGGAACAAAAGAGACAGATGAGGAATGTGATCTGAATTATGTACTGGGTTCACCGTTGGAGCAGGAAGTCAATGTTGCAATGTCCAATTCTCTTGGATTTGGAGGACATAATGCAACTGTACTGGTAAGAAAATACAAGGGATAGAGGTGACAGTAATGGAACTGAAACAGATACTACAGCTGATCGATGCAGTATCCGGATCCAGCCTGGACAAATTTGAATATGAAGAAAACGGTTCGAAGTTGTCTTTGGAAAAAGGAAAAGAGCCGGTCATTATGACGCAGGTGGCAGAAAATGAGGAAATGTTACAGGCGTTGAAACCGTCGGCTGAAATACAAAAAGAAGAGAAAGAGTCAATCGGACAGATTGTGAAATCACCACTGGTAGGAACCTTTTATGCAGCATCGGCAGAAGATGCAGATCCGTTTGTGAGAACCGGGGATAAGATAAAACAGGGACAGGTACTTGCTATTGTAGAAGCTATGAAATTGATGAATGACATCGAAAGTGAGTACGAAGGTGAGATTGCAGAGATCTATGTTGAAAATGGACAGAGCGTAGAGTATGGTCAGCCATTATTTCGGATTATATAGATACAGGAGGACTGAGATGAGACATCTGGGAATCAAGGAAATTGAAGAAATTATTCCACACAGACATCCATTTCTGTTGGTGGATTATATTGAAGATTATGAGCCGGGAGAATATGCGGTTGGATATAAATGTGTATCCTTCAGAGAAGAATTCTTTCAGGGACATTTTCCACAGGAACCGGTAATGCCGGGCGTGCTGACCGTGGAGGCATTAGCGCAGACCGGAGCAGTAGCTATTCTTTCAAAAGAGGAAAATAAAGGAAAAATTGCCTATTTTGGCGGGATTCAGAAATGTCGCTTTAAAGGAAAAGTCGTACCGGGGGATAAAGTGCGTCTGGAGACCAGGATTATCAGACAGAAAGGACCATTGGGAGTCGGTGAAGCGGTGGCAAGTGTAGACGGCAAAGTTGTTGTCAGTGCAGAACTTACTTTTGTGGTTGGCCAGAATAATGATTAAGAAGGTATTGATTGCCAATCGTGGCGAAATTGCGGTACGGATTATTCGCGCATGCAGAGAGATGGGAATTGAAACCGTAGCGGTGTATTCAGAAGCAGATCGGGAAGCGTTACATACACAGCTTGCGGATGAGGCAGTCTGTATCGGTCCGGCATCATCCGCAGAGAGTTATCTGAATATGGAGCGGATTATCAGCGCAACAATCATTTCCGGGGCAGATGCAGTGCATCCCGGTTTTGGATTTCTGTCAGAGAACAGTCAGTTTGCCAGGTTATGTGAGCAGTGTCAGATCACATTTATCGGTCCTGACGCAGATACAATCGAGAGGCTGGGCAATAAATCACAGGCAAGAAATACGATGATCCAGGCAGGTGTTCCGGTTATTCCGGGAAGTAAAGAAGCACTATATGAACCGGAAGAAGCGGTTCCTGTTGCTACAGAGGTAGGATATCCGGTGATCGTGAAGGCAGCTCTTGGCGGCGGTGGAAAAGGTATGCGTGTGGCGGCAGATGAAACAGAGCTTCGACATGCATTTTGTACAGCGCAGAAAGAAGCAGTAGCTGCATTTGGAGATGGAACGATGTACCTGGAACATTTTGTACAGCGGCCAAGACATATCGAATTCCAGATACTGGCGGATAAATATGGTCATGTTATACATCTTGGAGAACGGGACTGTTCGCTTCAGAGAAACCATCAAAAGCTGGTGGAGGAATCCCCATCGCCGGCTCTCTCAGAAGCCCTTCGTGAGCAGATGGGAAAGGCTGCGGTGACAGCAGCCAGAGTTTCCGGGTATGAAAATGCAGGAACCATTGAATTTCTGCTGGAGCCGGATGGAAAATTTTATTTTATGGAAATGAATACGAGAATTCAGGTAGAACATCCGGTAACAGAATGGGTAACCGGTATTGACCTTGTGAAAGAACAGATTCGGATTGCGTCAGGTGAGCCGCTTGGTTATGCACAGGAAGAAATCCATCTGAGCGGACATGCAATTGAATGTCGGATCAATGCAGAGAACCCAAAGAAAAACTTTCGGCCTTCTCCGGGAAAAATACATGATATCTATCTGCCTGGTGGAAAAGGTGTACGCATTGATTCTGCAATCTATAGTGGATACGAAGTGCCTCCGTATTATGATTCTATGATTGCTAAGATTATTGTACACGCCCGGAATCGTCAGGAGGCCGTGGCGAAAATGCAGAGTGCACTAGGAGAGATTATCATTGAGGGGATTGATACCAATGTAGATTATCAGTATGAACTGATTGGACATCCCAGGTTTGCGTCAGGCGATACCGATATTGAATTTATAGACAGGCTCAGTGAGGAAGAATCATGAAACTGAAAAATATGTTTAAGAAGACCAGAAGAAATGATACGGCGCTGCGTGGGTATGACAGGCAACCGGAAGTCCCGGACGGACTGCTTCGTAAGTGTAACGTCTGCAAGGAGGCTATTTTTACGGATGAAGTACAGAATAATGACTGTATCTGTCCAAAGTGCGGTAATTATTTCCGGATACCGGCGTATCAGCGTGTCGAGATGATTGCTGATGAGGGGAGTTTCGAAGAATGGGATGAAGATCTTGTGGGAAATAATCCTCTGCATTATGCCGGATATACAGAAAAGCAGAAGATGCTGCAGGAAAAAACTGGTTTGAAAGAGGCGGTAATTACAGGTAAAGCACAGATTAGTGGAATAGAAACAGTACTCGGTGTCTGTGATGGACGTTTTATGATGGCCAGTATGGGACAGGCTGTAGGTGAAAAAATTACCCGTGCGTTTGAACGAGCAGAAGAAGAACAGCTTCCGGTGATTCTCTTTACATGTTCCGGTGGTGCCAGAATGCAAGAGGGGATTCTTTCGCTTATGCAGATGGCAAAGACGTCAGCAGCAATTAAAAAGCACAGTGATGCAGGCCTATTATATGTTGCAGTTTTGACCAATCCAACTACAGGAGGTGTGACAGCAAGCTTTGCTATGGAAGGTGATATTACGCTTGCAGAGCCGGGAGCATTGGTTGGATTTGCAGGTCCGAGGGTGATTGAACAGACAATCCATCAGAAATTACCGGAGGGATTTCAAAGGTCAGAATTTCTGCAGACGCATGGATTTGTAGATGCGGTTGTAGAAAGAAAAGATATAAAAAAATATCTATATAATGTATTAAGATTACATGTTAATAGGAAATGTGAAAAAGTAGTCATAGATAGTAACTTGGAAACAGTACACCAGAAGAATGTGGACAGAGAGAAAACAGCCTGGGAACGTGTGCAGATTTCCAGGGCAAAAGACCGCCCTTCCGGAAGTGATTATATTCATGCACTTTTTACGGATTTTACAGAACAACGGGGTGACCGTTGCTATGGAGATGACAGAGCCATCATTGGAGGTGTTGCCAGATTCCATGGAATTCCGTTAACTGTGATCGCACAGGAAAAGGGTCGTACAACGAAAGAAAACATTGAACATAATTTTGGAATGCCATCACCGGAAGGATATCGCAAGGCACTTCGCCTGATGAAACAGGCAGAAAAGTTTCAACGGCCAGTAATCTGTTTTGTGGATACACCGGGAGCATTTTGTGGTCTGGAAGCGGAAGAGAGAGGACAGGGGGAAGCTATTGCACGCAATTTGTATGAGATGTCTGCGCTCAAAGTACCAATCCTGTCAATTGTTATTGGTGAAGGAGGAAGCGGTGGCGCACTGGCATTAGCTGTAGCAGATGAAGTGTGGATGTTAGAGAATTCTATATATTCCATCCTGTCTCCGGAAGGATTTGCGTCGATTCTCTGGAAGGATAGTAAACGTGCTGAAGAAGCGGCGGGAGTGATGAAACTTACAGCGGCAGATTTAATGAATCTGGGTGTGGTTGAACAGATCATAGAGGAACCGGAGATGTTAAATATAAATACATTTTCCGAGGTGACGAATGTGATGGAACAAAAAATATATAGATTTCTGGAAGAAAAACAGAAGAAAACAGGCATTAAATTAGTGGAAGAGCGGTATGAACGTTTTCGCAGAATGTAGGATTTTTGCACTGGCATATTTACATATTTCGTGCTAAAATAGTCATAGAAAAAAAGGAAGAGGAGTACGGATTTGGATACATACAAGGCAATTAACGATATTCTGGTTCATCTGTTTAATGAAATATGGGAGCTGGAAGAGAAGGCGATTATTACAGAAGAGTACAAAGATATAACCAATAATGATATGCACATTATCGAAGCAATTGGGTTGGGTGAAGGTAATAATATGTCTACAATTGCAAAAAAGCTCAATATTACCGTTGGTTCGCTGACAACTTCTATGAATAGCCTTGTGAAGAAGAAGTATACAGAGCGTATTCGGAGTGAGGAAGATCGGAGAGTGGTGTATATCCGTCTGACGGAAAAGGGGATAAAAGCATACCATCATCACGAAGAATTTCATAAAAAGATGACAGACGCAGTGGTAGAGGCACTGGATCAGGAAGAAGTACCTGTGTTGGTGAAGACATTGAACAGTCTGGCAGAGTTTTTCAGAAGTTACAGATGATAAATAGCCCTCATGTTTTGCAAAAGTGGCATAGCATGAGGGCTTTACTATATGTTTATGATTTAGAAGTGTATCTTTCCGGGTGAAGACGCCTGTCGCGGAATTCTGCAATAGCAGTGAACAGGGCATCTGTGGAAGAATTCAGTGCAGTTTCGCAGGAATCCTGCAGGACACCGATAATAAATCCTACACCGACTACCTGCATGGACAGGTCATTTGGAATACCGAACAGGCTGCAGGCAAGTGGAATCAGAAGCAGTGAACCTCCCGCTACACCGGATGCGCCGCAGGCACTGGCAGCGGATAAGACACATAGAATGAT
>OLNL01001958.1_pt1 | contig 17087 bp, 20 predicted proteins | sample 1672181 | NCBI WGS metagenome assembly OLNL01 (sample SAMEA3136656, study PRJEB25190) | human gut metagenome | biome: human gut; feature: human-associated habitat; material: faeces | place: Austria | collected 2013
GCATTATAATAAACCGAACTATAATAATCATTGAACAGGTTATCGTTTATTTTACCGCCTTCGGCGGTTTCACCAATTTTATAGGCACTATATTGGTTGGTATCACTAAAGTAAAGACCGAGATAGCCGCGGTCGGAATGATAAATAATCGCGTGGATTTGTGCCTTGCTATTGATAAGAACGAGAAAATGTCCAGAACCGCCTTCCTGCAGACAAGGTACTTCGGAAAGTTTTGCAATTTTATTGTAGTTGGCCTTCAAATCATAACCATTAGGATTATTGCCAATTACTGTGCCTGTACTGTTTGCAAGTGTGGTGTTGAAATTAAGTTTCCAATTTGAAGAACCATATAGTTCGGACATCTCCGTCTGCACGGCCTCATGCAGCATTCGCGTCTCCGCGATGACCTGATCCTTTTTTGCCTTATCAATATATCCTGTCAGTGCCGGAATGAGCAGCGCCGCGAGGATCGCAAGAATCACCAGCACGACGATCAGCTCCACGAGCGTGAAGCCGCGTTTTTTGTTTTTGGAGTACAGCATTTGGAAAAGTTCCTCCTTCCCGATTGCGGGATAAAGTTCGGTTTTCTTAGTATACTCGAAAATATGCAATAAAGCAAGGAGATAGATACAGATAAAGTGCACAAAAATAAAGGGTTCCTGCCAAAAACACAAAAAAGAAATTGGTTAAATCGGAGAAAGTGTTTTGTAAAGCCGCAGAAACATTGAGATTTACAGCAGGGTGTGATAAAATAATATCAACCTGATAAAAAAGAATCACCTGCAGAGACAGGCGATGAGCAGGTCCGCACCGCGTATACAGACGCAGGTGCGCGAGCGGCAGATACCGACGGATTGCAGCCGGTCGGTTAGTGCCGCAGCTTTCGGCAGACGGAAGCGGGAGAGAGAAATGAAGAGAGAGTATTGGGTTACGGAAATGAAGAAATGGGGCATTGAAAATGCAAATCTATGACTGGGTCAGCATAGGCGTATTGTTCGTTCTCGGTATCTTGTTCTATTTCCGACCGGCATGGCTGTTGGGTGAAGACCGGCAGCAGGCCGATGGCGTGGTAAGCAAGGTACGCACTGTCAGCGCGGCTGCGGTGGTATGCGCCATGGTAATGACCGTGATCTGCGTGATCGGATAAAGAAAGAATTGGCTGCAAAAACGCTCCCGTTCGGAAGGTGGATTCCGAGCGGGAGTGTTATTTTTTACGACTTCGATTGCGGTCTGGACAGCAGCGCGAACAGACAGCCGAACACGATCGCGGCGGCAATACCGCCTGCTGCACCGGTCACGCCGCCGGTGAACACGCCGAGCAGACCGCTCTCCGCAACTGCTTTGGCGACGCCTTTCGCCAGCGAGTATCCGAAGCCGAGCAGCGGCACAGTCGCGCCTGCACCTGCGTAGTCCACGACTGCCTGATACCAGCCGAGCCCCTGCAGGATAACACCGAGCACCACCAGCGAAACGAGAATACGCGCCGGTGTCAGCTTGGTTTTGTCAATCAGCACCTGACACAGCGCACAGATCAGTCCGCCGACCCAGAAAGCATTCAGGTAGTTCATGCTTCGCTCCTTTCCAGCACGACGGCGTGGCAGATGCCCGCAATCGGCTGTCCCTGCTGCACCGAGGTCGGACTCATCATCGCACCCGTGCCCGCAAACACCAGCCGGTGGATTTTGCCGCGATGCATATCGCGCAGCAGCGGTCCGCAGAGAACTGCCGCAGAGCAGCCGCAGCCCGAGCCGCCTGCATGCGCGTCCTGCTCGTCACCGAAAATCAGGCTGCCGCAGTCCGAGTAGACCGGGGACAGGTCGATGCTGTCGCCGCGCAGCAGCGTCAGCAGAAGGTCCGCACCGATGTGACCGAGGTCGCCGGTAACGATGCAGTCAAAGTCCCGCGGCTGTGCGCCGAGATCCTCCAGCAGTGCGGAAAGGGTGTCGGCAGCAGCGGGCGCCATCGCCGCACCCATGTTGGCCGCGTCCTTGACGCCCATTTCAACCATTTTGCCGAACAGAACGTGTGTTACGCGCACATCGCACGGTTCTGCCGTGCCGGGCATGGGCGAGTTCCCGAGCACAGCCGCGCCTGCCGCAGTGGCTGTCCACTGGGCCGTCGGTGTGCGCTGACCGCCGTAGGCAAGCGGAAAACGGTACTGCCGCTCCGCCGAGCAGAAATGCGAGGATGCTGCCGCAAGCAGGCGGTCTGCCGCGCCGCTCTCGACCAGACAGCCGCCGAGCGCAAGACCCTGTGCCATAGTCGAGCATGCACCGTACTGCCCGAGATAGGGCACATTCGCGTGCATGGACGCTAAAAACGAGCCGATGCACTGATTGAGCAGGTCGCCTGCAAGGATCAGGTCGAGCGAACGCTCGGGCAGGGTGGCCTTGCGCAGCGCAAGCCGGATGGCGGTCTTTTGCAGTTCGCTCTCCGCCAGCTCCCACGAGCGCTGCCCCATGCGGTCATTCTTCGCCACATAGTCAAACCGCTCACCGAGTGGGCCTTCGCCCTCTTTTTTGCCGACTGCCGCCGCGTGTCCGAGCAGATACGGCCGGTTTTCGAGCGCAAGCGTGCGCTTGCCGATGCGCTTTATCATACCGAACCGCCTCCCGTCAAAAACAGAATGAGACCGTAAATGACGCTTGCCGAAATGCCGTATACCAGCACCGGTCCCGCGATAACAAACAGCTTTGCGCCCAGACCGAGGATAAGCCCCTCACTTTTGAACTCCATCGCCGGAGAAACAATGGCATTTGCAAAGCCGGTGATCGGCACAATCGTGCCTGCTCCCGCATATTTTGCAAGCTTTTCGTACAAATGCAGGCAGGTGAGCAGGGCACCGAGAAACACCATCGTGATGGCGGTCGCGGCGGCTGTGTCCTCGGTATCCAGTCCGCGGGAGAGCCACAGCTGCCGCACCCCCTCGCCAACCGTGCAGATCGCACCGCCAATCAGAAACGCCAGCAGGCAGTCGCGCCACAGCGGCGAATTCGGGCTTTTGCGCTCGAGCAGCTGTTGATAGGTTTGTTTATCCAGTTTCATGCAAGGTTCCCCTTTCTGTACGCGTAGTTTGTCCAGCCGTTCCGGGATTATCCATCTGACCCTGTAAAATAAATGCGAACTGACCATTTTCGACAGACCATATTCGCGGTATGATAAATAAAACATATCAGATTAGGGGGATTTATGATGGAATCCAAGAAAAAAGCGTTTTCGCTGTACGACATCGTGATGATCGGTCTGATGGCGGCAGTGGTATTCGTTGTTACCATGTTCCTGTCCATTCGCATTCCGACGCCGACAGGCACCACCATGATCAAGCTTGCAAACGCGTTTGTGCTGCTGTGCGGCCTGCTGCTCGGACCGGTTCGCGGCGGTCTTGCAGCCGGTATCGGCTCGATGATCTTCGACCTGATGACGCCGGAGTACGCACCGGAGGCGTGGATCACCTTCCTGCGTTTCTTCCTGATGGCATGGCTGTGCGGCGTGATCGCTTACGCCGGTGCCGCTGCCGCAAAGAAGTTTGCGCGCAACCTCGTGGCGTGCCTTGCAGGTGCGGTGTTCTCGTCGCTGCTGTACATGCTCAAGGGTATTATTGAGCTGATGATCGGCGGCAGTGCGCTGGTTCCGGCTTTTGTGGCCAATATTCCGAAGCTGATGACCTCGCCTCCGAATATCGTTATCGCGGTAGTTGTCGCAATGGCGCTTCTGCCGGCACTGCAGAAGGCGATGCATTCGACCTCGTTCGGCCGCCATATGGCAGAAAAGTAAACAAATCCGTTGAGAAACGCGCCTGTCGAGTATCTCATGCTTTGCAGAAAGTCGGATTTCGTGGTATACTGTAGTCATCTAAAGAAAAGCACAGCGAGGAGGAAAACAGTATGGCGGATTTTGTATCGCATCATCTATTTGGCAGGCAGGCGCTGACGGTGTTTCCCGCACCGGCGCAGCGGGCAGCGGCGTGCCGTCCGGCATGCTTTTTCTGGGGCTGTCAAGGACCGGACCCGCTGTTTTACCGGAAAATCCTGCTCGGCAGTCCGCTGCACAAGCTGGGCAACCGCATGCACTCGGAGAAAACGGACGAGCTGTTTGCGGCGCTCTCGCGTGCGGTGCGCGACCTGAGCGGCGACGCGCAGGAGATCGCAGCGGCCTATTTCTACGGCTTCGTGTGCCATTATGCGCTCGACAGTGAGATTCATCCCTACGTTTACTGCCGGCAGGTGCAGTTCTGCACCGAAAATCCGAAGCTGTCCGCGTCGGCGGTGCACAGCCGTATTGAAAGTGACATTGACTATCTGCTCTACGAACGCGCATGCCACCGTCCCATCACCGAGTTCGATCCGGAGGAACGCTATCAGATGTCACCGGTCGAGCAGGCGGTGCTGTCGGTTGTGCTGCACGCGGTGCTCAAAACCGTGTACGGAGCCGATGTTTCCACGCATGAGCTGCGCCGTTCGTTCACGGAAATGACTTCATGGGAGAGTTTTCTCTATTCGGAGAGCCGCGCCGTCTATCGCGGAGCGAAAAAGGCGGAAGCCCTGCTCGGCCGGGGCGCCCTGCTCACCGGTCACATGAAGCTCGAGCGTCCGATGTGGGATGCGCTCAATCTGGCTCATCAGCCGTGGCATAACCTGTGGAAACCGGACGAAATCCGCACGGATTCCGTGCCGGAGCTGTTCGGCCTGGCGCGTATTCGTGCCGCCGCTCTTGCCGGACAGTACGCCGCGCAGTTTGACGCAGGCTGGCTGATGCACTATCACTTTGATGAGCCGTTCGACAGCGGCAACCCGAAAAAATGATAATGAAAAATGAAATGTGAGTGCATTTTTCATTTGTCATTGCGATGGCAACGGAAAAAGACGGTAAAAGACAAAAGGCGCCTGAAAAGGCGCCTTTTGTGAGGCTGTCGAAAAACTATCGTTTTCCGAGCAGCCTCTCGCTCGAAACCACGCTTTCGAGCGAATACTGAAGAAAAACCGCGCCCTACGGGCACATTTTTTCTTCCCTTGTATAAATTCCGAGATACATGCTCCCGGAATTTATGAATTTGCTTCGCAAATTCTATTTTATGCGTGCTGCCGCACGAAGCGTAAAAATTAAAATAATACTTCTTTGACAGACTGACAAAAGGCGCCTGAAAAGGCGCCTTTTGTGTTAGACACCGCTACTTTTTCGTTAGTCACGGCTATTTTTGACCTGATTTCTTTGCAATACGGCAATGCCTGTGGTAAAATTGTAGGAAATCCGAAAGGAGGTGCAGCAACCGTGCAGTACGTGCTGTACTATTTTATTGCAGTCAGCGTCATCGGCGCGATTGTCTGCATTTACGATAAGCTCGCCGCGGCTCGCGGCTGGAGGCGTGTGCCCGAGCGCACGCTGTTTTTCTGGGCGCTGATCGGCGGCGGGCCGGGCGTGTATGCCACCATGCTCATCATCCGTCACAAGACGCTGCACCATATTTTCATGCTCGGCATACCGACAATTATGATTCTACAGGGAGCAATTATTGTTGGTATTTATAACATTCTGTATATGAAGGGACTTCTATGACAAACGCACTTATCCATATTTTCATCCGCGATGCGGAAAACACCGGCGATTCGCGGGTGCGTGAAAAATTCGGCGTGTTGTCCGGTGCGGTCGGACTGGCATGCAACCTGTTCCTGTTTGCGCTCAAGCTGATCATTGGTCTGCTTACAGGGTCGATTTCCATCGCGGCGGACGCATTCAACAACCTGTCGGACGGTCTGTCCTGCTTGATTTCCATTGTCGGATTCAAGGTTTCCGGCAAGGAGCCGGATGCGAAGCATCCGTTCGGTTACGGACGCACCGAGTATATCGCGGGACTGATCGTCTCGTTCATCATCATTCTGGTCGGCTTCGAGTTCTTCAAAACCTCGCTCGACCGCATTCTGCATCCGGCTGCCGTAGCGTTCTCGGCGGTGCTGATGGGGATTCTTGCCGTATCCATGCTGGTTAAGCTGTGGATGGGCGCGTTCAACGTCAATATCGGCCGCAGAATCGACTCTCCGGTGCTGATGGCTGCCGGTCAGGACAGCCGCAATGATGTTATTACCACGGCTGTTGTCGTACTCGGCATGGTAGCCGGCCGGTTTACTACGCTGCCGGTGGACGGCTATGTGGGCGTTGCCGTTGCCGCGTTTATCCTCTGGTCGGGCATCGGCATTGCGAAGGATACGGTTGCGCCGCTGCTCGGCGAAGCCGCCGATCCGGAGGTTGCCCGCAATATTCGGCGGATTGTAATGGAGTCCGACCATATTGTCGGCGTACACGATATGATTATCCACAATTACGGTGCGGGCCGCTCAATTGCGTCGCTGCATGCCGAAGTGCCGAGCGACTCGGACTTTGTGGCTGTGCACGAGGAAATCGACGAGGCCGAAAAGCGTGTCTGGCAGCAGACCGGCGTGTATCTGGTCATCCACATGGATCCGATCGATATCAATAATGCGTATGTCAACGCGCTGCGTGAGCAGACCGACGGCGTGCTCCGTCAGATCGACGGACAGCTTACCATGCACGACTTCCGCATAGTGGACGGCAAACGCCAGATCAACCTGATTTTCGACGTTGTTGTGCCGTTTTCCTATGATGAGGATGCCAAACGCGACCTGCTGATGAAGATCTATGACGGCCTGAAAGCGATCGACTCGCGCTATAATCCGGTTGTAACGCTCGATCATCAGATGTGATAAGAAAATAATAAGCAGAAAAAGGAGGTGCTTTCGCATCTCCTTTTTCTGCTAAAAATAGCATAGAAAAACGGTAGGGAACAAAATAATCCGCGAAAACGGCAAGTTATCATTGCAATACCCCGGAAATTTGCTATAATGGAGATAGCGTTTTTACGCTTTATCAGATAACATTATTGTTTGGGGGAATTTAAGTGAGCTTTTTCTCGGGCCTGCTTTCCGCACTTCCCGGTGCAGTGGCGCAGGGTTTGATCTGGGGACTGATGGCGATCGGCGTATTCATCACCTTTAAGGTGCTCGATCTGGCCGACCTGACCGTCGATGGTACGATGGCAACCGGCGGTGCGGTGTGCATCGTTATGATGACGCACGGCGCAAATGTATGGGTGGCAATGCTGTGCGCTTTCCTTGCCGGCATGCTGGCCGGACTTATCACCGGTATTCTGCATACCTGTATGGGTATTCCGGCGATTCTGGCCGGTATTTTGACACAGCTGGCGCTGTTCTCCATTAACCTGCGCATTATGGACAAAAAAGCAAATGTAGCGATCAATCCGGACAACTACAAGCTGCTTGTTTCGCTGCGCAACGTTAAGAAGGTGACTATTGAGAACCCGATTTTCGTTGCGGCTGTCTTTACGATTGTGGTTATCGCACTGCTGTACTGGTTCTTCGGTACCGCGCTCGGCTGCTCCATCCGTGCGACCGGCGCAAACCCGAACATGAGCCGCGCGCAGGGCATCAACGTTGATTTTGTCAAGGTGCTCGGTCTGATGCTGTCCAACGGCCTGGTTGCGCTGGCAAGTGCGCTGTACTGCCAGTATCAGGGCTTTGCGGATGTCAACGCCGGCCGCGGCGCTATCGTTATCGGCCTTGCCGCTGTCATCATCGGCGAGGTGCTGTTCAGCCGTATTTTCCGCAACTTTGCGATGCGTCTGCTCGGCGTATCGCTTGGTGCGGTTGTGTACTATCTGGTTATTCAGGTGGTCCTCAACCTCGGCCTGAACACCAACGACCTGAAGCTGATCTCGGCTTTCGTCGTTGCAATCTTCCTTGCTGTTCCGTACTGGAAGGGCAAGTATTTCCGCGGTGCAGCCAAGAGCGCCGCAAAGACTGACGCAAAGGAGGTCAAGTAACATGCTGCAGCTCAAAGGAATTTACAAGACCTTCAACGCGGGCACGGTAAACGAAAAGCGTGCCATTGATAACCTGAACCTGACCCTTGAGGACGGCGATTTCGTTACCATCATCGGCGGCAACGGCGCCGGCAAGTCCACCACGCTGAACCTGATCGCAGGCGTGTATCCAGTGGATGCGGGCATGATTCATCTGAACGGCTACGACCTGACCAATCTGCCCGAGCATAAGCGCGCGCGTTTCCTCGGCCGCGTATTTCAGGATCCGATGATGGGTACTGCCGCTACCATGGGCATTGAGGAGAATCTGGCGCTGGCATACCGCCGCGGTCAGAAGCGCGGCCTCGGCTCCGGCATTACGAACGAGGAACGCGAGCTGTACCGCGAAAAGCTGGCAACGCTCGGTCTGGGATTGGAGAACCGCATGACCAGTAAGGTTGGTCTGCTGTCCGGCGGTCAGCGTCAGGCGCTGACCCTGCTGATGGCCACCCTGCGCAAGCCGGATCTGCTGCTGCTCGACGAGCATACCGCAGCGCTCGATCCGAAAACCGCAGATAAGGTGCTGCAGATCACCGAAGAGATCGTCGCACGCGACAATCTCACCACACTGATGGTAACGCATAACATGAAGAACGCCATCCAGTACGGCAATCGTCTGATTATGATGGATGCCGGTCGAGTTGTCGTTGATATCCGCGGTGAGGAGAAGAAGAACCTCACCGTCCGCGATCTGCTCGAGAAGTTCAATATCGAGAGCGACCGTATGCTCCTGAGCGAATAAGCAAAAAGAACCCGAAACACCGTTTCGGGTTCTTTTTTTAAGATGGAAAAGAGTGTAGAGTGAAGAGTGTAGATTACGATACCTCCTCACTCCTACCTCCTATCTCAAAAACTCTCCACTCTTCAATCTCAACTCTTCACTCTTTCATTCTCCATCCGAGGGGTGTCCGCCGGAACAGCGCATTGTGCAGTCCGGCCAGCGCCTGCCATGTGGCGCGGTCGGTCAGGCCGGTCTGCGGCAGCTGAAAGATCTGCTGCGCCCGCCGGACAGCGACCTGCGTATCGCTGTCGTATTCGCCGGTGAGCGGCACGGCGGCAATCCGGTTGTAATGCGGCGCAATTTCGCTCAGCATGAGCTGGAGCACATACACCGAGGGACTTTTCGCGCCCGGCTTCAGCACGGTATCGCTCTCCGGCGGGAAGAACGCCGTCTGCATGGGAAGTGCATCGGCGGCGATGAGCGCGGCATATGAAGCGTAGATGGCGTTCCATGTGCGCTGGTCGGCGATGCCCGTCACCGGAAGGCAGTGCTGCTGCTGGTATTCGCGCACAGCGGCGGCGGTCTGTGCACCGAAAATGCCGTCCGGCACGAGCGGAGCAGCGCTGCCCTCAGACTGCTGGATGCGCCGCAGAAAGGTCTGCAAATCGAAAATATGGCTGCGTTTTTGTGCATCGGTGTACAATCACGTTGCCTCCTCTCCAACGGGATAGCCGGGGTACTGTCCCGCAGCATTCTGGCTGCCGGCCAGCACGTTTTCGGCAAGATCGGCCATGCCCTCCCATGTCAGCGGGCCGATGGCGCCCGTGGCGGGCAGGCCGAGCAGCGACTGGATGCTGGCGACTGACGATTCGGTCGCATCCCCGAAAATGCCGTCCTCCGCGACGGCGGGCACCTCGGCGTAGCCGCGCGCGATGATGTTGATGAGCTGCTGCGCCTGCCGCACGGCTTTGCCGCGCATCCCCTTGACGAGAAAGGTTTCCGGCAGGCCGACGAACTGCTCGAGCCATTCCTGTTCGGGCTGGGAGAGCAGCACGGACTGGTAGGTCGAGAGCAGAGCATACCACGTTTCTCTGTCCACTGCGCCGGTCATGGGCAGCCCGACGAGCTGCTGGTAGGCGGTCACTGCCTCGCGGGTCTGCGGGCCGAACACGCCGTCGAGCTGTCCCGCCTGCCAGCGCGGCAGCGCATCGTAAAATTCACCGACGATGGCAAGAAAATACTGCAAAAGCTGTACGCCCGGGCCGCTCATGCCCTCGGTCAGCCGTTCGGGATACTGGCGGGAGATCTCACTGAGGGTCAGTCCCTCGCTGTTGAGCTCGCTCAGGCGCTTGACATTATTATAAATGAACGCGATGCGGTACCATGTTGCCGGGCCGACAAGACCGTCCTCGGTGAGGTTGAACTGCCGCTGGAACGCCCGCACGGCGCGTTCGGTATCTGCGCTGAACACGCCGTCCGTGGGATATATCTTCGGGATGTTCGGAAAATTGGTCGAAATGCGGTTGAGGCGGGTCTGGACAGTGCGGACATCCTCGGAAAAGTCGCCCAGCCGCAGTGTCACGCCGGGGAACGACCCGCCGAGGTTGGGCGAGAGCGGTGCACCGGTGACGAAATTGATGTCGCTGCCGTAAAACGACTGCAAGATCTGCTCGGCGGAAAGTCCCTGCTCGGCCAGCGGCACGGTTCCCCACTGGCTAAGCCCGCCCGGACAGGTGACGGTCGTGCCGTTGCAGTATTGCGTGAACAGCGGCTCGATGGAATCGCCGCGGGTGAGGTAAGTGCCGATCATATCGTCTACGATGGTGGAGATGTTCTCGAAAATATCGCGTCCGGGCACGAAAGACTGGTCGTAGCGGGTGGAATTGGTGATGTCGAAGTCATAGCCCTGTGCGCGGTACCACTCGGTGAACACGCGGTTGAGCACATAGGAGATCTGCGCGTACACGTTCGCACGGATGGCCTGCTCGGGCCATGTCGGGTATATCTCGGACGAGGCCACATTCTTGATGTAGTCCGCGAACGGCACGGTGATATTCTGCGCGTTCTCGGACGGCGCACCGAGGTGCACCGTGATGGTTTCGGGGATGGAAACATAGGGTTCGGGCAAAACTGTCCCTCCTTTTACGGATTCTCCGGCAGAGCCGGATCGAGGGCCTGCGGCGTGCCGGTGGCGGTCAGGTCGGTCGGCGCGAAGCTCTGGTTTTCTTTGAGCGGCGTGAGCGCCACGGGCAGCATGGTCGGCACGCCGGAGAACATCGCGATGTACAGGGCGGTGAGCGGCGTGTAGCCCTCGGCGGAAATCTCGACCGTGTACACCGCGAACGGCGGGCCGCTGTCCGGGTTCAGCGAATTGCTGCGCGGCGGCGTGTCGAGCACCATAACGGGTGTCATGCCGCCGCTGTCGGTGGTGACCGAGTGGAGCAGTGTACGCATACCGCTCTCATCCGGCACAGTGGAAACGGAAACGATGGCATTCTCGAGCGGGAGAGCGCCCAGTGCGGTCGTGACGAGCACGCGCAGCTCGGCGGTGCCGTCGGTCAGTTCAGCCATGAAAAAACCTCCTTGTCAGCAGGTGGAAAAACAGATATACTAAAGGTAACAGCCGCAAAGGCGGCAAAATCTCGAAAGGCGGGGACAGTATGCAGGATTACAAAACGATGATCTCCATGTGTGCAGAGCAGGAGGAGAAGTTTCAGTTTGAGCATTTTTCGCGCGAGGATGCGCTGAAAATCGGCCTCAAGCTGCATGAAAACGCAAAGGAGCAGTCGGTTGCGGTTGAGATTACGGTGAACGGTCTGGTCGTGTTCCGTTACTTCGCAGAAGGCGCAAAGCCGGACAGTGAGCTGTGGCTCGCGCGCAAGCGCAACGCGGTTGACCTGATGGAAACGTCCTCGCTGCGGTTTTTCGCAGAGCTGGAGGACGCAGGCGAGACCTTCGCGGACCGTAAGCTCGACCCGAACGAGTACGCCGCAGGCGGCGGTTTCCCGATCCGGCTGCGCGGCACCGGCGTGATCGGTTCCATCTGCGTTTCCGGCTATCCGGATCATGTGGATGATCATCAGCTTATCATTAACACCTTGGCGGAGTATTTCGCATAATTGAGTATTTTAAATGGAGAATGGAAGATAAACGTATCGTTTTTCATTCTCCATTATTTTTATACTATTTTGACATGATAATGCCGAAACCACCGGTCAAGCTGGATGATATATGCGAAAATCTGCGGTGTTCGCATCAACTGTCCGAACCACGGTTCGGCAAGGCTTTCCGGCCGCTGCATGAGTTTTTGCACGGCATTCCGGTCGAACAGGGAAGCGGCGACCGAGGTGTTATCCTCGAAAATACGGCAGACATAGTCCGCGCACAAGCGGGTATAAACCGGATGAAAGGTTTTCGGATACGGACTTTTCTTGCGGTAAACGATCTCTTTGGGCAGTTCATTGGCGAATGCGCGGCGCACGATGCCCTTCTCACGCCCCTCGAGCGACTTGAAGTCCCACGGCATATTATAGGCATACTCGACAATGCGGTGGTCGCAGAACGGCACGCGCACCTCGAGGCCGGAATACATACTCATGCGGTCCTTGCGGTCGAGCAGGGTTGCCATGAACCAGTCGAGGTTGAGCACGAACATTTCGCGCATCCGGGCGGCCTTTTTGTCATCGGACGACAGCTTTGGCGCACGATCGCAAGTGTCGCGGTAGTGCTGGCGCACAAATTCCTCGCCGTTTCTAACGGCATCCGGTGTGAGCAGACCCAGACGCAGACCGACCGACCGTGACCACGGAAACGTATCTTCAAACAGAATTTCCTCACGGTGGTACCACGGATAGCCGCCGAATAACTCGTCGGCGCACTCGCCGGACAGGCAAACGGTGGTTCCGCCGCGCTTAACGGCCGCACAGAACAGCAGCAGGGAAGAGTCCACATCGGCCATGCCGGGCAGCGCACGCGCATCCGTCGCGGGGAGCAGAGCCGCGCACAGTGCCTCCGGCTCGAGCACAACGCGATGATGGTGCGTACCGAGAAAATCCACCATTTGATCAATATACGAATTGTCACTATTAGGTTGAAATATACTCTTTGTAAAATATTTATCGTTGTCACGATAATCCACCGACCAGGTATGCAGCGTTTCGCTGCGGGCTGCGTAATCTTTCGCCGCCAGCATAGACAGGATGGACGAATCCAGTCCGCCGGACAGGAAACACGCCAGCGGCACATCGCTGACCAGCTGACGGCGGGCGGCATCGCAGATGAGCTCATGCGTGCGCTCGATGGTAGTCGGCAGGTCGTCCTCATGCTCGTGCGCTTCGAGCTGCCAGTAGGTGTGATCGGTGAAGTTTTCCGGAGTCAAAACGGCAAAATGTCCGGGGAGCAGCGACTTTATCTGCCGGAAAACACCGGATTCCGGCGGGCGCGCAGGCCCGAGCAGCAGCAGAGTGCGCAGACCGTCCTCGTCGAGCGCAGGCTCGATCTCCGGATGGCACAGCACGGTGTCGATGGTCGAACCGAAGGTCAGACCGTTGCGAATGGGAGCAAAAAACAGCGGTTTCACGCCCAGCCGGTCGCGGCAGAGCGTCAGTCGGCGTTCGCGTTTCTCCCAGATAGCAAAGGCGAAAATGCCGTTCAGCCGTGCAAATGCGTCGGTTTTCCACTCAAGATAGGCGTGCAGCAGCACTTCAGTGTCCGAATGTCCGACAAACTCGTGCCCGCGCGACATAAGTTCTGTACGCAATTCCGGTGTGTTATATAACTCTCCGTTATATATAATGATAGTATTCCTGTCGGGAGAGTGCATCGGCTGCTTGCCGCCCTCCGGATCAATGACGATCAGCCGCCGATGGACAAGCGCTGCGTCCTCGTCAAAATAGGTGCCTTCGGCATCCGGCCCGCGCGGCGTAAGCGTTCGCTTCATTCCGTGAAGGATCGGTCCGCCGCGGCGTGCGTCGCGTTCATAATCGACAAAACCGCCGATACCACACATAGGCGATTCCTCCTCTGATTGATGGTTTCCTTCTGTTATATGCGTTAAATGTGAAAAATATGAAGTAAAATCGTAATTTTTCTGAAAAAATATAAACAGCAGCAAAACAAGACAAGGGATGCGTGCAATGTGCGTTCATCCTTGCCGACATTTGGCAGAAACGCACAAAAAATGGAGTGCGGATTTTATCAGAAAAAAGAATGTTAAATCCTTGACAAATGGTTTCCGGCCGCTATAATAGAGATAGACATGCTCCAAACAAGGGTATCGCTGGACGCGGCGCTGCGGCCACTGACCGTGTGCGCTGTGTTTTTGTGCGTATCCGCATTACTTATTTATTTGGGAGGTTTATGGCATGGATTTTAGGCTTACAAAAGAAGAAGCACTGTTCCAGAAGATGTGCCGCGAGTTCGCTCTGAACGAAGTAGAGCCGATCGCAGCTGAGATCGACGCGGAAGAGCGCTATCCGGAGGAAACCGTTCAGAAGCTGATGAAGTACGGACTGATGGGCATTCAGTTCCCGAAGGAAGTCGGCGGTTCCGGCGGTAACTATATTTGCTACTCTATCGCAATCGAAGAGATGAGCCGCGTATGCGGTACCACCGGCGGCATTATGTCCGCTCACGGCACCCTGGGTGCATGGCCGATCTACGCATTCGGTACTCCTGAGCAGAAGGAGAAGTGGCTGCGTCCGCTGATCGAGCCGAAGGAAGGCGCCAAGATCGGTGCATTCGGCCTGACCGAGCCGAACGCAGGTACCGACTCCGCTGCACAGCAGACCATGGCTGTTAAGCAGGAGGACGGCTCCTACATCATGAACGGCTCCAAGGTGTTCATCACCGGCGGCGGCCGTGCAGATACCTACGTTGTATTTGCTATGACCGACAAGACCAAGGGCAACAAGGGCATTTCTGCGTTCATCGTTGACAAGGACGACCCGGGCTTCTCCATCGGCAAGATCGAGCACAAGATGGGCATCCGTGGTTCCCAGACCGCTGAGCTGATCTTTGAGGACGTTCATCTGCCGGCAGACCGTCTGCTGGGCAAGGAGAACGGCGGCTTCAAGATCGCTATGATGACTCTGGACGGCGGCCGTATCGGTATCGCTTCTCAGGCTCTGGGTATCGCACAGGGCGCTCTGGATAAGGCTATCCAGTACATGAAGGAGCGCGTACAGTTCGGCAAGACTCTGGACAAGTTCCAGGGCCTGCAGTGGATGGTAGCTGACATGGCAACCCAGATCGACGCTGCTCGTCTGCTGGTTCGCCGTGCTGCATTCAACCACGATGTTGGTCTGCCGTTCACCAAGGAAGCTGCTATGGCTAAGCTGTACGCTTCTGAGGTTGCAATGGACGTTACCACCAAGTGCGTACAGATTTACGGCGGCTACGGTTATATCCGTGAGTACCCGATGGAGCGCATGATGCGTGACGCTAAGATCACCGAGATCTACGAGGGCACTTCTCAGGTTCAGAGAATGGTCATCGCTGGTCAGGTTCTGCGCTAAGAAAAGGAGGAAAACTGAACTATGAAGGCAATTGTTTGTGTAAAGCAGGTTCCGGATACCTCCGGTAAGGTTGCTGTTAATCCTGATGGCACCCTGAATCGTGCATCCATGCAGACCATCACCAACCCGGACGACCTGAACGCTGTAGAGGCTGCTCTGAAGCTGAAGGACGCTACCGGCTGCAAGGTCGTTGTTATTACCATGGGTCCTCCCCCGGCAGAGGGCATGCTGCGTGAGCTGATCGCTCGCGGTGCTGATGAAGGCGTTCTGGTTTCCGCTCGTGAGTTCGGCGGTTCCGATACCTTCGCAACCTCCCAGATCCTGGCTGCTGCTATCAAGAAGTATGGCGTTGACGCTGATGACGTAGTATTCTGCGGCCGTCAGGCTATCGACGGTGATACCGCTCAGGTTGGTTCTCAGATCGCTGAGAAGCTGGACATCCCGCAGGTCTCCTACGCTGCTGACGTAAAGATCGAGGGCACCACCGTTACCGTTAAGCGCGCTCTGGAGGATGGCTACATGTCCATCGAGACCCAGACCCCGTGCCTGCTGACCTGCATCAAGGAGCTGAACGAGCCCCGCTACATGTCCATCAAGGGCATCATGGGCTGCTACGATAAGCCGATCGCAGTTTATGACTACAACACCCTGAAGGACGATCCGCTGATCGATCCCACCACCATTGGTCTGAAGGGTTCTCCCACCAACATCTTCAAGTCCTTCACTCCTCCCCAGAAGGGTCAGGGCAAGATGCTTGAGGGCGCTGACAAGGCTACCTGTGAGACTCTGGCGGCTGAACTGCTGAAGAAGCATATTATCTGATTGAAAGGAGAACAGAACAATGGCTGATTTTAATAACACCAACCTCGCCGATTTTTCCGGCGTATGGGTATTCTGTGAGCAGCGCCAGGGCGAGCTGCAGCCGACCGTACTCGAGCTGATCTCTGAGGCACGCAAGCTGGCAGACGACATGGGCACTGAAGTTTGCGGCCTGCTGCTTGGCGGCAAGGGCGTAGGCGAGAAGATGGCAAAGGAACTGGGCGCTTACGGCGCTGACAAGGTTCTGGTTTGCGAGAGCGACCTGCTCGAGACCTACACCACCGATGCATACGCAAAGGTTCTGTGCGACACCGTTATGGCTAAGAAGCCGGAGATCCTGCTGATCGCCGCTACCAACATTGGCCGTGACCTCGGCCCGCGCTGCGCAGCTCGTCTGCACACCGGTCTGACCGCAGACTGCACCCACCTCGACGTAGACGTAGAGAAGTACGCTGCATTCCTGCAGGATGCTTCCACTCTGCCGCAGGCTCAGATCGATGCTCTGAACCGCGAGGACCGCAACCTGAAGATGACCCGTCCGGCATTCGGCGGTCACCTGATGGCTACCATTATCTGCCCGCGCTTCCGTCCGCAGATGGCTACCGTTCGTCCGGGCGTACTGAAGAAGGGCGAGTACAACGAGGCTAAGGCTAACGCAGTAGTTGTTGAGCCGGTAGCTTTCGAGCTGTCCGAGGCTGACATCAAGACCAAGGTTCTCGAGGTCGTTAAGGAAGCTAAGGAGCTGGTTGACCTGACCGGCGCTGAGGTAGTTGTATCTGTAGGCCGTGGTATCTCCAAGGACGTTGACACCGGCATCAAGCTGGCTGAAGAGCTGGCTGGCCTGTTCGGCGGCGTTGTTGGCGGTTCCCGTGCTGCTATCGACTCCGGCTGGCTGTCTGCTGACCATCAGGTTGGTCAGACCGGCAAGACCGTACATCCGAAGCTGTACGTTGCTCTGGGCATTTCCGGTGCTATCCAGCATAAGGCTGGTATGCAGGATTCCGAGTGCATCGTAGCAGTTAACAAGTCTGATTCCGCTCCGATCTTCGACGTAGCTGACTACGGCATCTGCGGCGACCTGTTCAAGGTTGTTCCGATGATGATCGACGCAATCAAGGCTGCTAAGGAGTCCAAGTAATCA
>OLNL01001963.1_pt1 | contig 17039 bp, 11 predicted proteins | sample 1672181 | NCBI WGS metagenome assembly OLNL01 (sample SAMEA3136656, study PRJEB25190) | human gut metagenome | biome: human gut; feature: human-associated habitat; material: faeces | place: Austria | collected 2013
TTTCTTTTTACCCGAACGCAAAAGAGCCCGCAAGCACGACGCTTGCGGGCTCTTCGTTTCCCGTTTTGAAGCTACAGCGCGAAACCGATGGCGTCCAGCACGTACTTCGGCACCATGAAACGCACCGTCTTCTGCGGGTCCACCATCTGGCACACCTGCACGTCGGCGACCAGCGACAGCAGCATGACCAGATCGGCCTCGGACTCGTTCGTACGCGATGCCAGCAGGTCGACCATCTGCTGAACGGCCAGCTCAGCGGCCGCATCCAGCGATTCCGCGGACACGATGATGCCGAAATGCGTGTCGTTCTCGATCAGCGGGTTCACCAGCTTCAGCTCGGGCATGGCCGTCAGCGTGACGGTGGCGTAGCCCGCAACCTCGGCGCCGGAGACGCTGACCTCGCCGTCGCCCATGGCCGCGTGCATGTCGCCGCAGCCGAACAGCGCGCCATCGACCGCCACGGGGAAGTACAGCGTAGCGCCGGTGGTGATAGCCGTGTTGTCCATGTTGCCGCCATGGCTGCCCGGGGTGCCGCAGTTCACCGGCTCGCCCTCGGGGGCCACGCCGATGACGCCGATCATGGGGCGCAGCGGGATGTTCAGGCGCTCATCCCAAGCCAGCGTATTGCCCTGGATCTTGCAGTAATGCGTGGCCCACTCGGTGAAGCGGTTGCCGCACACGCCTTCGTCCTGGCCAGTGGCGGAGCAGGTCTGCTCGTCGAACTCGATGTTCTCGATGCGCACCTTCAGCGCGCCGCCAGCCTTCGCACCCTCGACGAACACCGGGCCGGTCGCCGGGTTGATGGCGTCCCAGTCCAGATCGTCCATGGTGTCCTGAGGGCCGGTCAGCTGGTTGCTGAAGCAATCCTTCGTGCGGATGCGCACCGTCTCGCCGGACTTCACGGTCAGCACCGGCTCAAGATCGCGGTCGAAGGAGAACAACGTCTTATCGTCGTTAAGCTCGATCATGGGTTTCCTTCCTATCCATGTAAGGCCGCGGCACCGCGCCGACGGCCGTTTTTGCGTTATCCCGCAACGCCGCTTCGCCCTAACGTCGGGGGCGGAAGCTATTCGCCGCTCTCGTCATAATACTCGGGGTCGGGCAGAAGATAGGCGGCGAACAGCATAATGCCCGAGGAAACGGCCAACGAGGCCACATCGGCAGGGTCGGTGAAGGCGGATGCGGAAGGAGACCCGCAAACCGCCGCCAAAACGAACCCGGCAACCAGCACCGCCGCGCCCGCCAGCACGCCGAAGGACGCGAACAGCCGCGTGGGATGCCAACGCAGCAAGGCGCAAGCACCCGCCGCAAGCACCCAGCTTGCCGCCATGATCCACGTGCCCGGCTCCGTCAGCATGGCCGCCATCCGGTCCATCACCGCATCGCTTGCGAACGCCGCGGTCGAGAAATGCCAGGTAGCAAGCACATCCCACCCCATGAACGAGGCGCTTCCCAAGCCCGCCAGCATGAACCCGCACAGCACCTGGAACGCAGCGGTCGCCATCGCCGCAACCGGGCGCAGCGCAAAACCTGCCGCCAGAGGGCCGAGCGGCCCCAACCCGATCGCGCCGGCAAGCGGCGTCGCCAGCGCGGCGTTCGCGGTGGCGTCGCCCGCTCGGCCCAGGTACCACCACCATACGCCGGTGCCCGCCAGCAGCACGCATCCCGCAGCGGGCACGCCGCACATCACCAGCATGGCCGACAGGGAAACGAATCCCAAAAGCGCGCCCAGATGAGGGCGAAGCGCGCCGGCAAGCGTGATGAGCAGCAGCAACCCCCAGAACAGCGGGTTGGCGAACCCTTCGGTCTGCGAGATGTTCTGCAGCGCCACAAACGCCAGCAGCGCCGACCCTGCCGCGCCGCACGCATGCGAGCCGAAGAACAGCAGCTCGGGCGTGATGCGGTCGCGCAACGGGATGCCGGGCTCGCGAGGCTGCGGCTCAGGTTCCTCTTCCTCCTCCGGACCGGCCACGATGTCGGCCAGCTCCGCGCGACCCTTCGCCGGATCGCCCAAAAACGGCGAAAGCTCTTCCGCGAAATCCGCCACCGTCTCGTAGCGCTCCTCGCGTTCGGGATCCAGCGCATAGAAGATGGGGTCGTCCGCAGCCGGATCGAGGTTGTCCCAACACAGCGACGGCAACACCAGCTCGCCGTCTTCGATAGCTTCCTGCGCCTGGAACAGGTTCGGCGCCAAGAACGGGTTCTCACCCGCCAGCATCTCGTACGTCACCGACGCGAGCGCCCATTCGTCGCACCGCGCGTCAAGGTTCTCCTGGCGCATCTGCTCAAGCGGCATGTAACCGATGGTGCCGCCGCCAGCCACGCCGAATCCCTGGGCGTCGGCCAAGGTTGCCAGGCCGAAATCGGTCACCTTCACCTGGCCCGATGCGTTGATGAGGATGTTGTCGGGCTTGATATCCAGATGCAGCACGCCGTTCTCATGCGCCACTTCAAGCGCGTGCGCTACCGCGTCGAACACGGCGGCGACCACGTCGAGCGTCAGCCGATCGTCGTGGTCGCGCAAAAGCTCGGTAAGCGTCATGCCCTCAACGTATTCCATGATCAGATACGCCGTGGAATCCTGGATTTCGAAGTCGTGCACCGTAACGATGCTGGGATCCGACAGAATGGCCGCCGTGCGAGCTTCGTCCAAGCCGGGAATGCGCGAGAGCGTGCGCACCAGCGGGCGGCTGGCAGGGTCGACCGCATTCGTCAGGCTGGCCGACTGACCGGGCAAAAGCTGGCCGAGAGAAGCATCCGAGCTCGACGTGCCCGCGGAATCGCAGCCCGCTTGGCTGACGGAAACGCTCGCTAGCTCTTTTTGATCGTCGGAAGCGCCAGAATCCCCAGCATCCCCGGAGCCCGCAAAACCTGCTTCCTCGGGCAAATCCTCCCAAGGGGGAACGTCCGCCGGGTCGACAATACTCGACGAAGAACCCGCGGAACCCGCCGCATGCACGCTCGATGCAATCACGCTTTCGCTACGTTCATCAGGGGAAACGTCAATCGCATCAGCCCCGGGAAGGGCGGCGCGCAACAACTCGGCCTCGGACAGGGGGATGCACTTGATGGCCACTTTGCGCTGGATGCGCGTATCCCACGCCACCTGCACCGTGCCGAAGCCGCCGGCCCCCGCCTTGGCAAGGGGCTTGTATCGATTGAGTATCAGCTGCGTTTTAGTCATGCGCACATTATATTGCAGGCGCTTGCGCGCCATAGGTACATCAAATCCATTCGCTACAATCGGCAGCCTAAGCAACAACAGAAAGGCCGCCGTTGAAAGACACCCGCACGCTTTCTCTTCCCCAGCGCATCGCCGCAGCATTAGCAGCTCTGGCGCTGGCGTTCTCGTTCGCGCTCCCCGCAACAGGCTGTACCGTCAGCATCGGCGATAACGCCGCTGGATCCAGCAGCTCCATCAGCAGCTCAGACGGAAGCGCCGGCACATACGGCGACTCCGACGACGCGCGATCCGCGCAGGCGACCATCGCCGACATCCCTGCGTATACCGGCGCGCTGTGCATCGACATCAACCACGGCATGCCCGGGTTTACGGCGCAGGACGAGGCGCGCGGGACATTTATGCAGTTCAGCGACCTGGATTTCGAAGGCCGCTGCGGCACCGCTTTCGCACGCATCGGACCCGACACCGTATCCAACGAGAAGCGCGGCGACATTTCGCAGGTACACCCAAGCGGGTGGGTGCAGCGCAAATACAGCTTCGTCGACGACGGCATGCTGTACAACCGCAGCCACCTGATCGCACATCAGCTGTGCGGAGAAAACGCCAACGAGAAGAACCTGATCACGGGCACGCGCACGTTCAACGCGGTGGGCATGCTGTATTACGAGGAGCTGGTGGGCGACTATGTGCGCAGCACGGGCAACCACGTGCTCTACCGCGTCACCCCGCTGTTCGCCGCAAACGACCTGGTGGCGCGCGGGGTTCAAATGGAAGCGAAGTCCATCGAGGACAACGGCGAAGCCGTACAGTTCAACGTGTTCGTGTACAACGTGGAGCCAGGCGTGGCCATCGACTACGTGACCGGCGAAAGCTGGGAATCGTCCGAAACCCCGCAGGTCACCAGCAAAGGCAGCGCCACCATCACCACCGCGGCAGCCGCACGGGCGGATAAGGCGGCTGCGGGAAGAAGCGCGGGCAGCGGGAGCGGCACCGGCAGTAGCGGAAGCAATGCCGGCGATGGCCACGGAACCGGCAGCAACAGCTCCAACAACCAAGGCACGTCCGAGCAGCAGGACTACATCCTGAACGTGAAGAACAAGAAGTTCCACAAACCCGACTGCTCCGCCGCCAGCGACATCTCAAGCGCAAACAAGCAAGACTTCACCGGCACCCGCGACCAACTCATAGCCAAAGGCTACTCCCCCTGCGGCATCTGCAAACCGTAAGCTAATGCGGGAAAGCCCTTGAGAGGCGGAGCAATCAGTCAGATCATCAACGGATTGCAACAGATCAAAATCGCCAGGGAAACGACAGAAAGGCAAAGCGCCACGGCATTCAGCTTCAACTAAGAGGAATGCCGTGGCGCTCTATCAGGATCAAACGCAACACTTAAAACGTTTATATTTCGCGATAAGGAAATTCTCGTTCGGACGCAAGGCTTTCTCTTTAGGCAGAAACAACTTCTTGCCATCGAGATCTGCGTACTGCCCGTCCGAAATCCGCGGACTTGCCTCCAGGCGCATTGAGGCAGGGTTAATGCCCAGTAAATAGCTATCAAACAACAAGTGAATATCGGAGCGTAGCAAAATGCCATTCTCCACAATATTGCTTTGGGTACCGCGGTAATCAAGGATGTGCGCTGCTTGCAACACCTCGTTCGTATCGAACCCCGTAACCGCACAATGCCCTTCATAAGCCTTGAACAGGTCTTTTCTAAATGTTTGCTGCCCTTGGCGCACCATGCGACGAGCAACGGAAAAACGACGGCGATCCTCTTCCATGCTATCCGGATCGCTTATCTCATCTGTTCGAAGATTCTCATCAACCGTTGCCGACTCCTCCATTTCAGCTTGCGGAGTCGCACTGGCAAATAAATGCTCGGTCTCCGGCGTAACGGGCCCATGCAAGATAAACAACTCGTTCTCGGGATTGAACTCCTCAACGAATGCAAGAAAGCGCAGATACGAACTCGGCGACGAGTTCTGCTGAAGAAACACGCCAACGGGAACGCCGTCCATCAGGCAATTCACCAGTTTTTGGTTCCAGTGCATATCGGTCGTACCGCCGGAATTATTTTGATGGGCGGAGTAATACAAGATCCACGTTCCATCGCCTAAATCAACTCGAGCACCATCGTTGTTATCGCTGTATAAGCTGTTATAAGCAACTGTCACCGTTGCCGCATACCTATGGCGACTCGGCACATGAATCCCACGTTGCGCCACATGCTTGAATTTAACTCCGGGCAATGTACTGCCATGGAATCGGATGCCTTCATTCCCGGTTTCATTCATAAACCACGCATATAGGTTGCGATGGCTTTCTGGATCATCCTCAAGAGGAATCAAACGTAACGCACGCTCGATCGATAAGTTCGTATACGGGAGGAAGTCATCAACGCATATCGAGCCATCAATGCGCGTCAGAGGGAACGGTACCTCCGCTGTTTCCACCCTAGTTGATATGTTTACATCTCTCGAAGCCATACTGCAAATTGTGCCAGCGTCCGCTCCGTTCGACAACAACCAATTCGGCGGAAGACGCCGAGGCGAAAAGCCGTTGCGCAACAGCAAGAAACTAGCCCGCAACCCTCAAACGACTCGCCCCTTAAAACAACGTCCGTTCTTAAAACAACGTCCCCTGTCCCAGCGTTGTCGCCGCTGGCGGTTGCTCTGGGGCAGCCGCTAGCGCAAACCCTTCGCGGTTCGCTAGCTTTTGCCAGTTGGCTACCAGGCTGGGCCATGGCGCACGCAGCCACCAGCGCGCCTCGGCAAGCGTGAGCGCCAGGGGCATGCGGTTGTGCACGGGCGCAACGCTGGCGTTCGGGCGCGTGGTCACTACTGAGAAGCGGCCTTGACCGCATACCGCCGCCAGCAGCAGCGGCGAACCTTCGCCGTTTTCGAAACGATACTGCTGCTTGATTCGCCGCCCCGTTTTCGCGCTGCGCACCGTTTGAGTTGCATGCGCCTCGAAGAATCCGCCCGTCACCACAATGCCGCGACCCTGCGCGATCGGCTGCTCCCACATACCCGGATTCGGCCCCATCGCCGTTTCCAGGCGCGTGTTGTACACGGGTCGTTGCTGCCATTCAACAGGGAATCCCCAGGTCAAACGTTCAACAGCCAGTTGGCTTTCCGGACCGCGGACGATTACGTCAACGCCCGCGCCAGGGAACGCATCCTCGCCCGGCTCAACCTGCGCCGTCGCGGCTTCACCAGCCATCGGACGCGCGGGCCAATCGGGCTGTGCGTTCACAGGCGAATCCGCCTGTAGCTCGCGCACAACTTCCGCAACCTCATCCCACGTAACGACCGTGAACCTTCTACACACGATGAACCGCCCCTGCTTCTTCTTAGGGTCCGCCCCGCCGCCCTCGACTTTTCAGTTATACGTTTTCGCGATTCGTATAAAGAAGGGGCTAGGAATCCCATTTACTTTATACGATTTCCGGGATTCGTATAATTTAGCGCACGATTTCGAGCGCTTCTTTATACGATTTCGCGTTCCGTATAAAAAAGGGAGTCCCGTAGGACTCCCGTTTAGCGTGCTCTATTGAAAGGGGCTGGCGAAGCCGAGGCTTCGCATTGGGGAAATCGCTTCCCCAGTCAGCGCAGCAGTTGCTTGCGTTGCTGCTACTTCTCTTCCTTGTCCTTCTTGTCAGCCTCGGTGATGCTGCAGTTGGTGATAAGGATGAGCGAGGCAACGGAGGCAGCGGCCTGCAGGGCCGTGACGGTGACCTTGGCCGGATCGGCAACGCCCATGGAGATCATGTCGCCGTACTTGCCGGTCTCGCAATCCAGGCCGAAGCCGGGCTGCGCCTCAAGCGCCTTGGTAACCTCGACGTCGCCGTTGTAACCGGCGTTGCTGCACAGCGCGCGCATGGGCTCCTCGAGCGCCTTGCGCAGGATGTCCACGCCGAAGCGCTCCTCATCGTTGGCGACTTCCACCTGGTCAAGCACCTTGGATGCCTGGATCAGGGCAACGCCGCCGCCTGCCAGCAAACCCTGGCTTGCAGCCGAGCGCGTTGCGCGCAGGGCGTCCTGGATACGGCTGCGGATCTCGTTCATCTCGGTCTCGGTTGCAGCGCCGACGCTCATGACGGCGATACCGCCGGACAGCTTCGCCAGACGCTCGCGCAGAACATCCAGCTCATAGTCGGAATGCGGGGTCTTCAGCTCGTTGCGGATGGCCTCGCAGCGCTTCTCGATGGCCTCGGGCTTGCCCTTGCCGCCGATGATGAGCGTGCGGTTCTTCGTGATCTGCACGCTTGCGGCGCGGCCGAGCATGCTCTTCCTGGCGTCGGACAGCGACAGGCCGCGCTCGGGGGAGATGACCTCGCCGCCGGTGAGGATGGCCATGTCCTCCAGCTCGGCCTTGCGGCGCTCCTCGGCGCCGGGGCACACCACGGCTGCGCTGATGAGCGTGCCCTTCTGGCGGTTCATCAGCAGGGAGTTCATGGATTCGCCGCGCACGTCGTCCGCCACGATGAGCAGCGGATGGCCGGACTGCATGACTTCCTCCAGCACGGGCACGACGTCCTTGAAGTTGTCGGCAAGACGCTGGTCGGTGATCAGGATGTAGGGCTGCTCCAGCTCGCCGGTCATGGAACCCATGTCGTCGGCCATGTACGGGGAGATGAAGCCGCGGTCGAACAGCATGCCCTTCTTGATCTCCAGGCCGATGCCGAACTTGGTGGACTTCTCAACGGAGATGACGCCGTCCTGGCCGATCTCATCCAGGGCCTCGGCGATCTTCGCGCCGATCTCGGGGTCGCCCGAGGAAACGGTGGCGATCTCGGCCATCTGCTCGCGCGTGGTCACCTGCGTGGCGGCCTTCAGCAGCTCGTCGGATGCGACATCGGCGGCCTTCTGGATGCCGCGGCGCAGCGCCAGCGGGTCGTTGCCGGCGGTAACGTAGCGCACGCCCTCGCGCACGATAGCGTCGGCAAGCAGCGTTGCCGTGGAAGTGCCGTCGCCGGCCTCGTTGTTCGCGGCGGTTGCGGCCTCGCGGACCACCTGCAGGCCCATCTTCTCCACATGGTCGTATGCGCCCACATGTGCGGCAACGGTAGCGCCGTCGTTGGAGACGTTGGGATGACGCTCGCCCTTCTTGGTGATGCCGACGTAGCGGCCCTTCGGGCCGATGGTCACGCGCACCGCGTCGGCCAGCTTCGCCACACCGGTCGCAAGCTTCTCGCGCGTCTCGTTGTCGTATGCGATTTCCTTAGCCATGCTATGAGCCCCTTCCTTGAGCACGTGCATAACGATATTTGCTACCAAAGAAAGTTAGCACTCTTTGGCGAGGAGTGCTAGATGCAGGCAGGTATTTATGGGAAACGGAAGCGTTTCGTTACCTATTTACGCTTCCAGCCACGCCGTCAGCGGCTCGGGGGCGTCGAACACGTCGCAGTTGCTGCGCCAGTCGGTGGAGTTGAGGCCCGTGGCCGTGGCGCGGTCGAGCATCTCGACCAACGGGTCGAAATAGCCGCCAACGTTCAGGATGGCGCTCTTGGCATCCAGTTCGCCGGCCTTCACCTGGGAGACGATGTCGAAGAACTCGTCGAACGTGCCCAAGCCGCCGGGCAAGGTGACAAACGCGTCGGCCAGCGAGGTCATGCGCGTCTTGCGGGTGGCCAGGTCGGATTCGCAGATCAGCTCGGTGCACGGGTACACGGGGCGACCCTTCTTGTTCAGGCCCTCGGTGACCACGCCTATGACGCTGCCGCCCGCATCGCCCACGCCGTGCGCGACCGCGCCCATAAGGCCCACGTCGTAACCCCCGAACACCAGGCCGTGCCCACGCTCGCCCAACGTGCGTCCCAGCTCGTAAGCGGCATCGATGTACAGCGCATCCAAATCTCGGCTCGACGAGCCGAACACGCAGATCCTCATGGCGAACCCCCTTGGTCTTGAAATCACAGCGCTGCCTAGGGTACACCATCACAGCAAGGACCCCGGCTATCGCCGCTCCCGAGCCGCAGAACCCCTCCCCCGCTTTCCCGACGCTTCACCTGGCGATTCCCCGCTTTTCCCGCTTACAATAAAATGACGATTGCATAAAGGACGCCATCTCGCCATTATGTTTGTGGCATGATGGACCATCGGTAAATTCGCGGTTTATCACCGCCATGATATGGAACAGCGTTGCAAGGAGCGGTAATGGGCATCTTCTCGAAGTTCGAAGGCAAAATGGAGGACACGTTCGAGGGCACGGCGGACAAGATGTTCGACGCCCCCATCTCCCCCGTTCAGATTGCCAAGAAAGCCGAAAAGCAGATGCGCCGCGAGAAGATGGTCGGCGCCGGCAAGCAGTACGCCCCCACGCTTTACACCGTGCTGGTCAACCCCGATGACGACCGTCGTCTGTTCGGCTACTACCCCACGCTTGCGGGCGAGACGGAAACCTATCTGGCGGCGAAAGCCTCCGAGCAGGGTCTGACCATGGACGGCCAGCCGCTCGTGCGCTTCATCGTCGACGAAGGCCTCAAGCACGGCAAGTTCGACGTCATCGCCGAAGCCGTCGCCGCGCCCATCATCTCCCAGCTGCGCAACGAGGAGATGGAACGCTACGGCCTTGGCGGGGCGAACGCCGGCTACGGCGCAGCCGCCGCATACCCTGCACAGCAGTTCGGCCGCGCAGGCGCAGCAATGCCCGCCGACCAGCGCTTCAACCAATATGATCAGTACGATCAGTACGACCAATATGAACAGTACGGTAACCAGGGCTATCAACAGGCACCCGCCGGCAACGGCTGGGAAGCCCAGGGCTACCAGGCGCCCGCGCAAGAGCCTTGGGGTCAGCCCGCAGCCGCTGCTCCCGATTACGCTGCTGCCCAGCAGGCCGCGGCCGGTGCGGTCGATCAGTTCAACGCCTATGCCGCCGGCGCCGCTCCCGCGGCAGCCGCCGCCGGTTACGCTGCAGGTCAGGCAGCCGCTGCCGCCGCCCCGCAGCCTCAGGCCATGCCGCAGCAGGCCGTGCCGCAGCAGGCCGCCAACACCGTGATGTTCGCCGGCGCCGGCGTACCCGGTCAGCAGCCCGCCCAGCCGCGACAGGCTTCCCGTGCCCGCCTGATCGACACGGCCGCCAACCGCGCCATCGACCTGGCAAGCGCCCGCGTCACGCTCGGCCGCGAGTCGCGCAACGACATCACCATCCCCGACATCAACGTGTCGCGCAGCCACGCCGAGATCTCCCTGAGCCCGCAGGGCGCATGGGTCATCACCGACCTGGGCTCCACCAACGGCACGTACGTCAACGGTCGCGCCGTCGCCAGCCAGCCGCTGAACGAAGGCGACCACATCGCCATGGGGTCCACGAACTTCGTCTTCACGTTGGCCTAAGCGAAAGCGAGAGGATTCCCCGTGATCGATTACGCGCTGCTTCTCATCCGCCTGCTGTTCGTCGCGCTGCTGTACCTGTTCCTGTTCGCCATCATGAAAACCGGCATCGGAGCGGTGCGCGGCCAGCGCAAACGCGAGCGCACGTGGAGCCTTTCGGTCGAAAAGGGGCCCAAGGAGCTGCGCGGCGTATCCATCGTGGTGCGCGGCCCGGTCATCGTGGGCCGCAACCCCGGGGCCGACATCGTCATCGGCGCGGGCTACGTGTCCGGCAGGCACGCCCGCTTCAGCCTCATGGGGCAGAACCTGTTCGTGGAGGACCTGGGGTCCACCAACGGCACGGCCGTAAACGGCCAGTTCATCAACGAGCCCACCGCACTGCGTAACGGGGACACCGTCAACGTGGGCGACGTGGCCATTCGCGTGAGGTTTGCATAATGTCCCGTGATAAACGTTCCTACCGTTCCACTCAACGCACGCGCAAAGGAGCCGTCACCACGTTCGGAAGCCGAACCGACGTCGGCTGCGTGCGCGACCACAACGAGGACAGCCTGGTAGTGGCCCCGCCGCTGTTCGCCGTCGCCGACGGCATGGGCGGCCACGCCGCAGGCGAGGTAGCCTCCGAGATAGCGGTGAACGTGCTGGCCGAACTGGCCCCGAAGGACCTCGACGGCGCCGTCCTGGAGCACGCTGTCGAAGAAGCGAACCACGAGATCATCCGCGCTGCGCGCGATGGGCGCGGCCGCGACGGCATGGGCACCACCCTTACCGCCTGCATGCTGGAAAACGAGCGCCTGATCATCGCGCAGGTCGGCGACTCGCGCGCCTATCTGCTGCATCACGGCAAGTTGCAGCAACTCACGCGCGACCACAGCCTTATGGCCGACATGATCGAGGCCGGCCAGCTCACCCCCGAGGAAGCGCGGCATCACCCGCAGCGCTCCGTCATCACACGCGCACTCGGGTCCGACCCCAACACGCGCCCCGATATGTACGAGATCAACGTCGAGACGGGCGACCGCCTGCTCGTATGCTCAGACGGCCTGTCGTCCATGATCGAAGACGAGCAGATCGAAGCCGTCATGCGACGCGTGCCCGACCCACAACGCTGCGCATCGCAGCTGGTCAACGAGGCTATCGCCGCCGGTGGCCACGACAACGTCACCGTCATCGTCTCCAACGTCACCGGATTCGCCGAAAAGCGCCGCCGCAAGCTGGCGCGCAAGACGAAGTTCTCCGTGGCGCTGGTGCTCGTGCTGTTCCTGGCTATCTTGGGCGGCGGCGCTTGGGGCGTTCACACATGGCTCCACACCACCGCGTACCTGGGCGAAGACAACGGCAAGGTAGCCGTCTACGAAGGCATTCCCGCCGATTTCCTGGGCATGCCCCTTTATAAGCAACAGGAAGTCACCGACGTGAGCGTTGATAGCCTGCAACCGGGCACCGCCACGCGCCTGCAAGAGGGCATCCGCGTGGACAACATGGACGCCGCGCAGGACCTGGTGCAGCAATATCGCGAGGAAGCGGCCCAGCGCAACAAGCCGGAAGGCTCGGAGCAGGCCGCATCCACGCAGGCAACCGCCGCCACCACCAACGACGCCGCCGCGAACGCGCCTGCCGTCGCATCGCAAACCGGCACGGGAACCCAGAGGTAGCCCATCATGTCCCGTCGCAACATAGAACTCGTCCTTTTGCTGGTGGCGGCCCCGGTCGTCGCCCTGCTGTTCGTCATGATCGCCATCACGGAGGGCCAGCAGGTCAACGTCGATTCGCTCAGCGTGCCCATCGGCATCTTCGCCGCCTTCGTGGTGGCGCACCTTGCCGTGCGCAAGCTTGCCCCCGGCGCCGACCCCGCCCTGCTGCCCTTAGCGTTCGGCCTTTCGGGCATCGGCATCGCCTTCATCACGCGCATCGCGCCGTTCACGGACGCGCCCAACATGGCACAAGGCCAGGTGGTCTGGTTATTCGTGGGCGTGGCCTGCATGATCGTGGTGCTGGCGCTGTTCCGCAACCTGGATAAGATCGCGAACTTCAAATACACCCTCATGCTCGCGGGCATCCTTTTGCTGCTCTCGCCGATGATCCCCGGCCTTGGCCAAGAGATTTACGGCAGCCGCATCTGGCTGCACATCGGCGGCTTCTCCTTCCAGCCCGGCGAGATCGCCAAGATCGTCATCGTGCTGTTCATGGCAAGCTACCTGGCGGAGAACCGCGAGCTGCTGTCCGTGTTCACCGTGCGCATGGGCCCGTTCCACCTGCCCGACATCCGATCGCTGCTGCCGCTTCTGCTCATGTGGGGCGTAGCCATGGTCATCGTGGTGTTCGAAAAGGACCTGGGCAGTGCCATGGTGTTCTTCTTCGTGTTCCTGCTCATGCTCTATGTGGCAACGGGGAAGAAGTTCTACCTGGTGGTTGGCCTGGGCCTTATCGCCGTGGGCGGCATTGCGGCCTATGCGGCCTTCGGCCACGTGCAGGTGCGCGTGAACACCTGGCTCGACCCGTTCTCCGATGCGCAGAACACCGGCTACCAGCTGTGCCAAGCACTCTACTCCATCGCCGACGGCGACCTGTTCGGCGTGGGCCTGGGCAACGGCCTTGCGGGCGGCACCGAGGCGTTCAGCGCCATCCCCGTTGTGGAAAGCGACTTCATCTTCGCCGACATCGCCGAGGAGATCGGCCTTCTGGGCGCGGCCGGCGTGCTGCTGCTGTTCCTGTGCTTCGCCATCCGCGGCTTCCTGACCGCGGCGCGCGCGAAGTCCGACGTGTCCAGCTTCGTGGCCGTGGGCCTGACGGGCATGATCGTGCTGCAGGCGTTCATCATCGTGGGCGGCGTCACGCGCCTCATCCCGCTGACCGGCCTTACCCTGCCCTTCATCAGCCAAGGCGGCTCCTCGCTTCTGGGCAGCTTCATCATCGTGGGCTTCCTGTTGCGCGCGGGCGACGAGGCCACGGGCGTGGGCACGGAGATGCTCAACGGCACCACCTCCAGCCTGCACTCCAACAGCGTGCTCGGCCGCATCAGCCTGGGCAAGCGCCTGACCAACGGTATGCTGCTGTGCAGTGCGCTGTTCGCCCTGCTGGTAGCCAACCTCACCATGATCATGGTGGTGCAGGCCGACTCGTACCAAACCATGCCGGGCAACAACCACACGCTTGCCAAGGAAGCGAAAAGCGAACGCGGCACCATCTCCACCTACGACGGCATCGTGCTGGCGCGCAGCGCCGTGGACGACGACGGCAGCTACGAGCGCATCTACCCTGCCGGCGACCTGGCAACCCACGTGGTCGGATACGTGTCGCAGCAGTACGGCACCTCGGGCATCGAGGCCTCGTACAACGAAACCTTGAAGGGTCAGGAGAGCTTCGCCAGCTGGACCGACGTGCTCAACGACATGGCGGGCGTGGGCACCGCCGGCAACGACGTCACGCTCACCATCAACTCGAAGATCCAGCAGGCCGCCCAGGACGCGCTTGCCGGCAACAAGGGCGCAGCGATGGTCATGGACCCGAAGACCGGCGCCATCCTGGCGCTTGCCAGCGCGCCAACCTACGATGCCGCGGACTTCGAGCAGGTGATCGCGCAGGCGAACTCCGACACGTCCGACACCTCGCTGATCAACCGCGCCACGGGCACGCTGTACGCCCCCGGCTCAACGTTCAAGATGGTCACCTTGGCCACGGCGATCGAGGACGACGTGGCAAGCGAGTCCACCACGTTCTCGTCGCCGGGCACCATCACCATCGGCAACGCCAGCGTGTCGAACTTCAACAAGACCAGCTATGGCACGCAGACACTCGAGCAGGCCACGTGGTGGTCGGCGAATACCGTGTACGGCCAGCTGGGCGTGCAGATGGGCGCCGATAAGCTGGTGGAAGGCGCCGAGCGCTTCGGGTTCAACCAGGACCTGGACTTCCCCATCGTCATGTACACGTCCCTTATGGCCGACCCAAGCGAGATGACCGAATGGGAAACCGCCTGGGCCGCCGCCGGCGAACCGGTGAACCCCATGAACCACGAGAGCCCGGCCGGCCCGCAGGCCACCGTGCTGCAGATGGCCATGGTGGGAAGCGCCATCGCCAACGACGGCGTCGAGATGAAGCCTTATCTGGTGGACGGCGTGTACAACGCCAACGGCCAGCGCAGCTTCACGGCGCAACCCGAGAAACTGCGCACCTCCATCAGCGCAGACACCGCAAAGCGCGTCCGCGAGATCCTCAAGGGCGTTGTTAAGCAAGGTACCGGCACCGCCGCGCAGATCAACGGCGTGGAAGTGGCGGGCAAAACGGGCACGGCCGAGAAGGCCAACAGCAACGACAGCTGGTTCGTGGGCATGGCGCCCGCCGACAATGCCGGCGTGGTGGTTGCCGTGGTCATCGAGGACGGCGACGAAGGCGTGGGTACCCAAAAGGCCCATGACATCTTGCAAACAGCTTTGGAAGTTCAGGGGCTATTGTAGAAAAACGATGCTGAGCGGGGTACTATGGGATTTAATCGAAATTCCGCCCAGCATGTGACCTAAAGGAGTTCAAACGTGACCGGAAACATGATCGGCAGGGTGTTCAACAACCGCTACCAAATCACCGAGCGCATCGGCATCGGCGGCATGGCCGAGGTGTACCGTGCGCAGGACAACGTCTTGGGTCGTTTGGTGGCAGTGAAGGTCATGCTGCCCCAATATGCCGCGGACGAAAGCTTCACGCAACGGTTCAAGCAAGAAGCCGCAAGCGCCGCCAACCTGCAAAGCCCCTACATCGTCAACGTGTACGACTGGGGCCAGGATGAGGGCACGTACTACATCGTCATGGAATACGTGCGCGGATCCGACCTGAAAACCGCCATCAACCAGCGCGGCGCCATCAACCAGCGCAAGGTCGCCGAGATCGGCAGCCAGGTGTGCCAGGCTCTCTCCGTCGCCCACGGCCTCGACATCATCCATCGCGACATCAAGCCGCAGAACATCATGGTGCAGCCCGACGGCAACGTGAAAGTCATGGACTTCGGCATCGCACGCGCGAAGAACTCCACGAAGGAGCAGACCTCCAGCGTGCTGGGCACCGCGCACTACATCTCCCCTGAGCAGGCTCAGGGCAAGGAACTCACCGCCGCCAGCGATATCTACTCGCTGGGCATCGTGCTGTACGAGTCCGCCACGGGCAAACTGCCCTTCGACGGCCCCGATGCGGTCAGCGTCGCCATGAAACAGGTGCAGGACGAGCCCGTGCCGCCGCGCGAGCTCAACCCCGAGATCGACCCCTCCCTTGAGGCCATCATCCTTAAGGCCATGTCGAAAAACCCCATGGAGCGTTTCGCCACCGCCAAGGACATGCGCTCGGCCCTGAACGATTACCTGGCCGGCCGACCCGTCGCCCTGGGCGCGGGCTTCACCGGCGCGCAGACGCAGATCATGGGCGGCGTGCCCAACATCGGCCCTATGCCCGACGGCACGGCGGTCATGCCCGCGGTCGGCGGCGCCAGCCAGCACGGCGGCAGCTCGCAGAACCATTCTTATATGTCGGACAACACCGCACCGAAGAAAAAGGGTAAGAAGGTTGCCGCAGTAGTGGCCGCCATCGCCGCCGTGGTGGCGCTTGTCGCCATCGCCGCGTTCGCCCTGGGCGGCAACAGCTCCGGCGAGCAGATCGAGGTCCCCGACGTCACCGGGCAGACGCTCGACCAGGCGAAGACGGCCATCCAGTCCGCCGGCTTCAAGGTAGGCAACGTCACGCAGTCCTACTCCGACAGCGTCGAATCCGGCAAGGTCGTCAGCCAGGACCCCGCGGCCAAGACCAAGAAGGCGAAGGGCTCCACCATCAACCTGACCGTCTCGCAAGGCACGCAGGAGATAGAGGTTCCCGACCTGGTTGGCAAAACCGCAGATGAAGCCAAGAAGCTGTTGCAAGCCAATGGCTTGAAGTACAAGGCCGGCACCGCGGAATACTCCGACAGCGTCGATAAGGACCGCATCGCACGCCAGGATGTCGCCGCAGGCTCCAAGGTCGCCAAGGACACCGTTGTCACCTACTACCTGTCGCTCGGCTCCGAGGGCACCAGCGTGCCCGACGTCGTCGGCCAGACCCGCAGCAGCGCCACCGCAACCCTGAACAACGCCGGCTTCTACGTCACCGTCGACCAGCAGTACTCCGACACCGTCGAAGAGGGCGTCGTCATCAGCCAGACGCCCTCCAGCGGCAGCAAGCTCAAGGCCGAGGGCACCGTCAACATCGTGGTGTCGAAGGGCAAGGAGAGCAAGGCCGTAAGCGTTCCCAGCGTCGTCGGCCAGTCCGAGGGCAGCGCCATGACCACGCTCAACAACGCGGGCTTTAAGGTGACCACCGAGTATCAGACTAGCACCTCGGTCACCTCGGGCAGCGTCATCAGCCAGACGCCCACCGCCGGTAGCGAGCTCGATCCCGGCAAGACCGTTCATCTGGTTATCAGCACGGGCTCCGGCAGCTCCACCAACGGCAGCTCCACCAACGGCAGCTCCACCAACGGCAGCTCCACCAACGGCAGCTCC
>OLNL01001968.1_pt1 | contig 17011 bp, 15 predicted proteins | sample 1672181 | NCBI WGS metagenome assembly OLNL01 (sample SAMEA3136656, study PRJEB25190) | human gut metagenome | biome: human gut; feature: human-associated habitat; material: faeces | place: Austria | collected 2013
GCCCAGAAATAAGTAGTATAAAAATCTTAACTATTATACCATGTTTAGCTTGATTAACAAAGTGAGGAGAAGTATTGGAGGAATTTGTTAAGACTTGATTTTTTCTTGTTCATAAAAATGTTAGATCAGTTACAAAGCCACTAATCCTTAAATTATGAGACTTGTTAAAAATAGTGTACAATGGTTTTTTGTTAATCCGGTCAAAAATTCGATTGGAGATAGAAAAAGAAAGAGAAAAAAAGAATGCGAAAAAGAAATATTTTGGGGCTCTTTGTAGGACTAATTATAGGGCTGTATACAGTCTTGGGAATGAGCCTATTTACCTTTATTAATTTAAAATTTAACTCTGTTTATTATGCTCAGCATATTCCTCATAAGGAGGGGACAGAGCCGGATCTCGTTATGTTGATAGAGAATATGGACTGGATTTATACACCGGAGATTGATGGTATTCGATACGACAATGATGGAACAAATGCTATTATAAATACTAAAAGTAAATCTTTTCTAACAAAATCCTTAGGAAGCTTTTTATATGATAAGGATAATATGACTGTCGGTTTTGACAGTACGTTTAGATTTGACCACGTCAGTTATTTTTCAGAAGAAGCAAAAAGAATTCAAGTTAATGAATCGAAAATTAAACGAGAGATTAGGGAAGATTTTTCCCCAATTATGAAGGTTCAAACAAAACCTTTTATCAATCTTCAGTGGTTGTTTAATTTAATTTATAAAAGTAGGTTTAATTAGAGAATAAGAAGCATAGAAGCATTTTGTAAGATTGATTATGCTTGTGAAGTCTATATAGTTACGCTAGTTAAAAGTATAAACGAAAACGCTTTGCAGTTTGCAAAGTGTTTTTTTACGGTTAGAGGATAGGTGCTAATTCTTCCGAAATAAAAAAGTAGTAGAATTGAAAATTATAAGGATGTGGGACTAGGATGTTTTACTTAAATCTCACTTTTGATAGTCAGTTCCTATTAATCTGGTGACATTTTTCATTTGAAGAGGATGAGTGAAAAAAGTCTATATATAGTATAATGATTTTAGAAGAGTTGGAGTTATGGAATGAGGGGCCTTGAAAAATAAATTAATACAGAGGGAGGCAACAGTGACATGAAGTCGAAAAGATATACAATTATTGGAATAATTGCCATTGTAAATTTAATTTTCTTTGTTGTGTTGACTTCTTTTGGAAAAGGACATCAGTGGAATAATAATGTCGTACAAGGATTTAAATCGCTTGGTCTTAAAGGCAATGTAAAAGTAATTAGAACATATAAAGAAATTGAAGCATTTCACGGTACTGTTGTTGAAGTGAATTATACTGAGAGATTTTCTGATGGATATTTTTTAGATGAGAATCTGAGAGCAGATATACGAGAATATAATGGGGAGCATATTTCAGATTTTTATCCTCCGTTATCTACAAAGATCGAAGCATTGCTCAATGACAAAGAAAAAGACTTGTTTGATACTGTTAAATTCAACGAGTTTAGTTTCTTGTTAGATGTTTATAAAATGAGACCAGGTTTTCAACGAGAAGAAGATGAAATCAAAAAAGATGTTGCCAATAAAATAAATAAACTATTTGATAGACAAGTGACGTTTGATTATAGTTATAAATTTGAGCCAGTATCTAGAGAAAAAATCTACGCTACTATTCTTTCACAGGCAGTCAGGAATCGTGATAATAGAGACTTTGAAGCGGCTGGCTTTTATAATATTAGACCTAAAAATTTAATGAAGAATAAAGCAGTGAGTCTTCATTTGGATTGTATTTTTGCTTCTCTTGATCCTAACGCTAGCAAGTCATCTTCGAGAGAGCATATCGATTATTTTAAAACGAAACTTTTATCTTTGCCCAAAGGCTCATTTTCTGATGGAATCTATGAAATACGTGGTAATTATTATAGTGAAGAAGGGAAAAGTATTGATGTAACTTGTATATTTGTTGTTGAAGACGGTGTTGGTCACTTTGAAGAAGATAAAATGAGCTAAAAACAAAAAATACACCTAAATGAAATTTGGTATGAAAAAATATCTATACTTGTATTGTCACTTAAAAGATATTTACTATCGTGATAGTAATCAGGGGATCAATGCAATAAATAGAATGATAGAGATGGGGGATGGACTTTGCTAAAAAAACTACTAAGGGTATCCTTAATAGCTGTATTACTAATACTTTTGTTAATATCTATATTTCAATCAATCCATAACAGCAATAAGACTTATGATAGGGAATTCATAACTTCATTGGCAACAGGATTAGATGAACGTTGGAAAGTTACTGCCCAAAAGGATGATGATGAACAGGAAATTGAAGACTATAAATCCTATATAGATTATGAATTAATTGAAATTGAACAGTATAAAAATAGGAAGTTTAAAAATCCTAAGTTAAAGAGACTAGCTAACACATATATTAACATCCAAAGGAATGAAAGAGAAGCTATAGAAAATCAAGATTTAGTGGACAGTACTTTTGTAAGAGAATGGAATAAATACCAAAGGAAACGTTATGAATTGCTTCTAGATATTAACTCAATAGTCGGAATTCCTGTTCAAGATAAAAATAGCCTAGATAGTATATTGAAATCTGGTAAAGCTGTGAAAGAATTTAATAGAGTTTACGGAATATTAGTAGATACTTTTGATCCCAAAAACTTCGTAGTTGAAGAGGTCACAGGTGTATCGGAAAAAGAGAAGCGCTACATAGGCGATTTTGAAAATACTACAGGTCATTACATCAATTACATAGATATTAGCATTGATTTTTATGATGAAAATGATAAAGTTTATTCTGGTTTTCGGTTTAACCCAAGATATGCGTGGGAAAATGGAACTAAAAAAAGCTTCGAATTCTCGATTCCAGATTCAGATACGAGGTTCAAATATTTTAAGATCAATTTGGGTGAAAAAAGTTTTAGGTTTGAGTAGATTTTCTATTTTATAGAAGGGTAGACAATAGTGTTTCAACTAAGTTCTAAAAATAGATAGTTATGCAAAAAAGAGGTATAAAAATACCTCTTTTTGTTCACTCTTCAATTATGCTGTCACTGTCCATTTACTGTCCTATATTGTGTAAAATATATAAAAGTTGTTAAGTTTACTAGTAGTTAAATCCCTTAAAATCAGTATTTATGATGATAAAAAGCCTAAATAATTCTTGGAACAAGTTTTGCATGGTTTAACAGTGGTTGATGAGTTAGGGACAAGTTTTTCCTATGAACGGGATAATCCTAAAGTAAAGCGAAATTTTACTTTATGCCATGAGTTAGGTCATTTTATTCTTAAACATGATGTGAATTATTTTACAGAATCAATTGATAATCAAGAGAATTTACTAGAACGTGAAGCAAATATCTTTTCTGCTGTGGTCTTGATGCCAGATATTGTCCTTTTATCGAAAATCTACTATAATCGTGATACTTTCCATCAAGTACAAAATAGTCTCGAAGTTTCAAAACAGGCTTTATTTTTTCGTCTTTTGGATTTTCTACGGGAATATTCTTCTGGTAAAGATAGTGAAATCAAACAAGCAGTTGAAACATATATTGAAGGGAAGAACGCTTCTATTTTTCGTTTGCTTCATGATATTAGAGAACAAATTATAGAGGAGTTCCATCAGTTTCAACCTTCCCTTATTAATCAGGTTAAGCAGAGAGTTAGAAAGGTAGGTTTTGTAACAAGCCAAGAATACCCAGGTTTATTAAATCAAGATAACTGGAAAGCAATTAAAGATAATAATGGCAATTTAAAAACGTGGCTTGTTTATAACAAAGGGAAGTCGATTGCATATGTTTGGGATAAAGAAAAATTCTCAGATGAAGAGGCAAGAAAAAAGGCAGAATTACAGTTATTATTAATGTGAGGTGAAGCATGTATCAACCAGAAAAACTAAAAGCTCGTAGAAAAGAGCTAAAAATGACTCAAAAAGATATAGCGGATCAATTAGGTATCAGCTATCAAGCCTATTCAGCATGGGAACGTGGAGTAAAAAAACCATCTAAAGAGAAAATAAAACGATTAGAACAAATACTCAGAGTACCAAAAGGCTATTTTACAGAAATTGAGATAGTACGATTGTACAATGTTTTATCTGATAAAGGGCAAAATCAAGTTTTAGAATATACTCGTAAGTTAGTTCAAGAAGAATCTAGAAAAATTGTTACGGTTTCAGAAGATCTCTATGAGTACCATGTATACGAAAAAATGTCTGCTGGTATTGGTGCATCAGTTTACGATGATCAAAACTACGACACTGTTTATTTCAATAAAGAACTAGCTCATGATTTTGCCTCGTGGGTATCTGGTGATTCTATGGAACCCAAATATCATAACGGTTCAGTAGCTCTTATCCGTGAGACCGGTTTTGATTATGATGGAGCAGTCTATGCGATAGTGTGGAACTCTCAGACCTTTATCAAGAAAGTCTACCGTGAAGAAGAGGGGCTACGCCTAGTTTCTATTAACAAGGCTTATAAGGACATCCATATTCCTTATGATGAAAACCCTCGTATCGTGGGTAAAATTGTAGGAGACTTTATGCCATTAAAGGTGTAAGTTAGGAGAATACCATGGGAATGACGTATAAAGCAAAATTAGAAAAAGCTAAAATGGGGAATATTACTATCCCCTCAGAAATTTTAGAAAAAGATATTGTGGGCGTATATAAGTTTTTTGCCATTTTAGAAGATGAAAAAATCTGTTTTTATATTGGAAAATCAACTAATATCAGAGAACGATTGTTGTCTTCAAACGGCCATATTCATTTGTTTTTTAAAGAATCAGAGAAGTTAGTACCATCTGAAATTAAATATTATCTTGATCAAAATTATGAGATTTTAGTTGAAATAGAAGAGGTTGATTACTTCGATACGGACTTTAGCAGAGCATCTCATCGACTTTCTTTGGCTGAAATAACTGAAATTGTTAAATATCAAAGTATGGGACAATGTTTGAAGCAACTACCAGAAGGCATAGGAAAAGGTGAAAGGGAATATTGGGAAAACAACTATAAAAGAGATAGATAATGGGCTATTTTGATTGTTCACGGGAACCAAAATCTGATATTGCTTTTGTGGATGTGAGATCTTCCTATGCTAGTGTTGAGTGTGTGGAACGTGGATTGTATCTTTTAAGGACCTCGCTTTGTGTGATGAGTAGAGCAGATAATTCAAACGGACTTATCTTAGCTTCCTCTCCAATGTTCAAGAAAGTCTTTTGAGCACCACAAGAGGCGAAGTCACAAACTCCGCCTCCTTCTACATATTTTTTGTTATAATAGAATATTTTATTTGAAATATCAAGACTTATGCTTGATAAAGCTAGAAAACTTACCCTTTTCCAGCAAGAATATCTGATACTTTATACAATCCTGGGGAATATGTCCGACCAAATAGTTTTTTCGTCAAGGCATTAAACGTATAATGGTCATCTAAAATCAAGACTTCGTCATACGTTTTTAAGAGTGCAATAAAGTCATCGTCTGTTAAATTGGAACCATCTCTAGTATCGATATTTTCATTGCTGAGGTAATAACTTGTTGCGCTGTCGCTGTATGATGCCATTAAATCTAAAAATTCTTGGTCAACCGACACAAAATTTTCTCTAGCATCAACATTGACATCCCACAGATAATAACGACTAGCATATTGGACAAAATAATTATCTACATTCTCCTTATCTGCTGTTACAACCAAAATTCTATCCGTTGACGAATTACTCTGACTTCCAGTAAACTGATGAATTTCTTTTACGACCTTGTTTGTTTCCTGATTGTTATTGTAAACAATGCTATTATTTTCTGACAAGAACATTCCAATGGCATAAACTGTCAAAACAAGGCTCGCGTATTGGTACAAGTGTTTATTAAATAAGCTCTTGTAAGACCTAGCATTACGTTTACTAATGATTTTTTCATACAGACACTTGTCCATTACCCATGCTAAAGCCATGGTCAAACAACCAAAAGCAAAGATAACGATGCTCGAAGCATAGCGCTCAAATCCTGCTAATTCTAACGCTTCATCAGTCGGCATTGCTGTCAGATACATGAGTAAAATGCCAATATAGTAAGTCACAATCGAAATATCAACAAATCCCCAAGTCAACAAGACAAATTTCTTATATTTCAAACGAATACCAATCACAATAAAGGCAATCAGCATAATCAGATTGATTATCAAAATTCCATTGCTTGCCAAACTGTCAAACGTAAACACCGATTTGACAAAAAGAGTGATAATTTTTTGTGGGTCGCCTGACAGATTTCCAGTCAATACCTGATCAAGTTCTGACATGGACACCGCATGCTTGGCACTTGAGGCATTTGGGAAATTATCCGTCACATGCTTTTGCCAAATAACAAAAGGAAGACAGCTGACTAGCAAGGTCATTATGAGCAGCACTAGTGCTTTTAAACGTGCTCTTTTACGAACAAGTAAACGCACAATACAAACCACATAAACTACTAAAACGAGAGCGACAAAGAAAAGTCCACTTACTTTGACGATACTTAATAATCCAAGAATTACCGCCGTATTTAGCGACAAAAGCCAGAAACGATTACGATAGACAAAACAACCTGCTATGGCTGCCAAGGCCAAGGCCGGAAGCAGAAAATCAACCAGCAAATTATTTAATCGAATAGCAACGTTGAACGTATTAAAAACAGCAAACGAAGCAAAAATCATGCTAACCATTAAGACACGTCGATCATCACGAAGTGCCGCAAACATGGCATAAAGACTGGAAGCAATCAAGAAGAATTGCCCGACCAACATACTACCTTCTGAAAAGCCTACGATAGTCGTGAAAAAATAAATGAAAAGTGAACTTCCAACAGGATAGGTATAATAACTAATAATCGTATCCTGCTGTGTTGGCAAAGCATTATTGATATGGAAAAATTTTACAATCGTTGCCCAATGCGTAAAATTATCATAATGTAAAAGCGGTGAATGCCAGAGCGTTATTCCAAACAAAAGCAAATAAGCCATCATTCCAAGCGCAATATAATCAAGTCTCCTAAAGCGATATTTCTTTTTCCATACCGCCCAAAGATAATAAAGACTCAAAAGACAGCCCAAAACAGAAATGGCATACACGGTCTGCAACATAAAGCCTAACAAACTACCAAGGTACAATACCAATGTAATGACTGAAAATGTAAACACCCATGTCAGACTGCGATTCATCTTCACAGTATTACGGAAAAAGGCATTGTACCCCATGGTAATCACAAAGAACAACAGTAATCTAGCAATACTAATCATACTCTCCCTCTCCATTCATTTGCTAAGGCTTTAAAAGCAGGTAAGCTATCCAAATCCGCTAAATTGGTAACTCGATAAAGCGATTCGTCTCTATCAATATCATAGGACACAAAAGTCAACTGAATTGGCAAATCTTTGTAGGTAAATGCGACATTCGGTTCTTTTTTAGGATTTGTCAATTTTCCAGAAAATGTCATGTAATAATAATCTGTCTTTCTAAGCTGGCATTTTTTTCCAGCAACATGAACCTCTTCATTGACACGAACTTTCGGAAAAGCTACTTGGTCATAGGCTGAAACAGGACGTTCATTATTTTGGAAACGTTGACTAAAGTTCTCAAGTAAATCATCCCATGTTGTCATCCAAGGGTCTTTTTCCTTCGGAAGATTGTGATTAATGCGGTCATAAATGTACTGATAAAATTCGCGCTTATCAGCTTCAGGAACTTCTGAAAATTGAACGCCGTAGCGCCAACCATTATCAATCGCAAAAACACGAACAACATGACCTTTTACCCTCGCATGGTAATCACGTGATTGCAAATTAAGCGTCAGTTCTTTTTCTTTCGGCAAATACAATGGTAAATCCGTATAGAATGAAATCCCCGTTTCTGAAATATCACAGACTCTCACTTGGTAAGAATCATCATCAACCTCAATAACCATAGCTTCATCAACAGTAAAACGCTCACTTGAGCGATAAATCGGACGACCAAGCGCACAGAAAATCGCAAAGGTCAAATTGATGATATGATAAATCAACCAAAAACTGATAATACTTCCATAAAAAAGCTCTGAACCAAATTTTCCATAGTTAAAAGTCACCAAACCATAAACGGCTAATCCCCATAAAACAAGATAAGGAAGCGCATAAAGGTACAACGTCCACGACGTATCATTTCCCTTACGTGTTACCTTAAATTTTTTATCGCTAATGCCAAAGGACTCCAACATCATGGGAATAAACAAATACGGAGCAAAAATCGTTTCCACAATTTCTCCCCAAACCTGTGTTCGGTATTGTTTTGAGACTTCTCGCATTGACAAGTGTGTCAATGCGTAACTTGGCAACCAGAATAGGAACAGTAGCCAGATATTTGACACCACCACACGCACATGGAAAACCGTATATAAAATCGGTGCCAAGATATACAATAACCGTCTAAAGAAAGACCACCAATAAAGATAGCCATTAATATAAACAATTCTTTGCCCCTTTGTCAATTTGGGATTAAAGAAGATATTCATATTGTAGCTACTGCGAATAACGCCACGTCCCCAGCGCGCGCGCTGTTTGAGGACACTCTTCAAATCTGTTGGCGTTAACCCGCTAGCCATTGGACTTTTCGTCGAATAATTTACATAACCAGCCGCATTCATCCGAACACCTAGCTCGAAATCCTCCGTAATGGTATCTGTCGGAAAACCACCAACATCTTCAATCGCCTTGCGGAAAATAAGCGTATTAGACCCCGTATAAACCGCTGCACCGTGCGAATTATTGCAAACATTAATTTCTTTGGAAAAGAAATCTTGTTCGTTTGGTAAGGTTGATTCTGAAAACAAGTTAAATTGGAAAATATCAGCATTGTAAAAACTTTGTGGCGTTTGAATCAAACCAACTTTTGACTTATCATAATCGTCACCATTTTCATAAGCCTCAACTTGTTCAACAAAATAAGGCACAGTTTCCAACAGGAATTCACGATAAGGAATCATATCCGCATCAAATGTCGCCACCAAAGGTGATGACGTCTGACGTAAAGCATTATTGTAGTTTCCTGATTTGGCATCTTTATTATCCGCCAAACCAAAATAACCAACACCAAGCTCATCAGCCAATTTGGCAACTTCTAGACGATTGGTATCATCACAGACGTAGATATGCACCTTAGACTTATCAGGATATTCCATAAAAGTGCAGGCATTAATCGTCTTATAAAGCAACTCTGGATCCTCATTATGCGTTGCAATCAAAACATCCACATCTGGGTAACGCTCCTTAGCAATCTCAGGCTTTTCAAGCTCAAAGTCCTTTTGCTTATTCCAAATGAGAATGTAGCCTGTAATGGCTGAAACTACCTCACTTCCCCACAATAAAATCCCAAAGATCAGCGCAAACCATGAATCATGCCACGGAATAGTCGCCACCAAACGCCAAGTTAAATAAAAGGCAGTCGTTACAAATGCAACGAAATAGAGTATCCTCTTACTAGTCTTCATTCTCACCTCCACTAAAAATCAAATGTTTTTGCACAAAATAACTGACAAAGAAAAGTGTACCGTCAACTAAAATCTTCACCAATGAAATTGGCAGCGTCGTCAAGGCATTTCCTAGAACTGTTACCAATAAACTTGACAAAACAATCTGTACTACCACCAAAGTGAAGTATTTTATCGCACTATTTGATTGACCTCGTTTAAAGACCACCTTATGATTCAAGGTGAAATTAACAACAGATGATATCGCACGCGCTAAAATCGAAGCTAACGTCACCGCACTAAAACTCAATCCATTAAACAAAGAAATTAAAATCGTAAAAGCAACAATATCAACCAAGAAGGAAAACAATGCTGAAAAAATGTACTTGAAGAAAACCTTGTAAATTCTAATCGAGTCACGAATCGCATCAAAATGCGACGACTGATTTTCATCCAAATAAATCGTTGCAATGCCAACTTCACAAATCAGAATATTGTCCTCTTTTGCCTCAAGTAACATATTCATCTCAAATTCATACCGTTCACCCTCCACGGTTAAGAGTTTTGGCAACCATGACATAGGAATCACACGAAGCCCCGTTTGCGTATCAGAAACGTTCATACCTGTCATAGCCCCCAAGACGTCTCTTGTCAATAAATTTCCAAATTTACTACGTAAAGGAACAGATTTTTCAAATGTTCTAACACCCAGCACCAAACTATCAGGATGTTGCAAAAATTCAGCCAAACATTTCATCATGTCTTCGTAGGTATGTTGACCATCAGAATCAATCGTCACAATTCCTTTGGCATTAGGAAAATTGTCCAAAATATATGAAATAGCCGTTTTTAAAGCACGACCTTTTCCTTTATTATCAGCATGTCTTTGTAAATGACATGCATAGTTACTCTGCGCTATTGCAAATAACGGTGCAAAATCAGCTCCACTACCGTCATCGACTAGAATAATGTCAAACATTTTATTTTCCTTTCTGACTTTTAATTTCGTACATTTTCTTATCAGCTATTGCAAAAAAATCAACGAAGTTTTTATGTGATTGATAAGAGTCCGTATAAGCACCTAAAGATGCTGTAATCCCCATATCTTTGAGAGTCATTTCTGCTTGAACAAGTTTTATTAAAAATTCAGCTTGATTTTCAGAAACTCCAGGGAGTAAAACCGCAAATTCATCTCCACCTAACCTTGCTATTACAGCACTTTCAGGCATTATCTTCGTTAAAATATCACCAAATTCAATTAGAATCTTATCTCCCGTAGCATGTCCAAAGGTATCATTTGCTTCCTTGAATTTATCCAAATCAGATATAATAACCGTAATTTGTTCTTCTTTACGTGTCAGACATTCCTCAAAAGCAAGCTCAATATATCGTCGATTATGAACCCGTGTTAAAACATCTTCGTATGCCATCCTCTGTATTTCAAGTTCATGAAGTCTCTGCTCTGTAACATCAAGAACAAAACAAAAAACACCAATCACTTTTTGGCGATTGTTATAAATGGGAGAATACATATTTTGCCAGTAAAGCGTTTTGTCGCCTGTCTTAATAGTATCCATAAATATAAATGTTTCACCCTTTTTCGCACGATCAACATTTGCTTTTAAACGCGCAGCATCTTCACTATTAAGATAATTCATTGGAAAGTCACCAATTTTGGGAGTGAAATAAAAGATTTCTTCCATGAGCCGAATATCATTCTTATTAACCGCAATAAAACGATAATCTAAGTCTACAGCATAGACGTTAATAAGTTTCGAACTCTGTAAGATAAAGTGGGATAGCATATGCTGTCTTCGATTAAGGTAAGATGCTAGGGTCCAAAGAACTAGTAATCCTATAAAGATTGCTAAAACGATGGGATTATCATGGTCAATCAAAACATCATCATACACTAAGCGCATTAATAACATTAACGCAGCAAAAATACTTAAGTACGTTAACAATCTTTGATGCTTGATTAAAAAATCACTTACTTTTCCTAATACCATTACAGCCTCACCATTCTAAGTAGTTTTAATACCTTCAGCATCCAAACTGTCTGTAATAAAACGTCCTGTAAAACCATCGATGAAGCCCGTAGCAGTATTGTCAATTCCTAAACGTTGTAGAATACGACTGACATTAATCCCCTTACCGCCAGCGAATTTATCATCACTCTCTATACGGTTAACTTCACCAATCTCTACCTTGTCGATACGAACAATGGAGTCGATTGATGGGTTTAGCGTCACAGTATAAATCATACTTCAATAACCCTCGTTTTCTCTTTTAATTATTTAAGGAGCCCTTCTTCCGAAGCATTTGTGATTATGGTTACTTTCTCAACCTCGGCTACCTTAGCATAGGTAACCTGACCAAGTTTAGAAGCATCAGCTAGAACATAGGCTTTTTGCGCATTAGCTATCACTGTTCGTTTAATGACCGCCTCTTCCATATCTGGCGTTGTGAAATAATTGGCATCAACACCATTAGCACCAATGAAAGCACAATCAAAATTCAGTTGTCTGATTTGTTCCAGAGCTGTACTTCCAATAGAGGCATCTGTTGAATGTTTAACCTTACCACCAATAATCCTAGTACTAATACCGAGATCTACCAGCTTAACAGCATGATGGATAGAATTAGTCACAACCGTCACCTGACGATTCATTTCCTCTGGATATGGTGAATATTTGTCATAAGTTCTAAGCCCAGCCTCAACGTGACCAATACTTACTTTATTGTAAAATGCAACCAATCCAGCAGCAAAAGTTGTTGTAGTATCACCATGAACTAAAACCAAATCAGGTTGTTCTTTCTTAACAACTGGATCAAAATTAGCCAAAATTTTAGAAGTAATTTACTGAAGTGATTGATTTTTTTCCCATGATATCCAAATCATAATCAGGAACTATTTCAAAAGTCTCCAAAACCTGGTCAAGCATTTGACGGTGTTGAGCTGTGACTACCATAATATTTAATTTTCCCATAAGATCCCCCCTATGACCTATACGAAATCAATATAATATTGACAAATAAGACTCTACATTATCACTTTATTATCCCCAATAAAAAGGAAAATGAGTTATCCTTTCTCCAAAAGCATTAAAGGGAATGCCCTCGCTATTGGTCTTGTTTTGCAAATGATGTAAAGTAGATAAAGAAAAAGGTCTCAATAAAAAGACTATCATTACGTATAAAATTCAAGAAGTAAGACAAGAAAACTAAGTCATATCATCCAAGGATATCAATTGTTTTGAGATTTTCTAGTCTTCTCCCCCGAATTTAAAAATACACTATTTAATAAATAAAAAAACTGCAGGAGAAAAAACGCTTTGCTAATAAAAGTGTTTTTGAATCCAGCAGTATTGCTAATTTACATATATTTCATAAAAACTTCTCCCCATTTTAAAGAGCGTCCCCTTTACTTACGCTCTCTCCCCATCTTACAAATCAAAATATCGGTATGATAACCCTATCCCAATACCATATCATATAGTACCAAGCACTAACACGTAATCGTATAAAACTCTCCCCGAAAGAGTTGAAAGATTACAATCAAGTTGGCTTCAAGTTACTACTACCAATATTCCCTATTCATATAGACGCCATAATTATAACATGTTATTTTTATTTTTCAACCTTTTTTCAATTTTTTATTATTTTAATGTATGTGACAACCATTATAATGAAGTCGTTTGAATTAAACACTCCTACTTAACAAATACTAATCAAATGATATTTATCTATATTTTAATAAATAATAGTTAAACACCCTTTGGCTTTTAAATGGATTTGCATAAAAAAATCAGAATTCCTATTAAAATTCTGATTCAGAATGAAGACAAACATCGTTTTTGATGCTTGTCTTTTTTTATATTCACACTTAATTCTCCCATAATCCAATAATATTGAGGTATTTGGATAAAATAACAGGTCTTCCCTACCATCATTTTTACCAATTTTTTGATATTTAGACATGCCAAAGTAAGCCCAACCTTATCTTCCATTTTGGACTTTCCTTTTTCTCTGGTATAACGCAAGTTGTGATATTCTTTAGATGTTCCGAATAACCATTCTATCGTTTCTTTACGGTGTTGATACCGCTCCTTCATCTCACTTTGATGACGAATATCTTCGCAGACTTCTAGGGCGTCTTTCCAAATATGACGCACAACAACTTTTTGGTTCTGGCGACTTTCAGTACAAATCGCTAACAAGAGATAGATCTTACAAATTTTGGAATTGCTTTTATATTCTCTATAACCTTCACGTGTCGTTGTACGATAAGTTAATACCTGGTTCTCTAGACAAAGATAGCAGTCAGAATACTCGTTATAGACAAAGTCTTTAAGACGTAGAAAGTCTCTCCTACCTCTTGGCCTAGTGTAAGGGAATACCGGTATAATCCAATTTTCTAAAAGAAACTTAGCAACACTAGGTGTTTTGTAGCCTGAATCCGCAATAATGAATTCAGGTGAGAAGGGCTCTAACTTGGCTAAAAGAGCAGGAAAGAACTGACTATCATGGATGTTATCTGCTTCAACTGTAAAATCCAAGGCCCAACCGTGTTTATAACAATCTACCTGAGCATTATAAGCAAAGACTTCCTTGTGAAACCTACCAACATCAAATACCTTTTTCTTTTATTATACTCCTTCAAATCAATAAAAGTCCCCAGAAGTATAACTTCTAAGGACTTTGTCTTCAATCTGAAGCAATCTGACCTAGGTTGCTTAAAAGATTAATATTAATCATTTTCGATTTTTTCAGCTTCTGTACTGAATTTTTGTACAATAGCTTCGAGAGCCAATTTGTCTGTATCGGGAAGCGTGATAGCATCATCAGAAATCTCATCAATATTAGCATAGAATTCAATGTGATTCTTAAGATTTTGGAGGTGAATTGGGGCATCGCCACCGTATTCCCCATCCAGATTGATCATCATACGATCTTCACCTAAAGGCTCGATATCTAGCGAACTTGTTTTGATATAAGCAACTCTCTTATCGTAGATGTGCTTGCCACCTTGAAGAACCTGACGAATAAGGTCAACCAATTCAAAGAGGTTGGCCGTTTTAACCATAATTAGGGTAAATTGACCATCATCCAATTTAGCATCTGGAGCAATCATTTCAAAACCACCAACTGAATTGGTCAAGGCAACGAAAATCATAGAAAGGTCGCCTTCAAAGACACCTTGATCGTGCGTAATGCGGACCGGAACTTTCTTAACTTGAGGAAGTAATTCGGCTCCCTTAACAAGATAGGCCAAATAACCAAGGACTGTCTTAAGTCGACTAGGAACACTGTAGGTTAGTTCCGTAAATGACCCTGCAGCCGCAATATTGATGAAGTATTTATCATCATAGGCACGACCAATATCCATCTGAAGGGTTTGATTTTTAGCAATAACCTTGGCTGCTTCAACAGGATTTCCCCTTGGAATCTTCAAGGCGCGTGCAAAGTCATTTGTTGTCCCTGTGGGAATAACAGCCATTTGAGGACGTTTATCAAGAGGGGCGATCCCAGAAACAACCTCATTAATTGTTCCATCACCACCAGCCGCAATAACCAAATCAAAGCCTGCTTCTGCTGCACGAGTGGCCTCATTTTTGGCTGAGTTCTCATCCGGGGTTGTTTGAAAAGCAGATGTCTCAAAACCAGCACCTTCCAGGATATCCAAGACCTCAGCAACATTTTTCTTCATAATTTCTTGTCCAGATGTTGGATTATAAATTAAGCGGGCACGTTTTTGTTTCATATTGAACTCCTATAAATCCAGCAACCAAGCCTCATCTTTTACTTCAATTCCTAGGCTTTGTGCTTTTTCCAACTTACTTCCGGCATCACTACCAGCAACCACTAAATCTGTTTTCTTAGAGACTGAACCCGTCACCTTAGCACCCAGGGCCTCTAGTTTTGCCTTCGCTTCACTACGTTTAAGATGCTCCAATTTCCCTGTCAAAACAACAGTCTTACCAGATAGAATGGCATCATCTGCTACTTTTTGACCAAGATAGGATAAATTAACACCATAGGATTCCAGTTCTTTCAGAAGAACTTGAGCCTCCTCCTTGGCAAAATAACGCTGGATTGACTTGGCGATAACCTCTCCCAAACCATCTACAGCAGCAATAGCTTGGACATCTGCACTTGCCAACTCCTTGATAGTTCCAAAAGATTCTAGCAATTGCTTACTAACTTTGGCACCAACATGGCGAATTCCCAAACCATAGAGCAGTTTCTCTGCAGAATTTTCTTTTGATGCTTGAATAGCTGCATATAGTTTTTCAGCTGATTTTTCCTTGAAACCTTCTAATTGGAGGAAATCCTGACTATTTAAACCATAGATATCAGCCACCTCTTTAACCAATTCAGCTTTAAAGAGTTTTTCAACCACTGAAGGTCCCATACCTGAGATGTTCATGGCATCACGAGAAGCAAAATGAATAAGACCTTCCTTAATCTGAGCAGGACAAGATGGATTGATACAACGTAGGGCTACTTCATCTTCAAAATGTAAGAGACCACTACCACAAGATGGACATTGACTCGGAACTGGCATCGCTTCTTGTGTTGTACGCTTACTTTCTACCACACGAAGAACAGCAGGGATAATATCACCAGCCTTATAAACAATAACGGTATCACCAATACGAATGTCTTTCTCCGTAATATAATCTACATTGTGTAGGGTAGCTCGGCTAACTGTTGTCCCGGCCAATTGTACTGGGGTCAAATTAGCCGTCGGCGTTACTACACCTGTACGACCCACCTGCCAATCAACCGAGAGAAGTTTTGCTTCCTTTTCCTCAGCTGGGAATTTATAGGCAATGGCCCAACGTGGTGCCTTAACGGTAAAGCCAAGTTCTTCCTGCATGGCCAAACTATTGACCTTGATAACAACTCCATCAATATCATAAGCCAAGTGATCACGATCTTGCCCAACAGCTTGAATAAAGTCCCAAATCTCATCCATCGATGATGTCACAATACGGCGTGGATTAACGGAGAAGCCAAGTTCTGCCACTTCATTCAAGACATCATTTTGTGTCAGGCGCTCAGTGGGACCAGCTTCTTGATAAAAGAAGGTGGCCAAACGACGCTCAGCAACTACTTTCGTATCTAATTGACGAAGAGTTCCTGCTGCAGCATTACGTGGATTGGCAAATTCGGCTTCACCATTCTCCTGGCGTTGGATGTTGATGCGTTCAAACTCAGCCCGAGGCAGGTAACACTCCCCACGCACCGTAATATTAAGAGGTTGGTCCAACTTCAGAGGAATATCTGAGATACGCTTGACATTTTCAGTGATATTCTCACCTACAGAACCATCACCACGTGTCGCACCTACCTGAAGAATACCATCCACATAGGTCAACGAGATAGAAAGCCCATCGATTTTGAGTTCAGCCATATAATCAGCATTAGGAAATTCGTCCTTAACCCTCTTATCAAAGGCATCTAGCTCTTCTCGTGAAAAAGCATCCTGCAAACTATAAAGCGGATACTCATGTTGATATT